>Ga0210123_1001858_pt1 | contig 10279 bp, 9 predicted proteins | sample Muzzi_PWB_D2_FD_185535 | JGI IMG/M metagenome (GOLD analysis project Ga0210123, IMG submission 185535) | Wetland microbial communities from San Francisco Bay, California, USA, that impact long-term carbon sequestration - Muzzi_PWB_D2 (SPAdes) | ecosystem: Environmental > Aquatic > Marine >... | reverse complement strand
GAGGGTCGTTATGATCGCAAGGAGTAGAATCGTGCGCACCGCCGGAAAGAGACCGGAAGACCGGGCATGACAAGGCACCAACGGGGGGCGCATGGGCAAGCGACAGTTTGCCCGTGGACCTTGCCGACCCGCACGGGCCAACAAGTTTGCCCGTGCCACCCAACCTGCGCGGCGTTCATTCGCCCACGCCGACTCCGGTGTACGAACTTCGACCGACGACAAGCCTGCCAGGATCGTCCCAGTGCTGGCGCTGCCCACCTGCCTCACGGCTCGACTCGCTTCAGGAAGAACGGATTATCGCCGCCGTGTGCGCCGTGGCAGTCCGTGCAGGACGACTCATCGGTTTCCTCGTGATGCGTGCCCTTCGTCAGATCGTCACGGTCGTGGCACTGCAGGCAGAGATCGGTCGGCTTACGCAGGAGCAGTTTCGGGATCACACTCGTGTGGGGGTGGTGGCAGAAAAGGCAGTCACTGACGGCCACCGGTCCATGAACGTATCGCACCTTGCCCGGCACATCGCCATGGCACGATTCGCAAAGCCCCTCCTGCGCCGTGCGATTCATTCCGCCGGTTGTCATGTTGTGACACGCACCGCACCGGTTATCGCGGTAGGGTGGGTGCGGATAGCTGACGACGCGCGCTTTCGGCTCACTCTCGCCGCTCGCGGATTCCTCATCCTGCCCGGTACGGGACGGATCACGCGCTGCGTCCGCTTGCGCCACCTTGGCAGGGTCGGGCACGCCGTCAAACAGGAAGTTCAGCACGCGATAGCGGGTGGTCTGCGAACAGGCGGATGCGGCCAGCAGGACCATGCAGGACCAGACTGCGACGACTTTCGACCTTCGTGTCGCCAATACCCCACTCCCCGCAGTATCGCCGATTACGGCCCGCCCGAAGCTTGGGAATCTTCCTCTGGAGAAGGATGGTCCGGGGGTGGAAACGCCGGCGCCGGTTGGTTCGTGTCCACCGGCTCGCGGACCGTGCCCAGGGGCAACCGCTCGACGGTCCCGAATTTCTTGCCCTGGTAATCGTACCCTTCAGGGAACGACCCGAAGGCAAAAATGCTCACCAGTCGAGGGCCGTACTGATTCGACACGGCCATCAAATAGTCTACCGTAAAGTCCTTGTGGAAGTACTTCGCAAAGAGCGGAATGGATCCCTGATCGATGGCGACGGTGGCAGGCAATCCCAAGGCGCCGTCCCCGTCTCCCGGACCCCCGAAACGCATCAGAGTATTTCCGTCTTTGTCAAACATCTGCACGATCTCGGTGGCTCCATCCACGACAAACACGGTACCGTCCGAGCCCACGTTGATGCCGCGCGGTCGTCCAAACTGCCCGAGCATGTAGCCGGGCGTTCCCTTGACCCACACCGGCTTACCTTCGCGCGTCAGCTTCTGAATTCGCCAATTGTGCGTATCTGAGACATAAAGATATCCTTCGGGGCCGATACACAGGCTTCCCGGAATCTTGAACTTGCCGGGTGCGCCGCCCGGACCGCCGAACGTGCGAAGCACCTGCCCCGAAGTACGATCCATGACGACGATCCGACATGTGGCGTCGTTGTCCAGCACATAAAGTTCATTCTCGTAGATGGCCACATCCACTGGGCGACACGGCTCCGGCACCTTATGGGCCGTCACGTACTCGTCATTCGGACCGAACACGACGATCTCTTTCCGGACCGTATCCGCCACGAATTTGTAGCCCAGGGGATCGATGGTGATGTTGATCGGCTTTCGCAGTCGTCCCGGACCTCGTCCGCCGAAGCTGGAGAACACTTGGTTCTTGAAATCCAGCTTACAAATACTCAGTCCCTTGGTGTCGCACACGTAGGCCACGCCGTCCTTCATGGCGATGCCGTACGGTTTGTTGATGGTGCGCACAAGCGTCGGTTCTTCGCCAAGTACGAAGTTGGCAAAGGTACTACGCCCGGGCTCAACCTGCTCCGCCCCGCTGGCCCAGGTGACGTATTGCACGCGCGGCTTCTCTGGTGGAGCCGGGAAAAACACGAAGGACCGATCCGGCTTCGTCGCGGTCTGGCAACCGGGAAGCACCGCAAGAACTACAGCAAGCAGTGTCGCTCGTACGACATTCATAGGGCCTGGCGTGATCGACCATCGTTTCAAGAACGAACGAGCCATGGCAGAAATCCTCCGGTGGGAAGCGGTCCTCTCAATCCTGAGACGCTCTCGCCTCGCATCTTCCAAATAACGAGAGGCAATCCGCATGCCTGGATCGCCGCCTACAGCCTACTGGCCGCGATCTTGGGATATTCAACAGGTATGCGGACTCACCACGCGCCGACGATGAGCTCTTTGGCATGGTACTGCCCGGCGCAAGAGGGGCCGACGGACCCGAACTGCAAAAAGACGGGACGGCCTCGCCCCCGTTACGGAGCCAGACCGTCCCAATCCTTTCGCTGTTCCTCAAGCCGGAATCCGATCCCCAATATGGGGCACCCGGTCGTGAATCGATCCCGCTACTTAATATGGCATTGCAGGCAAAGATAGCTCTCTTGAATCGGCACGTGGAGGAAACTCCCAAGTCCATTGTTGTGCACGTTGTGGCAGGAAGTGCATTCCACTTTGGGCCCACTACCCGCATCGACCAGCCGGACGCCCGGACCGCCATTGATGCCCGGCGCGAAGGTCGCCGGATCCGTCAGGCTGTACGGCGCGGCCACGTACTCGACGCCGATCGGGTGATCGTTGTCGAGCGCCGTGCCCAGATTGGCCGATGTCGTGATCACGATGCCCGTGCCGCCGTTGCCACCGTAGTTGTCGATGGCCGTCACCCCGTCGTGACAGCTCAGACACATCTTGCTACGGCCTTCCGGCTGCGCGGCACCGGTGAAGTACATATCAAACGTCTCACCGGTTTCCGCGTGGTTCCAGAGTACATTCTCTTCGCCGGACTTAAGCGCGTTGTGAGGCGTATGACACGGCAAACATACGCGGTTTCCGGGAATGTCGACTCCGGGGAAGTTGTTCAGGTTGTGCGGAGAATCGACAACCGACTCCGATGGATAGCTGTTCGGATCGCCGGGCATAATCTGCCCGAACGCCGTTGTTGCAAAAACCACGACCAGAAGGACCGGAACCAATCGAAATGCCGCTTTCATTATTTGCGTCTCCACAAAGACCGGGACAACGTCTCGGAAAAACCTCAATCTGCTCCCGGCACTGCCATTCGTGCCGGACCCACTTAGCGGAGGACTTTTGCGGCCGTCATTGCCGATGTCTCATCCGCCATAGTTCCCCTGTGCACCCTTCATGCCAGAATTGTGGACCTACAGAGCGCATACGGAACCGCGCCGTACAAGATGATATAAACCATTAATTTACAATCACTTACGCGCGATCGACGCACGCATGAGCGATCGCACGCCTTGCTCGCCACGGCTCCGGCTTCCCGAATTCGAGAGAGACACTTGCGGGATTCTTATCGATGGGACCGGCACCGCGGTGAATGAACGGTTCGGCAGGGACGCGAACAACCGGGATCAGCGTGAGGTGATGAAGGACGACCCATCTCCGCGAACCTCGCGGATGACACTGGCACTAAGCCAATTCGAGGTATGGTGCGGCGTCACGACTTGGACAGGTTCTGGACCGGTTTTTCGCGGTCATACCGGTAAGGCCGGTGGCAGCCTGGCTGGCAGCCGCCGCCGGTGCCGGTCTGTTCGAATTGAATCGGGATCTTCCATGCGCCGAACGGCACCTCCTCCGCGATCAGCTTCGGCAGCGAGCTGGCGTGCATCTGATGGCACGCGCGGCAGGTTCGCCCCTTCACCTGGCGGTTGACGTGAACATAGTGCAGGTTTCTGTCACCGTTGCGAAAGTTGGTCGCATCGTCCGTGGTATCTTCCTCGACCAGTTCTGCGTCGTGGCATTCGAAACACAACTCGAACTTTTCTGACTCGAAACTCACGTAAAAACCGTCCGGGAATGCGCCCATCAACAAACGGCGATTCTCGCCGCCGTGCACCGCATGACAGCCCGCACAGTCTTTCTGGTCGATGGGACCGTGATGCACGGTCTTCTCCCGTAGTTCGGACGCGATGTTGCCGATTTTGCCGGTGTTCGTTTCGTATTCTCTGTCGTGGCACGACAGACATATGTCCATCGGCTGTCTAACGAGCACGTGCTCGATGTCGGAGCCGTGCGGATCGTGACACCTCGCGCACGACTTGGCATCCTTCATGGGTGAGTGCTGGACCGTGGCGTCCTCGATCAACTCGCCGATGTCATCATGACAATCTACGCACATGTCGGGCATGGTGGCTGCCAACATCATCTTGTTCTTCGCCCCGTGCGGATTGTGGCACGCGACGCAGCCTTCCTTGACCGGTGAATGGATGTACTTCTTGTTCGACGTGCGCTCGGCAATCGAGGTGTGGCATCGCACGCAAAGGGCACGACCCTCGGCCGACAGCAGTTTGGCATAGCTAGACGCATGGGGATCGTGGCAGGCCGTACACGCACCGGCGGCTACCGGACCGTGCAAGAACGTCATGTCTTCCAGTATTTCGTCGTGGCAGCCGACACACAACTCGCTTTGCGTATCGGCGAGCAAAAGCCCCTTCGTCTTGCTGCCGTGCGGATCGTGACACGCATCACACTGGCCGTCCGCAGCCGGCGCGTGGGTCACCTTGCCCTCGTGCGAATCGTGGCATTCAGCGCAGAGATCGGCCCCTTCCTCGGGGAACGAGAACTTGTGCGTTTCGCCTTCCTCCGGTTCGTGACAGCCGTCACAAGCCCCCTGCGCTACCGGACCGTGAACGACGGGACGTTTGGTGTATTCGTCATGACACCCCGCATCGGTACAATTGCCGCGAAAATCGCGCGGCTGATCCGCACTCGCGCTTCCGACGTGTACCAGCAGGGCGGCCGCCACCAATAATCCGAAACGCGCCCTCATCACGGATGACCTCCTCCGGACGTTGCCCGCCAGTTGCCGAATCCAACCACCATACGTGAGCCGGGTGCACCGACGATGCTCTTCTCGCCAAGCGCAATCCAAGTCGATTGAGGAAGACCCTCCGCGTCCGCCGTCTCGATCCGCACCGCGGGCACGGCGCGGCGACTCTCGTCCGCTCGGTACGTCTCCACCAGACGCCCCGACGCCACGAACTTGGCAACCGAAAACGTGTACGAGGAATTGGCAATGGGCACCGCCTGACCCGCGGACAGCGAACGCGCGGTGGTCTCACCCTCGTATCGCTCCCAGATTTCCTGTTGTGTGCCCCCCGTGGTGATGATCACGAAGGCCGGTATCGGCCGCTCCGAACCGACCGGACAATCCAGCCGGAGCGGCACCGGAAGCGGCGTCACCCCGCCCGGGGTGTACTCCGGAAACCGCGAGAAAAGCCATCGATCGAAACGCTCCTGGCCACACGACACGCGGACCTGCACCGCCGGATTGATCCTTTTTTCCGAGATCGAGATCGGTGTCTTCTTTTTGTCATCAATGGCGAAGTGCGGTAGAAACTTGACAACCGCCAGCGTACAGCCCGATTCAGCCAGCTTCTCGGTCATGCCCGGCTTCGCCGGGATTTCGCGCAACACTATGCCGGCCTCCGACCGCACCTGAATGACGGGATCGCGCGTCAGTTCGGTTTCGAACTGCTTGTACAACAAATCACGAGACGACTTATCCGCCACGGCCTGGTAACGCCATGTGCCGATCAGGCTTTGCAGTCGGTTGCGCTCCGCGTCGTGACCGAGCAACCATCGCTCAAATGACTGCGCCGGACCTTCAATGGACACCCGCACAGCGGGACCCGCCCCCTCCCCCGTGCCCGCCTCGACCGTCTGATCCACAACGGCACGTGGAAGATAGCGCACGGCGTGAATCGCACCCTTGCCGTTTGGAAGGGAAATGTGCTGCGAGAAATCGCTCGGCATCGTCGGTGACGGGAGGTCGAGCGGCACCTCGATAACGTCCGCGCCGCTTTCGATAGAGCGAACGGTCAGCGCGAACCGCTGATCCGGCATGGGCGGGTGCATGCCATGCTGTGCCACTGCCGGCACGGCCAGGAAGAGAACCAGCACAACCGCACCGCATACCACGGCAGTAGTCGTAAGATGCGCTATTCTGGTTTTTTGCTGTTTGCGATCCCGTGGCCCGAATCTACCGCGCATGGGCGGCCTCCTCCGCCGATTTGGCGATATCCAGTTCCTCCATTTTCCGGTAGAGACTGGACACACCAATTCCCAGGGCTTGGGCCGTCGACGTTTTGCAGTGTCCGAGGGTACCGAGCACCCTTGTAATGTGTGCCCGTTCGAAATCGCGCACGGCCGCACGCAAGTTGAACGACGATGCCGAGGTCGCGGCATGAACGTCCGGCTGCATCGGCAGGTCACGCACCTCAATGTGGCGACCGCCCGCAAAAATCAGCGCCCGCTCGACGACGTTTTCCAGTTCACGCACGTTGCCGGGCCAGCGATACCGGCACATGGCCTCCATGGCCTCATCCGTAAACCCCGGGCACTGGCATTTCAACTCAGCATTGTATTTCTGCACGAAGTGCCGAACCAGCGCAGAGACGTCTTCGGGGCGCTCGCGCAGCGGCGGCACCGTGACACGTATGACATTCAGACGATAATAGAGGTCCTCGCGGAACTCGCCGGACTTGATGGCGTCTTCCAGGTCCCTGTTGGTGGCGGCCACGATGCGGATGTTCACCGGCCGGGGACGGTGATCGCCCACCCGGGTAATCGCACGCTCTTCGATGGCACGGAGCAATACGGCCTGGCTCGCGAGCGGGAGATTGCCGATCTCGTCCAAGAAGAGCGTCCCGCCGTCCGCCGCCTCGAAATAGCCTGTATGGTCGTGATCCGCGCCGGTGAACGCGCCCTTGCGATAACCAAACAGCTCGCTTTCCACCAGCGTCTCGACCAGCCCACCGCAGTTCACGGCGATGAACGCCTTGTCCTTCGTCACACCGCTATAGTGAAGCGTCCGGGCGATCACCTCCTTGCCGGTGCCACTCTCGCCGCAGAGCAGCACGTTGCTGGTGGTGTGCGAGATACGCTGAATCGTGTCGAGGATCGACATCATCGCCGTCGACTCACCCACAATCGTGCGGCGTTCGTTGGACTGCGTGAGCTGCTTGCGAAGCGCCTTGTTCTCCTGCGCCAACTCCTCGTGCGCGAGAAGCTGCTTCAGCTTGAACACGAGTTCATCGAAAATCACCGGTTTGCAGAGATAGTCCCCGGCCCCCTTCTTCATGGCGTTGACGGCCGTTTCCACCTCGCCAAAGGCCGTAATCACGATGATGCTCGCATCCGGCGCGAGCTTCTTCGCGTGATCGATCAATTCCATGCCGGTCACGCCAGGCATGCGCAGATCGGTAATAATTGCTTCCACATTCTGCTTGCGAAGCGCCTTGAGCGCCTCGGTACCGTCGCGGCAGGCGATCACCTCAAACTGTTCCTCCTCGAGGACCTGCGCGAGGTTGGTTCGCAATGTGTCTTCATCATCGGCGAGAAGAATCGTTTGTTTGTTCATCGGTGCGCATCCGGTGGTTGGTCCCAAATGGGGATACGAACATCAAACGTCGTACCATGACCGAGCGTGGTCGTGTATTCGATTCTCCCTCCGTGCTTCCGCATGATGCCATAGCTCACGGATAGCCCGAGGCCGGTACCCCGGCCCGCTTCTTTCGTCGTAAAAAATGGTTCAAAAATGTGCTGGCCGATCGCCTCATCGATGCCGGACCCGGTGTCTGAGAACTGCACGGTCAATTCGCGATGGCGTTGCGCGAACCGAATCGAGAGCTTTCCGCCATCCGCCATCGCATCCAGAGCATTGAGCCCGAGATTGATGAATACTTGCTGCAGCTCACCACGAAGCGCATAGGTCATCGGAAAGCCGTTCGGCGCCGCGCAGTCAATCTCTACATTTCGCGCACGCTTGTCGAACCCGATGAGCTGTACGGCGTCGCGCGCCGTCTGTGCCACATCAACCAACTCCCAGCGCTGCGTCCCCGGACGTGCCAGACTGACAAGTTGGCGCACGGTGGTGGAGATTCGCCGAATGTGGGTCTCGATCAGATCCAACTGTTCCGACACGCGCTCGGCCGGCTCTGACCGCTTGACCATCTGCACGATGGACGAAATGCTGGAGAGTGGATTGCCCACTTCGTGCGCGATGCCGGCCGCCATTTGTCCGATGGCCACCATCTTTTCCTTCTCGATCATCTGGCCTCGCATGCGATCGACGCGCTGCGATTCCCAGTCGAGCAGATACATCAGGTTGTTGAACCCCTCGCCCAATTCGGTAAGCGAATCCGGACAGGACAAGGCATACACTTTGCACTCGTGGCACTTCTGAATGCTGATGTCCGGGGCGCCGCGATCGCAAGCCTTGTCATCCAACGCTACCACCTGCCAGCATCGCTCGTCGGTCACGCCGTGCATGGGACAAGTCGTGCGTTCGCAATCGAGGATTTCCCAGCAGCGCGCGAGTTGGGGATTCTCGAACCGGATTGGCTCGGCGTCCGTCGTGTGATAGGACTCCAAAAGGCGCGTGAGGCGCGTCGCCGTGTCCGCGAGGCGCCGCTGCTGCCGATACATGACGAGCCAGACTGTGGTACACGCCACTGCCGTAACCACGCCCGCCCAAAGCGTCAGCAACGCGTGATGCCAACCCACTGACCTGGTGGGGAAAAAACGACGGAGCGCCGTTTCCCAGACCACGAAGAGGATCGCCAAAACGACCAAAACGGCGAGAGGAATCAGCCGCGCCGTCGACGGTCGTCCCACCAGGGGGCGAAAAAACGGAGCGGCCCTCTTGGCCTCACCCGCTGGACCTGTCGACCGCCCATTCACGCGCTTGGCGTCGCGCCCCTCCGTTCCCTGCGCCCCGTCAGGTACCGTATCGAGTACTGGAAGGCGGGTATCACCGCGCGACGAGCCCTCGGCCTGCTTGTGCGCGCGTGACCGACGCCCGGTATTCGCGTGTCGCCCGTTTTGCCTGCCTTGTACCATGTTGCGGGTTCCAACGGTGCCGGAGCGGACCCACCACGCACACCTTGCCCACCGGACTTCTTCCCGGCCCGACCTTCTACCGACTCTCTTTGCAAGTTTCATGCCGAGGCGCCGAGGCCACTTTTTCACAGGTTCGGGCAGCACTGGCACGCGGAATGATGCATAACGGGCAGCAGGAGTACGAGTCGACGTCAAGAGAGGCGACCTTACGGTTGGGGAGTGTGCACTGTGAGCAGCAAGAACCGGCCCGGTAGATCCAAGCTGACGCGTTTGATGCTGTTGGGGCTTTTTCTGGTCATCCCCACGCAAATGGGGGGGTGTCCGGAGTTTCAGAACGCCAGCGTGACGGCCATCGAAACCGCCATGCGCGGCGTACTCGATGCGGCTCTAGACCTCGCCTTCGACCAGTTCCGATCGGGTCGCGCGTCCTGAACACGGCGACCAAGGGGGAACTTCCGTCCAACTACCCGCACCCCGCCGTCAATCCATTTCATGGCAAGCGAAGCACAGTTTCGATTCCTCAATCGGAACAGAGAGGAGGTTTTCGCTGGTCTGATAGATGTTGTGGCACGACACGCAACTTACGACACCGCCCGGAAGTCGTACCTCCGGAGGCAGCAAACTCCGGTGGCGGAGCGGCGTCGCGCGCTGTTGACCGCGCGGCGCGCCGTAGGCCACGCCAACCGGGTGGGGTCGACCGCGCTGTCCGGAATAACCCATGAGCGATCCCGTTGGCCCGTTCACGTGCTCTGTTGCAGTCACTCCGTCATGACATGACAGGCAACGCCTTGATTCTGGATCCAATCGTCCGGGTGATTGCCGCGTTTCGTCGAACACAGGCAGTAGATGAGCCCGATCGGCGGCCAGAGCGTGAATGCCGCGCCCGTTGTCGGCCCCCGCGTGATCATGACATTTTCCACAAAACACGGTGGGCGGCTCACGGCCTGCATCAAAGTCACGTAGCATGGGTTCGCCCGTACCATCGAGCGACGGAAGCGACTGGTGACATGTGGTGCACTTGATCGTCCCGTCGTTATCCAACGGCCACCCTTGAGGGATCCGGATCGACCCGGAAGGCCGTACCCCCACCGGATGGTTCTGCAAACCGGGCCCGGAGCGGAGCTTGGCCGAAAAGGACACTCGCCCGCCCCCGCTTGCGTTACTTGGTGCAAACACAACGACCAAAACTGCAATGCTAATAAGCGGATACCGAACGGGCCGGGCCGGACACCAGTGAAACGGGGCAGCGAGCATCGAAACGGACCTCAGGGCGCACTGCCTGCG
>Ga0210123_1001857_pt1 | contig 10283 bp, 8 predicted proteins | sample Muzzi_PWB_D2_FD_185535 | JGI IMG/M metagenome (GOLD analysis project Ga0210123, IMG submission 185535) | Wetland microbial communities from San Francisco Bay, California, USA, that impact long-term carbon sequestration - Muzzi_PWB_D2 (SPAdes) | ecosystem: Environmental > Aquatic > Marine >... | reverse complement strand
AGGACGGAGGAAGCCGAAGTTGTTCGCGCGAAATATCTCGCAGGTTCAGCGGCTTCCCCGGCACTTGCCCGGGCATATGCTTTGAAAGCGGGTGGTGATCCGCAGGCCGCCGAGGCGTTGTGCCAGGAGCTTCTGAAAAAGGAACCCGATGATGTCGCGGTGCTGCGCTTGATGGCCTTGATTGCGACAGACGATGAGCGCTACAACGTTGCAGAAACTCTGTTACGGCGCATCCTGAGCCTCATGCCGGAGAGTACTTCCGCTGTGCACGACCTGGCACGTTTCCTGGGCGGCCGTGGCCGGTATCCTGAAGCAATCGAGCTGCTGGAGCCGGTTGCCGAGGGGGACGAGGACTATCCCGATGTTCAACAAATACTTGGCGATATGCTGGGTATCGTCGGGCGGTCGGCAGATGCGCTTGCTGCGTACGACAACTGCCTTGCGATCAGGCCGGATGACCCGCATGCACTGCTTGGCCGCGCACACATGTTGCGCATCGAAGGCCATAGCGACCTGGCCGTCGAGTCCTACCGGCAATGTATTGCCGCGCGGCCGGAAATTGGCGATGCGTGGTGGAACCTGGCAACAATGCGCGGCTACGAAGCATCGGACGATGACCTGGCCTCGATGTTGCAGCTGCTGGAAGCAGGAACGCTCGCAGAGGAGTCCGAAATTCCATTTCGATTTGCCCTTGCCAGGGTATTCGAACAACGCGACGACTATGCCGAAGCGTGGCACCATTATGTACAAGGCAACGCCGCCAAGCGTGCCATGATCAAATATGATCCCGTTGAGATCGAATCACAGAATCGGGCGATTAAAGAGACCTTCAACCCGGCGCTCATTCGGGCGAAACGCGCATCGACGCCTGACAGGAGCACACCCGTTTTTGTGCTGGGCGTGCCTCGTTCCGGGTCGACGCTTATCGAACAGATTCTGGCCAGCCACGGATCCGTCGCAGGTTGCGGCGAACTGCCATACATCATAATGCTCTCGACATCCGTTGCCGCCGGCAGGACAGACGGGCTGCGCTATCCGAAGATCATGACCGAGCTGGATGAATCCGCATTAACGGGCCTGGGCAGGAGTTACCTGCACTACGCGATGAGCCATAACGCGGATGAAAAACCATTCTTCACGGACAAGATGCCGGCCAATTTTTCGCACGTTGGCTTGATAAGCCAGATTCTGCCACACGCGAAAATAATCGATGCACGCCGCAATCCGATGGCAACCTGTATTGCGAATTTCAGGCAGCTGTTCGCCCAGGGAAAGAATCAGTCGTATGACCTGACAGAGCTGGGTGAATATTATCTGCAATACGTCGACATGATGAATCACTGGGATGAAGTCCTGCCGGGCAAGGTGCTGCGTGTCCAGTACGAAGATGTCGTTGTCGACACCGAGACGCAGGTGCGCCGCATTCTCGATTATTGCGGGCTTCAATTTGAAGATGCGTGCGTAGACTTTTACAAGAGCACACGCGCGGTGAATACGGCCAGCTCGGAGCAGGTCAGGCAGCCGATATACAGTTCTGCGGTCGACTTCTGGAAGCACTATGAGCCGTATCTCGATGAATTGCGGGAGGTGCTGGCGCCTGTACTCTAGGACCGGTCCTCAGCAATGCCGGGCCGAGTTTTCGGTTGTGTGTCTGCATTTGCGTCTGTGCGGGCCACGGTCGTGGCACTTGATCATCGCAATGGCTCGCTGCGCTGCGCTTTATTTCCGATGATCAACTGCCACCGTCCGCAGCCCCTTCTCAATTCCGCAGTGCAGCGATCTGGTCGGCCGGCACGTAGTCGAAAATAAACGTGATGCGGTCCTCGGTCCTGCCGTAGGAGCGGTTGTAGGAGCGGCTTTAGCCGCGATTCATCCGCCCAGTGCAGCGATCTGGTCGGCCGGCACGTAGTCGAAAATAAACGTGATGCGGTCCTCGGTACCCTTGTTCATGACCGAGTGGCTCATCTGGTTGTTGATCTCGTACGCCTCACCGACTTTGAACCGGTATGGTTGCCCGTCGATCATGAAACGGACGCGCGGATTCGTCGTAATCGGTACGTGAATCCGGTGACCGACGTGAAACGACGGATGCTTGTCGACATGCGGATTGATGATCCCGCCCGCGAGCAGTTTCGCGGCCATCGCGCGAATCACGGTACCGCCGGGTGGGTAGTGATTGGAGACGATCTCGTTCATCAGTGGCAACGCAACGTCTGCAAGCCGTGGCCAGCCGGGTTCCTGGCTGACGATGACTTCAGGCCAGCGATCCAGGTCAACGAACAGAACGACAATCGATTCGGTGGCGTGATGCACTTCGAATTCTTCCTGCCGGTATTTGTCTTCCTTCCAGGCGATCTCGTCCTGCGCAAGAATTGCTTCACCAAGGGCGCTGGCGTCAATTGGTCCGAGGTTTCGGAGTGGCGTGTCGATGTTCATAGCGAGAAATTATAAATTAGAAACAGAGGGCCAGATGAACTGAATGGGATCAGAGCCCGGCCCCGATCCTGTCACTCATGTCGGAGTTCGTCGGAGAGCGACAGGACATAGTTTCTGATCGCTTCGGATTCCTCGATTTTCAGCCCGAATGAAGGCATGCCGTTGGGAATTCGCGCGCCGCCGACGACAATCGCGTGCCAGGCCTCATGCGTTGCCTTCGTGGCGTAACGGAGGTCGGGAACGGAACCGCCAAATCGCGCGGTCGCATCTATGCCATGACAACCTTTGCAGTTTTCAGCGTAAAGGGCCTTGCCCTGGTTGATCACCGCAGCTGTCGTTTCAAGCGCCGGCTGATCAGGCAAGGGCGGATGGGTGTCTCCGGGATCGGGCATGGCCGCTGTCCCACTGAGAGTGAATGCCATCAGCCGGGTAGGGCCTTTTGAATCCTCGGTTGCATGCATTTTCGGATAGTAGAATTGCACGCCACCACCTGTGCCGACCGGAATCACGACGTACTGCGTACCGCCCAGTGAATAACTCGCGGGCGCTGCATTGATCGCGGAACCCGTGGTTACCGACCAGAGTTCGTCACCCGAATCGGCGGCGTAGGCTACGAACCGGCCTTCCGCGTTGCCCTGGAAAACCAGGTTACCCGCCGTGGCCATTACGCCACCGTTGTAGGGCAGGGGATGATCGACTGACCAGCGGATGCTTTGCGCCACCGGGTCGAATGCAACGAGTTTGCCCGGGCTATACGGCTTGCCGTCGACCTCGTTGAAAACAACCGTGTCGTCCGCGAACGTGCCGTCGCCCCTGGCTTCCATGACGCTCGGCGCATCGACGACCGGGATATAGGACAGCCCAAGACCGGGGTGGAACGCCATCGGGTTCCAGCTGTGCGATCCCCACATATTCGGCCAGACAACCGCCGTCTCTCCTTTGCCGATCTTCCAGTATTCGCCCGCCGGATCGTAGACCGGCCGGCCGGTTTCCATGTTGATGTGCGTGGCCCAGTTTGCTTTTGCGTACTTGGCGGCGGTCAGCAATTCGCCGGTATGCCGATCGAGCGCGTAATGAAATCCGTTCTTCGGTGCGATCAACACGGTTTCCCTGTCTTCACCGCCTATTGTCAGGTCGGCGAGGATGATGTTCATCGTAGCGTTGTAGTCCCAGCTGTCCCTGTCGACCGTTTGGTAATGCCAGACATATTCGCCGGTGTCGGCATTGACCGCGACAATCGATGACAGGAACAGGTTGTCGCCACCATCCGGGCTGCGCTTCTCGTAGACATACGGGTACGAGCCCGAAGTGCCAAAGAACAACAGGTTGGACTCCGGATCGTAGGTCATCTCGTTCCAGCTGTGTCCGCCGCCGCCATGCCGGGCAAGCGTGTCGCCCGACCACGTTTTGGCGGCCATTTTCATCGCCGGCGTATCGTTTTCCTTTTCATTGGCGCTCGGAACGATGTAAAAACGCCAGGCAAGCTCACCGTTTTTGCTGTCGTAGGCGGAAACGTATCCCCGATCGCCGTTTGGCGACTCCGATCCTGCATTGCCAACGAATATCTTTCCGCCGCCGGGATACGGCGAGTCCGAAATGGAGTAACTGCCACCGCTGTCACACGTTTGTATCGTCCAGTTGCGCTTGCCGGTGGCTGCATCGATGGAGATGAGGCGGCAGTCTGCGGTTGTCGCAAAGACGTCCCCATCCCATACCGCAACGCCACGATTAACACGCGATATCCAGGACAACTGGGGACGCTCGGCGAATGCTTTTCGCACCTCGGGGTCATAGGACCAGAGGACGTTGCCATTGGATGCATCAATCGCGTAGACGACGGAGTAGGCGCCGGACAGATAAATGACACCATCGACTACAATCGGTGTCGCAGAGATCCCGTCGGGAATCGGCAAGTCAGCAGCCCATTCGAGGCCGAGCTTTCCGACATTCCCGTCGTTTACCTGCGATAGCGGCGAATAATGTTCGCCGCGAAAATTGCCCCCTTTCAAAAACCAGTTTTCGCCGCTGTCAGATTCGGCGAGCACCCGTGCGTTCGTCACCCTGGCTGCGGAAAAAGCCGGTGTGACGGCGAACAGGAAACAGACGAAAACAAGGATTCGATGGTTCACGAGGGGCTCCGGTGCAGGGCGCGGTCAATATTGTAGCGACTGATCATATGTGATCGAATCGTCCAGCAACAGGCCCTTCCCCGGCAGGGGGGCTTCACCAAGACTGACTGGAGACTATCTTGATTCGGCGAATCGCATTGTTCCTGGCTTATCTTGCCTTGCCTGCAGGTCCGTTTGCACAGGAGTCGATCCCCGTATCGATCGACGACGTTATCGTCAACCACGTTGATGAAGAGGCAGCCCGTGCCATTACGTTGCTCGAAGAACTGGTCGACATAAACAGCGGGTCGATGAATTTCGAAGGCGTGCGTGCGGTCGGTGACCTGCTTGTGCCTGAATTCGAGCAACTGGGTTTCGACGTCGAGTGGATCGACGGAGCCCCGTTCGGTCGCGCCGGACACCTGCTTGCTCGTCGCGACCGGGGCGGACCAAAAATTCTCCTGATCGGTCATCTCGATACCGTATTTCCCGTCGACAGTCCGTTCCAGGATTTCGAGATCGTCGACGAACATTTCGCACGCGGTCCGGGTACAACGGACATGAAAGGCGGCGACGTCATCATGATCCAGGCTTTGCGGGCATTGCGCGCCGCAGGCGTGCTGGACGATATATCGGTCAGGGCCATCTTCACGGGCGACGAGGAGTTGTCCGGAAGTCCCAAGTCGCTCCGGAGCGCCGTTCTTGTCGAGGCGGGAAAGTGGGCGGACTATGCCATCGGCTTCGAGGACGGAGATGGCAATCCGGAGACTGCGGTCATCGCCCGTCGCGGATCGTCGGACTGGACTCTGAAAGTGAGCGGCACGCGCGCGCATTCGTCACTGATCTTCCAGCCGGAATTCGGAGACGGCGCAATCTACGAAGCAGCCAGGATCCTGACCGGGTTCCGGACCGGACTATCGGCAATGGAAAACCTGACCTTCAATCCCGGGCTCATATTGGGTGGCACCGACGTGGCCTACGATGCTGCCGGGAACCGCGGCACCGCGTTCGGCAAGAACAACGTCATTTCAGGATCGGTGACAGTCACTGGCGATCTCAGAGCGGTTTCTTTGCAACAGTGGGAAGAGGCGCGGCAGAAGATGCGCGAAATCGTTGCCGATCATCTGCCAATGACCGATGCCTCGATCGAGTTTGGCGAGGGCTATCCGCCGATGGCGCCGTCGGACGGAAACTACGCGTTGCTCGGGATTTTTGACGAAGTGAGCCGGAGCCTCGGGCTTGGCGCGGTCAGGGCCGTTAACCCGCGTAACGCCGGGGCGGCGGATATTTCGTTCGTCGCCAATGATGTCGAAATGGCGATGGACGGTGTCGGCCTGATGGGCTCCGGGGGACACACACTCGACGAAGTTGCCGACCTGCGAACCCTGGGTCCGCAGACGAAACGTGTTGCCGTATTGCTCTACCGCTTGTCGAAGCTTCAGTAGGCGTGCCGCCCCGCTATAAAGGATCGCGATAACTGTCGACGGGCGGCAGTTGGGCGCCGGTCAGGCCCGCAGGCTTTTCCTGGCCGATGACCGGGAGTTTCAACGTTCCGATACCGTCGATAGTGGCGGTGACTTCTTCGCCCGGTTGCAGGAACCTCTGCGCCCCTCGAACTGCGGTTCCCATTCCCGTGCCGCCGGACGTTCCATTGTTAATAACGTCGCCCGGATACAGCGTGATGATGGACGAGCCATATTCGATCAGTTCCCAGAGCGAATGAATCATGTCGCCGGCGGTTGCTTCCTGCATCTGTTCTTCGCCGACACTTAATGACTGGCGCAGAATCTCCATCGGATTGCCGTAAAATTCTTTTGGCACGATCCACGGCCCCTGGGGAGCGAACGTGTCGTGACCTTTGCCGACGAACCAGTCACTCGTGAATGGTGCGCCACCCGGCGGGCGGCCGCCGCGGTCGGATATGTCCATCGTCACCATGTAGCCGAACACGTAGTCCTGTGCGTCATTCGCGGAAACGTATTTCGCGGTTCGGCCGATGACAGTTCCGAGCTCGACTTCCCAGTCGGTCCGGTTCCGCCCGTAAGGAATGACAATCGGTGATCCATTGCCGACCACAGCTCCCCGGCTCGGTTTGAGGAACAGGTACGGCACGCCGCGCTCCTCGCGACGCTGTCGCGCTGCTGCGCGACGCTCTTCCGGCGTGCCTGTCTCATCGACGTGACTGTAGAAATTGACGGCGGCATTGAGAATCTTTCCCGGATACATTATCGGTGGCAGCGTGCCGACATCATTGACGTCGTGCACGTAGTCGGGTCGCGCGGCGCCCAGCATGTTATTACCGGCCAAGTCATTGACGATTTCGTAAAGCCTGCGTTTGATGCCGTAGTCGTAACGCTCGATCAGTGCGATCATGTCGGTCGGCATCGGGATCTCCGGGAGACCGGCACTCCTTTCGAGCGCAGCATTGGCCGCATCGAGTTCGACGATCAGCCTGTCGCGGAGTACGACGCCAACCCATGGCGCGCCGCCGGTTTCAAACGTGCCCACCTTGAATGGTTCGGCAATATCCTGGGCCGAACCTGCGGACGACATGATAAGAACTAGTGAAGCGGCGATAACTGAAGCAGCGCGCATGACGATCCCCCGGATTATTTTGATGTTTTCGAATGCCAGCCGGTTGTACTGCGGGTGCCGGGCACTGTCAAGAAACGCGGCAGTAAATCCCGGATTGATCGAATAGCGGAGCGGCTCTACTATCATTGGTCCCTATGGTTGCCTGGTGATGCAAATGCGAATCGTACCCGTTCTCCTGTTGCTCGGAGGATTCCTGGGCCAGGCAGTGCTCGCAGTAGAGCTGCCGGACTGGAGCGGTGTATGGCAGCGGCTCGAGGACTATGGCGGGATATTCGATCCGGCGACGGTTGAACCGCGCGATGGACGGGCCGGAAGCCCCGGCGTTCGCCAGTACCCACCTCTCACCGAAGCCTGGGAAGCCAAATATGCCGCAACACTGGAACAGGTAGCGAAAGACCGCGTCCCGGATCCGATTTCGGTCTGCGGCACGCCCGCCGGTTATCCGCGATTGCTGGCGTTGCCCGATGTCTACGAGTTCATCGTCCGCCCGGAAACGACGTGGATCATCACGGAGAACGGCCCGAACATCATGCGCATCTATACCGACGGCAGCGAACATCCGCCGGCGGAAGAGCGTTGGCCAACATTCACCGGTGACTCGGTTGGGCAATGGAACGACCAGGTGCTCGAGTTTACGACGGTCAGCATGATTGGCGAACAACACACTATCCTCGATCGCAGTGGATTGACGCTGAGTAACCAGGCCACCGTTGCGACGAAAATGTACCTGACCAATGAGGGACTGCTGCGAGCCGAACTCGTCATCGAGGACCCGCTGGCATTGAAAGAACCCTGGCATGTGACGCGACATTTTCGCCGTCTGCCTGCCGGAACTCGCGCTTACGATTATGCTTGTGCCGAGAACAACCGAAATCCCATCACCAGCTCCGGGCAGACGCTGACGCTCGACACGGACGGCAATGTGATTGACAAGGCGGTAGAAGGTAAGGTGATTGACAATGAATAAGGTATTGCTGCTGCTGGGATGGATGTTTCTTATACCGTCGACGGTCTATGCGCACCATTCGAGTGCCATGTTCGACAAGTCGGTGGTCCGCGATGAAACCGTAACCGTAAGGGAGTTTCAGTGGGCGAATCCGCACGTCTGGATCCAGATCGTACTCGTGAACGAGCAAGGCGAAGAGGAAGAGTGGAGTATCGAAGGTCTCGGCACGAACAGTCTGTTCAGAAACGGCTGGCGCCCGAACTCGTTCAAACCGGGTGACGTCATCGAAATACGGTTCAATCCAATGCGGGACGGTTCGAGTGCCGGTGGGTTCATAGGCGCGAAATTCGCGGATGGACATACTCTCGGTAAATGGGAATAGGATGAAAAAAGGAATTCTTGCAGCGATCGCGATCCTGATCGCCGCGTTTCCAGCGGCGGCCGAAGTTGGCGTCAACCTTTTTCGCGCGGCACGCGTGTTCGACGGGGAACGAATGCACGAAGGGTGGGACGTCGTTGTCGAGGGCCGGTACATCGTCTATGCCGGGCCTTCGAGTGGTTTCGATGAAAGCAAGGCCGGGCAGATCTTCGAAATGGACGGTTCGACCCTGATGCCCGGACTGATCGAAGGCCACTCTCACATGCTGTTGCATCCCTATAACGAGACAAGCTGGAACGACCAGGTCCTGAAGGAATCGCAGGCTGAAAGAGTTCTGCGCGCGGCGAATCATCTGCGCGCGGCGCTGGAGGCAGGCGTTACGACAATGCGGGATCTCGGATCGGAGGGTGCCGGCTTTGCAGACGTCTCCATTCGCGATGCGATCGACAAAGGCATCGTCCGGGGCCCGCGACTGCTTGTCGCGGGCAAAGCCATTGTCGCGACCGGCAGCTACGGGCCGAAGGGATTTCATGAAGGCGTCGAGGTTCCATTGGGTGCGGAAACCGCCGACGGCTACGATGACCTGGTGCGCGTTGTACGCAGCCAGATCGGACGAAACGTCGACGTCATCAAGGTGTATGCGGACTATCGCTGGGGGCCGGACGGGACCGCGCAACCGACGTTTACACAGCGCGAACTGGAAACGATTGTCGAGATCGCGAGAAGCAGCGGACGTGGCGTCGTTGCACACGCGGCAACTGCAGAGGGCATGAAAAGAGCGATACTCGCTGGCGTGGAGACTGTCGAACACGGCGATGGTGCGACTCCGGAAGTCTATAAACTGATGCGCGAACGCAATGTCGGTTTGTGTCCGACGCTCGCGGCGGGCGATGCGATCGCCCAGTACGGCGGCTGGCAAAAACTCGAAGCGGGCGTAACAATCTGTTTCGGTGGCGACGTCGGCGTCTACCCGCATGGCGACAACGTCCGCGAGCTGGAAATGATGGTCGAATACGGCATGGATGCAGGAGACGCGCTGCGATCGGCAACGTCGATCAATGCCGATCTTTTTCATATCGGCGACAGGGTGGGCAGGATAAGGAGCGGCATGCTGGCGGATATTATTTCGGTTCGCGGCGACCCGACCACGGATATTTCGGCGTTGCGCGATGTCGGGCTGATCCTGCGTGACGGTAACTTTGTCAAGCGATATCAGTGAAGGGATTGACCAATGGCTGAGCCCTGGGGACCGCACGATCTCGGTGGACAGGAAGGTGGCCCGATCGACCTGGCCGAACACGACACTGCGTACTGGGAATGGCAGATCGATGCCATGGTGCGGCTGGCGCTGAGGAAAGGCCTGATCAGCGATTTCGCCGAACTGCGCGACGGCATCGAAAGGCTGACCCCGGATGACTATGAGCGATGCACGTATTACGAGCGCTGGGCCAAATCGCTGGCCTATGCGCTGGTTTCCCGCGGTGTGATTACGGAGAAACAGCTCAGTGACCAGGTCGACGCAGTGCGGACACGACAGGAAGCAGAGGGCGTGGCATGAAAGGGGCAGGGTTTAAGGTCGGCCAGCGTGTGCGTATCGCCGATCGGACGCCGCCCGTTCACCACAGGGTACCTTCCTACGTGAAGGGGCATGTGGGTTCGATCGAAAGAGTCTGTGGATTGCATGGCGAGCCGGAGAAATTCATTCGAGGCGACGGAAAACCAGAACGACGAATCTATCGCGTGAGAATTCCGCAGAACGAGCTGTGGCGCGATTATGAAGGGACGGATCGCGACAGGCTGGAGATCGAAATTTTCGAAC
>Ga0210123_1001856_pt1 | contig 10285 bp, 8 predicted proteins | sample Muzzi_PWB_D2_FD_185535 | JGI IMG/M metagenome (GOLD analysis project Ga0210123, IMG submission 185535) | Wetland microbial communities from San Francisco Bay, California, USA, that impact long-term carbon sequestration - Muzzi_PWB_D2 (SPAdes) | ecosystem: Environmental > Aquatic > Marine >... | reverse complement strand
TTGCAACGCAGCAGAATTCGTGGGGGTTTTCGCTGAAAATGAGACTAACAAACGTGAGTTCATTAAAGAGGGTGATCAGGTGGCCGTCAAAGTGGCGGCCGGTACAACGGTTCACCGGGCGTGGAGGATACGAAATATTGGTGTCTGTACCTGGGGACCCGGCTATGAGTTGGCTTTTTATGGGGGACGCGCCATGGGCTCTGGGGGAGTTGCCTTCGAATCGCCCTTCCCAGCCGATTCACCACGTCGAAATGCACTTGTTGATACCAATCGTTTGATTGTACCAGAAGGCAAACCCAATGAAATTTCTGTCGTAGAAGTGTTGCTCAATACGCCCACTTTCCCTGGTATTCACCAGAGTTATTGGCGTATGCGAAACCCGCAAGGAGTCTATTTTGGACCTATTGTAGGGGTTACAATGGAAGTAGTTAGAGACTGTAACAATGCTGCTCAAGGAGGGCCAAGAATTTATGGCGCACCCAGCGTTAATTTTCAAATTCTTGGAGTCGATGGGAACCTGGTCGGTGCTCCTGGCTTACCAGGTAGTGGCCCCTTAAAAGTTACAGCTGGACAACTCATCACTTTAGATTGGAATATTTTTAACGCCACCAACTTTGGCATTGTTATTGAAGACCCTACAGGTAATATAGAATCGATTTCCTCAACCGATCCACGGAATAGAGCAAATATCACCCTTACCCAAGTTGGCACGCATATCCTGACGCTTTTTGCCGAAAATGGGTCTTGTTTAAATGAGCAAGTGATTTCTATCGATGTTAGGCCGCGAGTCGGGGACCAGTTTGCCCTGTCGGCAGCATTTGCCACCAATGCTCCAATAACCACCTCAGATGCAGATGCGTCGTTCTCATCAAATGTTACCCCTGGCACAATTGATCTGAGTTGGAATCATTTTGATAGCGATGTTAATCAAATTATCTTGCATGCTGACCTTTACAAGCGAACGCTTATTAAAGGGAGCTGTATTCTCAAAGATTTTTTTGGAAATTTACTCTGTTCGAGTGACAGTTGGGGCGATTTCAAGCTAGATTCAGCCCAAGAAGCCGGTACAGTTGGTAACGCTGCCAGTGCAACAGCCACCTTATGCCGTCAATCGTCGGCATGTGGTCAGCTAAAAAATGAAATTGAAAGTGATGTTCAGGCGGCGGGTGGCAGTATAACCGCTGTCCAACATGCAAATCTCATATATTGTCGCACCTCAGATAGTTCTTCAGTACAATATGGGGTCAATTATTATCTGGAGGCTCTAATAGATGGTGTCCCAGCCGATCCGCAATTCAGCCGTCCGGTCTTTATAATCTGCGATGGGACATCTGGAGCGGGCCGACCCGGTCTTAATGACTGATTCAAACTTACTTTGAAGAGGTTGATACCTGAGTGAGTCTCTAAAATATCAAAAAAGAGCAACATCTATTATCGAGGTTGCTCTTTTTGATTTTCACTCCTATATTTTCACTTCTATAAGTGAAGGAAAATTATGGTTTGGAATAAAATCCTTAAGACATAAGGTGTCAGCCAAATATGGGTGAGTCTAGAGAAGAAAATCTTTGATATTTGAGTTTGCAACAAAAAAGGATTATTATTGTGGTAAGCAGGAATAGCTGTTCCAAAAATTTTCTAATTATGAGGTTTATCTTGTTATGAGTGGTCGCCATCCCTCGGTCTTTGAGGCAGATTCCTCTCAAGAATCAGAACCACAATTGCAGGTTGTTGTTCACGCCGGCCCTTTAGCCGGTAAAGGGTTTCCTATTAGAGATAATAAAATAACCTTTGGTCGAGACCCGGATAATGATATATCTTGGGACGATAACCAGGTTTCCAGACGACATGCCCAGCTTGTGCGCCAAGGTGGCCTACTTATATTAGAAGATTTGGGCAGCACCAATGGAACACGGGTAAATGGAAAACTTATTGAGGAACCACATACGCTCCAACCGGCGGATATCATTAGTATTGGCACATCAATATTTGGAGTAAAAGGATTCACTGCCCCAAGTACAGCAGAGATGACCCAGGTATCGCCACAAAGATTGGTCTACCCATCATCTATGGCTACGCCTGCCCCGGCTGCTTCTCCAAAACCAGCGCCATCACCCAAGCGATCTAGCTCTACAGGGTCAAGTATGTTTGTTATTGGGGGGGTATTGGCTCTGATAGTGGTTGTTTTAATTTTGGCGGGCGTTACTGCCTATTTTTTAACTCAAGAATCGGAACCTCCCGTGACTCAACTGCCAACTGTTGTTATTACAGCCCCGGCCAATGGAAGCCAGCACCAACTGAATCTGCCGGTTACAGTTCAAACCACAGCCTCTGACCCTTCTGGGGTGATTCGAATAGAATTATGGGTCGATGGGGCTAAAACGGCTGAAGCCGTCAGCCCGGCTTCGCAGGGCCAGCCTACCCTAACGGCCTCGCTTCAGTGGGTGCCATTAATCCCTGGCAGCCATACCCTGGAAATTAGAGCCTACAATGTGCAAGAACGGGTAAATGAACCCGTATCTGTTCTGGTCAATGCTGTGGGCAACTCACCTACCAACACGCCAACCGTTACCGCAACTCCCGAACCCCCGACAGCCACAGTTTTGGCCATTCCATCTCTCACAACCTTGGCTGATCTCAATGTTAGGGCTGGGCCGGGGACCGATTACGAATTTGTAGGGCTATTATTATCGGGAAAGGAGGCGGAGATTATTGGCCGCGATGAGAATGCGGAGTGGTGGCAAATTCGCTTTGACCCGGCACCCGATGGCGTTGGCTGGGTGATTGCTGGCCCTTCATTCTCCACGGTGATCAATGCCGATGGTGTGCCGGTTGTTTCGGCTCCTGGCCTGCCCACCGATACTCCAACCGCTACGCCTTCGGCGACGCCCATACCTCCAACAGAGACCCCCACTGCCACCTCGATTCCGTCGACCGATACGCCGACAGCAACCGTAACGCCAACCGCTACGGAGGCGATTCCCCAGGCAGAACTTACCATCTCTCCTACGGTTGTTCAGGGGGGTGAATGTGTTAATGTAACCTGGAATGTTATTGAGGTAAAGGAAGTTTACTTCCAGGGTGAGGGTGTTCCAGGCGTTGGCGGTCGACAGGAGTGCCCAAATGAGACCACAATTTACCGGCTTCGTATTGTCAACCTGGATGGTTCTGAGCGGGTAGTGGATGAGACTGTGGAAGTAATTAACCCCGTTGTTTCTGCCGGAACCATTACCATTGACCCTGGACAAACCATAGATTTTGACGAAGGTATTATCCCTGGTGATGATTTCACCTGGAATGTAAATGGAAGTAGCAGACTCTTTGAAGTGCTGGCTGGGGTAAACCTATCTCCCCAAGGCCAATTTACTTTGCTTGGTGGTTTAACCCTAGAAATTTGTGCCAGCCCTGCTACTGCTTACAATCAGTATACCTTTATAGATGGCAGCGACGTGATAGCAAACCCGGCAAACGCTTTAACAGCCGGACGTACAGCTTGCTATCACACCAATCAGGGGCGTTTAGGTAAGTTGCGCTTCCAGCAATATAGTACCCAGTCGTTAACTATTGAGTGGCTGACCTGGAAATGAAAGTTGACAATGTAACAAATAATTTGTTAATATTGGGTATACACTTCTCACAAGACATCCCCTCACTACATTTAGGAGGACGCAATGGACCTGTATGATAATGAACCAACAATGATGAGCCAGGGGCCTCCCTCGGCTGCCTTAGTGATTCGGCAGGGGCCGCAGGCAGGCATGAGCTTTCCCATGTTGGGTAATCAGGTCATTATCGGCCGGGAAGAAAGCATCGATATCACATTGCAAGACCCAGAAGCCTCTCGTCGCCATGCCCGCATTAGCTGGCAGATGGGTCAGTTTGTTATCGAAGATATGGGGAGTACTAACGGTACTTTTGTAAATGGGGTGCAAATTACCATACCACAGGTGCTTAACCCTGGTGATAGTGTTGGCATTGGTCAAACCGCCTTGGTGTTCCAGGTAGAAGGGGCTCAAGTGCAAGCGCCACAATATCAATCACCGCCGCGCCAGGCCGTTTCCTCAGCCGCGCCCTCTCCTATTGCCCCCTCAAGGGTTGATGATGACAATAAGCTCACTCAATACGCCTTGTATGGATGTGGTTGCTTGATTTTGATTGTCATTTGTGTCTTGGTAATCGTGGCTGGTTATGCTCTATTTTCCCCCGATTTTGTGAATAATCTTATTGGCTAAAATGAGTTATAAATCGCGTGGATTATCAAGGGGTAAAATCACCTCGAAGGTGGTTGCAATGCCGGGTTGGCTAAAGGCTTTGATTTGCCCGTTATGACGCTGGATAATGGCGTGGGCAGAATACAAACCTAGCCCCAAAGCTTTGCCTACCGGTTTGGTTGTAAAAAAGGGTCTAAATAGCTGTTCCGACTCTTTTTCACGGATGCCGCTGCCATTATCGGTAATGGATACCTTAACTTCACGCTCGGATACGGCGCTGGTTGATATGATGATTTGAGGTTGGTCGCTTTGATTTATCATGGCGTCGCGGGCATTTAAGAGCAAATTTACCCAAACTAACTTAAGGTGGCTAACGCTGGCAGATAATACCGGCTTATATTGATAGTCTTTGGTCACCTGAATTTGAGCTTTTCTTAAAGAGCGAATTACCAGGGCTAAGGCTCCCTCGATGGTATCAATGAGGTCTGTCTGGATAAAAAAGTATCGTTCCTGATTTGAAAACTCCAACAAATTAGCGACAATATTTTGAATACGTTCACCGGCCTTAAATATACCGGTTGTCAGCTCATGAGCTTCGGTTTGGGGGTCGGTGTCTAGCAATAGCAACTGGCTATTGGTCATGGTTACCGTCAGCGGATTATTGATTTGATGCGCTACACTCCCGGCCAATTGCCCAACCGCTGCCAGGTTGGCCGAGCGAAAGAGAGACGCTTGCCATTGTCTGCGCTCTGATACATCTTGAGCAAAAACAACCACCTGCTCAATTTGGGCTAACCGGTTGCGGATAGGATAGATGCGAAACTCTCTGTCTTTAAGATAAGGCTCTGTTTCGTTTTCGGGCGATATCCATGTTGTCTTGCGACCTGTCTTCAAAGAATCTTTGATTTGGTTCAGAAGGTCCGGCGCAGCATTTGCCCACTCGAGCGATAAATAGCTTTGTCCAACTAACTCACTGGGTTCAAACCCCTGTCGCTCCGCTTCAATTTGATTGAGGGCAATAATGGTTAACTCTTGATCTAAGATATACAAACCATCGGTGATACCATTGAACAAAACTTGGAGCGTATTTCGGCTATTTAAGATTTTTTCGCGGCTTTGCGCCAGATCGATATATGCTGAGGACAGGTCTTGGAACAATCGCGCATTTTCAACAGCAATGGCCGCCTGGTTACAAAAAACAGATAGCCATTGGATATGATAAGCTGAAAAAAATGATGGCTGGATACTACCCAAGGCCAAAACACCGATAAGTTTCTCTCTTGAGACCATCGGGATGATTAGCCCCGAAGCGAGCGATTGTTGCTGCCATTCCTGGTCGGATGTTTTTTTGTGAGAAGCAATTTTCAGCGTTACCGCCGATTGTTGGGCCAAACTAAATAAGAGAAAATCTTCGCGGGGTTTATGGGATAAAGGCGAAGTTTTTATTAAGGATTTATCGCGGCTCAAATCCCCTTTTTGATCGGTTAAATAGATTTTTACCAGATCGGCCTTGGTGACTTGGCGGGCTTTAGCCAGAACAATTTTTAAGGCTTCATCTAACTCTAATGTCTGAAGGATCTCTTGGGTGGCTTCATTGAGTTGTAATAACTCGTCTATGCCAGAACCTTGTCGGAGAAGAGGGAAGGGATTTTGTTTTAAGGCTTGAATTTCTAACGTACGGATTACTTTGAGTATCAGTTCTCTAGCATTTATTGGGGTGCGGAGAAAGTCATCTGCGCCTTGTTGTAATTGTTCAATCGCCTCACTCCGCTTTTCTTCGGCAGCCAGTAGTATTACGGCTATATTCGGAGATATAGCTCTTATTTGTGTGAAAAATGGTGTGTCTGGTGAGATTGCGCTCAATAAGTCTAAGTCAATAATAAGTAACGTATATGATTGTTGAGTCAAATATTCAAATAGCTTGGTACCATTGTTCAAAAGGTCGATACTCAACCCCTCATGTTGAATATTCGCTTTAAGGATTCTTTTCAATTTGACGTTTTGTTTAGAAACGATAAGAATAGCCCCAGAATTACTCATCCGTTATGTGCCTTTTGCAAAATGGTTTATAATATCACCCAGAGTTGAAATTTGGTTCCATAATTTACTATACCACAAGAGTCGGAGCATTTAGAAATGTCATCTTCATTACAGCCCCCCAACAAGGAAGTTGATGTCGATTTTATGGTTTTTGTCGAAAGATATGCCACAGATTTATTAAAGTGGGACATTTTAACTTTTTTTGGTCATAATCCCGACTATTGTGGTTCAACCTCACAGATTGCTCAGCGTATTGGACGAGGTAGTCATTCTATTCGCCCAGAGTTAGGAGACTTGGCCCTATTGGGCATTCTAGAGCAAACCCAGCCAGAGGAGAACCCCCAAACTTTGTATCGCCTTACGAATGAACCAAATCTAAGACGATTGATTTTAAAGTTTGCCAATAATCAGTGAGCAATTGGGTATTATGTCTACTTCCTTTATCGCTTAAAACGTGGTAAAATTGGAATATACTACCACCCAAATTATAACTTCTTACGCAAAGGAAATTATCGAAATTAAGTTATGGATATTATTTGGTATGGACATGCCTGTTTTCGCTTGAAGGATCGTGATATAACTGTTGTTACAGACCCTTATGATAAGACATTAGGTTTATCTTTACCTCGCCCCAAGGCCGATATTGTAACTGTTAGTCATCCTTCACCCCACCATAATTACATTGCCGGAGTAAAAGGTGATTTCAAAACCATTAATGGCCCTGGTGAATATGAGATTGGCGGCACGTTTATTACCGGTATTCGTCTGCCCCCTCCCGGAAAAAGTCGCAAGAATGGTGACACATCTGCGCAAAACAATGTTTTTGTCATTTATATGGGTGACTTAGCCATTTGTCACCTGGGAGACCTGAGCCATATACCCAACCAAAACCAGGTGGAGGATATGGGTAATATTGACGTCCTCATGATCCCGGTTGGGGGAAAGCAGGCGCTTAATGCCGCTCAAGCAGCCGAGGTTATTAGCTTGATTGAGCCTTATATTGTGATTCCTATGCATTATAATTTGCCGGGTCTTATTATTAAGCTAGACCCTGTAAGCAAATTCTTAAAAGAGATGGGCGTGGCAAAATCCGACCCCGTCAATTCTCTTAAATTAACAAAAAGCAGCTTACCCGAAGAAACTCAGATTGTATTGCTAGAGCATAAGACGTAAGCAAAAAATGCCAATGGACGACGAGAATTCCCTCGAAGAAGTTGAAACTAAAAGTTTAAGTTTAGGATTGCGCCTGGTCATAGGGCTTATTGCTGCAATTTTCATTGCAATCTTTGCCTTTTCTTTCCTCCGAAAGGGGGCAGACGAGGCACAAAGTGAGATTAGTACCGACTCTACCGCAGCTATCGTCTCAAATGAGCCACAATCTGCTGAAGACTATTTTCAAGCGGGCAATACTTACTATGAAGCAGGTCAATGGGCCCAAGCCATCACCGCTTACCAAAAAGCCATCGAATTAGACCCTAATTTACAGGCAGCTTACGCCAATTTGGGTGTAACCTACTACCAACAACAGCAATTCGATTTGGCTGCTTCCCAATATGAAAAGGCTCTGGAACTGAACCCCGAAGATGGGGATGTGGCCTATAATTTAGGTGCACTATATCTACAGCAAGCGCTACGAGGTGGCGAACCCAACACCGATTTGTTAAATCGGGCTGTCTCCCAATTGCAGCATGCCAGCGAAATGTCCCCAGAGCTGGCAGAACCCCATTTTAGTCTGGGGGTGGCTTATTTCGCCTTGAACCAGCGGGCAGAAGCAAAACAAGCTTTCGACACCTTTCTCTCTCTTGACTCAACTCAAGACCCCCAGGCAAAACAGGAAGTAGAACGTTACCTCAAAATGCTTCAGGGGCAATAGTACTGTGTAATGCCACCTTCTTTACTATTGTATCCTGAGTTTTAGAATAAACCAACCCACAAATAAAATTGACCTTTAGCTAAGACAGTCTATAATAACCACCTGGCTGCGTAATTGGGCGCAGCCTGATTTTTTGTCTTACAGACAGTTCCCACGTTCTGCATGGAAATTGGTTAAGCTGTCAATCTCTTTTGAATGGGTGATAATGTATCAAGAACATATTTTGGACAATGGCTTGAGAATATTGATGGTTCCGGTGAGCAGTTTTCAGTCGGTGAGCATGGGAATCTTTGTGGGGATTGGCTCGCGCTACGAGGCTGAAGCGGAGTCAGGCATATCCCATTTAATCGAACATATGCTATTCAAAGGGACCAAAAATCTACCCACTGCCCGGATTATCGCCGAAACAATCGAGGGGGTTGGCGGGGTTAGCAACGCTTATACGGGCCAGGAAACAACCGTTTATTATGCTAAAGTCGCCGCCTCTCAATTGCATATTGCCGTTAACTTGCTGACTGAGCTGGTTAGAAACCCACTTTTCGAGCCGAACGAACTTGAAAAAGAGCGGTTAATTATCGGCGAAGAAATCAATATGGTTTATGATATACCCGATAGCTGGATAAATATTCTGGTCGATCAGGTCATGTGGCCCAATCACCCCCTGGGTCGGAGTGTGGCCGGAACGCATCAAAGTGTGGCCGCTATCAGCCGTGAGGAGGTCATCTCGTTTTTTCAGGGAAGCTATCACCCGCAAAATGTGTTGGTTGCCGTTGGGGGAGCCTTTGAGCCAAGGGAGGTTATCGCGCAAATAACCTCTCTGCTAGGCGATTGGCAATCGGCAGCTAACCCCACCTACGAAGGCCCTCCACAAGCTCAGCCGGAAGCGCGTTATCATATAGAAGACCGGCCTATAGAGCAGGGTCACTTTTGTCTGGCGTTGCCCGGCCTATCGCGTAGGCATCCTGATCGTTATGCCTTGAGTGTTCTAAATACTATTCTGGGTGATGGCATGAGTTCTCGACTGTTTCTTAATATCAGGGAAGATAAGGGTTTGGCTTATGCCGTCGATTCTGGCCTGAATTTTTTGCAAGATACCGGCTCTCTGGTGGTTTATGCCGGGGTTGACCCTCGCAGAGCGCCTGAGGCACTGGGAGCCATTTTAGAAGAGTTGGAGCGTTTGCATGAGGATCCTGTTCCTATCGAGGAGCTTCGCAAAGCCAAGGAATATCTCAAAGGTCGGCTGGTGCTGGGCCTGGAAGATAGCTTTAGCCGGGCCGCCTGGATCGCCTATCAAGCCCTGTTTATGGATCATATCAAATCGTCGGATGATGTGCTGGCAGCCTATGACGCTGTGACCATCGCAGATGTCCAGAGGCTAGCCCAAGAAATCATTAATCCAACCCGTTACAATCTGGCGGCGGTTGGCCCTTTTGGGCAGGGTGAAGCGTTGGCTCAACTGATAGTCAGATAAAGTTTTCAACTTGCAGAATCAACTCGCTTCTGCTATGCTCTAATTTGTATTTCTTATCATTGTCAGCCACAAAAGGTTTAGGGTATGGTCAAATTATTAATGAGTTGGGACATTAAGCCCGGTTCGGAAAGTGACTATTTTGAGTTCGTTGTGCGAGAATTTGCGCCTGGCATGATGAAACTGGGCATGCAGCCCACCGAAGCCTGGTATACCGTCTTTGGCGATGGCCCCCAGATACTCCAAGGCAGTATTGCCGAAGATTTGCCCACCATGAAAGCCATCCTGGCGACAGAGGAATGGCAAAAGCTACAGGGCAAGCTTTTTGATTACGTGACGAATTTTAACTCCAAGATTGTGCGGGCCGAGAGCCGATTCCAGTTGCTCTAAGCCGCTAAATTACTTTAACTCGCAGTGGAAAGCGTGCCGCACGCCGCACGCTTTTATTGTTTTAAAGCAAGTGGGCTTGCCTTCCCTTGATTTCATGAGATAATAGCCGAGAAATGGTCCAACCAACACTCTTTGATTACTCACCCCGTGTCCTCACGGTGAAAGCCATCAATGCTTATATCCGGCAAAAGTTTGAGGCGGATCTCAATTTGCAGGACGTCTGGCTTGAGGGCGAAATTTCAAACTGGAAGCGAGCCGCCTCCGGTCATATTTACTTTACCCTAAAGGATTCAGAGGCCAGTATTC
>Ga0210123_1001853_pt1 | contig 10290 bp, 8 predicted proteins | sample Muzzi_PWB_D2_FD_185535 | JGI IMG/M metagenome (GOLD analysis project Ga0210123, IMG submission 185535) | Wetland microbial communities from San Francisco Bay, California, USA, that impact long-term carbon sequestration - Muzzi_PWB_D2 (SPAdes) | ecosystem: Environmental > Aquatic > Marine >... | reverse complement strand
CACCGATGCCGGTTGCGACCTCGTGCTTGTCTCCATCGGGCGATACGCGCCAGACAATGCCGTCCGAGTTCCGGCCATTCTGGAACGCATTTGTGGGTCCGAAGTCGGCGACCAGCAGGTCGCGCGCTCCAATCGCCGCTATCCCCAGGTTCGAAAACAACTCGGTGACTTTTCGCGTTGCCCCGTCCGGCCCAATTTCCCAGAGAGAGCGATTGCAGGTGACAAATAACCGTCCTTCTCCATTGAACGCAATGCCCTCGCAGCCGTTGAACGGTTTGTCAACGAACAGCACGGGATCCGCGGGAAAGGCAGGCGGTTCGGACGAAGACTGCGCCAGCGCCACAACGACTGCCAACGTACCGATGACACCTGATATCGTTCTGCGACATTCCACCATGTCTGCCTCACGAGCTGCCGATCCAAGGGGCCTTCCGGTATCGACTGATTACGCCTGAATATATGCTACGGCTCCGCCGATTTCGGGGACCGGCGGACGAAGCTGTTTTTCGACGAGTTGACCACAAGCCCGGCACCTGAATTTCGCCTCGGTCAACGCTCGATCACCGCGGCCACTCGAGATGAGGTCTTCGATATCCGCCTCGCCCCAGCGATTGCATGTAACGCAATAGAGTCCGAGCGTGTGTCGTTGTTCCCGCAAATCGGCAAATGTGACCAGCCGCGGCACTGCATCAATCCACAGGCGCCTTCGTCAGAGTAAATTCATCACGGCACCGATCAATCCACCGACCAGCAAGGTCATCATGGCCAGGGCACCAAGTCCGAAGCCCATGCTGCGCTTGGCCGGATCGCTAATGTATGCTGAACGATAGATTTGTCGCGCGATAATGAAGACGAGGCCGATTCCTGCCCCAATATCCGGTCGGACGAAATATGCGAACATCCACAAAGACGGCACAAAAATAATGAGTTGCTCGACGGTGTTCTCGTGTACACGAAACGCGCGATCAAACTCGGGAGAACCTGACATTGCCGGTGCGCTTACACCATATTTGACGCGCGCCGAACCCACCTGAAAGGCAAAGATGAACACCTGCAACAGGGCGAGCGCCGTAACAATTGCTACATATTCCACGACAAATCTCCTTTATTATTCTGACTCTGTATGATGCCGGTTGGCGGATTCGATTCGCCTGAACGCGATGTGTGTCCGCCGGTTCGGTCGATAGTACATCATATTGTGCATTTCGCATCGGTAGCCGAATGAAAGAGACAGTGTGACGTCGGTAAACGCAAATTCCCCGAAGATTGTCGCCGCGGCGTCACGCACACTCGGCATCGAACCAGGCGAATTCAGCGCCGTTGCCTGGTCGTTCCTGTATTTCTTTTGCATTCTCTCGTCTTATTACATGCTGCGTTCCGTTCGCGAAGCGATGGCGATTGTCAGCGGAGTGAGAAACATCCCCTGGCTGTTCACCGGCACGTTCGTGTTGATGCTTCTCGCGACACCTGTTTTCGGCTGGGTCACTTCCAGATATCCGCGGCGCACTTTTTTGCCATGGATTTACTATTTTTTTATTGCCAACATCCTTATTTTCTTCGTTGTCTTCAATTACGCGCAAAACCACGGGCTGAGCGAAGTCTGGATCAGCCGGGCATTTTTTGTATGGCTCAGCGTATTCAATCTTTTCGTGGTGTCCGTCTTCTGGAGCTTCATGGCCGATATTTATACGAGGCAGCAGAGCCGTCGACTGTTTGGCGTTATATCAGCGGGAGGCAGTACCGGAGCGTTGATTGGACCTCTGATCACGAGCGCGCTGGTGACACGAATCGGTTTTCAGAATCTGCTGCCATTGTCAGCGATGTTGTTGCTGCTCGCCGTATATTGCGTCTATCGGCTGCGTCACTGGGTCAGGCAACGCGAGTCTGGCACGCCCGAATTGAGGCAGGTTGATTCAGAGTCCCAGGTTATTGGCGGAAGCGCATGGGCGGGCGCCAAATTCGTCATAACCACCCCATATTTTGCGGCAATCGCATTTGCGCTCGCTTGCGCCAACTTTCTTGGTGGCGCAACGTACATGTACATGGCGGAAATTGTCAGTCGTACATTCGAAGGCACCGACCGGCAGACACAAATATTCGCCAACATGGATGCCATGATCAATGGACTGTCGTTCATTGGCCAGCTTCTCATCGTCCAGCATTCGGTCAAGAAACTCGGCATCGGCGGTACGCTCGTCTTGTTGCCGCTCGTGTCGGTTATCGGATTCACCTTGCTGGCAATCAATCCGGCGTTCATCATCATCGCCGGCCTGCACGTCATGCGCCGCTCGCTGGGCTTCGGTCTCTCCAAACCGACAAGTGACATGCTTTACTCGATCGTTTCCAAGGAAGCCAAGTACAAAGCCAAAAACTTCATCGATACCGCGGTGTATCGCGGCTGGGACGTCGTTTCAACCTGGACGATTCGTTTCATCAGCGGAATCGGCCTGAGCGGTGTCGCTCTTGTCTGCGTCCCGATCGCCCTCGTCTGGAGTTTCACAGTCGTCTGGATTGGACGCGAGTACAAACGCCGCGACAAGGAACTGTCGGCAAGTGCCTAATGCAAGCCTGGCACGACGGCTGGGTGCAATGCTCTATGACAGCCTGCTGGTCCTGGCACTCATGTTCCTGGCGACCTTGCCGTTTGTTGCAATGCGCGGCGGCGAACCGGTCGAACCGGGTGCCGAGCTGTATCGAGCCGCGCTGGTCCTTGTGGCCTACGTTTTTTTTGTCAGTTTCTGGTCATGGCATGGCAGGACTCTTGGCATGCAGTCCTGGAGATTGCGGATTGAGACGCTGGACGGTCGGAAACCGGACTTCGCCAGGGCCAGCCTGCGATTTTTCGCAGCAATATTGTCCCTGATCCCCCTGGGACTGGGGTTCTGGTGGCAACTCTGGGACCGCGACGGGCTGACCTGGCACGACCGCCTGTCGGGCACGAGGCTGCGTTTTCACCCCCCCGCGGGGAAGAAAACGCCAACATAAGCGGCTGCGGATTGATCTTTTTTCGCCGCAGTGATGCGCCGCGACCTTTCGCAGCGGCTAACGCACGCGAGTCAGGGCGAAGCCCGTAACGGCCAGTAGCGCGAGCGATGGCAGCCACGTGACGACAGCGGGATTCAGTCTGAAGACCTGGCCGGAATTGGCAAACATTTCACTTGCCAGAAAGTACGCGAGCCCGATCAGGACACCCATCATCAGCCGGCCACCGGAGCCGGAAGATCGCAACGAGCCGAAAACGAACGCGAGCGCGAGGATGGGCATAACAATCACTGTCACTGTCTTCGCAATTCTCGACCACAATTCGGTTTCGTATCGCTGCGCGTCAAGGTCGTTTTTCCTGAGATATGCAATATAGGTGAACAACCCTCGCGCAGACAGGCTGACGGGATTGACCATCGTGAAACCCAACATGGAGGAGTCGAGATCAAATGATTCGACAGCGACCGTAGATTCCACGGCCTGAACCGAGTCGTTCTGAAATCTTGTCTCCTTGACGTTTTCCAGTACCCACTTGTCCGATTCGTCGATGCCGGAATTTTCGGCCCTGGCGATCGAACCGAGTGAGTCGTCGTCGTTGAAGCGAAACATGTAGAGCGTGCCGAATTCGAAATCGGCGTTTATTTTTTCCAGGTGCAGAATGACCGGACCGTCCTTGATCCACGCCGCGTTTCCGAAGTCCCGGTTTTCCTGTTCAAATCGACTCTCGTCGCGCATGGTTCTGGCGAAATAATCGAGCGGTGGACCGATGTATTCGCCAACCAGCCCCATGACCACCATCATTACCACTCCGGACATCGCAACCATACCCGCGAGCCGTGCGACCGACAGGCCTGCTGTGCGCATGACGACCAGCTCGCTGTTGTTCGCCAGCGCACCCAGGCCCAGCAGTGCACCAATCAGCGCGGCAATTGGAAACATTTCGAACGACAGTTGTGGCAATCGAAGGACTGTGAACAACAGTGCCTGCGGAATCTGGAAGCTGCTCTGGATCATGTCGAGCTGGCCGATGAATTCGAACAAACCGGCGAGTGCAAGCAATACCAGCATTACGAGCGAGGTGCTCGTCAGTATGGCGCGCATCAGGTAGGCCGAGAGTACCGTCATTGTTTCGATCCGCGATTGAACAGGCGCCGGTGAAGCCCGTTTTGCATGGCAAGCATTGTAAACGCGAACATCAGCATCGCGCCATGAACCCACCAAAGACCCATCCAGGCCGACACCGCCTCTTTTTCCAACCATGCCTTGCCGGCACTCAGCAGATTGAAATAGATGATAAAAACCAGCAGACCGATCGCAAGTCGTCCGTAGCGCCCTTCTCTCGGCCTGCTGCGGCTCAACGGGACTGCCAGAATCGCCAATACAAGCGTCGCTAATGGGATGCCAATGCGCCAATGGAGTTCTGCCAATTCCAGCTTGTCGGTCGATAACAGCAGATCCGCGGTACGCATCGCCCGCGGCTCGAGATCGGGATCTTCAACTTCGGGCAAACGATACGGAATACCATGCTCGGCAAATTCCATGACGCGAAAGTTGGCGGTTCCCGGGACGCCCTCATAGCGCCGACCGTCGTGCAACACGAAAAATCGTGTGTTTGGATCGTCCGATGCCACCTGTTCGCCACGCTTGGCAATGACAACCTCGACACCTTTTTCCGTCTGACGTTGCAGAAACACTTTTTCAATCGTCCCCGCCACGACATTTTCAGCGTAAACAACAGAGCCTTCGCTTTCGTCGCTTGTGAATCGACCCGGCTCAATGCTGGTCAAGTCGGCCTGACGCCGGGCCTCCACGCTGATTCGTTCGATCTGGGTCAGCGCATTTGGCGCAACTTCCATTGATAGCCAGCCAACGGCCAGGGCGAGTGGAATCAGCAGCCAGGACAAAGGACGATAAATGTCAACAGGACCGACCCGGCAGGCCATCATCGCCGGCATCTCGCTGTCTCGGTACAGACGTCCCAGGGCAAGCATGATCGACAAAAAAAGGCCGATCGGCACGAGAATGGTCAGGTATTGCAGTGCCGTCAGCCCGATCACCTGGAATATCGCGTCTTTGGGCAGTTTGCCCTTTGCCACGTCGCCCAAAATACGGGCAAACTGGTTCGTCAGCAGAATGGCCAGCAATACCATTGTGACCGCAAGCCATGACTGGGCGATTTCGCGAAATATATATCGATCGAGTATGCGAAACATTGCTATACCGGTGATTTCCCTGACCTTTGGACAGCTGGAATCACCCCATGTTCGGCCGGATCGGGTAGACTACCGGTTTTGATTTGTCCGGGACAGTCCCTGGGTCACAGGCCCAAACAGACCAGCAACAACAATCAGGGCCGGAGCTCAATCTTCAATTTCCGTGCGGCAGAAATGCCGGCAGCGTTCAGGTGATTGTGGCTCAGCGGTCCAACCCAGGAGTGATTTGCGTATGGAATTGTTATCGACCACGAGCGCTGCTTCCCGCATTGCCGGTGCTTGCGTCATTGTCGGCGTTTACGAGAACGACAAAATCGGAGTTGCGGCGGAAGACATCGACAGGGCCAGCAAAGGAACGATAACCAGGCTTATTCACCAGGGTGACGTTAACGGCAAACCGGGCACCAGCATGATGCTGCCAGCGCCGGCGGGCATCCGTGCAAAAAGAGTGCTGATCGTTGGCCTGGGCAAAGTCAGCACGTTCGACGTCAGTCAGTTTCGCAAAGCAGTTGCCACGGCGGCAGCGCATTTCAAAGACAGCAAAATTCAGGACGTCGCCAGCTTTTTGACATTGGAAGATGTTGCTGACACGAACGCGTATTACCTGGCGCGCTATACAGTCGAGACAATCGGTAATGCGCTTTACCGGTTTACGGAATCCAAGAGTGGCAAGCAATCGCGCGGGTCATCGCTCAGGAAAATTTGCATTGCGACCAATTCGCGCGGCAATGCTAATAAGGCATTGAAAGGTGCCGAACATGCTCAGGCGATCGTCGACGGCATGTCCCTGGCAAAAACGCTTGGCAATTTGCCGCCGAACGTTTGCACACCTGCCTACCTCGCCCGCACTGCGCAGAAAATCGCAGGCCGGCACAAAAGCGTCACCACGAAAGTGCTTGGCGAAACCGAGATCAAACGACTTGGCATGCATTCCTTCCTGTCGGTTACCAGCGGCACAACGTTGCCGGCCAAACTGATTGTCATGCAGCACAAGGGCGCGGGGCGTGACAAACCTGTCGTGCTGGTTGGTAAGGGCATCACATTTGATGCCGGCGGCATTTCCCTGAAACCCGGCCCGGGCATGGACGAAATGAAATTCGACATGTGTGGCGCGGCATCCGTCATCGCAACAATGGCTGTCGCCGCGAAATTGAAATTGCCCATCAACCTGACTGTCGTAGTCCCAACCTGTGAGAACCTGCCAAGCGGCACGGCAACGCGGCCGGGGGACATCGTGACCAGTATGTCCGGCAAGACAATTGAAATACTGAATACCGATGCCGAAGGAAGGCTGATCCTCTGCGATGCATTGACCTACTCCCGGCGCTTCAAGCCGGACGTAGTAATCGATGTCGCAACACTGACAGGCGCTTGCGTGATTGCACTCGGGCATCATCGTACGGCAGTGATGAGCCAAAGCGACGATTTAGCCAGGCAGATAACGGATGCCGGAATTGCGGCAGACGACCGCGCGTGGCATTTGCCGCTGGCCGATGAATACGAACAGCAGCTGAAAAGCAATTTTGCAGACTTCGCCAATGTCGGCGGTCGTGAAGGTGGTGCAATTACCGCCGGCTGTTTCCTCAGCAAATTCACGCAAGGTCTGAACTGGGCTCATCTCGATATTGCCGGTACCGCATGGCGCTCAGGCAAAGAAAAAGGCAGCACCGGCAGACCCGTACCGATGCTGTCGGAATTTGTACTGCGACGCGCCCACGCTATTCCCTGACGATGTCAAAGGTCGATTTCTACATTCTGCGTGACAGTGGAGAAATCGCGCGGCAGCGATTCGCCTGCCGTCTGGCCGAAAAAGCGTATCGACTCGACAACCGCGTACATATTCATGTTGCGGACCAGGACAGCCTGCACACACTGGATGACCTTTTATGGACATTTCGTGACGGTAGTTTCGTCCCGCACGAAATTGACGAGGCTACACAGGCTGAGCCGGCTGCGCCGATAACTATCGGCTGCGAGGATGCTGCACGATCAGAGTGCGATTTGCTGATCAACCTTGGTGAATCGATTCCGCAATCCGCCTCCTCTTTTCCAAGGGTGGCAGAAGTTGTAACCTCGGATGAGATCAGTAAGGCGCGAAGCCGGCAACACTTCGTTACGTACCGTGATCAGGGACATACGCTCGATACTCACAAACTGTAACTGACAAAAAGCACGTTTGTCTTCACGAGGGGCGAAGCGGCGCGACAATCCAGCCACCAATACGGATTGCTTCGCCGCTTCGCTCCTCGCGATGACGGATGTGGAGATTTCATGGACAAGTCCTATAACCCGAAAGACATAGAGCAGCGCCAGTACGAACGTTGGGAAAAGAACGGCTGGTTCGCACCGGACGACAGCGGGCCCAGAGGTGACGAATCCTATTGCATCGTCATTCCGCCACCCAACGTGACGGGCACGCTGCACATGGGTCACGCGTTCCAGGACACGATCATGGATGCACTGATCCGCTATAACCGCATGGCCGGGCGCAATACGCTGTGGCAACCGGGCATGGATCATGCCGGCATCGCGACGCAGATGGTGGTCGAGCGACAGCTCAACGGCGAAGGCCAATCGCGAGTGGACTTAGGAAGGGAAAAATTCGTCGAACGCGTCTGGAACTGGAAAGCCGAATCGGGCGGACAGATCGCAAACCAGTTCAGGCGAATGGGTGCGTCTCTTGATTGGGAGCGGGATTGCTTCACCATGGACGAAAACCTTTCAGTCGCCGTTATCGAAGCATTTGTCCGACTACACGATGAAGGCCTGATCTATCGGGGTAAACGACTCGTAAACTGGGACCCGGTTTTGCACACGGCGCTGTCTGATCTCGAAGTCCTGCAAAGTGAGGAATCGGGGACCCTGTGGCACTTTCGTTATCCGCTTTCCTCCGGTGACGGATACCTTGTTGTTGCCACGACTCGACCGGAAACGATGTTGGGTGACAGCGCCGTCGCCGTGCATCCGGATGATGATCGCTACAAAAAACTGGTCGGAAAGGACGTCATATTGCCCCTCGTCGACCGTCGTATCCCCATCATCGCCGATAGCTACGTGGACCCGCAATTCGGCACCGGCTGCGTCAAGATAACACCGGCGCATGACTTCAACGACTACGAAATCGGCAAGCGGCACGATCTCGCTGAATACAATATTCTGACCGAGAATGCAGCAATCAACGATTCGGCACCGGCAGCCTATCGTGGCATGGATCGTTTCGATGCCCGCAAGAAAATTGTCGCGGACCTCGATGCACTCGGCCTGTTGGACAAAGTCGAGGACTATGAGCAGAAATTGCCCCGCGGTGATCGCAGTGGCGCCGTCGTTGAACCGTATCTAACGGACCAGTGGTATGTCGATATCAAACCGCTTGCCGAGCCGGCGATCAAGGCCGTGCAGGATGGACGGATCAGGTTTGTCCCGGAAAACTGGTCGAAGACCTATTTCGAATGGATGTGCAACATTCAGGACTGGTGTATCAGTCGCCAGCTTTGGTGGGGCCATCGCATTCCCGCATGGTATGACGATGAAGGAAACATCTATGTCGGCCGCAACGAGAAGGAAGCGCGCAATAAGAATGGCCTTGGCGACGACGTCGAGTTGCGTCAGGACGAGGACGTACTCGATACGTGGTTCTCGTCGGCACTATGGCCTTTCAGCACGCAAGGCTGGCCTGAGGACACGGATTCGCTAAAAACATTTTACCCTGGCAACGTTCTCGTCACCGGTTTCGACATTATCTTTTTCTGGGTCGCCCGGATGATCATGATGGGCCTCAAGTTCATGGACGAAGTGCCGTTCCACGAAGTGTATATCCACGGCCTGATCAGGGATCCGGATGGGCAGAAAATGTCCAAGTCGAAGGGCAACGTACTGGATCCCCTCGATCTGATTGACGGCGTCGATCTCGACACACTGATCAGAAAGCGCACGACCGGCCTCATGCAGACGCACCTTCTGCCAAAGATCGAAGCAGCAACGCGTAAACAGTTTCCGGACGGAATCGATGCATACGGTGCCGACGCATTGCGCTTTACATTCGCATCTCTCGCCACCACGGGCCGCGATATTCGTTTCGATCTCGGCAGAATCGAGGGTTACAAGAATTTCTGTAACAAGCTCTGGAATGCATCCCGCTACGTGATGATGAATACCGAGTCGCTGGATGACGGAGACGTCGAATTCAGCACTGCCGATCGCTGGATACGTTCGCGCCTGCAGGTGACGGCATCGACCATTGCCGATTGTTTCAGCGCGTATCGCCTCGACCTCGCTGCCGCCGCTATTTATGAATTCACCTGGCACGAGTTCTGCGATTGGTATCTCGAATTGTCTAAGCCGGTTCTGCAGTCCGATGAATTCACCGATGCGCAAAAACGAGGCACTCGACGAACGCTCATCGACGTACTGGAATCGGTTCTGCGCGTGCTTCACCCGTTGATGCCATTCGTCACCGACGAAATATGGGGCCAGGTTGCGCCGCGTGCGGGCATAAAAGGTGAAACCATCATGCTGCGGCCGTTTCCGGAAGCCGATGCGGCATATGACGATGCTGACGCGGAGCAGGAAATCGAGTGGGTTAAACAGTTTGTCCTCGGAATCCGGCAAATTCGTGGTGAAATGGACATTTCACCGGGCAAAGTCGTACCGGTATTGTTGGCCGAATACAGTGAGCTGGACACCAGCTATGTGGAGCGAAATATCCTGCTTCTGCAGCGCGTCGGCCGGGTCGAATCGGTACGCCCGCTGGATGCAGGCGAACAGGAACCGCAGTCGGCGATCGCATTGCACGGCAAGATGCGACTGCTGGTGCCGATGGCCGGGCTTATCGACGCGCAGGCGGAAATCGAGCGACTCCGAAAGCAACTCGGTAAACTTGAGCGCGACCTCTCGACCAGTCGTGGCAAACTCGCAAATTCAAGCTTCGTGAACAATGCGCCCGAGGCGGTGGTCACACAGGAAAGACAGCGCGTTGCCGACTTCGAGCAACAGATGACGCAATTGCATGAACAAGTCGCCAGGCTCGAAACCCTAGAATAGAGGTATTTTGGGGAGCAGTTCACAATCCTGGCGACGCCAGGGTGCATTGCGGCTC
>Ga0210123_1001850_pt1 | contig 10298 bp, 8 predicted proteins | sample Muzzi_PWB_D2_FD_185535 | JGI IMG/M metagenome (GOLD analysis project Ga0210123, IMG submission 185535) | Wetland microbial communities from San Francisco Bay, California, USA, that impact long-term carbon sequestration - Muzzi_PWB_D2 (SPAdes) | ecosystem: Environmental > Aquatic > Marine >... | reverse complement strand
GTCGACGGCCGCGACGTGCGCGGCCTGCGCCTCGATCCGCTGCGCCGCGCCGTCGGCATGGTGCCCCAGGAGACCTTCCTGTTCTCCACCACGCTGCGCGACAACATCGCGCTCGGCCGCCCCGGCGCGAGCGACGGCGAGATCCTCGAAGCGACGGCCATGGCCGGTCTCGAGACCGACCTGGCGGCCCTTCCACAGGGGCTCGACACGCGGGTCGGCGAGCGCGGCATCACGCTGTCCGGCGGCCAGAAGCAGCGCGTCGCCCTGGCCCGCGCGCTGCTGCGCCGGCCGCGCATCCTGCTGCTCGACGACTGCCTGTCGGCGGTCGACACCCACACCGAGGAGCGCATCCTCGGCAACCTGCGCCAGGTCTTCGTCGGCCGCACGGTGTTCCTCGTCTCGCACCGCATCTCGACGGTGCAGGCGGCGGACCTGATCCTGGTGCTCGACGGCGGCCGCGTGGTCGAGCGCGGCGACCACGACGCGCTGGTCGCCCACGGCGGCATCTACGCCGACCTCCACCAGCGCCAGCTCCTCGAGGAGGAGCTCGAGGCGGTGTCGTGAACAGTGTCGAGAGCGGGCGCATCCTGATCACCGGCGGCTCGGGCCTGATCGGCCGGGCGCTCACCGCCGAGCTGGCCGCCGCCGGCTACCCGGTGGTGGTGCTGTCGCGCAGCCCCGAGCGCGTCCGCGGACTGCCGGCCGGCGCCCGCGCCGCCGGCTGGGACGGGGAGACGGCCGGCGGCTGGGGCGAGCTGGTGGACGGCGCCCTGGGGATCGTCCACCTGGCCGGCGAGTCGATCGCCTCCGGACCGTGGACGGCGGCGCGCAAGCGGCGCATCCGCGACAGCCGCCTCGACTCGTCGCGGGCGGTGCTCGCCGCGGTCACCGCCGCCGCCGAACGGCCGCGTTTCCTGCTCCAGGCCTCGGGCGTCGACTACTACGGTCCGGGCGGCGCGGAGGTGGTGAGCGAGGAGCACCCTGCCGGCGAAGGATTCCTCGCCGAGCTGTGCGTCGAGTGGGAGGCGGCGACGGCGCCGGTGGAGGAGCTCGGGGTGCGCCGCTGCCTGCTGCGCAGCGGCATCGTGCTCGCCGCGGAGGGGGGCGCGCTGCCCAAGATGGCGCTGCCCTTCAAGCTCTTCGTCGGTGGACCGCTGGGCTCCGGGAACCAGTTCGTGCCGTGGATCCACCTCGCCGACGAGGTCGCCGCCATCCGCTTCCTGGCCGAGACGGAGGCGGCCCGCGGTCCCTTCAACCTGTGCTCACCCGAGCCGGTCACCAACCGCGAGCTGTCGCGCCAGATCGCCCGCCGCCTGCACCGGCCCTGCCTGCTGCGGGCGCCGGCCTTCGCGCTCCACGCGGTGCTCGGCGAGATGGCGGAGATGCTGCTCGGCGGCCAGCGGGCGGTGCCGGCCGCCCTCGAGCGCCTCGGCTTCCGCTTCCGCTTCCCCGGCCTCGCCGCGGCGCTGGCCGACGTGCTGCCGGCGCGCGGGCGGTGAGGGGGAGAGCGGCGATGCGCTACGCCCACCGCTTCGAGGTCGCCGCTCCGGTCGAGCGGGTGGCGGCCTTCCACCGCCGCGCCGAGAGCCTGGTGGCGATCACCCCGAAGCTGCTGCCGATGCGCCTGCTCGGCGAGGTCCCCGAGGTGCTCGAGGCCGGCTCGCGGATCGCCTTCCGCACCTGGTTGGGGCCGCTGCCGATGACCTGGCAGTCGGCCATCGAGGCGCTGCCGGACGACGCGCTCGGCTTTCAGGATCGCCAGCTCGCCGGCCCCTTCGCGAGCTGGCTGCATCGCCACCGCTTCGTCGCCCTGGCCGGCGGCCGTACCGCGGTGGAGGACGAGGTGGAGGCCCGCCTGCGCCGCCACCCGCTGTGGGGGCCGGTCGGCCTGCAGATCTGGCTCGGCGTGCCGCTGCTCTTCGCCTACCGCCAGGCGCGGACGCGCCGGCTGCTCGAGCGCGGGTGAGGTGGTGGAGCCGGTCGGCCTGCCCACGAAGCCCGGCCGCGGTGCCGGTGGTGCGCAGCCTGGTCGGGCAGCTGGCCTCGGCGGCGGACCTGCCGCAGTGGGACATGGCGAAGTACGGTGTCTCGGGGTTGCGCCTCGCCGATGCCGCCCGCCGGCTGGCACCGCTCGGCTGGCTCGCCGAGGTCAACGCCCACGACGTCTGGCCGCCGCTCTTCCCGCTCGCCGAGTCCGCCGCCTTCCTCGCCTTCGGCCCCGGCTTCCGGGTGCCGGAGCTGCTGGTCGCCGGCCTCTTCGCCGCCGCCGCCGCCGCCGCCTTCGCCGCCGGCTGGCAGGTCGAGCGCGACGCCGGGGCGGGGCGCGCGGCGCTCGCCGGCGTGCTGGTGGCGGCGCTGTGGCTGGCCAGCCCGTTCAGCCAGCTCTACGCCACCTTGACCATGCTCGAGGTGCCGGGCGCGCTGGGGTTGTTCGCCGCCGCCGCCCTCTACGCCCGCTGGTTGCGCTTGCGGCGGCTCGCCGACCTGCGCCGGGCCGCCCTGGCGGCGACGCTGCTCTTCTTCGTCAAGTACAACTACGGCCTGCTGTGGATGGTGCCGATGCTGGCCCACGAGGCGTGGGACGAGGTCGGCACGCTGCGCGCGCTGGGCCGCCGCTGGCGCGCCGCGGCGGCGGGGGGGGCGTGGCGGCGGCCGTGGCCCCTGTTCCTGCTCCTCTACGCCCTGGCGGTCGCCAGCATCCCGCTGTCCGGCGGCTGGCGCTTCACGCTGGCCGGGGCCGAGGTGCGGGCGACCTCGGTGGGCAACCCGCTCTACGCCCTCTACCTGCTGGTGCTGCTGCGCCTGGCGCTGTGGCCGGAGGCGCGGCGGCGGGCGCTGGCGCGCTGGCGGGCGCTGCCGGAGCGCGGGCGCGTCCTCGGCCGCTGGATCGGGCTGCCGGTGGCGCTGTGGATGTTGCCGCCGGGTCACCTCAAGGGTTTCTTCACCTTCGTCGAGAACCGCGCTTCGGACCTCACGCTGGCCGCCCACGTCGCCACCTATCCGCGCAGCTTCCTGGCCGCGTACCACGCCGCCGAGCCGCTCGCCTGGGCGGTGGCGGCGGCGGCGCTGGTGCCGCTGCTGCGCCTGCCCCGCCTGGCAGCGCCGCGGCGGGCGATCGGCCTGGCGCTGGTCACCGGCCTGGCCGCCGCGCTGCTCCACCCCTACAAGGAGCCGCGCTTCCTGTTCACCGTCGTGCCGCTGGCCTGGATCGCCGCCGCCGGCGGCGTCGCCGAGGCGGTGGACCGGCTGGCCTGGAAGCTGCCGGCACGCTGGCGGCCGTGGCCGCGGGCGGCGGTGGCGCTGGCGGCACTGGCGCTGGTCGTCGCGGCCGGCGTCGACGGCGACGGCCTGCGCCGCGAGCGCGCCCTGCGCTCGGTGGAGCCGTCCGCCCGGCCGCTGCTCGACGCGGTGGCAGCGGAGGCCGAAGCGGCCGCGGCGGCGGGCGCGGCGCCGGTGCTGGTGGGCTACTGGAACGACCTGTCGCCGGCGCTGGCGGAATGGCGGCTGCGCCAGCGCGCGCCGTCCGCCACGGCCGGCGCACCGGCCGTGCCGCTGGCCCCCGGCGACCTCGCCGCGGGGGGCGACCCGGAGGCGGTGCTGGCGCGCGCGGCCGCCGAGGGGCGGCGGATCCTGGTCGTCGAGGCGCTGGGGCGCCGCGCCGAGGACTACCGGATCTTCGTCGCCGAGACCGCCGCGCTCGCGCCGCTACGCGCCGCCGCCGCCGCCGACGACCGCTTCACCGGTCGCGGCCACCACCGGTTCGGCGCCGCCGGCTGGCGCTTGCGGGTCTACCGGCCGGCGGAGCCGCGGCCCGTATACCGGCGGCAAACCGATCCGGTACACTGATCGCCTGTCTCGAAAGGGGAACATCACGAAAAACACCGAGCCCACCCTCTCGAAAAAGGGAGTCGACCCATGACCTACGATCCGGTGAAGATCGGCCTGATGGGCTTCGGCCGCATCGGCCGCAACCTGTTTCGCATCCTGCACGGCCGCGACGACGTCCACATCGCCGCCATCAGCGACGTCGCCGACCACGCTGCCCTCGTCTACCTGCTGCGCTTCGACACCCTGATGGGGCGCTTCCCCGACGAGGTGGGGATGGCCGACGGCTACCTGTTCGCCGCCGGGCGGCGCACCAAGATGCTGTCCGCCAAGGGCGCCGGCGACGTCGACTGGCGGCAGCTGGGGGTCGACTACGTGGTCGACGCCACCGGCGGCACCAAGCACCACAGCGACTCGCAGGCCCACCTCGACCGCGGTGCCAAGCGGGTGATCCTCTGCGTCGCGCCGACCGACCCGCCGGACATCACCGTGGTGCGCGGGGTCAACGAGGACGCCCTGCAGCCGCAGCACCGCATCGTCTCCAACGGTTCCTCCACCGCCCAGTGCGCCGCCCCGGTGCTCAAGGTGCTCAACGACGCCTTCGGCATCGAGCGCGCCTTCCTGACCACCGTCCACGCCTACACCAACCAGCAGCGGCTGGCCGACGTGCCGGACCGCGACCCGCGCCGCGGCCGCGCCGCCGCCGAGAACATCATCCCGCAGAACACCAATGCCGGCGAGGTGGTGACCGACCTGGTGCCGGAGCTCTCCGGCAAGCTCACCGCCCACTCGATCAACGTGCCGGTGCCCAACGGCTCGCTGGTCGACCTGGTCTGCTGGCACCGCGACACGGTGACCGTGGAGGCGATCAACGAGGCCCTGCGCACCGCCGCCGGCAGCGCCCGCTGGCGCGGCGTGCTGGAGTGCGAGGACGACCCCATCGTCTCCTCCGACATCACGCGCAGCCCGTTCTCGAGCACCTTCGACTCGCAGGCCACGATGGTCCTCGGCAGCCACGTCTCGAAAACCCTGGCCTGGTTCGACAACGGTTGGGGCTACGCCCACCGGGTGGTCGACCTGATCGAGATGTTCCGCCGCATGGACGGCCTCACCGGCGGCGAGAAGGAGGTGGCGTGATGAGCGTGCGCGTCGGCATCAACGGCTTCGGCCGCATCGGGCGCAGCGTCTTCCGCATCATGGCCGAGCGCGACGACCTCGAGGTGGTGGCGATCAACGACCTGTTCGAGAACGAGCAGCTCGCCTACCTGCTCGAGTACGACACGGTGATGGGCCGCTTCAAGCGCAAGGTCTCCACCGACGCCGACTTCCTCTACGTCGACGACGCCAAGATCGCGATGACCGAGGCGCGCGACCCGGCCGAGATCCCGTGGGGCGACCTCGGGGTGCAGGTGGTGATCGAGTCGACCGGCGTCTTCCGCCACCGCGAGCAGATCGCCAAGCATCTCGAGGCGGGGGCCGGCAAGGTGATCCTCACCGTGCCGGCGAAGGACCCGATCGACGCCACCATCGTGCTGGGGGTCAATGACGACGTGCTCGAGCCCGGGCACCGCCTGGTCTCCAACGCCTCGTGCACCACCAACTGCCTGGCGCCGCTGGTCAAGATCCTCGACGACGCCTTCGGGATCGAGGAAGGGCTGCTGTCGACCATCCACGCCTACACCAACGACCAGCGGCTGGCCGACGTACCGCACAAGGACATCCGCCGCAGCCGTGCCGCGGCGGAGAACATCGTGCCCACCACCACCGGCGCGGCGCGCGCCGTCGGCAAGGTGATGCCGCACCTGGCGGGCAAGCTGGACGGCGTCGCCATGCGCGTGCCGGTACCCGACGGCTCGATCGTCGACTTCATCGCCCGGCTGCGCCAGACGCCGGACGCCGCCGAGGTCAACGACGCGGTACGCCGGGCGGCGCAGGGCGCGATGTCGCGCATCGTCGAGTACAGCGAGGTGCCGCTGGTGTCGACCGATATCATCGGCAACTCCCACTCGTCGATCTTCGACGCCCTGTCGACCCGCGCCGTCGGCGACGGCTACGTCAAGGTGGTGTCGTGGTACGACAACGAGTGGGGCTACTCGAACCGGGTGGTCGATCTGGTGGACCGGCTGGCCGCCATTTGACGGCGGCTCGGGGTGTGGGCCGACCCGCAGGCCAACGAGGAGGAGCATGACGGACTCGAACGGCGGACCGCAGGGCGCCGGCGAAGCGACGGGGACACGGCGCCGGGTCGGCATCTTCGGCTGGGGCATCGTCGCCCCGCGCTCGGCGACCGTCGACGAGTTCGCGACCAACCTCGACGCCGGCGGCAGCTGGCTGGAGCCGTTCGAGGACTTCGGGCCCAACAACTTCCTGGTCGGCCGCCCGAAGTGCGACTTCGCCGACTACAAGGCGTGGATCGACCAGCGCCACGCGCCGAACCGCTACCCGCGGCTGGTCGAGAAGATGGACCCCACCACCCTCTACGCGATCGCCGCCTTCATCCAGGCGCTGGGCCAGAACCCGGGTCTCGAGGAGGAGCTGGCGCGGCTCGGCGCGGCGGCCCACGTCTACGTCGGTTCCGGCCTCGGCGCCCTGCCCACCATCTACGACCAGTCGATCGCCTACCACCGGGCGTCGCGACGCTGGAACTACTTCTGGGCCCAGCCGGAGAGGAGCTCCGCGCTCGCCGCCTACCTCGACCACGGCGAGCTGCCGGACGGCGAGGAGCCGCCGGCCGATCCCCGCCAGCTGGTCCGCGGCCAGGGGCGGACCCAGGCGGAGGAGGAGTGGGACGCCTTCTGGGTGCGCTACTCCGACCGCCTCCAGGAGTACCTCGCCGACCTCGGCGAGATCGAGGCGCTGGCGGTCACCGGCGAGGTCGAGTCGGGCAAGCGCAAGCTGTTGCGCGAGAAGCAGCGCCGCCACGCGCGGCTCAAGGAGAAGTACGGCGCCCCCAGCCCGCCGTGGGAGGCGGTGTCGCCCAACCTGCTGTGGAACATCCAGAACACGCCGGCGTCGCAGATCTCGATCCTCGGCCGCATCACCGGCGCCGCCTTCGCGCCGGTGGCGGCGTGCTCGACCTTCGGCGTCTGCCTCAAGCTGGCGATGGACGCCATCCAGAGCGGCGAGGCGAAGGCGGTGGTGATGGGGGCCGCCGATCCGCCGCCGCACCCGCTCACCGTGTCGGGCTTCTTCAACGCCCGCGTGCTGGCCGCCGACGGCGGCGTCTCGAAGCCGCTCTCCGAGCTGCGCGGCACCCACGTCTCCGGCGGCGCCGCCATCTGGATCGTCGGCGACTGGGAGCACATGACCGCCCTCGGCTTCGAGCCGCTGGGGCTCGAGCCGCTGGGCGCCGGCCTCACCTCCGACGCCGACCACATCATCACGCCGTCGAAGGCGGGGCCGCAGGCGGCGATCCGCGCCGCCCTCGCCGCCGCCGGCACCCGCCCCGACGAGATCACCGGCTGGGACCTCCACGCCACCGCCACGCCGGGCGACTACCTCGAGGTCGAGAACCTGCGCGAGCTGCTCCCCGAGTCGGTGCTGGTGACGGCGCGCAAGGGTACCTTCGGCCACGGCATGGGCGCCGCCGGCGGCTGGGAGCTGACCGCCCAGTACCTGGGCTACGCGCGCGGCCGCCTGGCGCCGACGCCGCTCGCCCGCGGCGAGCTCAACGAGATGATCGCCGCCCTGCACCAGCGGTTCGTCTTCGACAGCGAGGAGGCGACGGCGGCGCAGACGGTGGGCAAGCTGTCGATGGGGGTCGGCGGCATCAACGCCTGCGTCATCTCGCGGCCCTGGCGCTGAGAGCCCCTGATGAAGGAATCCCGCCCTGCTGCTGCGGTGAGCTGGTAAGCTCGGACGAGGTCACCGCCCCCTCAGCCACCGAAGGAGAGCGACATGTCGTTGCCCGTTCCCCGGTCCGCCTACCGCCTGCCGGCGGTGCTCCCCGCCCTCGTCCTGTTCGCCGCGTCGTCGCTCGCACCGCTCGCTTCGGCCGCGGTCGCCGGCGCCGCCGAGACCGCCGCCGACTATCCGCCGCAGCACGCCGAGACCCGCGAGCTGATCGCCCTGGTCGACGCCGCCGTCGGCGAGGTCGAGGCGAAGGGCGTCGACGGCGCCTGCAAGGAGTTCCACGCCGCCGGCAGCCGCTGGTTCCACGACGAGGTCTACGTCTTCATCAACAGCCTCGACGGCCGTTCGCTGTGCCATCCCGCCAAGCCGTCGCTCGAAGGGCGCTCGGTGCTCGACCTGCGCGACCCGTACGGCAAGCCGATCGTGCAGAGCTTCGAGCGCGAGACCGAGAACGACGGCGAGGGCTGGGTCCACTACCTGTGGCCGCGCCCCGGTGCCGGCACCAACTTCAACTGGAAGACCACCTACGTGCGCCGCGCCGCGCTGGCCGACGGCAGTGAGGTGATCGTCGGCAGCGGCCGTTACCAGATGCCGATGGAGCGCCTCTTCGTGGTCGAGGCGGTCAACGACGCCGTCGCCCTCATCGAGGCCGACGGCGAGGCGGCCTTCCCCGTGCTGCGCGACAAGGCGAGCGGCTTCCGCTTCTACGACTCCTACGTCTTCGTGATGGACGGCGAGGGCGTCCACCGGGTCAACGCCGGCTTCCCGGAGTACGAGGGCAAGAACATGCTGGACTTCGCCGACGCCGAGGGCAAGCAGCCGGGCCGCGAGATGCTCGCCCTGCTGGCCGACCGGGACGCCGGCTGGGTCGACTACCTGTGGCCGCGCCCCGGCGACGATCCGGCGACCAAGAAGACCACCTACGTGCGCAAGGTGGTCCTTCCCGACGGCACCCTGCTGGTCGTCGGCGCCGGCATCTACGTGGAGTGATTGCCTGGACAAACGCTGATGCCGCGCTGTTGGCGGAGTCGTGTGGGCCTCGTTGGAGGCTCTCAGACGGAGCGGATCGCGGTCAGGCTCGGTTCCCGGTGAGGACTTCCCTCGCGGAGGTACATCAAGTGCTGGGGCTCGCTTGCAAACCAAACGAAGCTCTCCCAGGCCAAAGACGAGGAGACTTTCCTGAACGCCGGTTCCGAACGATCCAAGAAGGCTGTGACGAAGGCGCAGTTCGCACCAGGAACCCCTGCCTGGCCGGCCACCTCCACCAGTTGTTCACGTCGTCGACGGTTGACCTCACCATCGGTGACCACACACTCGACGAACACGAAGAGCACGGCCGAGTCGCCGAGGTCCACCAGGACGATGTCGGGAAGTGTGGCGGCGGGATCGATGGTGAAGCCGATGCTGCGAGCGAGCTCACGATCCTCGTACTCGAGCTTCTTCGCCGACTGGCTGATCAGCAGGATTCCGGGCTGTCGCAGGAAGGTGGGAGCGAAGTTCTCAACCACAGCCACCGTGAGGCTGGCGCTGGGGCCCGGGGCAAGGCGGCGGGTCTCACCGGTCGGCAGACGTACGAGCGGATGGTCGGTCCTCGCGATTCCGCGTCGCTTCAGCTCGACGCGAGCCAAGTCCGCCGCGCGCAGGTTCTTTTCCCGCCACGCCAAGGTCGCCCGTTCGAGCTCCTCGCCGGTCAGGTGGGCTGAGAACAGCTCGGCGAAAGAGGCGTCAAGCGCATACCGCGGCTTCGGCGAGGTCGTCGGCAAACCTGGCCTTTCGACGACTGCGCCGAGCTCGATCAAGCGGCGGATCGTCTCGTCGCGAATCGGCTCGCGGGTGTTCTCCTGGTACCAGCGGCCCTGCACCTCGGCCGGCCGCTTGGGGCTTTGAACCGTATCGAGCCACGTCCTCCGGGTCGCCGCCTCCTGTCGTGCCGCCTGCTCGTCGGTCATATCGGTGACGGCTGTCGGCCGCAGCCAACGTCCTTCGCCCTCGACTGCCTGGCCATACAGCATGACGTAGACCACCTTCGCGGCCATCTCCCGACGAGCCCAGCCTCTTGGGTCAAGAGGCTCGGGGACGATCTCCACCAGGCGCCGGTGGACCTCCTCGACGGGCGGCAGCGGCGCGTCGAGCCACCTCATCGGCCTGCATCCAGCCTGTAGAGAAGCCTCACCGCGGCCTCGAGCTCCTCGGTCCCAAGGTCGGCGTCATTTCCGCCCAAGATGTCCTCGATCTCCCGAATGGCCTCGACGGGCGGTAGCGGGAGAGCGTGCAACTCCGTCGCGGATACGGCGACGGAACCCGAAAGGCAACGGAAGATCTCGTCGACGACCTGGGTGTTGAGGACGGCAGCAAGGACTCGTGGTGGCACCTGGCAGTTCGCGCTGGGTCGCAGGACGTTGACGTGGTTTTCGACCACGATCCCCCCCCAGTAGTCGAAGAAGTCCTGCGGCACCGCGCAGGCGATGAGTCTCCGGTGCTGCTCCTTCGCCGTGGTGCGCTGGACGAGGACCCCGGGTTGAGATTCCCGGAGGTGGCCTTGCCGCGGGTCGAGAGCGAAGAACGGAGCGTGCGAGCGGGTCCGATACTCGAAGTCGAAGTGGTTCGCTCGGACGGCCTCC
>Ga0210123_1001848_pt1 | contig 10307 bp, 11 predicted proteins | sample Muzzi_PWB_D2_FD_185535 | JGI IMG/M metagenome (GOLD analysis project Ga0210123, IMG submission 185535) | Wetland microbial communities from San Francisco Bay, California, USA, that impact long-term carbon sequestration - Muzzi_PWB_D2 (SPAdes) | ecosystem: Environmental > Aquatic > Marine >... | reverse complement strand
GCTGCACGAGGGGTGGCTCGGGGAGCACAACGGCCGGAGCCGCGTCGCGTGGCTGATGGAGAACCGTGCAGGCGGCGCAGGTCAGGCGATGCTGCTGCCCATCGGCGTGGAAATGAACCGCGGCGGCGAGCGAGCTCGCGAGCAGGACGAGGGTCATCGCCGCGCCCAGCCAGCGGCGCGTGCTGCTTCGCTCTGATCTCCGAAGTCTGTTCATCGACTCCCGGTCGGCCGTGTATCGCGATCCGACTGCCAATGGAATGCGGTCTCCTACCGGCCAAACATTGCAAAGTTCATCTCGCTTTACAACACGGCACGCCGCCGGTAGCGTGGCGCTATGCCGTCCGAGACGCTGGATCCGCCCCAATTCACATTGTCCACTGCAGTCGTCTTGCTGACCGCTCTCTGCCTCGCCTCGCCGCTCGCCGCTCAGACCCGGCCCGCGCCCACGGTGACGCCGCCGCCGATCTCGAGTGTCAGGGGGGATCGCCTGCTGCGTCCACTGCCCGGGCCGATCTACGAGACCCCGGAATTCACGCGCGCCGTCGACGCCGGCACCCGCACCCGCACGGGCCGACCGGGCGCCCGGTACTGGACCCAGTTCGCCCGCTACGACATCGACGCGCGCCTCGACCCGGCATCGCATCGCATCTCGGGCGAAGAGCGGGTCGTCTACCTGAACCGGTCGCCCGACACGCTGTCCCGGGTCGCCATGCATCTGCGCCAGAACGCGTTCAGAGTGGGAGGCGCTCAGGATGACCCGGCTACGATCACCGACGGCATGCAGCTGAGCCGGATCAGGGTCGGCGGTCTCCCCGCAGCGGAAGATGACGTCGAGTACGAAGGCACGGTGATGTGGATCGACCTGGTGGAGCCGCTGGCGCCGGGCGACAGTCTCGAGCTGGAGTTGGCGTGGTCCTTCGAGCCGCCGCCCAGGCCCTCGGACGGGCGGCAGGGACGGGAAGCCGACGTCTACTTCGTCGGCTACTGGTATCCACAGCTCGCCGTGTACGACGACGTTCACGGCTGGGTAGCGGATCAGTACGCCCGTGGGGAATTCTACATGGGCTACGCCGACTATGACGTGCGATTGACCGTGCCCTACGGCTGGACGGTCGGTGCTACGGGCTCGTTGCAGAACGCGGCGGAGGTACTGACCGACACGGCCCGCGCGAAACTGGCCGAAACGCGGCGCACGGGCCGCGTCGTGCGAATGTATGCGCCCGGCGATCCACCGGAGCGCGTCTTCGCGCGGAACGCCGATGACGGAAGCGACGCCACTGCCACCTGGCACTACGTGGCCCGCGACATCCGCGACTTCGCCTGGACGGCCAGCGACGAGGAAGTCTGGGACGCGAGCCGGGCGCTCGTGAAGCGCGGCGGTGACGCGCCCCCCGATACGGTCGACATCCACAGCTTCTACCGCCTCCACGATCCGGCGGCCGCCTGGCCGATCGGCGGCGCGCGCTACACGGCCGACGCCATCGAGCAGCTCTCGGCGTATCTCTGGCCCTATCCATGGCCGGCCATGACGTCGGTGGAGGGCATTCTCACGGGCGGCGGGATGGAGTACCCGATGATGACCGTGATGCGGCCGTGGGCGGACACGCTGAAGCTGGCCGGCGACCTCATGCACGAGACCGGCCACATGTGGTTTCCGATGATGGTCGGGTCCAACGAGAAGCGCGTCCCGTGGATGGACGAGGGGCTGACCCAGTTCGACGTGGCGCAGGCGATGCGTCCGCTGTACGGGGAAGCTCCCGAGGGCGGGCGGCCCAACGACTCCGAGGTCGGCCAGCGTTACTTGTACATGATCGCGGCGCAGCGGGGCTACGACTGGCAGCTGATGTGGCCGGGCGAGCTGTACCCGCCGTCGCTCTACTCGCTCATGCAATACGACAAGACGGCGCAGGTGCTGGCGATGCTCCGCGAGGTGCTGGGCGAGGAGACCTTCCACGAAGGGCTCCGTGAGTATGGCCGGCGCTGGGTGGGGAAGCACCCCTACCCCTATGACTTCTTCAACACGTTCGACGACGTGGCCGGGCATGATCTCGAGTGGTTCTGGCGGACGTGGTTCTTCGAGCCGTGGTCGCTGGACCAGGCGATCGGCGGCGTCGAGGCGGCCGGCGACTCGACGGCGATCACGATCGGAGACCTCGGCCTCGCCCCCATGCCCGTGCGCCTGGAGATCACCCGGGCCGACGGGCGCGTCGAGCGCCGCGAGGTGCCGGTCGACGTGTGGCTCAGCGGAGCGCGCTCTCATGTGGTCCACGTGGCCGGCCGGCCCGCCGTGACAGGCGTCGTCATCGATCCCGAAGAGTTGTTTCCCGACATCGACCGCTCCAACCAGTCGTGGACGGCCGGGGAGGCAGGACCGTGAGCCCACGCACGTCGGGCCGACGACTCGCCGACGTCACGGGCGAGGACCTGGGCTGGTTCTGGACCGAGTGGTTCGAGACGAACACGCAGCTCGACCAGGCCGTGGAGAGCGTCGAATACGTCGACGGAGATCCCGCCAGGGGAGCGCTCGTCACCGTTAGGAACCTGGGCGACATGGTCATGCCGGCCCGCATCCGGGTCGTCGAGCGCGACGGCCGCTCGCTGGACGCGACGATCCCGGTCGAGGCGTGGGCCACGGGTCGTTCGTTCACCCGGCGGGTCGACACGACCATGCCGCTGGCCTCGGTCACGCTGGACCCCGACGAGCAACTGCCCGACGTGCAACCGGAGAACGATAGCTGGAAGCCGTAGGGCCATAGGAAATGCTCGCCCGGCGTGCATCGGCCCGGGCCTCACGCGAGCGAAGTAAACGCCCCCCTCCCTCGGTTCGTCCTTGTTGCAGGACGAGACCTCAACCCGGGCGCCTGTGATCGAGTACATCGCACACCCCGACGCGCCGGATCATGGCGGCGAGTTGCCGGAGCCGGAGCTCATCGATCGAGCCCGCGCCGGAGGCAGGGCGCTCGACCGGTTGCTGGAGCGGATTCGTCCGCTCGTGCAGCGCTGGGCGCTCGTCGCGCTCGGCGATGTCGACCGCGCGGCCGACGTGACGCAGCGCGTGCTGATCAGCGTGTACGGCCACCTGGAGGACTTCCGGGGCGAAGCGGGTTTCAGGGCCTGGCTGTACCGGCTTACCGCAAATGCGGCTGTCGACGAGCATCGTCGTCGACATCGATCCGAGCGCCTGCGGGATGCGATGCTGCGCCACGACGATCCCGCGACCGGCGAGCACGGCTCGCGTGACATCCACGACCGGATCGACGCGGTGACGGTACGGCGTCTCGTACAGCGATTCGCGGTAGAGCTGCCGGAGCGCCAGCGCCAGGTGTTCGACCTCTGCGACCTGCAGGGCCTCGAATCGGCGGAGGTCGCGCGGATGATGGGAATCGCCCCGTCCACGGCGCGGGTGCACCTGCTGCGGGCACGGCGACGGATGCGTGAGCTGGTGATCGAGAGAAATCCGGAGATCGAGGAGGAATATGGTGCGGGAGCCTGACTCGTCGGGAGGCGGATCTTCCCGGCGCCCTTGCGTGGAGGTTCGCGAGGCGATGCTGGAAGTGCCCCCGGCGGAGTTGCGGCCCGCCCCGGACTCCCCGATCGCCCGCCACCTAGCGGAGTGCCCGGAGTGCGAGCGCCTCGCGGAACGGCTTCTCGCGGGCGACGCTCGGCTCAACCGGATGCTCCGATCGGTGGCGCTGGAGTCGGCGCCGGGCGGCTGGCGGCAGGTACCGGGTCGACGGCGACGCCGCCGCAGGTGGGCGGCGGCCTACGCCACGGTAATGGCGACCGCCGCCGGTCTGCTGCTGCTACTGGGCCGGAACCCGGTCCGCATGAATCCAACCTGGTGGCCGGCAGAGGGACGACGCGCTCCCGCTGCCGACGTGCAGGTCGAAGGCGATGCGACGACGGTATTTGCCTCGCGGGATCATACGGTGACGGTGGTCTGGCTGAGGAATCCGAATACGATCCGGAACATCGAACCCGTGCAACCGAAGGAGATGAACTGATGCGAGGAAGAAAGCTGCGGTACCCTTTCGTGTTGGTCGTGCTCGGCGTGGCGGTTGGCGGCTGCGGACGGCCCGAGATGGAGACCCGCACGTTTCGCCTGGAGAAGCTCGAGGCCAGTGAAGCGGCCCACCTGGTCGAGCCCTATGTATCGGCCGTCGAAGGCAGCTCGCTGCGCGTCGTCCAGGGACAGTCTCCGGCTCTGACGATTCGCCAGACGCCGACGGCTCTCGATCGGATTCAGCAGGTTCTGGCCGAGTTCGACCGACCGGACCCGACGCTCACGCTGCGTTTCCGGATCATTGAGGCGGACGGGTTCGAGACCGATGAGGAAGCCCTGGGTGACGTGCTGCCGGTCTTGCGCGACGTGCTCGGCTTCGAGGGGTACAGGTCGCTCGGCGAATCGCAGGCGATCGCCAGCGCCTGGGGGAACGTGCGACAGACGATCTATTCCGATCAGGACTACTTCCAGATTCTGTGCGATATCGGTGAAGTGCGCACGGCGGACGATGGCGGTTCCGTACGGCTCGAAGTGGCTCTCGAGGATCGCGGCAATCGGGTCTTGTCGACCGAGGTGACCGTACCCATCGGCCGCACGGTCGTGCTCGGCACGTCGAAGACATCGCCGCAGCGAGGAGCTTACATCCTCACGGTCGAGCCGACGTACGCCACCGGTCAGGCCGTCGCCGGGCGCCACGAACCGTAGGCCGGGCCGGGTACGAAGCGTCCCGGGTAGTGCCCGGAACTACCGCCGCGTTCCCCGCCAGCCGTAGACGACCATCGCGAAACCCAGCCCGCTGAGCAGGCCCATCTGGAGCCACTCGAATACGTTGCGGGTCACCGGGTCCTTGAAGCCGAGCGCGAGGGAACCCAGCGGGCCGAGGATCGCCGCGACGATCCCGGCGAGAGCGAGCATGCGCGGCACCGAGAGCCGCCAGCCCGCATACCGGTGCAGCGCCGCCGCTGCCGCGATGCCGAGAATCCCGCAGGCGAAGCCCATCCGCAGCAGATACGTGTCGAAGGCCGACTGCGGGTCCGGCCGGAGGGCCGCCCAGCCGAGCACCCCGACGAACAGAACGCCGAGCCACCCGACGAGCAGGTGACGCGGCGTCCGCGTTCGATCGTCCGACCCGAACTTGCTCAGGCCATCTGCTCCGCGTGCTTACCTTCCGCGAACTCTTCGACGGCCTTCGCGCAGAACGCGTCGAGGTCGTCGGGTTTGCGGCTGGTGACGAAACCCGCGTCCACGTGGACTTCTTCGTCCACCCAGTGGCCGCCCGCGTTGCGGATATCGGTCTCGAGGCTCGGCCAGGAAGTCAGCGTACGACCCTTCACCACGCCGGCTTCGATCAACGTCCACGGCGCGTGACAGATCGCCGCCACCGGCTTCGACTGCTCGAAGAACTCGCGTACCAGGGCGACCGCATGCTCATTCAGCCGCAGGGCATCGGGGTTCGCGACGCCACCCGGCAACACCAGCCCGTCGAACTCCTCGGCGCTGACGGAGTCGACCGTCTCGTCGACCTCGAAGCTGTCTCCCCTGTCGAGGTGGTTGAAGCCCCTGATGGTCCCGGTCTTCAACGAGACGAGCACGGGCTCGCCGCCGGCCCGTTCGACCGCCGCCCACGGGCGGGTCAGCTCGATCTGCTCGACACCGTCGGTGGCGAGAAACGCGATGCGCTTGCCGTCTATTCTCACTCTACGTCCTTCCGTTCGTATTCAGCCCCGGCACTCGCCGGGACGTCTCCCATCTCTGAATATTACATAAACTTCCGTCGGGCTACTGGTCCGACGAGGGCCGATCCCGACGCATGTGGAGCCGTCGATTCATGCTGGAGGCGCCGTGAAAGTCGTCTGGTCGCCGGACTACGAGGTCGACATCGGAGGCCACGTGTTCCCGACCCGGAAGTACCGGCTGGTGAAGGAACGCCTCGTGGCCGAGGGGATCGTGGCCGAGTCGGATCTCGTCGAGCCCGGTCCGGCGAGCGACGTCGACCTGGTGCGCGTCCACACGGCCGAGTATCTGCACAAGATCCGCGAGGACGACTTCACCGAGGCCGAGCGCCTGAAGCTCGAGGTGCCGTTCTCGGCGGAGCTGCGCGAGGCGATGATCTTGTGCTGCGGTGGGACGACGGAGGCTGGACGCCTGGCGCTCGCGGACGGCGTCTGCGCGCATCTCGGCGGTGGCTTCCACCACGCCTTCGCCGGACACGGCGAGGGCTTTTGTCTGCTCAACGACGTCGCAGTGGCCGCTCGCGCGCAGCTGGCCGAGGGGGCGGTGGCGCACGTGGCGGTGATCGACCTGGACGTGCACCACGGCAACGGCACCGCCGCGATCTTCGCGGACGACCCCACCGTGTTCACGTTTTCGATGCACCAGGAGAACAACTACCCGGCCCTGAAGCCTCCGAGCGACCTCGATGTGGGACTGCCCGACCGCATTGCCGACGGGGACTACCTGGCCATCCTCGACCGCCATGTGGCCCACGTGCTGCGAGACCACGGATTCGACCTCGTCTTTTACCTCGCCGGCGCCGATCCGTACCGCGAGGACCAGCTCGGCGGGTTGGGGCTCACGATCGAGGGCCTGCGAGAGCGGGACAGGCTCGTGCTCGGGGCGTGCCGGCGTCGCGGCATTCCCGTGGCCGTCGTGCCGGCCGGCGGGTACGCTACCCGGACAGAGGACACGATCGAGATCCACTGCAACACCGTACGGGAGGCACGAGCGTGCGCATCGCGGGCCAAGAGCTGACGCAGCTGCGGGACCTGGCCGAAGCGACGGCCACCGTCGCGGCCGCCTACGACGCCGGGATCTTCCGCTGCCTCGACGAAGGTCCCGCCACTGCCGGCAAGCTCGCGGCCCGCGCCGGCCTCGACGCACGGGCCGTGGGTATCCTGCTGCCCGTGCTGGCCGAGCTCGGCCTGCTCCAGGCCGACGGCGACCGCTTTCGCCTCACCGGACCCGTTCAGCGCGGCCTTGTCGACCGCGAGAGCGGCGAGTTCGAGGGCGGGGGGCTGCCACTGTGGCTGATGAACCTCCGGTCCTTCACGCACTTGCCCGACGTGCTCGCGTCCGGCCAACCGCTCGGGCATCCGGACGAGGACCAGGACGAGGACGCGAAGCGCGAGAGCCTCGCGCGCTTCATGGCGGGGATGGCCGCGGCACCGGCGGCGCGCGTCCAGGAGATCGTCAACGCCTGCCTCGCGCGCCTAGAAGATCGCGAGGCGGAATCGGGGGGCCGGCCGCGGCGCATGCTGGACATCGGCGGCGGTCCCGGCCACATGACCCGCGCGTTCGTGGAGCGCGGCCTCCGGGGCACGCTGTTCGACCGCCCGGAGACCGTGGAATTCGTGGCCGGCGCCTACGGTCTGGCCGCCGTGGAGGGCCTCGAGCTCGTGGGGGGCGACTTCATGGAGGACGAACTTCCGGAGGGACCGTTCGACGTGGTGCTGATGAGCAACGTCGTCCATATCTACAGCCCCCGGCGAAACCAGGACCTGTTCGAAAGAGTAGCGCGCGTCACGGCGCCCGGCGCCGTGGCCGCCATCGCCGATTTCTTCCGCGGCCGGAGCCGCCGCGCCGACCACTTCGCCCTCGTCATGCTGCTCCGCACCGAGGGCGGCAACACCTATACCGAGGCGGAAGTCGGCAGCTGGCTGGAGGACGCGGGCTTCCGATCGCCGGAGACCGCGCAGGTTGACACCGACCGGCACCTGATCACGGCGGTGCGGACGGGCTGAGCGGGCGGCAACCACTTGACCATCCTGGCCGGGTGAACTATATAGACGTCCTATATAAAGACACTCCATATATCAACCGGAACGGGCAGTGAAACCATGAGACGGACGGAGCCAGCGTGACCGAGCCGGTGGACATCCAGGGCCTCGTCCGGGAGATCAACGAGGTGTTGATCGTGGCGGTGCTGCTGGACGGGGCGCGCCACGGGTACCAGATCGCCCTCGACGTGGAGGAGCGCACCAACGGCATGTTCTCGTTTCAGCACGGGACGTTGTATCCGATCCTCCATCGCCTGGAGAAGGACGGCGAGATCCGCGGCGAGTGGACGAAGGCGGACGGCCGGCGGCGGAAGGAGTACCACCCGACCGCGGCGGGCCGGCGCGAGCTGGCGGCCCGCGGTCGTCGTCTTCGTGACGTGTTCGAGACCCTGATGGCGCTGCTGGGGGAGAACGCATGAGCCGATTCTCCGCCGAGCTCCGAGAGATGGCGGATCGGCTCTCGCTGCCCCCGTCGACGCGAGTCCGCATCGTGCGGGAGCTGTCCGCCGACCTGGAGGACCTCGCGGCGGCCCTGGAGCGCCGGGGGATCGCGCCGGAGGAAGCCCGGCGCGAAGCGATGCGCACCCTCGTGCCGTCCCCGGCGACACTGGCCGAGCTCAACGCTTGCCATCGACCGCTGTACGAGCGGCTCGTCGACCGATTCGCCGACCCCGTGCGCCACCGTCTCGAGCGCACCCTGTTCGCGGTCGGCCTCGCCGCGCTGACCGCCCTTGGAATTGCGGCGCTGTCCCTGCTGGACCTCTTCCGGGAGCCGACCGGATGGACGTGGCTCCTACTCGCCTGGATGGCGCTCCGCAGCCGCTATCGCCGGGCGACGGCCTGAAGGGAAGGGGGGTGCGGCGGGCATCCGCCTTCGGGCCGCGCTACATTTGGCGCGACCGCCGTTCCGCCCCTCTGGCTTCGAATCGCGAAGGAATGGAAGTGACGAACCGGGACCGCATCCGACGTACCGTCCGACGCACCGTCTTCCCCCTCATCGTCGTCGCACTCGCGGCCTGCTCGCCCGAGTCCGACCGGCATGCCACCCTCGACTCTTCGGCCGGTCCCGCCCCGTCCGGGCAGTATGACTGGTGGATCGCCGGAGGCACCGTGGTCGACGGGACGGGCGCGCCGGGGCGTCGGGCCGACGTGCTCGTGCGGGACGGCCGCATCGCCTACGTCGGGCCGCTGGAAGGGGACGAGGCCCGAGCCATCGAGGCGATGCACCGGTTCGACGCCGAAGGTCTCGTCGTCACGCCCGGTTTCATCGACGCGCACGCCCACGCCAACCCGGTCGACGAGCCGGCGTTCGACAACTTCCTGGCCATGGGCGTGACGACGATCGTGCTGGGCCAGGACGGCGGCAGCCCGCCCGCGGAGGACATGGCGGCCCGACTGGACGCGGTGGATGCGGCGCATACTGGTGTCAACGTGGCCTATCTCCTCGGCCATGCCACCGTACGCCGGGAAGCGGGGGTCGAGTACGACCAGCCGGACCGCGAGGGACTCGTGCGCATGGCGGGCCTGGTGACGGCGGGCCTCCACGAAGGCGCGTTCGGGCTGTCCACCGGGCTCGAGTACAACCCGGGATCGCTGGCCGAGATGCCCGAGCTCGTGGCGGTGGCCGAGCCCGTGGCCGCGGTCGACGGCGTGGTCGCCAGCCACCTGCGCAGCGAGAACGCCGGCGAGGTGGAGGGCGCGCTCGACGAGTTGCTGACCCAGGGTCGTCGCTCGGGGGCGCGGGTTCACGTTTCGCACATCAAGATCGTGCTCCAGGACGACACGGCGGCGGCGACCGCGCTCCTCGCGCGGCTGGCCGCGGCCCGCGACAGCGGTCTCGAGGTCACGGCGGACATCTATCCCTACATCGCGAGCTATACGGGACTCAGCATCCTGTTTCCGGACTGGTCCCTCCCTCCGGCCGACTACGACTCGGTGGCGGCCGCGCGCCGAAACGACCTCGCCGCGCACCTGCGCCGCCGGGTCGAGAGCCGCAACGGGCCCGAAGCGACTCTGTTCGGGTCCGGCGACTACGCGGGCAGGACGCTGGCCGAGGTGGCGGCCGCCCAGAACCGGACCTACGAAGACGTGCTGATCGACCTCGGGCCCGAGGGCGCGTCCGCCGCCTACTTCGTGATGGACGAGGGCGTGATGAAGCGGCTGCTGGCCGACCGCCACGTCGCGATCTCCTCCGACGGAAGCCCCACGATGCTGCACCCGCGTGGGCACGGCGCCTTCGCGCGGGTGATCCGGCGCTACGTGGTCGATGACTCGATGCTCACGATCGAGGAAGCGGTGCGGAAGATGTCCGGTCTCACCGCCTCGATCTTCCGGCTCGACGACCCGGCCGTCGTGGAGGTTCCGCGCGGCCGCGTCCGCGAGGGCTGGGCGGCGGACCTGCTGGCGTTCGATCCCTCCGAAGTCGAGGACCGCGCGACATTCGAGCAGCCGCACCTTGTGGCCACCGGAATGCGTGGCGTGTGGGTCGGCGGCGAGGCGGCCCTGCTGGATGGTGAGCCCGTGGCGGG
>Ga0210123_1001847_pt1 | contig 10309 bp, 10 predicted proteins | sample Muzzi_PWB_D2_FD_185535 | JGI IMG/M metagenome (GOLD analysis project Ga0210123, IMG submission 185535) | Wetland microbial communities from San Francisco Bay, California, USA, that impact long-term carbon sequestration - Muzzi_PWB_D2 (SPAdes) | ecosystem: Environmental > Aquatic > Marine >... | reverse complement strand
CGACTCGCAGCCCGGTAAAGGACCCGGGGCCGACAACAACGCCGAATCCGTCCACCTGCCCGAGATGGAGATCCAAAGCCCGCAGAAGTCCTCCCAGGGAAGGAAGCAGAAGTTCGCTGTGATTCTTTCCCGGATCGAGGGTGATCTCCCCCAGGATCTTTTCTCCGCGGCTCACAGCCAAGCTGCAAACTGTGGTGGAACTGTCCAGCGTCAGCAGGGTTTCATCCACTACTGGCCTCCGAGGAATATCCGCATGATATCGTTGTAAAAGGCCAGCAACATCAACAAGATTAGCAGCACCAGCCCGATCTGCTGAAGAATTTCACGGGTCTTGAGGGAAAGCGGCCGCCGGAAGATCATCTCAAATACATTAAAAAACAGGTGGCCGCCATCGAGAATCGGTATGGGCAGAAGGTTGAGTATTCCCAACTGAATACTAAGGAAAGCCAGTACCGTAAAGATGCTGGCCAGATTGTCCTGAGCCGCCTGTCCGGCGATCTGAACCACGGTGATGGGACCGCCGATGCTTTTCGCCGACACATGTCCGGCGAACAGTTTCTGAATAAAGACCAGGGTCAGGTCGATCAACTCCCAAGTGCGTTTGGCTCCGGCATTCATGGCCTCCCAGGGACCGAATCGCTTAAAAATCGACTCTTGCAGAGGGGCGATTCCAATGAAATACCCGATGCCGTCCACCCCTTCTTTTTTGGCCTGAATGGAATAGTTGAGTTGTTGGCCGTCCCGTTTGATCAGGAAGGTGCCCGGTGCTCCTTCAAGACCTTGAATAACCCGTTTCAGGTCATACCAGGACCTGATCGGTTCCTCGTTGATCGCGACGATCCGATCGCCTATCTGGAGACCTGCGGCCTCAGCAGGCATTCCGGGGGCAAGGGCGCCGACAATCGGATCCTGGCGGGGAAGCAGTCCGATCGCCTGTAAACCTTCCAGGGTCTCGGTTTCCGGGTTAATGGTCAGCACCACCTGCCGACCCCCTCTCTCCACGGTGAAATGGATCGGTGATCCGGCAAAGGAGATCAGTGCCCGATTGGTTTCAGTCCACGCTTTTACAGTCTCATCATTGATGGCCGAAATACAGTCCCCGGCGACGAATCCAGCCTGGGCACCTGGGGTATCCGCGACTACATAACCGATACAGGGTTGCCGGTCGAGAAAGGCCGGCATCTGCACGCCGAGCATAAAGGCTATCGGCAGCACCAGAAACGGCAACGCCAGGTTCATCAGGGGGCCCGCGGCGACGATCGCGGTCCGGCGCGAAACGCTCTGGGCGGCAAAAGAACGACGCTTCTCCTCCTCGGTGAGGGGAGCCTCCTCTCCCTGCTCCCCACCCCCTTCCCCGAGCATCTGCACATATCCCCCCAAAGGAACGGCGCATATCATGTATTCGGTCTCACCCCACTGCCGGGAGAACAACCTGGGGCCGAATCCGAGGGAAAACTTGAGGACTTTAACCCCTGCCATCTTGGCCACGCAGAAGTGCCCGAATTCGTGAACAAAAACAAGCACTCCCAGCATGATAATGCCGGCAATGAGGGTGGTCAGCATATTAACTCCGATGCTTGCAGCCGATCGATGGCATTAAGTGCTTCCCGGCGACCCCACAGATCGGCCTTCAACACTTCGTCCAGATGGTTCAGTGGTCCCCCTCGGTGCTTTTGCAGCACCTGGTCGATGACAAGCGGTATGTCCCCGAAACCGATTTTCTCTTCTAAAAAAGCCCCTACTGCGACCTCATTGGCTGCATTCAGAACCGCAGGTGCGGTGCCCCCAGTTTTCATAGCCCGGTACGCAAGACCGAGGCAGGCGAATTTATTGGCGTCGACATTCCGGAAATTCAGACGCCCAATCTTGGTAAGGTCGAGTGATGGCAAATTCAGAGGCAACCGTTCGGGATAACTGAGAGCATAGGCGATCGGTGTTTTCATGTCAGGAAGACCCATTTGGGCGATCACCGATCCGTCGGCATATTCCACCATGGAATGAACGATGCTTTCAGGATGAATCATGACGTCGATCCGGTCCATCGGCAGATCAAAGAGCCAATGGGCTTCGATGACTTCCAGGCCCTTGTTCATCATTGTTGCGGAATCGATAGTTATTTTTTTTCCCATCTGCCAGTTCGGGTGCGCCAGGGCTTCGGCAACCGTGACAGAACCAAAAGTCTCTGGAGGCCGGTCCCGAAACGGTCCGCCCGAGGCGGTGAGGATGAGGCGGCGGACGTCAGCCTTCCGGTGGCCGACCAGGGCCTGAAAAATGGCCGAATGTTCACTGTCAACAGGGAAAAGGGAGACTCCCTTGCGGGCCGTCGCGGCCAAAACCAGGGGCCCCCCGCAGACCAGCGTCTCCTTGTTGGCCAGAGCGATGTCTTTCCCGACTTCAATGGCGGCCATGGTCGGCACGAGTCCGGCAGCTCCAACAATGGCCGATACCACGAGATCGACAGGCCCATGGGTCGCGCAGGCAATAAATCCTTCGATCCCTGAGAAAATCTCTGGACCTTTCGGTCCAAAGCAGGTCCGAAGATGCCGGGCATCTTCCGGATCGAAAACCGAAACCCGGTCCGGCCCGAACAGACGGATCTGATCGATCATCAACTTCAGGTTGCGACCGCAGGTAAGGGAGGAAACCCGGAAGCGATCCGGATGAGCTTTGGCGATCTCAAGGGTACTGACCCCGATGGATCCGGTGGACCCGAGTACGCAAAGGGATTTCCGCCTATCTTCAAGAGGGCGGGAAGCGCCAGAATGCATAGTAATAAGCCGGAGGGAAAGCAAAAAGTAAACTGTCAAGGCGATCCAGCAGACCGCCGTGGCCGGGAATCAGGGCGCTGGAATCCTTGACGCCGAAACTTCGCTTCAGCAGCGATTCGAACAGATCTCCCAGTTGGCCAAGGACCCCCAGGACCAACCCGAGCAGCAGGCAGTCGGCGATGGTCAGGGCGGCAAAGAACCAAACTTTGGCAATAACCGCCGCAGCCAGGCTCCCGAATAGACCGCCGATCGCTCCTTCCCGGCTTTTATTGGGGCTGATTTCCGGGTAGAGCTTGCGCCGGCCGAAATTTATCCCCACAAAATAGGCAGCCGTGTCGCCAAGCATCACCACCAGGAGGACCAGAAAAATCCATTCCCGGCCATGAGGAAGTCCGCGCAAAAGGGCCAGATGGCTCAATAAAAGGGGCAGATAAAGGAGCCCCGTGACTAAGAGTCCGAGATGAAAAACGACCTTGCTTAAATCCTGGAACCTGAAAAGGAGCAAAAGTGCGAACCCAAGCACCAGGCACGTCAGCAGGCCCGAAACCATCGGACCGGGTCCCATGCAGAGGGCGATTCCCCACGCCAGTCCCCCGGCGGTCCCCAGCCGTTTTTCCAAAAGCCGCTCCGGCGGAAGACTGATGGCAAAGAACTCCACAAGGGCCAAGCCGGTAACCACCCAGACAAACCCCTGAAACCAGACCGTTGGGGCGAACTGGATGAAAGAAACCAGGATGGGAATCGCCACGATTCCAGTGATGATCCGCTGTTTAATGGTCGCCCTCCTGCTGTTTCCGCCGGACGTGTCCTTCGATCTGTTCCCGGGTCAGCCCGAACCGCCTCTGCCGACGGCCGAATTCCTCAAACGCTTTTCGCAGCTGCCCGGCATCAAAATCGGGCCACAAAACCTCAGTAAAATATAGTTCGGTGTAGGCCAGTTGCCAGAGCAAAAAGTTGCTGATCCTCATTTCGCCACTGGTTCGAATGAGAAGGTCGGGATCGGGTTGGTCGACGGTATCAAGACACCCGGAAATCGTCTCCTCGTCTATCTTTGCGGGATCAATCTGCCCGGTCCTGGCTTGGTCGGCGATTTTCCGAACGGCTCGCAGCATTTCGTTGCGGGCGCCGTAGGAAAGGGCCAGCGTCAACACCATATCGGTGTTGCCGGAGGTCCTCCGGATGGAATCGAGAACGACTTTTTGCACTGCAGGCGGCAGTCGTTCCATCTCGCCGATCACCTTGAGCCGGACCCCCTTGGTCTGCATAAGGCCCAATTCGTTGTCGAGGTATCGGCAAAGAAGGGTCATCAGGGCCTTCACCTCATCCTTGGGGCGCTGCCAGTTTTCGAAACTGAAGGCATAAAGGGTCAGATGTTTGACCCCCAGGCTACAGCATTCTTCCACAATTGCCCGCACCGCTTTGGCACCCTGGCGGTGGCCGAAGATGCGCGGCATTTTCCGCTGCTCGGCCCAACGACCGTTGCCGTCCATTATGATGGCCAGATGGCGGGGAATCTGCATGAAATCAAGAACCGTTTGGGGAAGAATCGGTAATCGTCGGGATTAACCTTATCCCAAACTCCGGGTCCGGGCAAGACGAGAAACGGGACGGGAATACACGAAATGGTCCGTGACAGGGTATGCACCGGTAATGAATCGGCACAGATTCGCCGATCGCTGCAACCCTCTGTTAATGCGTACCGGTTCTGAGCAGAAGCAATGACGGCAGTGGGTCAAGTCTCATGGCAAGATCCGCGCCCAAGACAGCCCTCGGGAGCGTGCAGTTTCATGGCAGCGCCCGGCGAGTGTTGCCGCCTCAAAAATCGTCGACTCAGATTTCCAGAACTTCGGTTTCCTTGGAGGCAATGACCTCGTCCACCTTCTGGACGTATTGATCGGTCAGATCCTGAACCTCCTTCTCGCCCCTTTTCAGCTGGTCCTCGGAAATTTCCTTCTCTTTTTCCTTTTTCTTCAGACCATCGTTGGCTTCACGGCGGACGTTACGGATACCGATTTTGGCCTCCTCGCCCATCCGTTTGGTCAGCTTCACCATTTCTTTGCGTCGCTCTTCGGTCAGCGGAGGGATGGCAATGCGCACCAACTGGCCGTCCGAGGCGGGATTCAGGCCCAGGTCGGATTTCAATATTGCTTTTTCGATCTCTGGAATAAGCGATTTTTCCCACGGCTGAACGGTAATCAGGCGGGGTTCCGGAACGGTCAGCGTGCCGACCTGGTTCAGCGGTGTGGGGGTTCCGTAATAGTCGACCCGAACGTCATCGAGGAGGGTGACGGAAGCTCGCCCGGTGCGAACTTTGGACAAATCCTTTTTAAGGGCACCCAGGGCCTTCTCCATTCCCTTTTTGGCACTGGCAATCACGTCATCGTACATGGCAGTCAATCTCCTTTAACAGTGGTGCCGATCGGCTCGCCGCAGACAACTTTTTTGATGTTGCCGCGTTGAGTCAGATTGAAAACCACCACCGGCAGGTTGTTGTCCATGCAAAGGGAGGTCGCAGTGGCATCCATAACTTGCAGCCCTTTTTTAAGGACATCCAGATAGTTCAGGGAGGAGAATTTGACGGCGTCCCGGTTGATGGCGGGGTCCGAATCGTAAATGCCGTCGACCTTGGTCGCCTTCAATATGATTTCGGCGTTGATTTCCATGGCCCGCAGACTGGCCGCGGTGTCAGTTGTGAAATAGGGGTTTCCCGTGCCGGCGGCAAAAATGACCACCCGACCCTTTTCCAGGTGGCGGACCGCCCGGCGACGAATGTAGGGTTCGGCAACCGCCTGCATCTCGATGGCGGACAGAACCCGGGTCTTTACGCCGAGTTTTTCCAGGGAGTCCTGCATGGCCAGACTGTTCATCACCGTCGCCAGCATTCCCATGTAATCAGCGCTGGCCCGATCCATTCCCCTGGAAGAGGCGGCCAGGCCACGAAATATATTGCCGCCGCCGATCACCAGCGCGACTTCGACTCCCAGTTCCACCACTTCTCCGATTTCCGAAGCAATGGTGTCAATAACCACTGGATCGATACCGTACCCGAGGTCCCCGGCCAGGGCCTCGCCACTCAACTTGAGAAGAATCCTCCGATAACTGGGCACCGTTGATGACATGGGATTGGTCCTGTCTTTACTGGGTCAGAGAAGCGACTTCCGAGGCAAAATCGTCCTGCTTTTTTTCAAGACCTTCACCAAGCTGGAACCGATCAAAGGCCACCAACTGCACGTTCCCGCCGATATTTTTCGAGGTTGCCTGCAGAGCCTTGGAAACCGTCAGGTCGGGATCGATGACAAAGGCCTGTTCCAGCAAACAGACTTCACCAAAAAATTTGTTCAACTGCCCCTCGATGATCTTTTCGATGATATGCTCGGGCTTACCGCTGCCCAGAGCCTTTTCCCGCATAATTTCCTTCTCTTTTTCCAGGACCTGGGTAGGGACTTCACCCCGCTGCAGAAACTGGGGGTTGGCAGCGGCAACATGCATAGCAAGTTGACGCGCCAAAGTCTGGACGTCTTCCTCATCGGCTTTATCAGCGGTTAACGCCACCAAGACCCCGATTTTTCCAGCGCCATGGATGTAGGAGGCGACCAGGCCGCTGGGTACTTCCCGGCGGGCAAAGCGACGAATGTTAATGTTCTCGCCAATAGTGGCAATCTGATGGGTCTGTTCGTCACCTACGGTCCTGCCGGTATCGGGAAAGGAACAATCGAGGAGAGCTTCCAGGTCAGCTGGAGCCTGATTCAGTACCACTTGGGCGACCCCGGCGGCGAACCGCTGAAAATGATCGTTCTTGGCGACAAAATCGGTTTCCGCATTGACTTCAACCAGGACCCCTCGGTTTTCATCCCCTCCGGATACCACCATCCCTTCGGCGGCAACCCTGGAAGCCTTCTTGGCAGCGGCGGAAAGCCCTTTTTTGCGTAAAATGTCGACGGCGGCCTCGAGATCGCCGGCAGCTTCAGTCAATGCTTTTTTGCAGTCCATCATGCCCGCCCCGGTTTTGGACCGGAGTTCGGCTACCATCGATGCGGTAATCTGAGCCACGAAAATCCTCCTTATCGTTCAGTTGCTGCCTAATGTTTAATTGGTTGTCGGTTCAATACTCGCCCCCGGGAATACCCAGGATTCCGGAAAAAAGGCGGCCATCACATTTGGCCGCCTTTCCTGAAAAAATTCCCCCAGCCGATCAAGCCTCGGCGGCGGGTTCCTCCACGATCTCTTCCGCCCCGCTTTCAATGACCTCTGGCACGGGCGCTTCCGGCTCTCCTCCTTCGGCATCGGTCCGAAGTTTGGCATCCCGCGCCTGCGCCCCTTCCAGACAGGCGTCGGCCATTCGCGAAGCAAAAAGCTTGAGGGCGCGAATTGCGTCATCATTCCCGGGAATGATGTAATCGATGTCATCTGGATCACAGTTGGTATCGACCACCGCAACGACCGGAACCCCCAACTTGCGAGCCTCCCGTACGGCAATGATCTCCTTTTTCGGATCGACGACGAAAATTGCGCCGGGCGCTTTGGTCATTCCCTTGATCCCGCCAAGGCTCTTTTCGAGCTTGGTTTTTTCCCTCTCCAACTGCAGAGCTTCCTTTTTGGTGAGCAGATCATAAGTGCCGTCCTGGGCCATGGCCTCAATCTTCTTCAGCCGGTCGATGCTCCCTTTAATGGTAATAAAGTTCGTAAGCATCCCGCCTAGCCAGCGATTGTTGACGTAATACTGTCCGGCCCGCTCGGCTTCGTCCCGGATGGAATCCTGGGCCTGTTTCTTGGTTCCAACGAAGAGGATCTTTTCACCTTTTTCCACGGTTTCCTTTATAAAACTGTAGGCGGTCCTGAAATACCGGACAGTTTTCTGCAGGTCGATAATGTAGATACCGTTGCGAGCCCCAAAAATGTACGGCTTCATTTTGGGGTTCCATCGTTTGGTCTGGTGGCCGAAGTGGACCCCGGCCTCGAGCAGTTGCTTCATGGTGATCTGAGCCATTTTTTCCTTCTCCTTTGCCAGGCGGTTTTCCCTTCGTTCCCTTCTACCCCGACTGAAACCCCGAAGGGACCTCTCAGCGGGTCGAGGAACGTGTGGATTTGATAATCCGGTTTCTATACCATGGCAGAACCCACATGGCAAGGGAAAAAGGTTTTCAGTTTACATGGTTGGATGAGTGTATTAACATTCCTTCCCATGGGATCCGGCCGGATCAAATGGTACATCTGCAAAGAAGTCTTGGGGCCTGCCGGTATCGCCTTACTGGTCCTCACTGCGGTTCTGTTTCTCGGACGGCTATTGCGCCTTTTGGATCTGGTGATCGACAAGGGGGTTCCGGCGGAAGCCATCGCCCGGCTCCTAAGTTGCCTCCTCCCTTTTTTTCTCGTCTATACCCTCCCCCTGTCCCTGTTGATCGGCATTCTGATCGCATTCGGTCGCCTGGCCGCCGACCGGGAGATTATCGCCATGCAATCGGCGGGACTCAGTTTGAAAGCCATGGCGGCGCCGATCTTGGCCTTAGCGGTTACGATCGCGCTGCTGGTTGCCTTGCTGGGCTTATGGGGGGCGCCGGCGGGGAACAGTGTTTTTCGCCAGCAGTTGTTCCGAATTGCAGCTGATCGGGCCGCTATTGCCCTCCAACCGGGCCGGTTCGTTGACGACTTTTCCGGCCTGGTGATTTATGCCCGGCAGGTCGATGGCCGGACCGGGGAAATAAAGGGCGTTATGGTCGCCGACGAACGATTCGGCCCTGTCCCTGTGGTGATCATCGCCGAAGCGGGGCGACTTGCCACCGAGACACAGAACCGGTCGCTGACCTTATTCCTGGAACGGGGAACCATTCATCGCCAACCAGCACCGGCCAGCCCGATGGATTTTCAGACGATTGCCTTCGAGCATTACGAACTCGGCCTGTCCATGGGATCGGGACCAGCCGATTTGACCCGCCCCGCCAGGCCGAAGGAAATCGGCACAGGGCTTCTCATCTCCACCCCGGTGGACCTGCAACGGAGGGATGACCGGCAGCGCCGTGCCGAACTACATCGCCGCCTGGCCCTCCCCCTGGCTCCGCTACTTTTCACTCTGATTGGAGTCCCGCTCGGAGTCCGGCAGCAGAGGATGGGCCGAAGCGGAGGATTCGCCGCCGGATTGCTGATTTTTCTGGCTTATTATTTGGGCCTTTCCCTTGCAGAAATCCTGTCGGTCGAAGCCGCGGTCCCGGCGGCGATACCCTTCTGGACTCTGCAGCTGTCGTTCGCAACGGTTGGAATCTGGCTCTTTTGTTGGCACCCCGCCGGAAACAGCCATTTTCCCCACGGGCGTTTCCCGGAACTACCTTTTGCGCAACGACGCCGACCGGTCGGCAGGAATTCCCGGCCATGACTCTGGTTGACCGTTATCTATTGCGAACCTTCGCGAGGTTCTGGTGTCTGTCCCTCGGAGCGTTCTGCGGTCTCTACCTGCTGGTGGAATTCGTCGCCAAGATCGACGACTTCATCGAACACCACGCACCCCTGCATTTGTTCGTTCCCTATTTTGTGGGGATGTTGCCATTGATACTGGCGGAGGTCATTCCTCTGGCGGTCCTGTTCGGGATGTTTCTGACCCTGACTCAGTTCTCTCGAACCCATGAATTGACCGCCCTGAGAGCCGGGGGAATCAGCCTGGCCCGCATCTGCAGGCCCCTTCTGGCTGGTATACTCGCCCTGTCCCTGCTGCTGCTGGCCTCAGGAGAATTCCTCTCTCCATGGGCCGCTCGCCTGGCTGATCGGACTCTTCAGCAGCGGGTCAAGGGAAAACCGGAACATTCCCTGAGAAGGAACAATCTGTGGCTGCGCCGGGGGGATACCTTCATCCACGTCCTGCACGCCGTTCCCGAGGAGGAACTTCTCCAGGGTGTCACCCTCTTTACCATTGACGACCGGTTCCGGCTGCGTTCCCGCACCGACGCGCCCCGGGCAATTTTCCAGGACGGAATCTGGATACTACAAGGGGCACGTTCTCTTTCCTTCGATTTAGAGACCGACCGTCCTGCTGTTTCTTCCCCTCCTCCGACGCTCTCGGTAGCGCTCGGAATGTCCCCGGCCAATTTCCATTCCTCAGATAATGCCCGGGAGACCATGAGCATAAGCGATCTTCATCGCCTGGCCGACCTGCTGCAAAGAGACGGAGCCGACCCCCGCCAGGTCCGGACTGATTTTCATAGCCGTTTCGCGACTCCTTTCGCGGCCCTGGTAATGGGGTTTCTGGCCATCCCCTTCGGCCTGCAGCGGTCTCGAAGCAGTGGGCTTGGCCGCGGCGTCGCTCTCACCATTATCATCGGCCTGTTATTCCATCTGGCCCAGACATTTCTTCAGGCTTTCGGCTACGGTGGTTTTCTGCCGCCGTCAGTGGCTGCCTGGGCAGCTGACCTGCTGTTCGGAATACTCGGATTCTGCCTATTGCTGTCTCTGAGGGAATAGAGGCTTGTTTTCCCGGTTACCCGTGATTAAATGGAACCAAGGCGAGTGAAACGTCCGGCCGCCTGCAGACCAGGGCAACCGGATCGAGCAAGGAG
>Ga0210123_1001843_pt1 | contig 10321 bp, 10 predicted proteins | sample Muzzi_PWB_D2_FD_185535 | JGI IMG/M metagenome (GOLD analysis project Ga0210123, IMG submission 185535) | Wetland microbial communities from San Francisco Bay, California, USA, that impact long-term carbon sequestration - Muzzi_PWB_D2 (SPAdes) | ecosystem: Environmental > Aquatic > Marine >... | reverse complement strand
TCGCGGACGCCAGAGATGCCTGACCCACCGTGCTTGAAAAAGAAGAGCCATGAGCTATAAGGACAACGATATCACTGGTTGGTTTTGATTCGATCTTTGGTGGTTGGTTTTGAAGTGATCGGTGACACTACTGCAGAAAGTGCGGACCAATGTACAACCCAGCCGGGAGTGGGATCTTTCCCCAATCATCAAAGAACTCCTCAAAAAAGCCGTGTCTCTATTTCGCAGGTATTACGGAATCAGAGAAACCCGGTGCTCAGCTTCGCGTGCCGATACCATCGCCCAATAAGAAGGATGGTGCCCAGGCCCAGCAAAATGCCCGTCGCCGGCTCGGGCACAGCAGCGACCATTCTGTCGAGCTCGTAAATGGCTCCCTCCGGCGCATCGAACACGAAATTAACGAAGCTGATCTCCTCCGCCCCAACAAATCCAAAGCGGAACTCTGGAATGGCATTAAAAGGCATGTAGAGCGACTGCAGCGGTCCCTCGTCGACCCAAACGGCATCAAGAATAATACGACGAACGCCAAGGAACAGCTCTGCCCGCCATTCGCCGTCTGCGGGCATCGACATCGACGCAAAGTCCACGCGCAGGCCTTCGTATCCGGCCAGATAACCGTCCGGGGTGCCATCCGGAGCAACGCCCGCCAAAGTAAGGTATTTGATTCCGAAGCTGCTCCGAGCGCCGTCAGGACCTGCAAGGCCCAAGAAACCACGGTCCGTTTCAAGATTAGCGACAACGGCGTCCACACCCGGGTCTTGCGGATCGCTGCTCAGGGCGACCCACGCCTCGCGGCTTCCCCCTAGAACCCTTTCTAACTCCAGATCCGTGGTCCCGGGGCCTTCCCAAACGGGGGACCATGAATACGAAACGATTGGCCAGTCACCCGTCGTGATCTCGTCAAACTCGTCAATGACGAGATCCGCACGTAATACCGGAGAAGCCCAAACGAAGAGAATTGCGAACGAGACTGCCGTGTAGAACTGGTGCTTGCGCTGCATTAGATCATACCTCCCATTCGAAATGACGCCCGCGAGAATGGCATGCGATGATCAGCACCTGCGCTAGTCGCCGCAGGACGCCCATGCCGTGTCCGTGAGAGCCGCCGCCTGCAAATACGGCGTCATCCACCCCCTATAGAACACCGCTGCGACCGGTTCGACGGAAGGAAAAAGCAATATATAAAGAGAATTCTCGACGAAACTATCGCCCAGGGCAGGTGCTCATTACGGGCTGCGAATGCGAAACCTTGGGGAGCCATGATCCGTCGTTTCGTTTGAGTTCTATGCATCGTCCTGCGGTACGAAAACGCCTGGCACAAGCCGCGCGTCAACTTGCCGCGCCCAAAGACGACCCTCACGACCAGCGGCAGTCTCCCCAAACTGCCACTCGGACCTGTGAGCATACCACGATAGCCGATCCGTGGCAAGTAGAATCTCGATTTTCTCGCCGCACAAGCGCATTTACTCGCTGGAATTTAAGTTTCTGGACTAATGCGTTCATGTCGAGCAATGCCCCGTTAGGCAGAACTGCGGCAAACGGACTGCGGTGTCGCCGGAACCGAAGGCGCGAACATCTCCATTCACATATGCGCCGCCGCCGCAAACAAGCCACTTCTTCTGATAAATCGCCGCGCCAGTATGAGCAGAGTCTTAGACTGTTTATTGATCCCCCTATCCCATAATCATACCACACGATTGCGCTCATGACAGGAACAATTTCGACAATGTACTATACGCTACAGGCTTTGGCGCGCCAGCTTCGCATTGGGAAGCGCCTCACCGCGAATTCGAACATAGCCCGGGGGAGGCGGGCCGAAGGACATCTTGTGCTCGGTGCCCTTGTGACCAGCGGATTGACACCCGGTAAGAACCATCAGTCCTAGTGCCACCAAGAATACGTGACTTTTCATCAACCATTCCTATCGTGTCTTCGACAGATTCCCCAGGGCAGAGTTTTGACCTTCAGGACGACATTCTGCCTGCATCTTATCAAAAAACCCGCTCGAAAACCGAAGGCGCCGCTTGCCGAACTAAATTAAAGTGGGGATGGAGTTCGTGCCCCGGGGGCCGCAAGTCCGGGTTGTCATTTGTCGGTCGGCTTCGAGCCGTCGTCCGGATTGTAGAAGAGACCCATGACGTGTGGCTCGGGAAGGGGGGTGACCTCGTAGAGGACGAGTTCGCCGAGCACGCGCCGGAAGAGATGGAGTCCCGACTCGGGTGGAAGTGACTTCGTCCTGTCATTGCGGAGCCGATCGATGAGTACGACCACCGGTTGGCCGTCCACCCGCGACAGCAGAGCCGTCGTATGCGTGGAAAGCCAGTTCAGGTAGGACAGTCCCACCGTGGACACCGGACCGGTATCGTGGGCTAGGAGCAACGGTTGCCGAAAGCGCTTGCGAAAAGTGGACGAGAATTCTTCATCGTCTTTGCACACCCAGTCGGGCTTGAACCCGTTTTCAACGGCCTGTCGGTAGAACGCGTCTGCGGTGGTCAACGGCTTGGGTCCGTAATCATCCGGGGCCTCGCCGCGCGGCAAGGTGCTGATAAGTTGCCAGGCGGCGCCGACGCTGAGTATGATCAGGGCGGCAATAGCCCACGGCCGGCGGTAGATGGGAACCTGGTGCCCTGCAGGCGTCACCGTGGCAACCGCCTGTCGGTCGATTTCCTTCAGCACGCGCTCCAGCGCGGCGGGCGGCGGCTCGTGGACGCGCGCGAGTGATTCATCAATGCGTTTTTGGGTCTCCAGAGCCGCGCGAAGCGTGTCGTCATCGGCGCGCCGTGCCTCGAACCGCCCGGTTTCTTCGGCGCCGAGGGTACCATCCACATACGCGTCGAGTTGGTCGTCGGAGGGGTGCCCCGCGTCCTTGGTCATGACTCGGCACTCCTCTCCCCCGACGTGCCCAACACCCCACCGCTCAGCCGATCGCGAAGAAGGCGTCGCGTGCGGTGAACGTGGCTCATCGCCGTTCCTTCCGGGATTTCAAGCAGATTGGCGATGTCGGCATACGGCATTTCTTCAAGCGTCCGCAATAGAAGACAGCTACGTGCGACTTCACCAACCTGCGCAAGCGCGGCCATCAATTGTCGGTCAGAAACGACCCCATCAGCGGGGTCGTTCGTACCTACCGGGTGATTATCGGCAATCGCTATTTGATCCAACGCATCACCGTCGCCAGGGGTGGGGCGACGTTTGCGCTCCTTGCGAACGCTGTTCATGGCGACGAATCGTACGATCCGTCCCATCCACGCTCGGAAGTTTGTTCCGGGCGAGAACTGATCGAGCTTGCCCAGGGCCACGATGGCGGCCTCTTGCACCGCGTCTTCTGCGAGCGCGGCATCTCGTAGTACGCCGATGGCCACAAGCCAAAGCGTCCGAAAAGACGCGCGAAACTCCTGCGCAAATTCGTCCGGGCCGTAACAAGCCTCCGGAGGAGCAACCGGATGCCTCGATGGCTCCCGGTTCGGCGGGGGATCTGCGCTTGTGCTCATATTATCGATGTCGCTCACACCGCGCCGGCTTGCATATCCGCCTGAGATGTGAGCCGGCCGACCACGATCGCGCGTGCCATCCCGCGGCACCGCGCACTCTGTCTGCATCAGGCCGCTACGTTGCACGCCACACCAAGCACTTCAGACAACGAGAGACCCTATCGCCGATGTGGCGATTCTCCATTCCTGCTTCAGGCTGCTCGCCCGATAACGGTCGCATACTACGGCGCCATGGGCGGGAACGGAATACTCGCGGTGCCGGTGATCATGGTAAACTGTCAAGTGATCCGGCCGCATTGCGATTTCGTTTATGTACGTTTGAACTGCCTGTTCAGATCGGCGGTCGTCAAATGGAGCGATGTCGGTCGCCCGTGCGGGCAACTGCTGCCCTTGTCCACCAGATGGCGTTGGGCCATGAGCGTGTCAATTTCCTCTTGCGTCAGCGGATCGCCTGCCTTCACGGCGGCCTTGCAGGCCATCATGTCGAGAATGCCGTGCAGCACCGCTTCCGGCTCCGTCTCGGCGGCCTTGTGAGATAGAAAATCCAGAAGATCGCGCACAAACACGGATGCCTGCACGTCCTTGAGCAGCATGGGAATCGATTGGATCGCAATGGTATCCGCGCCGAAACGGCTCACCTCGACCCCCAGCTTGGCAAGCAGATCTTGATGAGATTCCAGAATCTCCCATTCGTCCGGCTTGATGGACAGGGTCTCGGGCAGGAGCAGACGCTGGCCGTCGAGCGTCCCGGCCATCAGGCGAGACTTGAGACGTTCGTACATGACGCGTTCATGTAGCGCGTGCTGGTCGATGATGACGATACCGTCCTCGGTTTCGCCGACGAGGTAGAGATTGTGAAGTTGTACGGCCGGTCGGTGCGGCGTGGCCCCCGACGCATCCGCAGTATGGCTTTGACTCGACGCCGGCAGTCGCAGCGATCCGGATTCCGAAGGAGTTTCTGACGGGCCGTAGAGGTCTTTCCATACGCTTGGGGCCGAGGGTGCGCCCTGAGTGGGCGATGTAGACGCAAACCGCGCGGATGCCGACGCAGAGGCACCGATGCTTGGTTGGGAACGAATAGGCGTGGCCGCCTTGAGCAGATCGGCCATTTCGCGGCGGATTCTCTCCTGCGCCGCCGGATCGACCGTGGAAGTCGCCCGCTCCATGCGCAGCGGTGTTGTCAGATTGGACCGTTGAAAAGTCTCGCGTATGGCACTTAACACCTGGGAATGGACGAGACCCGAATCCGCCCAACGCACCTCGATCTTCGTCGGGTGGACATTGACGTCGACATCGGCCGGATCAATGGTGAGAAACAGAAACACGATACCGTGGCGATTCGGCTCCATCAGGCCGCGATAGGCCTCCTTCATGGCGTGCAACAAGTAGCGATCTCGTATGTGACGGCCGTTCACGAATGTGTATTGCCATTGCGCGGATGCGCGCGATTGAGCGGGGGGGGCCACGTAGATTTCCAGATCGATGCCGCGCTCGCTGCGCGTCACCGGCAGCAAGGCCGACGCGAGTTCGTCACTGAACAGACGCGTGATGCGGTCGATGCGCGAGGCGGCGGGCGGCAGATTGTGCGTGACTCGTTTGTTGTTGGCCAACTCGAACGCAATCTCTGGGAACGAGATCGCCATCCGTGTGAAGAGTTCGTTGATGTGTCCGACCTCTGTCGACTTGGATTTTAGAAAGCGGCGCCGCGCGGGCACGTTGTAGAAGAGATCGCGGACCTCGACGGTGGTGCCCGGCGTACAGCCGGCGGTAAGCGCCGATTGAAGCTCTCGTCCCGCGGTGCGAACCTCGAATCCTTCGTTTGAATCATGGGGTCTCGATACAATGCGGAGCTTGGACACGGAGGAGATGCTGGCCAAGGCCTCGCCGCGAAATCCCATGGTCTGGATCGCGTAAAGATCCTCTTCCTTTGTTAGTTTGCTCGTGGCATGTGGGACGGCCGCTAGCCGCAGTTCCTCGGCATTCATACCCCGACCGTCGTCGCCGACGCGAATGAGCTGCTTGCCGCCGTCCTCGACGGTCACCGAGATTCGCGTCGCGCCGGCGTCCACCGCATTGTCAATCAGTTCCTTGACCACGCTGGACGGCCGCTCCACCACCTCACCGGCGGCGATTTTGTTGACCAGGAAGTCAGGGAGCACGCGTATGCGGCAGGTGTCACTCATGTTCGTTCCGTTCGGCAACCGCAGACGACGGTCGAGGCTTGGTTCGCTCATTTTTCATGAGGGTCAGTATAATGGCGCGGAGCCGCGAATCAAAAAACGTAGGCCTTGGTCGGGGGTGCGTTTGGCACCGGTTCGGATGCCGGCGTGTACGGGACGGGTATCGTTCGCGGGCGCCATGTGGCCGCGCTATTGCCGGGGAAAACGCCGAGTTCTTGTTGCCGGGTTGTTCACGTCTTGTTTGTACTGCCACACGCGAGATACGGGCTGGACCGGAGTCGCCTCGCACCGATAGGGTCGCGGGAACAAAAGAACCGATTGTGGTATAACCGGTCGCGGGCGTTTGCTCAAACTGGCGGGCGAGATTACATTTGTAGGGTCATTCAGTGGATCGGCGCAAGCCGGCTAACGGGAGTGTCATGACATGAGCGCAATTGGTCTTGGACGTTGTGCGGGCGTTGGCGCTAGTCTGGCGATTCTTTGCAGCGTTGCCGGGTGCAGCAAGAACGAGGATTCCACCAAGGTGCAAAGCCTGCAAGGCAAGGTGGAGAAGCTCGTCGTCAATCCCGACGGCACCGGTCGAATCACGGTGTTGTTCTTCAGCGAGAAGCAGAATCAGGAAATCGCCGGGACGGGGGAGATCACCCCCGAGACGGAAATCCTCATTAACGGTGCGGTGGCCAAGCTCTCGGACATTCGCGAAGGCGAGCGCGTGCGCGGCGAGGTTCGCGTCGAGAGGAAGGGCGACGTGAAGACCCAAACCGTCTTGAAGATCCACGTGGAGCGCGCCAAGCCGGTCGAGTCAACGGGCTAGAGCACCTTCAGATTAGACGTAGCGGCTAGCTGAGCCGCAAGCTTCAGCTTGCGCGGTGACGCGTTTCTGCGTGTCCCACGAATCCGAGGGGCCGCGCGGGCTCAAGCCCGCGGCTCAGGATGTTTCGCAAACTGGTATGCCGATCCAGAACGCTATGCTTTGCCTGAAACTGCCATACTACGGTGTCTCGAAAGTCGCTTGACGAGGGCGGGTGCCCTATTCTTCGCAAAGCGAAGGATGGGGGACGGATGCGAACGTCGTGGAACTCATGAAACACGGTAATAGCCGCACGGCGCCAGGTTCCGGCTCGTACCTGATTCGCTAATTCTGCGCACCTTGGCGCAATGTTGGCGCTATTCCGTTTATCGTGACCTCGCGGTCATATACGATGGCGCAGAGGCGGGAACGAATCCGGGTTTGAGGGGTGGTACGGCGTTAGATCGCTCCGCTCGTGCTGTTGCCCGGTTCGACCTCAATGGCCGCGAACAGACCGCTAACGACACCGTCAAGTATGAGGTTCACACCGCTTTCGAGCGAGGGCAGCGCGGCGGAACGGAACTGCCGACCCGCTGCACAGCCCACGGCCGGCAGGTATACCATTAAGGCCGCTGCCACGATTCGCTTCCAACCCGAACATCTCCGTTTCTTCGCGTTCACCATCGAGTCCTTTCGCTAGCGTTTCGACCGCGTGCTGGTGGCATCCCGTAGACATCACTTCCCGGGTCATCGGTAGATGATGCCGTCTTGGTTGAGCGGTGGATACACGACGCGAGTCACCGCGGCCGGTCCAAGTCGCGAGCGGCGCAGATAGTGCGCCGACATGCCTATGTTCGGTGGAGAATCATGTGGTGGGTGGCACGGTCTGGTGAAGCCAGGCCGTGGGGCGCGCGAAACCGACATGGCCATGTTGTCGCTTGACTATGGCACCCATCGCCATATGCGTAAAAGAGCACTACGTGTGGTGGAACATCATGCGCACGGCGGCCACCAGAAGAAGAATCAGAAAGCACTGTTTGATCAACCGCACTGGCAGGACATGGGTGAGGCGGCTGCCGATGAAGCTGCCGATAATGGCGGTCGGCACGAGGGACAGGGCCAGCGTGAGCGGCGTACGGAAATCAGTCCCTCCCGCGATGAGCGACCAGTTCTTGGCCGTTGCGCCGACGAGACTGGTGGCGATGATGATGGTGGCGGAATTGGCGATGGCGTTGCGAATAGGCAGGCCAAGGAACTTTCGCTGAAGCGGGACGGCGAGAATGCCGCCGCCCACACCGAACAGGCCTGCGATGATGCCGGTAGGAAGGGCGATTGCGCCCGCACGCTTCAGCCCCAGGGGAGGCAACTCGTTTATTGCGTTGTCGGCGTTTCGACCATTTGAATTTGTGCGGGGTGCAGGCCTGCGAATGGCCTTGGCAAGGTCAGATCCCGCGAAAATCAGGAGAAACAGCCCAAAGAGCATGCGCAGGTATTTCTCGCCTCCTCGTGCGAATATTGGTAAATCGCTCAAGCCCACGCCGATAAGTACGGCGACCAGCGCGAGCGGCACAAGTCGCTTGACAGCGGACAAGTCGATGGCGCGCGCCCTGCGATGTTGGAGGACTGCCGGCACGACGACGAAGAAATTCACAATCATCGCGGCCGCCTGATACAGATGTTGATCGGGGCCCAGCACCTCGGTCATCGCCGGGATCATGACGATGCTGCCACCGACACCCAGCAAGCCGCCGACGCCACCGGCGAGCAGGCCGATGATCACCAATGCGATGATTGTAGAGGGTTCCACGATCTGCACGATTCCTTCAAAGACCGCCGATGGTCGCTTAGCCGCGAGCACAACGCCGCGCGATTCACGCTCCGCCATTCCCAATCGATCATATGATCAGCATCGCATCGCCGTAACTATAGAACCTGTATCGTCTATCGACTGCGGCCCGGTAGGCCCGTTTGATCAAATCCACACCACCGAAGGCCATCACGAGTGCCAGCAGCGTGCTCTTGGGCAGGTGAAAATTCGTGATCAAGGCGTCGACGATTCGGAAGCGATAAGGCGGATAGATGAACAGGTCCGTGGCGCCGGTGCTTGATGCGACCTCGGGTAAGTCCGCTGCATGGCGGGCGACGGACTCCAACACCCGCACGCTCGTCGTGCCCACGGCCACGACGCGACCGTCCCGTTGCTTGCACGCGTTGACGGAGGCCGCGGTGGCTTCCGGCAAGTCGAAGGTCTCTGTGTGCATCACGTGATCTTGTATAGATTCCGCCTGAATCGGCTTGAAGGTGCCGAGCCCGACGTGCAGGGTGACCTCCGCGACCTCAATTCCCCCGGCACGAATACGAGTCATGAGATCTTGGGTCATGTGCAGGCCGGCGGTCGGCGCGGCCACGGCACCCGCCTTGTCGGCATAGACCGTCTGATACCGTTGCCGATCCTCCGAATCGCGTGCGTCCACTTCCTGATTACGCTTGATGTACGGTGGCAGCGGTGCCCTGCCAATCCGATCGAGAACCTGCTCGGCCGTCCCCGCGGCGTGAACCGATACGCGCCATTGACCGTCCCCGAGGGATTCGGTTAGTTCAAGCCCGACATTCTCCGCGTCAGGCCCCTCTGCCGTTACCACATCGCCGATGCTCAGCCGCCTGGACCCGCGCAGCATCACGATCCACTCGCTCTCACATTCCTCGCGTACAAACAACCCGGGCACCTGGCCTCCGCTTTGGCGATGTGCCAGGAACCGAGCCGGCAGGACCTTCGTGTTGTTCACCACCAGAAGGTCGCCGGGTGCAAGCAGCTCCGGCAATTGCGCTACGCCGAAGTCGTGAATCTGACTCGTCCTCCTATCCACCACGAGCAATCGCGCATCCTCGCGCCGCGGAGAAGGTTCCTGCGCGATCAGCCTTTCTGGAAGGTCGTAGTTGAGATCTTTGAGTGAGAAAGCCGGATTCATGCCGTTTCGCCGTGATTGCTCCTGTCAAACTGACCATAAGTGACGGCGGTGCGGCGTCAAGCGGAAGCACCGGTTTGGCCCGTGGCGCCGCGCCATGCTACCATGCGGTGATGAAAGGACGCGGGCCCATGGCATGGCTGGTGTATGTCGCGGTACGGGGCGTGATCGCTACGATGCAAGCATTCCCGATGAACTGGAACTTGCAGACGGCGAGGCTACTGGCACGTTGCTGGATCGTACTCATGCCGCGCCACTTAGACCGCGCCATGCGACACCTCAGTGCCTCTTATGCACGGACCATGACGCCCGACGAGATTCGAAGACTTGCCGTGCGGTCGCTGGAAAGCACGGTCATGTTCGCCGTAGAGGTCATGTGCATGCCGCGATTGATCAATCGGTCTACCTGGTCACAGTATATTGAGGTGGTCAACTTCAAGGAGCTGCTCGGCCTGATGGTCGAGGGACGAGGGCTCATCATGGTCACAGGGCACTACGGCTCCTTTGAACTGATCGGCCACCTGCTCGCATGCTTCGGTTTTCGCATGGGAGCGGTGATGCGGCCGCTCGATAACTTCTATCTCAACCGTTACCTGGTGACGGCGCGTCGCACGCACGGTATGGAACTCATGGACAAGAAGGGGGCCACCGCCAAGGCAGAGACGTTCCTGAAGGATGGAGGACTCCTCTGCTTCATCGGGGACCAGGACGCGGGGCGAAAGGGAGCCTTCGTGGAGTTCTTCGGGCAACCGGCATCTACCTACAAGTCGATCGGGCTACTGGCCATGCACACCAACCGGCCGATCGTCGTCGGATATGCACGCCGTCGTGGTGATACGGCGAAGTACGAGGTCGGTGTGCAACGCATCATTCATCCACAAGAATGGGCCTCCC
>Ga0210123_1001840_pt1 | contig 10325 bp, 10 predicted proteins | sample Muzzi_PWB_D2_FD_185535 | JGI IMG/M metagenome (GOLD analysis project Ga0210123, IMG submission 185535) | Wetland microbial communities from San Francisco Bay, California, USA, that impact long-term carbon sequestration - Muzzi_PWB_D2 (SPAdes) | ecosystem: Environmental > Aquatic > Marine >... | reverse complement strand
ATCACGCAGGGCGCGCCGACAGGGTACAAGGGTTCTCTCTACCAGGGCTCCGGTCAGCTCGTTAAACTGTTTGCGCGACAGGGTACCGGTCCAGCTGGAACCATCCTGCCGCAGCACCCGGATATCCGTTGAATCACTGTCTGACAAGGCCTCCTTGGCAGCCCGCGACACCTGGAGCAAGTGCCGCATTTGCGAATGAGCTGCATCATCCGCAATGGCGGCCTGCTGCATTAACCAGTTCGCCAGCAGCTGATCGATGTCATCACCGCCCAGCGCGCTGTCACCGGCCGTTGACAGGACCTCGAAGACGCCCTTGTTCAGTTTCATGATGGAGATATCAAAGGTACCGCCACCCAGGTCATAAATGGCGACATGCCCTTCTGCACCCTGATCGAGGCCATAGGCAACGGCAGCGGCCGTGGGTTCATTCAACAGGCGCAGTACATTCAATCCGGCCAGCCTTCCGGCGTCCCTGGTTGCCTGGCGTTGGGCATCGTCAAAATAGGCAGGCACCGTGATCACGACACCCTGCAAATCTCCGCCGAGCGTTGCTTCAGCACGCGCCTTGAGGACGCGAAGAATCTCGGCTGATACCTCGACCGGGCTGACATCACCACCCGCAGTGCGCAGCAGCGGCATGCCGCTCGACCCTGGAACAAACTCATACGGCAGACGTGTGCCGATGTGTTTTACATCAGCAACGCCGCGCCCCATCAGGCGCTTCACGGATGCAATCGTATTCAGCGGGTCTTGCGCCGCGGCTTCCAGTGCCGCCTGCCCGACAAGCGGCCCGGCGTCTGCGGAATACCGCACCACCGAGGCCAGCAGGTGATTGCCATTGATATCGGGCAGGGTCTCCGCCACACCACTGCGCACGCTTGCAACCAGTGAGTTGGTTGTACCGAGATCAATACCCGCGGCAAGCCTGTGTTCGTGCGGCGCCGTCGCCTGACCCGGCTCTGATATTTGCAGAAGTGCCATCCTATATCCGTTTAAGTGCCAGGTAGATTCCACCTGTAAAAACTGCAACCTCTCCCGCAAAGACACCAGCAACCAAAATTGATCGCGAAGCCTCCGGAAAACCTGTGGCAGAGATTTTCTGATATTTCTTCTTCGCGACTTTGCGCTTTGCGCGAGTTTCTTTTCTGGAAAAATCAGGCAAGCTCATCTTCCAGGTCCGCCTCCAGTTCCCCGGCCTCTTCCTGCAGGCGCCTGAAGAACTGCATTTTAGCCAGGGTAACGGCCGCGGCATCCAGGCTGTCCGCATCGGCCTTGCCAAACTGGTCCTGCAGTGCCCCGACGAGCCTGTCGATATCTGCAGCAATCCTGTCCATTATCCGGCCAAGCGCCAGCAAGGCATCGTCGCTGGCGCGCACATCAGCCAGTGCCTCCCGCAACTCCATCTGCTCCATCAGGAATTCCGTATCACGGGTCGTGTTACGTTCATCATCATGCTCACGGCCGTCCAGTTCCAGCAAATAACGCCCGCGCTTCAATGGATCCTTCAGGACCAGGTATCCCTCGTTGATTTGCGTGGCCTGCTGCATCGAGACGCGCCGTTCCTGGTCACTTGCATTGACAAAGCGATCGGGGTGCATGCTACGCTGAAGCTCGCGGTAATTCCGGTCAAGCAGTTCCAGGTCTACATCAAACGACTGCGGCAAACCGAAAAGCTCAAAGTGGGTTGTGGAGAAATCCGCAGCCATATCAGAAACACGCAAACAACGAGACAGAAGTCAGCGACCCGCCGACATCAAATGTTGAAACTTTCCCCGCACCCGCATTCATCCTTGACGTTGGGGTTGTTGAACTGGAAGCCTTCATTCAAACCTTCCCTTGCGTAATCCAGCTCGGTGCCATCCAGGTATACCAGGCTCTTGGGATTGACCAGTATCCTGACATCGTGATCCTCGAAAACGACATCATCGTCCTCGATCTGGTCCGCGTACTCCATGACATAGGCCATACCGGAACAACCTGTGGTTTTTACCGCAAGGCGCAAACCCACGCCCTTGCCACGCTGTTCCAGAAACTTCTTTACGCGCTCTGCCGCAGGAACTGTCAGTGTGATCGCCATGATAGCTTCCTAATGTGCAGCCCATTTTACACTGTCGAGGTCAATGCCCTCTTTGTACATATCCCAGAGCGGTGACAGGTCACGCAATTTGCCGACCTTGTCCCTGACCTTTTCGATAATGTAATCCACTTCCTCTTCTGTCGTGAAACGACCGATGGTAAAACGAATGGAGCTGTGCGCCAGTTCATCGTTCCTGCCCAGTGCCCTGAGCACATACGAAGGTTCGAGGCTGGAACTGGTGCAGGCGGAACCTGAAGACACCGCCATATCCTTGAGCGCCATGATCAGGCTCTCACCTTCAACAAAATTGAAGCTCGCATTCAGGTTACCGCTAACCCGGTGGTCCAGGTCACCGTTGAGGTAGACCTCTTCCATCTCGTTCAGACCGTTCCAGAGCCGGTCGCGCAAGGCCCTGATGCGTTCGCCTTCCTCGGCCATCTCTGCTTTCGCAATACGAAACGCCTCGCCCATGCCAACCAGCTGATGCGTCGCCAGCGTCCCGGAGCGCATACCGCGCTCATGGCCGCCGCCATGCATCTGCGCTTCCACCCGAACCCGTGGCTTGCGGCACACATACAACGCGCCAACACCCTTGGGGCCGTAAATCTTGTGGGCTGAAAATGACATCAGGTCAACTTTCAGCTTTCCCAGGTCAATATCGATCTTGCCGGCACTCTGCGCGGCATCGACATGAAAGATGATCTTGCGATCACGACAGATTTCACCAATGCTGGCAATGTCCTGGATCACTCCAATTTCGTTATTGACGTGCATGATGCTGGCCAGAACAGTGTCATCGCGCAGTGCCGCCTTGAATTTCCCGAGATCCAGCAGGCCATTGGGTTCCGGGTCCATGTAAGTGACTTCAAAGCCCTCACGCTCCAGCTGGCGGCAGGTGTCCAGCACCGCCTTGTGCTCGGTCTTCAGGGTGACGATGTGTTTGCCTTTTTTCTGATAGAAGTGTGCCGCGCCCTTGATGGCGAGATTGTCGGACTCGGTCGCGCCGGATGTCCAGACGATTTCCCTGGGATCGGCATTAACCAGTTGCGCAACATGGGAGCGCGCCTGCTCAACGGCCTCCTCCGCTTTCCAGCCGAACTCGTGCGAACGTGATGCAGGGTTGCCAAATTTTCCCTGCCGCGTCAGGTAACCGCACATCAACTCCGCCACACGCTCATCTACGGGCGTGGTTGCTGAATAATCCATGTAAATAGGTATGCTAACGTTCATTCAAGTACCCTGGTCTGTTCCTGTAGCCGCTTCTTCAGGCCACTGTTTTGTTCAAAACACGAGAGGTCGGCATTACACCGTACCGCTGCCGACCCACCACCGCACTCACCCTGTCACGCTTGAGAAAACTGGCCAGCGTAATACCATCGAGAAAATGAAAAATTTCGTTGCCGAGTTTGTTCCACAGTTCGTGTGTCAGACAACGCTTGCCTTCCTGGCAATTTTCATGTCCCTCACACGCGGTTGCATCGATACCCTCACCGATGGCATTGATTACCATGGCGACTGATATCTCATCAGGGGGCCTGGACAGCCGGTAACCACCACCCGGGCCCCGCAGGCCCTCTACCAGGCCATTTTTCTTCAAACGCGCAAATAACTGTTCGAGGTATGACAGCGAAATCCCCTGTGTCTCGGAGATATCCGCAAGGGTGACAGGCCCTTCCCGGTGGTGGATCGCAAGATCCAGCATGGCAGTCACTGCATAACGTCCCTTGGTTGATAATCGCATAACCGCTGTCTACCCCCGCCTGCTTCAGGACAGGCTGATTATGAATAACCTAGTAAAACACTCAGGTACTTATTATGGGGCAGTCCTGTGGAACTGGCAAGCTCTGGAACCTGCCTAGAAGAGATATACGGGGGAAAATAATTCTTCAGGATTCGGCGATAAGCCGCAATTCGTCAGCGCTTTCCAGGGTGCCATCTGCTGGCATGATAATCCTCCCCGGAATGCAGCGATGACCCTGCATCAGGCTGTATCCCAGCCACTTTTGCAAAAAACGGTTCATGCGCCATTTCTCGGCCAGTGAATAGTTGACATACATCCTGTTGTATAAGGCATTGCGGACGCCACGTTTCCGGCCACAGGAAATGACTTCACCGACCTGCGCATCATGATACATACGTACGCGCATGTCCGGCGCGGGAAACCGGCCTGCCTCGTCATTGAAATAGTAAGTCAGGTTAAGGGTTGTTGTGAATTTGCAGCGCTCTGCGATACGCACGTGCAGGTCCAGTGCACCGGCAACCCTGGAAATCATCGCATCCGGCACCGCATCAAGATCGGGCACCAGGTTTCGTAACCGGATGTAGTTGCATTCATACAATTCCATCAAACCCGCAAAGTTCCTTGCCGGGATTCCATGATGCAAGAGTTGTCTTACTGTACAGTGCATTATTGAATCATATCATTGTTGGGCGAATTCAGGTTCAGCCTTACAGTTTCCTGGATGGTAGTATTCCAACCACTATCGGCGATAATAAACATATCTTGACCAGACTTACACGGTTGACAATTTACTCTATTCATGTCTGAAAGCAGCATCATATCACTGCTCTGCAAACATCTGCCCGAACAGTGTGTGCTGTCGCGCCCTGAAGAACTGCGTCCCTATGAGTGTGATGGCCTGTCGGCCTACCGCCAGCTACCCATGGTTGTTGTCATCCCCGAAACGCTGGAACAGGTCCAGACAACACTGCGCCTGTGCTCGGAACAAAAAGTACCCGTTGTTGCACGCGGCGCAGGCACCGGGCTTTCAGGTGGCGCTCTGCCATTATCAGGCGGCGTGCTACTGGTGCTTGCAAGGTTTAATCGCATTCTCGAAATTGATACACAGAACCGGGTTGCACGGGTACAACCCGGAGTGACCAACCTTGCAATCTCAAAGGCCGCCGAACCCTGCGGCCTGTACTACGCACCCGACCCGTCTTCACAGATCGCCTGTTCAATCGGCGGTAATGTGGCAGAGAATGCAGGCGGCATCCACTGCCTGAAATACGGATTGACGGTGCATAATATCCTGTCGCTCGAAGTACTCACCATGGAAGGTGAAGCGATGACCATTGGCAGCCAGGCGCTCGACAGCCCCGGCTATGACCTGCTCGCGCTGATGACCGGCTCGGAAGGCCTGCTCGCCGTCATTACCGGGGTCACGGTTAAATTATTACCCCTCCCTGAAACCGCGCAGGTCGTTCTCGCGGCCTTTGAATCGGTCGATGCCGCAGGTGCAGCCGTGACCGCAGTCATTGCCAGCGGGGTCATCCCGGCCGGACTCGAATTACTCGACCGGCCTGCAATCAAGGCCGTGGAAAGATTCAAACACTGCGGCTATCCCGAGGATGCCGCCGCCATCCTGTTGTGTGAGGTCGACGGCACCCGCGAAGACGTGGCCGCACAGATCGAACAGGTCAACAAGGTGTTCGCGCAGGCCGGCGCCTTTGAGCAGCGGGTTTCGCAGAACGAGACACAACGCCAGGAATTCTGGGCCGGCAGAAAGGCCGCCTTCCCGGCCATGGGACGCCTGTCACCGGACTACTATTGCATGGACGGTACCATCCCGCGCAAGCACCTCGCATTGGTCCTCGGCAAAATCGAGGCGCTGTCGAAAGAATACGGCCTGCCAATCTGCAATGTCTTTCACGCGGGCGATGGCAACCTCCATCCACTGATCCTCTATGACGCCAATCAGGCCGGGGAACTGGAACGTACCGAGGAACTCGGCGGGAAAATTCTCGAGTTGTGCATTTCCGTGGGCGGTACCATTACCGGCGAACACGGCGTCGGCCTGGAGAAAATCAACCAGATGTGCGTGCAGTTCAATGCCGCTGAACTGCAGATGTTTCATGGTGTGAAGCAGGCGTTTGATCCCGGGCAACTGTTAAATCCCGGCAAGGCCATTCCCACCCTGCACCGCTGTGCCGAGTTCGGTGCCCTGCATGTTCATAACGGCAAGCTGCCGCACCCCGAACTCGAACGGTTTTGATTACTACAATGAATACCACTGTCACGTTTAGCAGATACGTTATATACAAAGCTGATTACGTCGATAGTGGAACTCAAGACATAAAGAATCACTCGTCAGGGCAAAAGAGATTCCCTTCCCCCTCTGGGGGAAGGCCAGGAAGAGGGAATATAAATCAAGCAGTCTTCCTGTTTGCCCCCCTCTCCCCAACCCTCCCGGCAACTGCTCCATGCGTTGCTCTATCACCGACATCCCTGTCGGCGTCCCCTCGGGAGAGGGCGTTAACGGCACAGCAATAACCGATGATCGATCACACAGACATCAGCGAACGGATACAGGACGCGGTATCCAGACAGTCACCGCTCGCCATCCGGGGCGGCGGCAGCAAGCAGTTTTATGGCCGCAGCACGCAAGGCGAGTCACTGACAGTCGGCGAATACAGCGGCATTATCGACTACACGCCTTCCGAGCTGGTGATCTCCGCACGCGCGGGTACCCCGCTCGCCGAACTGGAAAGCCGGCTTGAGGAGCAGGGCCAGATGCTGCCCTTCGAGCCACCGCATTTTGGTGACCACGCAACCCTCGGCGGGACCATCGCCTGCGGCCTGTCCGGACCGCGCCGGCCCTGGGCCGGTGCCGCTCGTGACTTTGTGCTCGGCGTCAACTGCATTAGCGGCAGCGGCGAGTACCTGCGTTTCGGCGGACAGGTCATGAAAAATGTTGCCGGCTACGACCTGTCCCGCACCCTCACCGGCTCACTCGGCACACTCGCCGTATTACTCGACATTCACCTGAAGGTTTTGCCGTGCCCGGAAATCAGCACGACGCTCTGGCAGGCCTGCAGTGCAACAGAGGCGTTGCAACGCATGAACCAGTGGTCAGGGAAACCCGTCCCCCTGTCCGGCGGCTGTTATATGGACGGCTCCCTGTACGTGCGTCTATCAGGCACGAACCGTGGCGTACAGGCCGCTGCCGAGATGCTGGGCGGTGACAACCCGGGTTCGTCCGGGACATTCTGGGAAGACCTGCGCGAACACCGCCTCGCTTTCTTTACCGGGGATATCCCCTTATGGCGACTGTCCGTGCCCCCGGCCAGCGCAGCGCTTGAACTGGACGGCGATTGGCTCCTCGACTGGGGTGGCGCCCAACGCTGGCTCAGGACCGGGCTGCCTGCCAGTGCGATCCGTGCGGCCGTGGCGACCGTCGGTGGACACGCCACCCTGTTTAACGGCGGCGATCGAAATGGCGAGGTATTTCAGCCATTGACCCCGGCACTGCTGGCACTGCACCAGCGCATCAAGCACACCTTCGACCCCGCCGGGATACTGAATCCGGGCCGGATGTACCCGGCCCTGTAAAGCATGCAAACGACACTGCTACCCGCCCTGCTGGAAACCGCTGCCGGACAGGAGGCCGACGAGATCCTGCGCAACTGTGTCCACTGCGGCTTCTGCAATGCGACCTGCCCCACCTACCAGCTGACCGGTGACGAACTCGATGGCCCCAGGGGAAGAATCTACCTGATCAAGCAGGTGCTGGAGGGCGCCACCCCGACAAGAACGGCGCAGCTGCACCTCGACCGCTGCCTGACCTGCCGCGCCTGCGAGACCACCTGCCCCTCCGGCGTGGATTACCACTACCTGCTGGACACCGGTCGCGAGTTGATTGAGCGGAACGTCAAACGTCCCCTGCGGGAACGGTTCATGCATGGAGTGCTCAGGGCAATACTGCCCTGGCCTGCACGCTTCAAACCGTTGTTGAGAATGGGCCAGGCCGTCCGCCCGCTGCTGCCGGCCACACTCAGGCAACGTATCCCCGCTTACCGGAAACCCGGGCACTTCACGGCCACGCAATCACACGCACGCAGCATGCTGTTACTCGAAGGCTGCGTGCAACCGTCACTGGCGCCACACATCAACATGGCTACCCGCCGGGTTCTGGGGGCACTGGGGATCAATACGGTGATTGCAGCCACTGGCGGCTGCTGCGGCGCGGTCAGTCATCACCTCGGCGCAGCGGGTGAGGCAAAGGATTTCATGCGTAACAATATTGATGCGTGGTGGCCCGCGATCGAACAGGGTGTCGAGGCCATCGTCATTACCGCAAGCGGCTGCGCACCGATGGTGAAGGAATATGCCCGCCTGCTGGCAGACGACCCGGAGTATGCAGACAAGGCCACCCGGGTCAGCACACTGGCAAGGGATATCAGCGAGATCATTGCGAAAGAAAACCCGGCCAGCCGGTTAGGACGGCCCGGGAGTTCGACCCGTGTCGCCTTTCATTCCCCCTGTACCCTGCAACACGGACAGGGGCTGGATGGTGTCGTCGAAACGATTCTGAAACAATCCGGCTATGAATTAACCGCGGTGGCGAACAGTCATTTATGTTGCGGTTCAGCGGGCACCTATTCCATCCTGCAGCCGGCGCTGGCAAACAGACTGCGTGACAATAAACTGAATGCATTACAGGCCGGACAACCCGACCTCATCGCCACCGCCAATATTGGCTGCCTGGCGCACATGCAGTCCCATGCCGGGCTGCCCATGCTGCACTGGATTGAATTACTGGAAGCACTCATCCCTGAGGGAACCGCATGAATACACTGAATCTTCCGTTGCTCGTTGAGCCGGATATGCTTGAAGATACATTGGGTTACGACAGTCTCCTGATTGTCGACCTGAGCAAGGCCGAGACCTATCGAAAGCTGCATGTTCCCGGTGCCGTGCACCTCGACTATGTGCATATTACGGCTGGCAGGAAACCGGTGATGGGCCTGCTTCCCGAGACCGGGGCCCTGGACACGCTGTTCTCCTCCATCGGCATCGATGAGCAGACCCATGTGGTCGCCTACGACGATGAAGGCGGTGGCCGTGCCGCCCGCCTGTTATGGACCCTCGATATGGCCGGTCACGAACACGCCTCGATTCTGAACGGTGGCCTGCATGCCTGGGCCAATGAGGGCCACGCACATACGGATGAGCCGGCAACACCCGGCGCAAAACAATTCCATACCCGCTACACCGACAAACCGTCTGCAGACAGCGCTTACATCAGGGAACGGCTGGGGAATGCAGACACCTGTCTGCTCGACGTGCGCACCCCGGCTGAATACAACGGAATAAAAAGATTTGCCGAGCATGGCGGGCACATCCCGGGCGCCGTCAATATCGAGTGGACGCAAATGATGGACCAGTCGCGCAACCTGCGCTTCAAGCCCGACAATGAACTGGTTGCCCTGCTGGAATCCGTTGGTGCCACACCCGACAAGGAAGTGATTGTCTATTGCCAGTCACACCACCGCTCGGCACACAGCTACATTGTTCTCAAACACCTGGGCTATAAACGGCTAAAAGGTTATCCCGGCTCATGGTCGGACTGGGGCAACAACCCGGACCTGCCGGTGGAGTTGTGAGGTTTCGGGTTTCGCCCTGTCAAGGTGTTGTGCTTTTCTTCTTATTTTTCTTGCAGGAGCGGATCTCATCCGCGACTGGTTTTTGTTTTTCTGGTTGGTGTAGGAGCGCCTTGCAGGCGCGAGCTTTATTAGAAGCGGGCTCTCGCGCCCGCCGGCGAGATACTTTTCTTTGCTCCGCCAAAGAAAAGTATCCAAAAGAAAGGCGGCCCGGAGGCTTGCCCCGATCCACAAGCATTTATGCTTGTGGATCGGGGTTCCCTGCGCTTCTCGTGAAAACCGGCGCTTGCTCAACTCGCGCATCTCGCTTCGCGAGATACGCTCAAACAGACGCAAGCTTCATCCGGTTTTCACTGCGATGCTCGGCTGCGCCTACGGGGTTTAAGATCTACCCCTCCCGTAGCACTCACCGAGTACCGCAGCCAATCCGGGAAACAGGCGTGCACCCTGTCTGAGGTAATTTACGGGGCGGGTGTTTGCCCCGTAAATTGCCGAGTTGTGCGCGCCCCCGGATTGGCGAGGAACGCAGGGGACCGGCGCAGCCGGTGAGTGCTTCGGGGGCCCTTCTCTTTGGGTACTTTCTCTTGGGCAAGCAAGAGAAAGTACCTCGCAGTGCGGGCGCGAGAGCCCGCATCTAATAAAGCTCGCGCCTGCAAGGCGCTCCTACACTAACAAGAAAGACAAAAACCAATGTCGGATGAGATCCGCTCCAACAACGACATACCAATAAAAGTGTCGTGCCCGGCAGGGCAAAACCCGAACGGCTAGTTCGTTTTTATTCGCCTGACCAGGTGATAATCCACCTGCCCGGCCTGCTTGCTGCGATGCAGCACCCAGTTTTCAGGCAAGTCCAGCACCAGTCCAT
>Ga0210123_1001839_pt1 | contig 10326 bp, 9 predicted proteins | sample Muzzi_PWB_D2_FD_185535 | JGI IMG/M metagenome (GOLD analysis project Ga0210123, IMG submission 185535) | Wetland microbial communities from San Francisco Bay, California, USA, that impact long-term carbon sequestration - Muzzi_PWB_D2 (SPAdes) | ecosystem: Environmental > Aquatic > Marine >... | reverse complement strand
CCGCCCCGCCCGGAGCTTGTGGTTGTTGTTGAACGCGTAGCCGACCTGGAGGCGCTCCAGGTCCACCACGAAGCCTTCGCCGGGGGACTCGATGACGTACTCGGCGAGCACGTCGAGGTGGTCGCTGAGCTGCTCGGCCAGGTAGAAGGCCAGCTGCCCGAGGGCGACCCCGTTGTTGGAGGGGGCGTTGTTGTTCGCCTCCGAGTCGGTGGCGGTGATGTCGCCGAAGCCGTTGAGCTCGAAGGCGCGCGCCCCCGGGGCCGTGGCCAGAACCGCCAACCAGGCGAGCAGCGCCAATCCGGCGCGCCACATCCCTGTCCTCATGGTCCTCTCCTTCCCTGTTGGATCGGATGGCCCGCCGTGCCCCAACGGCGGCCGGTCCCCCATGTGACTCCGCCGGGGCGCGGAAACGGGTCGTGCACGGACGCAAGGACGCCGGCCGGCGTCCCGGTGTGCACTGGAAATAGGCAGATTTGTTCCCACTTTGGGCAAGCCCTTGGCGCGCTAGGCGCTCGGCAGGCGCTCGGTCCGAAAGACGCGAGCGGGCCGCGGCCCTCCCTCGGCCACGTTTGCCATCGTTCCCCCCTCCGGCGGCACCGCCCTTGCTACAAAAGCATTGGGTGCGCCGGGCCGGGCGTGTTTTGACATGTTTTCGTGTGGGAGGTCAACCACTTCGTGAGCCGCGAGCAGACGGGCGACATCCCCGGAGACGCCGGGACCACCGGCGATCGGGTGCGCCGCATCCAGCGCATGAAGGCCGACCTCCAGGCCCACTACGAGCGTTTCAAGGCCCTTCGGGCCGCGGGCCGCAACGAGGAGGCGGTGGCCCAGTTCAACGTGACCCTCAAGGCCGCCGGTGACCTCCTGGAGACCTCCACCCGGGTGCTCAAGGAGGTCGCCCTGAACGCGGCCGCCGCCGACCCGGACCCTAAGTCCCTGCCCGAGGGGCGCGTGCTGCACCTGCCCCCCAAGCCCCACACCCACTGACGGGGAGGCGTTCACGCCGCCATCCCGATCGGAGTGCCGACGGCGCTCACGTCCACCAGCGTCACCAGCCGGCCGTCGAGCTTGCCCACCCCCATCACGTAGTCGTTCGGGGCGCCCCCCACGGCGCCGGCGGGTTCCAGCCGGGTGCGGCCCAGGCGCGTGACCTCGTGCACCCGGTCCACCACCAGGCCCAATAGCACCGGTCCCACCCCCGCCACGACGATGCGCGTGGTCGGGCCGTGCGCCTCCCGCGGCATCCCGAAGCGGGTGCGCAGGTCGACCACCGGGACGATCTTGCCCCGCAGGGTGATGACCCCGTCCACGAATTCCGGGCAGTGCGGCACCGGGGTGATGGGGAAGACGCGGATGATCTCCTGCACCTTGAGGATCTCGAGGGCGAACAGCTCGTTCCCCAAGTTGAAGGTCACGAGCTGGACGAACTCCTCGCCCTCCGCCTCCGAGGCGGTGGCCGGCATGGCCAGACTCATGCGGCGGCCTCGGTGTCCGGCGCGGGCGCGGCGTGCGCCGCCGCATGACCGCCTGCCGTCTGGCGCAGGCGGAACTGGCCCACCACTGCCTTGAGGTCGGTGGCCATGCGGTTGAGCTGCTGGCCCGCCTCGGCCGACTGCTGGACCCCCTTGGAGGTCTCCTCCGTCACCGTGGCGATGCCCTCGATGTTGGTGGTGATCTCGTCGGTGGCGATGGCCTGCTCGCGGGCCGCGGTGGCGATCTGCTCCACCATGTCGGTCACGCTCGAGATGACGTCGATGATGTTGGAGAGCGCCTCGCCCGACTCGTTGACCAGCGTGGTCTCCTTCTCGGCCTCGGCGCGGCTCGAGTTCATCATCTCCACCACCGCGTTGGTCTCCTTCTGGATGGCGGAGATCATGGTGGCGATCTCCTTGGTGGCCTGGGTGGTGCGCTCGGCGAGCTTGCGCACCTCGTCGGCCACGACCGAGAAGCCGCGCCCCTGGTCGCCGGCCCGGGCCGCCTCGATGGCGGCGTTCAGGGCCAGGAGGTTCGTCTGGTCGGCGATCTCGTCGATGACGAGGACGATCTCGCCGATCTTGTCGGTGTTGGCGCCGAGCTGGTGGATCGTGTTGGCCGACTGGGTGACGCGCTCGGCCAGCACCTGCATGCCGTTGATGGTCTGCTGGACCACGTCGCCCCCCTTGGTGGCGATGTGCATGGCCTCGCGGGCCGAGTCGGCGGCCACGGCGGAGTTCTTGCTCACCTCGGAGACGGTGGCGTTCATCTCCTCCATGGCGGCGGCGATCTTGAGCGCCTGGGCCGACTGGTTCTGGGCGCCGTCGGCCATGTGGGCGTTCTGCCTCGCGATGGTCTCGGTGGCCTGGGAGATGTCCATGGAGGCCCCGGCCACCTGGCCGATGATCTCGTGCAGCTTGTCCAGCAGGTTGTTGAAGTGGTTCGCCAGCTCGCCCAGCTCGTCGCGCTGGCCGGTGTCCAGGCGCTGGGTCAGGTCGCCGCGGCCCCGGGCGATCTCGCGGATGGCCTCCGAGACGTTGCGGATGGGGCCCACGATGGTGCGCGAAAGGCGCCAGGCCACGAAGGTGCCGATCACGAGCGTTCCGAACAGGGCCCAGATCATGACCCAGCGGGCCGTGGTCAGGCCGCTGCGCATGTCGGCCAGGCCGCCCTCGAAGCTCGACTCGGCGCTGGTGAGGTACGCGCCCAGCATCCCCTTCAGGTCCTTGGTGCTGTTGGCGTAGGGCTCCATGCGCGGCTGGATTTCCTCCAGGCGCCCGGCGATCATGCCGTTGGCGATCTCCAGGCCCATCGCCATGTTCGCGTCGAAACGCTGGGCGATGATCTGCAGCCGGGCCGTGTCGGCCCCCGGATAGGCCTTGAGGGCGTCCAGGGTGGCGCGGAAGCGGGCGGCCACGGTGGAGGCTTTTGTCAGCTTCTCGGTGTCGCCCAGGTTGGCGGCGGTGTAGAGAATCTCCCCCAGCTCGTCGAACGACTGGGACAACAGGGCCGCCTGCTTGAGCGCCGGGTAGTCCCGCGCCGCCACGGCCTTCAGGCCCTCCACCGAGCGGCCCGCGGTCAGGATCGAGATCCCGCCGGCCACCGAGAAGACCAGGATCACGCCATACACCCCCAGCAGCACGCGCTGATGGATACTCAGGTTCGGCATCGGGCTCTTCATCGCCACCTACGCCTCCGGACGTTGGTACAGGACGGTTCCCGGGAAGCGTACCGTCGCAAAACCGCTGTGGATTCCCCGCAACGACTCCGCGTGACCGATCACCAGATACCCTCCCGGCTTCAGGCTCTCGTACAGGTGGCTGACCACCTGTCGGCGGAAGTCGCCGTCAAAGTAGATGAGTACGTTTCGGCAGAAAATGACGTCCATCTGAGTCTGGGCCGCCATCTGCGCCTCGTCGGCGAAGTTCAGGACCCGGCAGTGGACCAGGGCTCGCGCCGGAGGCGCCACCCGGTAGCCCGCCCCGTCGCGCTCGAAGTGGCGCGAGAGCAGGGTGCGCGGCACGCGCGAGACGGCGCGGCCGGTGTAGTGGGCCGTCTCGGCCTGGGCGATGGCGCCCGCGTCGATGTCGGTGGCGAGGATCTGGGGCTGCCACTGGGACGTCTCGGACCCCAGGGCCTCCAGGATCAGGATCGCCAGGGTGTAGGCCTCCTCCCCGGACGCGCAGCCGGCGCTCCAGAGCTTCAGGCGCTTGAACATCCGCCCCTCCTGGCGCCGGACCGTGTCGGGCAGGAGGTGCTCGGTGAACGCCTTGATCTGGGCGGTGTTGCGGAAGAAGTAGGTCTCGCTGGTGGTGACCCGGCGGAAGACCTCCTGCCACAGCGGCCCCCCGACCGGCTCCGCGGTCAGGTGGCCCAGATAGGCCTCCAGGCTCGAGAGCCCCAGCTGCCCGGCGTGCTCGCTCAGGCGGGCGCGCAGGGAGGCCGACTTGGTGTCGGACACCACGATGCCGCAGTGGCGTGCGATCAGGCGGCGCAGGGCCTCCACCACGTCCGTGTCGACCGAGACGGTCACGGCCCGCGCCGCCCCGCCACGGTCCCGGAGGGGGAGGGGGCGGGAGAAGAGGACGCGTTGCCCCCCACCGCCAGCTCGATGCCCTCCGGCATGTGCGACAGCTCGATGACGCGGGTGGCGATGCCCGCCTCCGCCACGGCCTTGGGCATGCCGTAGACCACGCAGCCCGCCTCGGCCTGCGCCAGCACCACCGCGCCGCCCCGGGAAAGCGCCTGGGCGCCCTTGAGGCCGTCCTGGCCCATCCCGGTCAGGACCACCGCCACGGTGCGCTCCGGGCACTGCCCCGCCAGCGAATCGAACAGCACGTCCACGGCCGGCATCATGGGGATGACCGGCGTGTCGGCCAGGTGGACCGCGAGGCCGTTGCCCTCGGGCCGGACCGTCAGGTGGTGCCCGCCGGGGGCCACGAAGACCTTGCCGGGGGCGAGCACGGCGCCGTCCTCGGCCTCCGCCACCGACAGGGGGCTCAGGCGGTCCAGGCGCTGGGCCAGGGCGCGGGTGAAGCCGGGCGGCATGTGCTGGACCACCAGGATCGCCGCGGGCAGGTCCGCCGGCAGGGCCGGGATCAGCTGGCACAGGGCCGTGGGGCCGCCGGTGGAGCTGCCGATGGCTACCACCGGAAAGCGGTTGCGCGAGGCCGCGGGCATGGGGCGTGGAGCCGGCGCGCCCGGCGCGGGCGCCGCCGGACGGCGGCCGCTGCGCAGGGCCTCGCGGGTGGCCCCACCGCCCACGGCGCGGACCTTCTCGATCAGGACCGGGGCGATCCGGCGCATCCCCAGGGGCCCGCCCTCGAGGTTCTTGGGCAGGTAGTCCACGGCGCCCAGCTCCAGGGCCGCCATGGTGGTTTCGGCCCCGGCCTGGGTCAGGGAGCTGAGCATGATGACCGGCACGGGGTTCTGGGTCATCAGGACGCGCAGCATCTCGATCCCCGAGAGGATCGGCATCTCCACGTCGAGGGTGATCACGTCGGGGGCCAGATCGCGCGCCATGGTCAGGCCGGTCTTGCCGTCGCTCGCCTGGCCCACCACCTCGATGTCGGGGGCGGCGGCGAGCATCTGGGTGATGACCGTGCGCATGAACGCCGAGTCGTCCACCACCAGCACCTTGATCGGCCGGCCCAGCATCGGGCTACGCGACCCCCGGGCCCACGGGCCGGCCCGGCATCGGGCCCGCGGTCGGACCCGCCAATTGGGCGGTGCCGCGGGCGGCCCGGTCGATCACCCCGGCCACGTCCAGGATCAGGACCACGCGCCCCTCGCCGTTGATGGTGGCGCCGGAGATGCCCGGGACCGACCCCAGGTAGTCGCCCAGGGACTTGATGACGACCTCCTCCTGGTGCTGGAGGGCATCCACCCACAGCCCCACCTTCTTCTCCGCCAGGGCCACCACGATCACGTTGAGGCGCGCCTGGGCCTCGTCCGCCTCGTCCCGGGGGATGTGGAAGGCGTCGGAGAGGCGCACCACCGGGATGATCCGGTCGCGCAGGCGCAACATCGGCAGGCCGTCCACGTGCTGGACCTCCTCGGGATCGAGACGCAGGGTCTCCACGATGGAGGCGAGGGGGATGGCGAACAGCCGGTCGCCCGCGCGCACCATCAGGGTCTGGATGATGGCGATGGTGAGCGGCAGGGTGAGGGTGATCGTGGTGCCCGCGCCGGGCGCCGAGTCCACGTCGATGATGCCCCCCACCTTGCGGATGTTGGTGAGCACCACGTCCATGCCGACGCCGCGGCCCGAGAGGTCGGAGGCCTGCTCCTTGGTGGACAGGCCGGGCAGGAAGATGAGGGTGAAGGCGTCCTTGTCGGACATGGCCTCCAGCTGGTCGGCGGTCATCAGGCCCTTCTTCAGGACCGTGGCCTTGATCCGTTCCGGGTCGATGCCGGCGCCGTCGTCCGACACCTCGATCACGATGGAGGCGCCGTCGTGGCGCGCCGCCAGGCGCAGGTGACCGGCCTGGGGCTTGCCGGCCCTTGCGCGTGCCTCGGCGGTCTCGATGCCGTGGTCGATGGCGTTGCGCACCAGGTGCACGAGGGGGTCGCCCAGCCCCTCCAGGAGCGACTTGTCGAGCTCCGTGTCCTCGCCCCGGATCTCCAGCTCGATGTGCTTCTCCATGCGCCGGGACAGGTCGCGCACCATGCGCGGGAATTTCTGGAAGACCTTGCCCACCGGCTGCATGCGGGTCTTCATGACCGAAAGCTGCAGGTCGGTGGTCACCAGGTTGAGCTGCCCGGCGGTGTCCACCAGCTCCCGCAGGGTGGGGTCGGCCTCGTGGGCCTGGTCCAGCTCGGAGATCAGCTTCAGGGCCCGGTTGCGGCACAGGACCAGCTCGCCCACCAGGTTCATGACGTTGTCCAGGCGGGCGGTGTCGACCCGGATGCTGGTCTCCGCGTCATGCGCCTGGCCGGACGCCGCGGGGGCCGGGCCCGGCTTGGACGCCGGCGGCGCGGGCGGGGCGGGCGGGGCGGGTGGCGGCTGCGCGGCCGGGGGCTCGGGCGCGGCGGGCTCCGGCGGGGCCGCCTCGGCCGGAGGGGCCGCCTCGGCCGGAGGGACCGCCTCGGCCGTGGGCGCGGTTTCGGTGGGCGCCGCCGACTCGGCGGGCGGCCCCTGCGCGGGGGCCGCGGGCGGGGTGGGCGCCGCCTCCTGGGCGAACTGGAGCATCAGGTCGAGCTTCTGGATCGTGCCCGGCACGTCCAGGCTCGCCACCTCCTCGCCCTGAAGCTGGCGCAGGATCGCCTTGATGGTGTCCACCGACTCCAGGACGATGTCGATGATCTCGGCGCTGACCGCCAGCTCGCCGCTGCGCAGCTTGCCCAGGACGTTCTCCGAGCCGTGGGCCACCTCCACCAGCTCGTTCAGGCCCAAAAAGCCCGCGCCCCCCTTGATGCTGTGGACGGTCCGGAAGATGTTGTTGATCAGCTCGGCGTCGCCGGGGTTCGACTCCAGGTCGACGAAGTGCTGGTCCAGGCCGGCCAGGGACTCGCGGGTCTCGACGAGGAACTCGTCGAAGATCTCCGCCATGTCCTCCGGGATCTGGGGGGGCGTCACGGGAGCGCCCTTCTAGAAGCCGAACTCGGCCAACAGTCCGTCCACCCGGTCCTGGCGGAGCGGTCCGCCGTCGGCCTTGACCTCCTGGATGCGCTGCTCGACGACGCGCTGCTCGACGGCCCCGGCGGCCTGGTCGGCGCCCGCGACGCCGTACTCCACCACGAGGCCGAGGATGCGCTCCTCCACCTCGCCCATCAGGGCGATCACCTGCTTGATCTTCTGGCCCGTGAGGTCCTGGAAGGAGAGCGCCATCAGGGTGTCGTTCTGGACCGCCCTGAGGTGCTCCAGCTCGGTGCGCATGCGCTCGGCCAGCTCGCAAACCTGCGCCCGGCCGTCGCTGGACGCGGGCACCGCGTGCTCCAGGTCGGCAAGCATCGCCTCCAGGTGGGCGATGCCGCCGCCGGTTTCCTCGGAGTTCGCCAGCACCTGCATGGTGGCGATCTCCGTCTCCTGGGTGACGCTCATCAGCACGTCGTTGGCGGTCGGCAGGTCGCTTAAGCTGGCCGAGACGGTCATCTTGGGCAGCTCGATGCCGGACGTGAAGGTGCGGTGGGCCAGGTTGATGTAGCGCGCCAGCGCGCCGACGTCGCGGTACAGGTCGACATAGGCCGCCCCGGCCTGGGGGGCCGCCCCGGCGTCGGCGGACGATTCCGCGGCGGGCGCCGGCGCCTCGGCCTGGGCCTCGGGCACCGGGGCCGCGGCGTGGGGCGTGGGCGCCAGGTCCACGGACGGCAGGGCCTCGGGGGGCGGGAACAGGGCCTCCACGTTCAGGACGCTCACCAGGTCGTCACCCACCCGGGCGATGCCCTCGACGCAGGCCACGGGCGCGCCCCCCTCGAAGTCGGGCGAGGGGCCGAGCATGGCGGGCGTGAGGCGGATGACCTCGGAGACCGCGTCCACCAGGACGCCGATCTTCCGGTCGGCCCCGGCCAGGATGATGATGTGGGTTTCGGCGTCGTCCGGGGGCTTGGGGAAGTCGAAGCGGGCGTGCAGGTCGGCCACGATCACCACCTCGTCCCGCAGCCGGATCACGCCGGAGAAGCCCTCCGGCATGTGGGGAACCACCGTGAGCGGCAGGGGCTTGATGATCTCCTGCACCCGGGCGATGTCGATGGCGAACCGCTCGGCCCCCACCCGGAAACCCACCAGCTGCCGGATGCCCGGCCTCGACGTCTGGGACACCCGCCCCCCCGACTCGCTCATGGACCCTCCCCTCCGGGACCGTCCCGGTCCCTCGTCAACCCCCGAGGATCTTGTCGATCTTGCCCTTGAGGACGTCGGCGGTGAACGGCTTGACGATGTAGTTGCTGACCCCCGACTTGATGGCCTCGACCACGTTCTCCTGCTTGGACTCCGCGGTCACCATCAGAAACGGCATGGCCTTGAGCTGTGGGTCGGCGCGCACCGCGCGGAGCAGCTCCAGCCCGTCCATGGTGGGCATGTTCCAGTCGGAAATGACGAAGTCGAACGGCTCCCGCTTGAGCTTCTGCAGGGCCTCGCGCCCGTTCTCCGCCTCCTCGACCTCGGTGTGGCCGAGCTGCTTGAGGATATTGCGGACGATGCGGCGCATCGTCGAGAAGTCGTCGACGACAAGAAACTTCATAGCCGTGCCCCGTTCACGCCCGACGTACCACCGTGTCCCCTCTACGGTGTCGTAAAGGCGAACCTGCGCTTCTTCTCGGCCCCGGCCCCGTCCTGCTTGAGCCCCGCGCGTTTCGCTCCGGCCCGGCGGCGGTCGCGGATGTGGCCGATCTTGCCCTTGATCCTCAGCACCGCCTGGCTGTGGAGCTGGGAGACGCGCGACTCGGTGATGCCCAGCACCCCGCCGATCTCGCGCATGGTCAGCTCCTCGTAGTAGTAGAGGGAGATCACCATGCGCTCCTTCTCGGGCAGCTCCTCGATGGCCTCCCCGAGCAGTTCCCAGGTGTCCTGCTGGATCAGGTCGGACAGCGGGTCGTGGGTGCCGTCGTGGGCGATGCACTCGAGGATGTTGACCTCGCGCTCGGCGTCCACCCCCAGGTCGTCCAGGGAGAGGACGGCCGTGTGGGAGACCTGCTGGAGCATCTTGTGCAGGGCGGTGAGCTCCATCCCCAGGGCGGCGGCGACCTCCTCCTCGGAGGCGGGGCGGCCGAACTTCTGCTCCAGGGACTGGTACGTCCCCCGGAGCTTGGAGGCCTTCTCGCGGATGCTGCGGGGCACCCAGTCCATGGCCCGGACCTCGTCGAGCATGGCGCCGCGGATGCGGAACTCGGCGTAGGTCTTGAAGAGCGTCTCCCGCTCCGGGTCGTACTTGGTCATGGCGTCCATCAGGCCGATGACGCCGACGTTGATGATGTCGTCCACGTCCAGGTGCGGCGGCAGGCGCGACGCCAGCCGGTTGGCCATGATGCGGATCTTGGGGGCGAACTCGGCGATGAGGCGCTCCTGGACCTCGATGGCGATGTGGGCGACACCCACCCCGTAGTCGCGCTTCTTGCCCTTCTCCACGGTCTATCCTCCCTGGGTCGCCGCGGCGGCCGCCTCGGGCCCCGCGACGCGGTTTACGAAGAACTGCACACCGCCCTTCGGGGGGAAGCCCCCCTTCCAGCCCGCCACGGTGCGGGCCAGGGCCTCGAATGCGTCGCCGGCGGCGGTGGCGGTCACCCCGCGCTGGGCCCGGACCGCCGCGCCCACGGCGGCGTCCTGCGGCACCCATCCGGCCAGGTCCACGGCCGCGCCCAAAAAGCGGTCCACGGCCAGGGCCAGGCGCCGGTAGACCTCGGCGGCCTCGGCATGGGAGCGGGCCAGGTTCACCAGCAGGCGAAAGCGGCGCTCGCCGTGGTGCAGGGCCATCACCTTCATCAGGGCGTAGGCGTCGGTGAGCGAGGTGGGCTCGGGGGTGACGACCACGAGGATCTCCTGGGCGCACCCCGCCAGAAACCGCACGTTCTCGCCGATGCCGGCGCCGGTGTCGATGAGCAGGAAGTCCGGCGGGTCGGACAGGTGGCCGACCTCCGCCAGAAGCCGCAGCTGCCCCTCTTCACCCAGGTGGGTGAGCGCCGGGATGCCGGAGCCGCCCGGCACCACCCGCACGCCGCCCGGGCCGTGGGCGACCACGTCCTCCAGGGCGTGGGTGCCGGCCAGGACGTCGGCGAGGGAGCCCCTGGCCCTCAGGCCCACCATCACGTCCACGTTGCCGAGCCCCAGGTCGCCGTCCAGCACGAGCACCCGGTGACCCATGGCGCACAGGCGCACGGCCAGATTGACGACCACGCTGGTCTTGCCGACGCCGCCCT
>Ga0210123_1001834_pt1 | contig 10352 bp, 5 predicted proteins | sample Muzzi_PWB_D2_FD_185535 | JGI IMG/M metagenome (GOLD analysis project Ga0210123, IMG submission 185535) | Wetland microbial communities from San Francisco Bay, California, USA, that impact long-term carbon sequestration - Muzzi_PWB_D2 (SPAdes) | ecosystem: Environmental > Aquatic > Marine >... | reverse complement strand
CGTGCGTGCCCAGGTCGCAGGGATCGCGGAGATCCAGCGGGTCGGCTACGCCGACCGGCTATTTCGCCTGCGGCTGCGCTTCGCCGAACCGCTCGACGCCTTGCCTGGTCGATTGGAGGCGGTCCACTGGCGTGATTTCACCCTGCGGGTGATCCCGCACTCCGCCACCGAGCTGGAGGTGCAGGTGCAGCGGTTTTGACAGCCGCCCGTAGGGGCACGGCATGCCGTGCCCGTGGGACCGAGCTGAACGTGCGGATTTTTTTTGGCGGTCCGCGTACAGTCCTCGGGCACGGCATGCCGTGCCCCTACCGCTAACCAATCGCTTTCCATCCCATGAAATTACCCACGCACAAGACCAAGATCGTCGCGACTCTCGGACCGGCCACGGCGTCGCGTCAGACCATGGCGCGCCTGCTGCGCGCCGGGATGAGCGTCGCGCGCCTCAACCTCTCCCACGGTGATCCCAAGAGCCACCGGCAGATGGTCGCGGACCTGCGCGCCGTGGCGGAGCGCCAGGACCGGCCGGTGGGGGTGTTGATGGACCTGCCTGGGCCGAAGATCCGCATCGGCAAGCTGGTGGTGCCCTACGTCGACCTGCAGCGCGGCGACGCGATCACCCTGCGTACCGGCAACCGCGCGGGTGATGCGGACACCCTGTACACCACCTGCCGCCCCCTGGTACGGGCCCTCCAGAAGGGGGACCTGATCTACCTCGCCGACGGCGTCATCCAGCTCCGGGTGGAGGAGCCCCTCGACGACGCGGTGCGCTGCCGGGTGAAGGTGGGGGGAGAGCTGCGACCGGGCAAGGGGATCTCGGCGCCGGGGGTGAAGGTCAAGCTGCCGGTTGTCACGGCCCGTGACCGGCGCCTGCTCAAGCTCGCCATGGAGATCGGGGCGGACATGATATCGGTCTCGTTCGTACGCTGCGCCGCCGACGTGCGCCAGGTGAAGCGCCTGCTGCGCGCCGCCGACAACAACGCCCTGGTGATCGCCAAGATCGAGCGCCGCGAGGCGGTGGAGGAGATCGACTCCATCCTCGAGGAGGCCGATGGCCTGATGGTGGCGCGCGGCGATCTCGGGGTGGAGACGCCGATCGCCGGCGTGCCGATGTTGCAGAAGCGACTGATCGCCGCGGCCAATGCGGCGGGCAAACCGGTGATCACCGCTACCCAGATGCTCGACTCGATGATCGACAATCCGCGGCCCACCCGCGCCGAGGTGGCGGACATCGCCAACGCGATCGTCGACGGCACCGACGCGGTGATGCTCTCCGACGAGACGGCGGTCGGGTCCTATCCGGTGGAGGCGGTGCGGATGATGGCGGCGGTCGCGACCGATACGGAGGCGGCGCTTCAGGGTGAGCAGGAGTGGCGTCTGTGCGATGCGGTGGTACGGGGCACCATCACGGAGGCGATCAGTCGCAGCGTGGCCCAGGCGGCGGCGGTGCTCAACGCCCGGGCGATCCTGGCCCCGACCCACACCGGCAGCACGGCGCGCTCCATCGCCAAGCAACGGCCCGGGCCGTGGATCTTCTCCTATAGCTCGCGGCAGCAGATATGCAATGGCCTGATGCTCAGCTACGGCGTGTGGCCCTTCCACCGCGAGGTGGAAGACTCGCAGCACGAGGGGTGGTTCGAGCTCCTGCGCCGTGACCGCCTCCTGCGCCGCGGCGAAACGGTGATCCTCACGTGGGGCCGTATGGTCGGCCAGTCCGGCGAGACCCACGCCATGCGGGTGGAGAGTGCGTGATGGGGGTAGCAGTAGGCAGTAGGCAGAGGGCAGTGGGCAGTCGGGGACGCGGGCATTCTCCGCGAACGTGTAGGACACGAAGCGGTTGCTACACGGTGCACGTGCAGGCGGCTGGATCTGGCCCGTCGACGTCGCCCGGAATCAAGACCGCCTACTGCCTACTGCCTACTGCCTACCGCTTACTGCCGACTGCCTACTCGCCCCGCGAGCAGCAGGAAATCGGTTCGACCGAGGTCTCTCAACACACATGAGCCATACCCGTCCCCACACCATCGGCGTCGACATCGGTGGCACCCACGTGCGGCTGCTCTTGGTCGCCGAGGATGGCACCATCGTGGAGCGCCAGCGGTTTCGGGCCGGGCGCGGCGACCCGGGTAAGGTGCTGGACGGGATCGCCGCCCAGTTCCAGCGTTGGCGGCGCGCCGGTCACGAGATCGAGGCGCTGGGGGTTGCCTGTGCGGGGTGGGTCGACGTGGCCGGGCGCCTCGTGCACGCGGCGCCGAATCTGGGCTGGAAGCACGTCGCGGTGGCCGGCGTCCTCGAGCGGAGCTGTACCGTGCCCGTGCGGGTGGAGAACGACGTCAACGCCGCGCTCCTCGGGGAGATGGCGGTGGGGGCGGGGCGCGGCGAGCGGCACTGCGTGGCGGTGTTCATCGGCACCGGCATCGGCGGCGGCTTCGCCATAGACGGCCGGCTGGTGCGCGGCCGCCAGGGCGCGGCCGCCGAGGTGGGGCATTGCTGTCTCGACCTCGACGGCCCCCTGTGCACCTGCGGCCGGCGCGGCTGCTGGGAGGCGTATAGCGGTGGCACCGGCCTGGTGCGTCGCGCCCAGGAGGCCCTGGACGCCGGCGCGCAGTCGAGCCTTGCGGCCGTTCCGTCCCTGACCACTGCGGAGATCGTCACCGCCGCCGGTGCCGGCGACGGCCTGGCCCACGCCCTGTGGGACGAGGCGCGGCGCCGTTCGATGCAGGGCATCGCGAACCTCGCCATCCTCCTCGATCCGGGGGTCGTGGTCGTCGGGGGCGGGGTGATCACGGCGAACCCGGGACTGGTCGACGAGTTGCGTGCCGCCCTCGCCGCCGAGCCTGAGTTCGCCGGCCTCACCGGCCTGCGCTTGGTGGCGGCCACCCTCGGCGACGACGCCGCGTGCCTCGGGATGGCGCTCGCGCGCCATCCCGAGTAGGCAGTAGGCAGAGGGCAGTAGGCAGTGCCGCAGTGCGTGGCGCGGCGCCGGGTTCTCCGGCGCGGTTTTCTCCGGCGACGCCGTTCGGTACTGTCACCAAAGACTGCCCTCTGCCTACCGCCTACTGCCTACTGCCTACTGCCTACTGCCTACTGCCACATGCTCACCCTCGATCTCACCAACCTCCAGGACGCCCTTGAAGGCTCCACCTTCCCCTCACTGCTCGGCCGCGTGCCCGAGGTGCACGGCTGGATCGAGTCGGGCTCGGACCCGCGACCGGGCAACGCCTACCTCGGGTGGCGCGACCTGCCGCAGCGCATCACCGATGCGGAGCTCGCGGCCCAGGCGGCCTGCGGCGCACGCCTGCGCGGGCTCGCGCCGTTGTGTGTGGTGGCGGGGATCGGCGGCTCGTATCTCGGGGCGCGGGCAACCATCGACGCCTTGCCGGCCCCCGGAGCGGCCGCGATCCGCTATGCCGGCCACCACGTCGACCCCGAGGCGTTGTCCCTGCTGATGGCCGAGCTGTCACGCAACGACTTCACCGTCGTGGTGATCAGCAAGTCGGGGACGACGACCGAGACCGCGGTCGCCTTCCGCCTGTTGCGCGACGAGCTGGTGCGCCGCCACGGCAAGCAGGGCGCGGCGGAGCGGATCGTGGCGGTGACCGACGCCCGGCGCGGCGCCCTGCGGACCCTCGCAGATCAGGAGGGCTACGAGACCTTCGTCATCCCGGACGATGTGGGAGGGCGGTTCTCGGTCCTCACCCCCGTCGGCCTGGTACCGATCGCCGCGGCCGGGGTGGACATCGCCGCCCTGGTGGCGGGCGCCAAGACGGTGATGGAGGCCGCGGCGCCGTCGCCTGACTATCTGCCCTATCGCTACGCCGCGGCACGCACCGCTCTGTTTCAGGCCGGGCTGGCGATCGAGGTCCTGGCGGCCCAGTCCGCCCTGCTGGGCGGGGTATGCGAGTGGTGGCAGCAGCTCTTCGGGGAGAGCGAGGGCAAGGAGGGGGTGGGGCTGTTCCCGGCGAAGGTGCAGTACACCACCGATCTCCACTCCCTCGGCCAGTGGATGCAGGAGGGACCGCGCACGGTCTTCGAGACCTTTCTCGCGGTCGACGGGCCGGCCAGCGGGATCACGATCCCGAGCGATCCCGATGACCTGGATGGTCTCAACTACCTCGCCGGCCGCGAGGTCGCGGCGGTCAACCAGGCCGCCCTGGAGGCGACGCGCTTCGCCCACCTGAAAGGCGGCGTGCCCAACCTGACCATCCATCTCGAGCGGCGCGACGCGCGCCACGTCGGGGCGCTGTTCGCCTTCTTCGAACGGGCCGTGGCCATGGGCGGCTACCTCCTCGGGGTGGATCCCTTCACCCAGCCCGGGGTGGAGGCGTACAAGCAGGCGATGTTCGCCCTCCTCGGCAAGCCCGGCGCGCGGTTCGCGGACGAGGCCGAATGGCAGGGCTACCAAAAGCGTCCGGCAGCGGTGCAATCTCTGGACCTGTAGGCGCCGCGACCGTCGGAGGGGCCGCGGAGGCACGGTCCCCTATGGAGGGATATCGCCGTCACGGGGATCGAGTAAATTTGCTGCAACCCTTAGTGGAGTGATTGGCTCTCCTAAGGACAACGTCTGTTGAGGGGGCGCTCGGAGGGCCCACGGCATGGTGGGAGGTTCATGGAACCCATCGCTTGGGTGGTAAAGGGGTCGATCTTCGTTGATCTTTTTGGAGGCGATTTGCCAGACTCACCGTCCGGTCAGGGAGCTGGCGTTGTCGGAACCATTTTTCGCCGGTGTTGGGTTTGACCCCACCACTTGCACAGGGAGGGTGAGATGCGGTTTGCCCTGAAATTTCTGGTCCTGCTGGTGTTGCCGATCTACCTGATGATCGGCTGGGATCGCGGCACGTTGCCCATCGTCGGGCCGGAAAAGGTCGAGGCCGGGGAGACGCCCGAGTTTTCGCCCATGGTCATGGACGTCAAGGTGGGGGCCGTGGAGGCCAGCGCCCCGACCAAGACCGTCACGGTCATGGGGACGGTCGAGTCGTACGAGGTGGCCACGATCTCGCCCCAGCTCATGGCCAAGATCAAGGAGATCAAGGTCCAGGAGGGGGACGAGGTGAGCCACCACCAGGTCCTGTGCCTCCTCGACGACAGCGAGGTGAACGCCAAGATCGCCCAGGCCCAGGCCGCCGTGCGCAGCGTGTCCAAGGCGATGGAGGTGGCGCAGGCGGGCAAGATGGCGGCTCAGGCCAACCTGACCGCGGCGACCGCCCACCACGAGCGGTTCAACCGCCTGTTCTCCGAGGGCTCCTTCACCCAGAAAGAGCTGGACGACGTGAACGCCGCCTATGAGGGCGCGAAGGCGGGGGTGCTCCAGGCCGAGGCCCAGATCGCCTCCATCGAGGCGCAACGCAAGCAGGCCCAGGCCGGCCTGAAGGTGGCGGAGATCTATCAGGACTACGCGGTGATCAAGGCGCCGTTCGACGGCCGCGTGGTGCGCAAGACGGCCGACGTGGGCGATCTCGCCTCACCGGGACGCCCGCTGTTCGTGATCGAGCAAAAGGAATACCGCTTCGCCGTGCCGGTGGAGGAGAAGGTCCACATCCAGGACGGGCAGTCGGTGAACGTGGAGATCGACGCCGCCGGATTTGCCAGCCAGCTCGCGGTCACCGAGGTGATCCCCGCCGTCGACCCCATGAGCCGCACCTACATGGTGCGGGTCAAGCTGCCGGCGGTGCCGGGGCTCAAGGCCGGCACCTTCGGCCGCGCCACGTTTGCGGTGGGAGAGGGGTTGGAAAGCCTCTACATCCCGGCGGATGCGGTCAAACGGTGGTACCAGTTCACCGGCGTCTACGTGGTCGGCGAGGACACCAAGGCCCATCTGCGCTTCGTGCGCCTGGGTCGCACCATGGACGATCAAGTGGAGATCATCGCCGGTCTCAAGCCCGGCGAGCGGATCGTCCTGAACAAGCTCGACGAGGTGGCCGACGGTAGCCCGATCATGGAAGGGTTCTAGGTCATGGCGCACTACAAGACCGACGACACCTTCCTCGGACGGATCGTTGCGTACTTCACCACCAGTAAGCTGACGCCGCTGTTCGTCGGCGCCACATTGGTGTTGGGCCTCTTCGCGGTGGTCATCACCCCGAAGGAGGAGGACCCGCAGATCGTCGTGCCGATGGTGGATATCATCGTGCCGGTGCCCGGGGCCTCGGCCAAGGAGATCGAGGCCCAGATCATCAAGCCGTTGGAGCGGATCGTCTGGGGGATCGACGACTTCCCGGTCGAGTTCCTGTACTCGATGTGCAAGCCGGGGTTCGCCATCGTCACGGCGCGCTTCTACGTCAACTCCGACCTGCAGCGCTCCCTGGTCCAGCTCTACGACAAGCTCTACTCCAACATCGATCGTGCCCCCGGCGGGGGCGTCACCCTGAGCCCCGGCGGTCCCACGGTACAGCCCCTGATCAAGCTCAGGGACATCAATGACGTGGCCCAGGTCGCGGTCACCCTGTATAGCGAACACTACGGCGACTACGAGCTGCGGCGCATGGCGGAGAGCGTCGCCGACGAGCTGCAAAAGCTACCCAAGGCGGCGGAGGTCTCCATCGTCGGCGGGCGCAGTCGCATGGTGCGGGTGCTCCTCGATCCGGAGCGCATGGCGGCACGGATGACCTCGCCCTTGCAGATCGCCCAGGTGATCCAGGGGGCCAACTGGTCGATGCCCTCGGGCACGTTCCAGCGCGGCGACCAGGAATACCTGGTGGAGGCGGGGCCGTTCATCCAGTCGGCCAGCGAGGTCGGCGACCTGATGGTCGGCATCTTCCAGGACCGGCCGGTCTATCTGCGCGACGTGGCGACCGTCAAGGACGGCCCCGGGGAGGTCGAGCAATACGTCCTGTTCGGGGTGGGGCCGCGTTACTCCGGTTCCCACGAGGAGATCGGCAAGCACATCGATTGGCCGGCGACCCCGGACAAGGTGCTCCCCGCGGTCACCATCGGCGTCGCCAAGAAGAAGGGCACCAACTCGGTCAACCTGGCCCGCGACGTCGAGGAAAAGCTGGAGGATCTGCGCTCACAGGTCCTGCCGGACGACGTGGAATATACCTTCACCCGAAACTACGGCTACACCGCGGGCCACAAATCGGCGGAGCTGATCTTCCATCTGTTGATCGCCACGGTGTCGGTCATTCTCCTAGTGGGGGTGATGCTGTCCTGGCGAGACGCCCTGGTGGTGGGTATCGCGGTGCCGGTGGTGCTGGCGATCACCCTCTTCTGGAGCTGGTCGATCGGCTACACCCTCAACCGGGTGACCCTGTTCGCCTTGATCATGTCGATCGGCATCCTGGTGGACGACCCGATCGTCGATGTGGAGAACATCCACCGCCACTTCCATATGCGGCGGCTGCCGCCGATCCAGGCGATCATCTACGCGGTCAACGAGGTGCGGCCGCCGGTCATCCTCGCCACCTTCACGGTCATCGTGACCCTGCTGCCCATGGCCTTCGTCGGCGGCCTCATGGGCCCGTACATGCGGCCCATGCCGGTGAACGCCTCCGCCGCCATGCTCATGTCGCTGGTGGTGGCGTTGGTCGTCACCCCGTGGTGTGCGAACCGCTTCCTCGAGCACTACGAGCCCGAGCCGGTCACCACCCGGCGGCGCGAGGAGCATGAGGAGGCGGATTACACCAAGAAGACCGCCTTCTATCGCATCTATAGCCGGGTGGTCGGCGGGATCCTCGACCACCGTGGCAAGCAATGGCTGCTGTATCTCGGGGTGGCCGGCATGATGGGGGCGGCGATGTTGTTGATCGCCACCAAGGCGGTGTTGGTCAAGCTCATGCCGTTCGACAACAAGAACGAGATCAACGTGGTCATCGACATGCCCGAGGGCACCACCCTGGAGGACACCACCCGGGTAGCGCTGGAGCTGGGTGACTACATCCGCACGGTCAACGAGGTGGTCGACTACCAGATCTATGCGGGCACCGCGTCGCCGTTCAACTTCAATGGCCTGGTGCGCCACTACTACCTGCGTCGCGGCGGCAACGTCGCCGACATCCAGATCAACCTGGTGACCAAGAACTACCGCAAGAACCAGAACCATGCGGTCGCCGCGCGCATCCGGCCGGCACTGCACTTCATCTCCGACAAGTACGGGGCGCGGATCAAGGTGATCGAGCCGCCGCCTGGACCGCCGGTACTCGACACCCTGCTGTGCGAGATCTACGGCGAGGATGAAGAGGTCCAGCGCGACGTCGCCAGACAGGTCCGCGATATCTTCGACCGCACCCAGGACGTCGTCGACGTCGACTGGTACGACGAGGACGATCAGGTGAAGAAGGAGATCGTCGTCGACGCCGAGCAGGTGGCGAGCTATGGGCTCACCCAGGAGATGGTGGTGAAGACCCTGCGCGTGGCCCTCGCCGGGATGGATGTCTCCTATCTGCGGGTCGAGGGGGAGCTCACGCCACTGCCGATCAACCTGCGATTCCCGGTGGTAAACCGGAACTCCATCAGTGACCTCGAAGCGATCCGTCTGCCCACGCCGTCGGGACGGGTAGTGCCGCTCTCGCAGCTCGTGAAGGTGGAGACGACGATCGAGGACAAACCGATCTTCCACAAGAACCTGCAGCGGGTGATCTACGTGATCGGTGACGTGGCCGGGAAGAACGAGTCACCGGTCTATGCGTTGATCAACATGTGGAAGCCGATCAGCGAGATCACCACGCCGTCGGGGCAGAAGGTCAAGCAGCACCTCTTCCTGCAGCCCAAGAGCGAGGAGCCATATACGGTCAAGTGGGATGGCGAGTGGTACATCACGGTCGAGACCTTCCGCGACATGGGCGGGGCCTTCGGGATCGCCTTGCTGGTCATGTGGGTGCTGCTGGTCGGGTGGTTCCGCTCCTTCACCCTGCCCGGGGTCATCATGTCCCCGATCGCCTTCACCCTGATCGGGATCATGCCGGGCCACTGGATCACCGGCACCTGGTTCACCGCGACGTCGATGATGGGGATGATCGCCCTCGCCGGGATCATCGTGCGTAACTCGATCCTGGTGGTGCAGTTCGCCATCGAGCGCATCGATGAGGGGGAGTCGTTGCATCAGGCGTGTGTCGATGCCGGCGCCCTGCGAGCCATGCCGATCTTCCTGACCGCCGCCGCGGTCTTCGTGGGCGGGCTGGTCATCCTCCTCGATCCGATCTTCAACGGTCTCGCCACCTCCATCATCTGGGGGACTGGCGCCTCGACCCTTCTCTCCCTGGTGATGGTACCGGTCTACCTCTACAACCATCTCCGCAAGGAGGAGGCGCGCAGCAAGAAGCGGGCCTTCAAGGAAGCCAAGAAGAAGGCCAAGCTGAAGCGCGCAGCCGAGGCGATGGCCCGGGCGCGCGGCGATGAGCCGCCATCCTCACCGCCGCCGACGGAAGGTCCGGTGAGCGCCTAGGCGTTTTCCATTCAACGCGCTAACCTTGAGGGGTATTGGGTGAGTTCTCACCCAATACCCCTTTTTTATGCCGTCTCCGAGCAAGGGAGCCCCCAGAGTGGTCGTGCGTGGTCGTTTTCCCAGACGCTGGTCCAGCCCGTTGTGGGGGCTGCTGGGTGCGATCGCTGCACCGATCGGTTGGCTGGTGCTGCAGATACCCAGCCGCGGGCTATGGAGCGCGGCCGAGGTGGCCCAGGAGATCAAGAGCGAGTACCTGCTCTACACCTACATGGCGATCGGTACCGGGGTGGTGCTCGCCGTTGCGGGCTATTACCTGGGCAGGGCCTTCGATGAGGTGATCCGGGAGCGTCAGGAGGCGCAGGTTCAGGCCAGCAAGATGGAGGGGCTCAACCTGCGGCTGGAGGCCATGTCCGTCACCGACGACCTCACCGGGATGTATACGCGGCGCTACTTCTTCGACCGCTGTGAGGAGTACCTACGCGCCGCGCGCCGCCACGGGCTGCCCCTCTCCCTGATGATGATCGACATCGATCACTTCAAGCGGGTGAACGACGAGTTCGGTCACCAGATGGGTGACAAGGTGCTGCGCGAGGTGGCGAGCCTGGTCCACGGCGCCCTGCGCGCCAGCGACATCTGCGCCCGCTACGGCGGCGAGGAGTTCGTCATCCTGCTGCCCTACACCGAGGAGGGTGAGGCCCTCACCCTCGCCCACCGCCTCCTAGAGACCGTGTCCTGTCACCTCTTCCCGGTGCGTGAGGACATCGGCCGGATCACCATCAGCGTCGGCCTCTCGTGCCTCGACATGGACCATCCGGTCGGCGTGGAGGCCCTGATCTCCCGTGCCGATGGTGCCCTCTACCGGGCCAAGCGGGAGGGACGCAACCGGGTGTGCGTGGCCGAGCTGGTCCACAGCAGCAAAGGCGCGGTCAATCTCCGCCTCCCGTTGCCCCCCATCCGGGAGGGCAGGAAGGAATCC
>Ga0210123_1001831_pt1 | contig 10362 bp, 8 predicted proteins | sample Muzzi_PWB_D2_FD_185535 | JGI IMG/M metagenome (GOLD analysis project Ga0210123, IMG submission 185535) | Wetland microbial communities from San Francisco Bay, California, USA, that impact long-term carbon sequestration - Muzzi_PWB_D2 (SPAdes) | ecosystem: Environmental > Aquatic > Marine >... | reverse complement strand
GAGTGGTAACCCGACTTCCTTGCGCACGCGTTTCCACGAACTGTTGTTGATGTTTCTCACCGCATGGCCCCGGTAGGTGAAGACGTGTTCAGGATGGATACCCCTCACTTGCTCCACGACCGATTTGGCAATCCGGTTCAACACCACCAGCCGGTCCTCCCGGTTCTTTACCCGCTCACCCGGAATGATGAACACCGAGGTGTTCAGTTCCGGGACCCGGACTTCCCAGTCCCAGTGCAGCTGGCAGACCTCCTGTTCCCGGCAACCCGTATTCACCTTGAACAGGCACATGCGGGCGAGGTGATCCGGGAGTGCCTGGAACAGCTCGCGCTGTTCCTCCCACGACAGCGGGTATGGCTTGCGGGCATCGGTGACCGGCAGCATCTGGATCAGCGGGGGTGTCTCCAGCCAGGTGAGGCCGTGGTCGTCCCGCCATAGTCTGGCCGCCAGGTTCAGAATGCGTCGCACGACGCCGAGGGCCAGGTTGATGCTCTTGGTCTTGATGCCCTGTTTCCTTCTTGCCTCGATGAAGGGTTGAAGGGTTCCCAGATGCACGTTTCCCAATGGCAGGTCACCGATAAACGGGTCCAGTTGCTTGAGGTGCAGGGCATAGTCGCCAATGCTCCCCAGGTGGTCGTTCTCTTCGAGAAACCGGGTGGCTGCTTCCCGGAACGACCGCTGTGGCCGGACACCGAATATCCTGGCCTGCCGCACTTCCTCGATGCGGCGTGCCAGGATCAGTTCCGCTGCTTCGAGGTTGCTCGTTCCAGTGCTTTCGTGAATCGTTTGGCCGAGAACCTGTTTTTCGATGTGCCAGATTCCGCCGCGATTCCGAAGCCCTGGACTTCGTTTGCGTCCCATAATTGCTCTCCTGTCGATCTGGAGGCGGGACGCCCGTTGCGGGACCTATAGTGATCCACCCAGGCATCCAGTTCAAGTCGGTCAAAGGCGATGCCCTGTTTCCCGATCGGAATCTCCGTCAACCGGGGCCGGACCTCGCGGTTAAAGCGATTCCGGTCCATGCCCAGGTAGCGGGGTGCGTCCCGGAGGCGGATCAGGCGCGGCGTGATTGGTTCAAGTTGCCGCATGTGTGTGTTTGTCGTTCATTGCGCGTTAACCCCTGATCGAGTACATGCGCCGACATTAACACTGGGAAATTTGCAAAATCAAAAATGAATGTTTAGCAAAACGCTTAGCGAAATGGCTTGTTTTAAGCGATGGAAACGCAGGGCACGTCAGTCTATGCAAAGCGTGTGTTGACACTGCAATCCGTGGCAAGCAACTGAACGTCAACAATTCTGTTTGCGCAGAATGACTGGGCTATTTGGAAATACATGCGGATAGTCTGCTTTTGCACGTTGATAAATCTTTTTTTCGGGAATGCGTATCTGGAGCACTGCAGGGCCGAGCTCTTTGCGCGTGCAGAACACAAATAGGTAAGTGAAAAGCGACAGCAGCGTGGGAAAGCAGGGCAGCCTGTTTCTGCGCGTCGGACTGCGTCGTCAGTAACAGGGAAGGGGTGACAGACTGTCACCGGCCCCTGACGCTGGCGACACCACCCCCGGTCAGGCGTGCGGGGGTCCCGGTGACACCGGTGTCATACCATGAACCACCAATGGAACCGTCAAGGAACCACAACCACCACAGGGAACAATGGCCAGCACGGTCGATGCTGAAGCGAGGGGCAGTGGTGGTGGAGCATTATCAGCGCGACGACTCCGTGCGCACAGACTACACCGGCAGAAGAAACGCCCGTCAGACTGACGCAGTCGCCGATTATGCCCTGGGCATACCCCAAACGACATGAAGAAGGGCGGATAACTTATTGAACAGCTGCTCATGCCGTTTGCTGTGCTCGGCATGCAAGACTGTTGACCGGGTCAACACCTGACTGATTCAGGAATGTGCTGTAACCGCTTGATGTCCGGAGCCACTCACCGCGCTCGAATATCAACAGGTGATTCCAGCGGAATCACCGCTGCCTGCCCGAAGACCGTCAGAACTGTTTGTATGCAGCCGGTGTGACAGGCAACCTCCTGGCGCACCAGATGCCGTGCGAGAGCGGCCGCGTCACTACTGAGCGCAGCGCGGTAGTGACGCGGCCGGAATCAGAAGCTAAGTACGTGTGTTGCGGGAATATTACTGAGATATATCTGAGTGCCAGCGGGATTACGTCGAGATTATCTGTTCCTGGAAACGGTACAGGAGGGGGTGGAGTCGCCAGTCCAGTGGAGCGAAGGAAGGGTCGGTGGCTGACGGATGCGCGCGGCTACTACAGGGCTGTCGGATCGCAGTGATTCAGGGGCAGAGATGCCGGTGCGATGACCGGTTCACTGCTGGATTCCCACAAAATACGTGGGTTATGCTTCCAATCTTCGAAGAAACCAAGCTGAGAGTACGGCTCAGCCAAAATCTAAGCTGGGTATAAGGGGTAAAGAATAGAGCAACCGTTTAGGGAACAAAGATATTATGTGCGCTACTGCGGTTATTCACCAGATCAGGATTGATCGGTTCAGAGGTATTGAAAATCTGGTCTGGAATCCAGCGCCGGGCATGAACATCATTCTCGGCGGTGGTGACGTAGGGAAGACAACCATCCTTGAGGCAATAGCGCTCCTTCTGAGCCCTTCTAATTCTCTGGTTCTGTCAGAGGCCGATTACTGGCAACGGAAAACCGAGGATGAATTTATTGTCCAGGCGGTTATTTCGCTGCCATCCTCCACTGAAATCAGTCAGCAACCAAAATTCGTCTGGCCTTGGGAGTGGGATGGTCAAAATGTGGTGCCCCCGGTTGCGGCTGCCGGCGACGATGATATACCGGCTCCAGTCCAACCTGTGTATGTCTTGCAGGTTCGTGGTACACCGGAGCTTGAAATTGTTTGGGAAATTATCCAGCCGAACGGGGACGTAGATATTCTCGCGTCTGCGGTCCGGCGTAAGATCGGCGTTGTACGTCTTTCGGGCGAGGATAAGAATGACCGTGATCTCCGGCTTGTCTATGGTTCCGCGCTTGACCGTCTTCTGTCTGACAAGGGACTAAGAGCACGTATTGGGCAGCATGTATCTGAAATCAATCTACAGGATAAACTGAGCGAGAATGCCAAGGATGCGCTGGGTAAACTCGATGCAGCTCTTAAGGCTGAGGCCCTGCCGAACAAGCTTGAGCTTGGTCTCACATCAAGCCAGGGTCTGTCTATCGGAGCGCTGATAGGCCTGCTGGCAGAGAAGGAAGGCGGTGCTATTCTTCCGTTGGCAAGCTGGGGTTCCGGCACCCGCCGTATGGCGACACTGCAAATTGCTGCGGAAACCGAGGCAGAGACAAGAATTACTGTCGTTGACGAGATTGAACGAGGGCTTGAACCTTACAGGGTACGCAAGCTTGTGAAAGCACTTGAGGCAGAGTCGACGCAAAGTTTTGTTACAACACACAGTGCTGTCGCCATCAGTTCGGCGGATGGCGGGCAACTATGGTACCTCGATCCGAAACAAAACATCGGAGCGCTGACCCGAGACAAGATCGCGCGGCAGCAGGACCGCGATCCGGAAACATTTCTCTCCAGGCTGTCGATAATCGCAGAAGGCCCAACAGAGGTTGGGTTCATAACTTTTTTGCTGGAACGCGCGATTGATGGCAATTATCGTGACCAGGGGTTGCGTGTCTGTGACGGTCAGGGAAACGACGCGACGCTGAATTTGCTCGAAGCTATGGCCTCTGGGGGCTTGATGTTCGGCGGGATTGCCGACAATGAAGGAACAGCTACCGGGCGATGGGCTGCGCTTAAAGGCAGTATGGGATATATGTTGTTTCAATGGGGCGCAGGCAGCACCGAGGAGAATGTTATTGCGCATATCCAGGACGGCGATCTGGTCAGACTTATCAACGAAGCAGAGGTAAGTGATCAGGCGGAGCGCCGTCTGACGCTCGCCGACCGGCTGGGGATTGCGGATAGGAGCCTCGAAGCGATTGAAGGCAGTGCTGATGATCTAAGGGCGCTGATTATTGCTGCTGCCACAGGGGATAGGGCAGGTGCGCCCGACGACAATATCGCCAAGACCTGGAAGAAGCATGGCCGCAGATGGTACAAATCCGTAGGGGGAGGCCGGGAACTGGCTGCGCGCATGTTCGAGCTTGGTGTCTGGCCTGCTCTTAAGCCACAAATCCTTCCGTTTCTTAACGGGGTGCGGGCTGCACTAGGCCAAGCGGAAATACAAGACGTGCCTCATGAGTGATGAAGAGGTTGCCGCACTACTGGATTCGGATGAGCCTCTTGTCGTAATAGAGGCTCCTGCCGGGTGCGGGAAAACCTATCAGGGGTCACGCTATGCAAGCCGCGCGGCATCTAACCTTGATACCGGGCGTGTTCTTATACTAACGCATACCCATGCCGCCTGTGGTGTGTTTGCGAAAGAAACGCAAGGCAAAAACCGCCAAGTCGAAATCAGGACGATTGATTCACTTGTTGTTCAGATCGCTGCTGCAAATCATCGTTCACTAGGTCTTCCGCCTGATCCCTATGAATGGGCTCGGCAGTCACACGACGGCTTTTCACAACTGACGACCCGTGTAGCCGCCTTGCTCGCTCACCGTCCGATGATTAGTGAGGCCCTCGCGTATCGGTATCCAGTCGTTATAGGTGATGAGCACCAGGATTCGAGCCCGGACCAGGATGCTGTCATGATGGCGCTCAACCGGGGCGGTTCACGGCTGCGCGTATTTGGCGATCCAATGCAACGAATTTATGTCGCGACGAATAGAGCAGCGGCGGATGCAGACCGCCAGCGTTGGGAGGAGATGAAATCTGCCAGTGCATATCTGGAACTGGAAAATCCACATCGCTGGCGCGATGGCTCACCCGAACTCGGACAATGGATATTGAGAGCGAGACAGGCATTGCGGGACGGTAATCCCGTTGACCTAACCGGTACGCTTCCAGACGGCTTGCAGGTCATTGTTGCTCAAAATCGTGCCCAGAGGCGTTCAGGCTATTATCTCAGCCAGGATCATAGAAGGTCCCTTGATCGGTTGGTCAATTCGGTGGACGACTTGCTTGTTCTTACAGGGCAGAACGAAACAGTAGACGCGCTGGCAGCTTTCTGGGGCCGCCGTATCCCGATTTGGGAAGGACATACAAGAGACGCGCTTGATGACCTGGTCGGTGCAATCGGCGCAGGAGCAGGTGATCCGTTGGCTCTTTCAGAGGCTTTGGTAACATTCTTGGGAAGGGTGGCCGTCGGTTTTAGTCCGTCAAGTCACGGTAACCGGCTCGTGCAGGAGGTGGCGGAGGGCTGTTCGGCAACAGTACGGGGCAAACCCGCCTATATTCAGGAGCTTGGCCAAATCATTCTGGACGAGCCAGACCATAGAGGAGTATCACGGTGTCTGATACGGCTTTCCGAGCTTATAGACCAGGGCATTTCCGGTTTTGACACAATAAAAATTGATTACCGCAGGGAGTACAAGGAAGCCACGCGGCTCATGGATTATTCTGATGCCTCAAGCGGCCATGCCGAAACCAATAGAAGGCGCACCTTCGCCCGGCCCATGCCGCCGGCACGTGCGATCAGTACGATTCACAAGGCAAAAGGTCTTGAATGTGAACATGCTGTTATTGTTCCATGCGATAACCAGAATTTCTCTTCCACGGAATACGCAAGGTGCAAGCTTTATGTTGCTCTGAGTCGGGCAAAACGATCACTGACGCTCGTCATCTCCACCGACAATCCCAGCCCCCTGTTTTACCTGGGCTAGTACGACCGTTCCATTCTGCCGCCTTGTAATATTATGTAATATAATCAACGTTGCTTTTTTTAATTTAGGAACAAACCGAACTAAGTCTGAATAATTAATGCCTTCGGATTCGCAATTAATAAAGCCAGATCGTCTAACGTAGATCGATATACAGTATATCGTAGAACTAAATATCCTGATTTACAAAAATGAAAGAAGAGCTTGAGTCAGTAAATCTACTGTACACGAAACGAGGAAGGCAATGGCTTGAACAATTCGCAATCGCCGACCGTGAAGTGGCGGAAAGAATAGTCAGAAGTCTGACCTTGGTATCTCACTCGCAATTTGAACGATCTCTTCAAAGAATACTTGAAAGTGAAGTCGTTGAGAGAGAAGCACCAGTTGCATTCTTTGCAGTCCGTGAGGTTGATGCGGGCGTATCATATTTTGAAAAATGCACGAATTCAGATTCAGGAGAAATTGATGCGCTTGTGCATGGGGCAGATCATGGCAGTGAGGCGAGAATAGCGTCCATAATAAGAAACTACTGCAAGACTTCCCCTGGGACACTGCTAAACCATCCAACAATTAAGCGTATGCGCTCAAGCAGATGTCGTACAATCATTCTCGTTGATGATTTCATTGGCTCAGGTAAAAGAACATCTGACTTTATCCAGTCATTCTGGTGCAGCCACAGCGTGACGTCATGGCGATCTCTAAAATATATTAGATTTATTGTCGTTGCATATTCCGGTACGGATGCAGGAATCAGACGGGTTAAGAAACATAAAGCACGACCAGAAATCGTGATTGAACGAGGATGTCCCTCGTTTAAACATATGCCGTGGCGAAGACAAGTAATAGAGCAGGTTAGAAGCGTTTGTCAGCGGTATGGGAAGAAGACATGCAAAAAACGATTTTCATTAGGTTTTCTATCGGTTATGGGCTCAATGGTATTTGAGCATGGATGTCCAAATAATGCGCCCGCGATTTTGTGGGCCCCATCAACAGACAAAAAGCCCTGGTCAGCATTATTTCCTGATCGGGTCATCCTTGCGGGGGAGAAAAGCGCATTTCCACCCGAAATTACGAGGCAAGACCCTGTAAGAACATTGCTTGATGTAGGGCAAAAGGGACTGGCAAAATCTGGCGCGCTCATGAGACGCGGCAAGACAGGCGAGACGATCCTTATTATTTTGGCATTAATTGCCAAAGGACAGCGCAGACAAATAGCGTTAAGTTACGCTACGGGATTAAGCGAATTAGATTGTTTGCGTATTGTCGAGAAATGTATCAAGTGGGAATTTATTACACAATCCCGACGTATAACTCAAAAGGGAAGAGCGGAGTTAATGGCGGCAAGACAATTTAAGGATAGAAGTTCCAAGATTCCTGAAAGAGGAGAAGAATGCTACTATCCTACCCAGTTGAGGAGGGCTGCACGTGGCTAGTGCTAGCAGGCAACTGCAGAGTTGCCGCAACTGCACTGCGTGTAGTTGTTGGGGTGTGGAGTACCACTGCCCTGTGGAGAAGCTCTCGCATGATCGGAGACTGCGCACGCTATCACCTACCATCGAGAGCCTCGGGGCGATAGCGCGCGCACTCGCCGCGGCGCCTCCGGAGTAGTCCACGTGTGGTCCCCTCAACAATACATATCAGAAGGTAAATCAAAAGGTATATCAGATGATATTCTGACGAATGCGATTGAGCAGATTGAGCAAGTCGCAAGTGGCCCTTTAAACCTTCCCGGTATCCTCTCGCTAAATCACCTAGCTCAAAGGACAGGGATATCATACCCCGCCTTGAGAAATATTGTTAATCGAACAAAAGCGGACACATATAGGAAATTCTCAATCAGAAAACGTTCAGGTGGCAGGCGATTTATCTATGTCCCAGCCCCGTACCTTATGCATGTGCAGCGATGGATACATGCTCACATCCTTGTAAAAGTGCCGGTCCATCAATGCAGTTATGCCTTTAAACCGGAGAGCTCAATTGTTAAGTGTGCAAGTCGGCACACTGGGGCAAGGTGGCTGATCAAAATGGACGTTACCGGATTCTTCGAGTCAATCTCGGAAATCCAGGTATGCAGAGTCTTCAAGCAGATGGGCTATCAGCCAATTGTCGCATTCGAACTTGCCCGTATAACGACATTGCCGGTGATTAGCACTAGTCCGCGTGCGAACGATAATGTGTGGACCGTTAGACAAAAGAACAAGAAAATACCGAGTTATTCGAGCCAAATTCTTGGCTATTTACCGCAGGGTGCACCAACCAGTCCTTTGCTTTCAAACCTCGTTATGACGGAAATAGACGAAGAAATACTGTCAGAAGCGAAAAAGGCAGGGTTGACATATACACGCTATAGCGACGATCTGACGTTCTCGACACGCCAAAAGGAATTTGGCCGTAATGATGCACGTAAATTTATATCAAAAATAAGTAGAGTGCTTTCGATATCAGGATTCAGACCACAACATCGAAAGACACACATTATTCCGCCCGGAAGCAGGAAGATCGTTCTCGGGCTACAAGTGGACGGTGATGTGCCTCGCCTTCGTAGGGAATTTAAGGATAATTTGCGCCAACACATTTATTATCTTGAGAGATATGGTCCAGTTGAGCATGCAAATAGGCGTAATTTTGACACTACATGGGGTTTGAAAAGCCACATACGAGGACTTATTGATTTCTCAAAAATGGTTGAAAAGGATTATGCCGAAGAGCTCTTGGCGAGATATGGCAAGATTGAATGGCCTGTTTAATTGAGCATGCGACGTGCATGACGGCTACTGCATTTACAGAGCAGTTTATGAATAATAAACACTTAGAAACTACGAATTGTATTGCTATCTAGATCCATGATGGTTTCGCATGAAGGTGGCCAGTTTTTCGCGGGTATCAAAAGATACGATTGCGGGCGTTCCTTATTTATCAGAACTCGCAGATTGCCACTTTTAGGTTGGACCGAGACGACGAGCGACGAAAATTTCTATGCTGTGTATACAGGTATAAGAGGGTCACTTTCTCATCAATCTCCTTGATGTAAGGAAGGTCACTCACAGCTGGGCCTGCCATACATCATATCCGGAAGCACAATCAACTACACTATACGCGAAATCTCTCGTCTGAACGTCTTGCCGCGCTCCATAAAATCTCTAAAGAATGTATAGCTCGGTGCGCCTGGGGAGAATAAGCAAATTCGTCCAATTGGAGTGACCTCTTTGGCGATGTTCACCGCGCACGCAATGTTGGAAACTTCATGGCAAATAACTTCGAGTCTGCGCTCCCGAATGTTGGCCGCGATTTTGCCACCAGTGGCAGGCAAAAGAATGACATGTCGTATTGAACTCTTCTCTAGGGCCATTAACAGCGGCGACACGTCGTTGCCACGGTCAAAGCCACCCACGATTAGAGTCACTCCCTCTTGACCGACAGCCCTTACCGCAGCAGCAGTTGCTTCCGGCGCCGTCGAGATGGAGTCATTGATCCAGCGGATACCCCCGCGGTAGCCCTCATCCTGAAGCCTATACAGTAGGCCAGGAAAGTCGCGTACTACAGCGTGAAGGTCATCCACCGTTGCACCAAAATCTTCAGCGACCGTGAGTGCCGTAACGGCGTTCTCGCGGTTGTGATCGCCAAGCAATCTCATTTCGTTGCCGGCGAACAACTTGGTGTTTCCCCTCATAAAATGTCCGTCGGCGTAGTGCAGCCCATCTGTCGTTTGTAGCTGGCGCATTCGACCCGGTGTTATCAGCCCATCCAGGATCCAAGTTGAATCTCGGTGACAAAAGAATCGATCTCCATCGCGTTGCATAGTTGCAATCATTGCTTTGGCGTAGTAATAATTAGAAGTAGCGCCATGATAATCGAGGTGTTCAGGGAATAGTGTTCCGAGGACTGCGACAGGCGGCGCGTACCCGGATGCTAGATCCATGCACTGGTAGCTCGACATCTCCATAACAACAAGTTGTCGTCTATTGAGGATCTGGTCTATGAGTTCGAGTGCGGGCACTCCTATATTGCCAACCAGAGCGGTGTCGAGACCAGCGTGCTGCAGTACAAGATGCAGCAGCGCGCTGGTCGTGCTCTTCCCTTTGCTCGCAGTGACACCGATAACCGTCAGTTCGTTGTCTCGTATTTCCCGGAGGAACAACTGTGTGGCGGTGACCTGCGTTGTCATGAATCGATCCAATGCCAAACGCAATCGATGGCCTGGGGAAAAGCCCGGTGAACGGATTACGACGTCGACATCAGCAAATGCATCAGGGTTTGTGTGTAATCGAATGCCTACAGGAGGGTTTGAAGGAATAGGGCCATCCATAAATACATCGACTGGCTCACTATGTCCGCGCCGACGCAGAGTTTCCAGCGACGCGAGGCCCTCGCGACCTAGGCCGAGCAGTCCGATACGTTTACCGATCAGATCCGAGATACGCATGTAGCCTCTCTTGCCAGGCGACTGGTAGACGGTGATCGTTGCGAGGTTTGAGCATCGCACGGAGGGAAGACTCGATGTCGTCAGGAAACAAAGGGCGGTGGCTGTGGAACCAACTGCGAATAGCGCCATTAAGTCTATCCTGCTGATTCAAAAGCGATAGTGCAAGGCGGCATTCGCTTGCAGTTCCGACACA
>Ga0210123_1001830_pt1 | contig 10368 bp, 9 predicted proteins | sample Muzzi_PWB_D2_FD_185535 | JGI IMG/M metagenome (GOLD analysis project Ga0210123, IMG submission 185535) | Wetland microbial communities from San Francisco Bay, California, USA, that impact long-term carbon sequestration - Muzzi_PWB_D2 (SPAdes) | ecosystem: Environmental > Aquatic > Marine >... | reverse complement strand
ACCTCGTCAGTCGACCCTGCCGACGTGAACAAGATGTGCGACACCGGACCTTCCTCGCGAGGCTCCGGGAGAGCATGGGTCGCAGGCTGGACCAGAGATGATGTGAAGCGGACGGAGACGGGTCGACCGCGGGCCTATGTTCATGTCTCGAAGGTTGAGGGCCGAAAGCGACGACATCCGGAGGCCGTACCGCATGCAATGGCAGTTCGAAGCACGAGTTGCAATGATGCTCACCGCGATGTTCGGCACGACCACGTCGGGGCTCGCACAGTCGCCCGTCCCCGATGTCGCTCCGGGCTGGTACACGGCGGCGGATGGCCGCCACTTCCTCGTCTCTCCGGCCCCGCAAGACGGATTCCGTCGGCTCGACTTCCAGGCGGCGGACTTCGGGGTGTTGCCGATGTCGTCCCGGGAGAGCGAGGCGCCGGCCAGTAACGGCTACCACTGGTTCGCTGCCGGTGACGGTGGTCCCGCCCTGGTCGACCCGGACGGCGTCCGCTGGACCCCCTGGACCGACGCGCCATATGTGCTCGACACCGTCACATTCAGCTCGACCGACGGAGTCGAACTCGCGGGGTTGCTCCTGTTGCCGCATGACCCTTCCGGTGTCGGTGCGGTCATCCTGCACGGATCAGGGGATAGTGATCGGGACAACGTATGGGCCTACACGTTCGCGCACGCACTTGCTCGCGAGGGCGCGACCCTGCTGTTTTTCGATAAGCGCGGTTCCGGTGGGTCGGGTGGTGACTGGCGGGCGGTCGGGCTCGACGCTCTCGCCCGCGACGGCGCTGCCGGATTCGACGAACTCGTCCGGCGCGCTCATGTGCGAGCAGTCTGTACGGGTTGGGTTGGCCTCAGCCAGGGTGGTTGGGTGGCGCCAATCGCGGCCGAGATCTCGGGTCGAGGTGGCTACGTCGTCAGCGTCTCTTCGGCCGCCGTGCCCGTGTTCGACCAGATTGCGTTCGAGATCGAGAATACCCTCTTTCACGAGGGTGTCGACGAAGGTGGAGTGACGGGAGCCCTGGAGCTGCAGGAGACGATCCGGCGGTATGCGACCGGGGACGCCAGGTGGGAGGAGTACCGCGACCGCCGCGCGGCCGTGCTTCAGGATCCCGGCGCCGCCCCGTTCGCCAGGGCCATGCCGTCGGAGCCAGGCGACTGGCGCTGGGCCTGGTGGGCACGCGTCGGGCCCTTCGACCCTGTAGAGGCCTGGGCCCGCGCGGACGTCCCCGCGCTCGTCGTCTACGGAGCGGCCGACGAGGCGGACAACGTGCCCGTAGGCTGGAGCGTCGAGCGTCTCCGTCGCCTTGCACGCCGTCCGGGCATGAACGGTCGGATTGCGTGGGAGGTGTTCCCCGGACTCGGCCACGCGCTCATCGACGAACGCAGCGGTTGGGTGTCGTCGTCGGTGCTCGCGAGGATCACGGACTTCGTCACGAGCTGCCCGTCCTGACTCACGTTGTCTGTAGTGCCGCCTCGAATCCCTCCCTGCGAGTGCGGCTCACCCGGAGCTCGGTACCGTCGTCGAGGCGGATCGCCGCGTCGCCATGTCCGATCGACTCGATTTCGCGCACGCGATCGAGGTTCACGATCGACGACCGATGGATTCGGTGGAAGGACGTGGCGTCGAGCATCTCTTCGAGCTCCGTCAGGCTCGTGCGTACCAGCTTGTGCAGGTCTCCGGCGTGAACCCGCACGTACGAGCCGACGGCCTCCAGCCAGTCGATGTCGGTGTGGCGCACAACGAGCGAGTGCCCGGAGCCGCCGATGACGAGGCGACCCGGTGAGCGAGTCGCCTCCGGCTCGACCACGCCGTCGACGTCGTCGGTTCCCTCGGCGGCGGTCGTCGCCGCCGAGGCGGCCGCGCGCGCGACGCGGCGGCGCCACTCGAGCGAGCCGCGACGGGTCAGGCGGTCCCGGACCCGGTCCACCACGTCGCGAAAGCGTTCGTCCGTGAACGGTTTCACGAGATAGTCGATCGCGCGCACCTCGAACGCCCGGACCGCATACTCGTCGAATGCCGTGACGAACACGACCAGCGGCAGGACTTCGTCTCCGAGCCGTTCGAGCACCTCGAAACCGCTCATTCCCGGCATCTGCACGTCGAGGAACAAGACGTCGGGTGCCTGCTCCGTCACGGCGTCCACGGCTTCTGGCCCCCACGCCTCGCCGACGCACTCGATGCCGTCCTCCCTCTCCACCAACCGCCGCAGCGTGCGTCGGGCCACCGGTTCGTCGTCGACCACCAGGGCCCGAATAGGTGTGCTCACGGGGAGACCGACGGCTCCAGGGGCAGACGGACGCTCACGTCTGCGCCGGATGGGCTGGCGTTGCGCAGCTCGAGTTCGGCCGCGCTGCCGTACATCGCCTCGAGACGGGCGCGGAGATTGCCGAGCCCCACCCCCTCGCGGAAGTTCACGGTGAATCCGACCCCGTCGTCGAGCACGCGGATCAGCACCGAGCCGTTCTCTTGAACGACTGACACGTGCACGGAGCCACCGGCGGGGCCGAGGCCATGCCGAATCGAGTTCTCGACGAGGGGCTGCAGGAGAATGCTTGGCACGCGGACATCTTCGAGCCCCACCGGCACGTCCGTCGTGACACTCAGCCGGTCGCCGAAACGCATGCGCTGGATCTCCACGTAGGTCTGCAGATCGTCGAGCTCGGCGCCGAGCTCGACGGCCGCCTCACCGTCGGCGGCCAGCGCACGGCGCAACAGGCGCCCGAGCAGGCCGATGATCTTGACCGCCTCGTCACGCTCTCCCTCCCGGACGAGGCCGGCGATTCCGTGAAGCGTGTTGAACAGGAAGTGCGGCTGAATCTGGGCCCGCAGATACCGCAGGCGCGCCTCGGAGAGCTGTGTCTCGAGGGATGCCCGCTGCCGGGCGTGATCGGCGGAGACGCGGACGACCACCGCCGCGCCGACGATGAGCCCGTAGATGATCACGGCCGAGGGAGCATGGTTGATGGCCCGGATGAGCCAGAGCTGGGCCAGAGATCCTCCCTCGAGCGAGGCGGCTCCCAGAGCCAGCGCGACGCCCGTCATCCCGAGGTTGAGGACGGCATAGAAGCTGAGGAGCACGACGGCATGGACCGCGATCGCCCGTCCGATCCGTCCCGTCGCGGTTCCGAACCGGCGCTCGATGGCCCACACGGCGGGTACGAATGCCGCCCACGCCGTCCACTCGGCCGCCTCGGCCAGCCAGAGCGACCCGTAGAACGCAGTGTCCCCGTAGAGCCGCCAGTTCAGGTACAGGTGCAGCGAGGTGAGTGTCGCGAGGCCGAGCGCGCCGGCGAACAGACCGAGCATTCGACGCCTCCGGAACGCTCTCAGCATGTGGTGTCCCTCCGGCCTCCGCGGGTGGCACGACTGCCGGACCCGACCCGGTGCGGGCCCGGCGCATCGCGGAAAGATACTCTACTTGACCATCACGGATCCGAGATCGATGGGCGAGACCGGCCCCGGGACCGCGTCGTCGCAGAACTGCTGCACGTTCTCTTCGGTCGCTCCGAGCTCGGCCGCGAAGATGCCTAAGTTGCTGATCTGATCGATCGCGTCCGGGCCGCTTCCACCGTCGAGCACTTCGAACACGACGCCGACCGGGGTGAACATCGGGGCCGGCTGCGCGTTGCGGAACGTGCCGCCGATCCAGGCCCGCCCGTCCACCACGCTGAGGCACGTCACGGCCCCCTCGATGTGCAGGCCGCTCGCCCCCACGATGTTGTAGTGACCGCTCACCGTGCCGTCGGCCTTCTTCTGCGCGGTGAACGTGAACCGCCTGAGCGCCGGCCTCATCTCCTCTCCGGGCGGGGTCGACCACTGCTGGCCGCCCCCCATCGCGGCGTATGTGACGCCCTGGGCGGCGAGGGGTGCGGCGTCGGACGCCTGGCTGGATGTCGCGCTCGAGGCGACGTCCGTCGCTCCCGGGGCGGTCGGGGCCTGGTCGCAGGCGACGAGGCCGGCGGCCACCGCGAGGGCGCCCACGAGCGCGGTGTGATCGAGATGTCGAAACATGATGTCTCCCTCCGAAGCTGTTCGGATCTAAGTCCGCTTTTCGCTTACTCCGCCGCACGACGCGGCGGGCGAAGAGCCGTTCGCCCGAGCATCGGAGAAGGGGAGACGCCTCGGAACCGGGCCCGGCGCGAATCGGACGCGGCCACCGCCGGCCGGTCGAAACCAGCCGTGGTTGGGTTCGCACTCCGCCGCCGGATGTACGAGCCGTCGCATGTCACGCGCGTCCCTCATCGGGAGATCCGGTACGCCTCGAGGAGCACCCGGTCGAGATCGTCATGCTGAACCGTCACGTAGGTGTCCGAGGCGCCGGCGCCACGCTCGACCCACCAGCCGCCGTCGCCGGTCGCGATCAGGTTTCGCGCCGCCGGCACGACCTCGGCGAACCCGCGGGCTTCGACGACGACGTCCGCGTCCACTTCGCAGGGGGTGCCGCCGGTACCCGGGAATCTCCTCGAGCCCGGTCCCAGTTCCTCGGACGCGAGGCGGGTCGAGGCGGGCAGTGGCGAAATGGCGCGGTCGACGCGTCGGAGGAGCCGCCCCGGGGTGTCGAGGATCTCGAGCACGTAGGCCGGCGAGCGGGACACGGCGATTCGCTTCGAGCCCGAGAGCGCGACGGCATGCATCTCCGGCTCGAAGATCCGGGGTAGACCCGTAACGTGGGCGCAACCGAGATCGGCGTCGACGGGTGGAGGTCCCCGAAGCCGGGCGAGCGTCGTGTATGTGCCTGCATCGACAACGACGAGCTCGCGCAGTGTGGAGTCAGGTGGTGCGGGGGGGTGCTGGAGAAGCCCGACGAGGAGGCCGTCGCTGTACGCCGGGTCGACCAGGTAAGGGTACGCAAGCGGTTCCTGGTCCAGTGGACTCCCGGTGCTGTCGAAGCGCACCAGGGCGCCCTTGCCGAGATCGACGACGCTCACCGACCCGTCGGACGAAACCGCGATCGCAAACGGGAAGTGCAATTCGCCGGGCCCGTCGCCCTCCCGACCGAAGGTCCGCAGGTGCTCCCCCCGGTCGGAGAACACCCGGATCTCGTGACTGCCCTGGTCCAGCACGTACAGCAGGCCGCGGCCGTTCGAGGAGAGAGCCCCCTTGCCCACGCGGAAGAAGGCCTCGGGACCGTCGTCGACTCCGCCGAGCGTCCACAGCCGTTCCACTTTCCAGTTCAGACGCACGTCGGACGGCGGGCTTTCCACGATCGTCACGCCGGCCGAGTCCCGGATCTGATATTCCGGTACCTGGCTCGCGGCGGGGCGCTCGCAGCCGGCCCCGACGGCTAGCGCGATGAGCACGGAGACGCAGCGGCGCCCGGTTCGTTTCATGTCATCCTTCCGAGACTGGTTCGGAGGCGGTGTAACCTCGAATCTAGACTTTCGGGTCCCCTCCATCGACGCCGACGGATCCGGTTCACGCCACCGATGAACCGGTTCACCGCATGGCGGGGCGCCCAAGCTGGGGCGCCGACGGTAGATGGCCCAGATATCACTCATGGCACAGGCCAAGGCAGGCGGATGAACGACTCTGACAGCGCTGGAACGGTGGTTCGTTCGGCTCGCGCGACGGACGTACCCGCCGTCGCGCGCATCTACAACCACTATGTGAACACGACCACAGTTTCCTTCGAAGAAGAAGCCGTGAGCTCTCTCGAGGTCGCTCGGCGGATAAAGGCCGTGCAGGGCGCCTCTCTGCCATGGCTCGTCGCCGAGGAGGACGGCACCGTCGTCGGGTACGCGTACGCGACGAAGTGGCGCACGCGTCCGGCATACCGGCATTCCGTCGAAGTGACCGTCTACGTCGCTCCGGAGCGACGGGACCGCGGGATCGGCTCGGTGCTCTACGACAGTCTGCTCGATGCCCTGCGGGACCGGAGGATCCACGCGGCGATCGGTGGAATCGCCCTTCCCAATCCTGCAAGCGTGGCCCTGCAGGAGAAGTTCGGCTTCGAGAAGGTCGCTCATTTCGCCGAGGTGGGGTTCAAATCCGGTCGGTGGATCGACGTGGGGTACTGGCAGCGAATTCTGTAGGCGAATACGATGCCCTCGTCACCTCGCCGAAGCCGATGTCCGTCTCGAATGATCGTACGTTCCATGGAATCCATCGAGCGCCAGCCACTACGCGATCGGGTCTACGACGTGTTGCGGAATCGGCTCGCCACCGGCGCCTGGCAGCCGGGCACGCGCCTTAGCGACAATGCCATCGCACGAGATCTCGGCATCAGCCGGACCCCCGTCCGGGAATCCCTGCTCAGGCTCGAGGCCGAGGGATTCCTGACGGCCGATCACCACCGGGGGTTCTTCGTCCCCGAGCTCACCGCCTCCGACGTGGAGGAGATCTATCCGATCTTGTGGACGCTCGAGATCCTCGCGCTGCGGATCGGCCGGGCGTCTTCTCGTTCGGACGTGGTCGCGCTGGAACGCCTGAACGAGAGGCTGGCCAGCGCCACCAATCCCATGGAACGTCTCGAGGCCGATCGCGCCTTCCACGAAGAGCTCACGGGTGGAGCTTCGAACGAACGCCTGCAGACCATCCTCGCCGCTCAGCGGACCGCGCTGGCGCGCTACGAGCTCGCGTTCATGGCCGAGACGACCGATGTGGGCGTCTCGGTCGGGGAGCACGACGAGATCATCCGTGCGCTCGAGGTGGAGGACGTCGACCGGGTCGCCGAGATCCTGGAACGCCACTGGCGCCGGGGGATGCGCGAGCTTCTCGGGTACCTCGCGGGTGACTGAGCGCCGGGAGAGCATTTCGCTGCCGGACACTCACTCGGGGGCATTCGCGGCCCCGACGATCTCGCGCGCCGTCTCGTTGTCCGGGTTGAGGCGCAGCGATTGGGCGTAACTTCTCCGACCGGCCAGCGTGTCACCGGCGGCCAGCTGTGCCTCACCGAGACTGTCCCAGGCGTTCCAGGAATCCGGGTACACCTGCGTCACGTAGCGGAAGAGCGCGACGGCCGGATTAACGGCGTCCGTGCGGAGCAGCGCGTATCCCAGGGAGTTCAGTGCGTCTTCGCCGGTCTCGACCCACGCCGCGTCATTCGCCGCGAGGCGCTCGTACCTCCGGATACCCTGCTCGATCCCGCTCTGGAGGATGACGGGCATCAACTCTCGCACGAGAGACCGTTTGGGTGGCATGACGACGTCGTCACGGTCCCGAACGGCGTCGACTTCGCCGTCTCCCAAGCGAATCGTCAGTCGGTCCGGATCGAGCAGGGGGTCGAAGGTGATGATCGACGTTCGCCCGGTGGCCGGCTCGAAGCGGGCGGCGCGCCCCGGGCCCACTGGCATGAACACGGCGGTCGGGCCACCGAGGTCTTCGGGCCCACCAACCGCGACGAGCGCTCCACCCCGCCAGATGAACCGCATGAGATCGGTTCGCTGTCCGCGACGGATTCGCACGATCGAGACGACGGTCCCATCCTGGGCCGGCTGTGAGCCCAGCACGGTCCAGTCGTCGGCCGGCCCGAAACGCTCGGCCAACGAAGCCCAGATACCCATCATGCGCCGTCCCAATCCCGCGGCGAGGTCCCGCTCGCGAAGGAGACTCTGAAGGGCCGAGATGTCTCCGCGGTCGAGGGCGGCCATGACCGCCTCGGTATCGCGAGCGCGCTCGTCCGCCTCGGTCCCGCTCGCCGCGAAGACGGCGCCGACCAGCGGCTGTCCAGTCGTCTGGAGCGCCAACCGCCCGGCCTCCGGCCAGACTACGGATACGGACGCTCCGGCCCGATAGGTTCCTCCGACTTCGGCGATGTCGGAGCCGCCGGTGGGAGATGGCGGCAACGGAGGTCCCTCACCGAACCAGGCCGCGATGGCATACCGGTCGGTAACCCTCTCCCATCCGTACACCGAATGCAGGACTGCGAAGATCAGACCCTGTTCAAGGTAGTGCGCCAGGTGAGCCTTGTAGCCGGCGATGTCGCCACCGTGGTATACGAGCCGGCCGTGATCGGTTTCGGTGATGAACCATCCATAGCCGTAGCTCCGGCCGTCTCCCGCGACGACCTGGGGGCTGGTCATCATCTCGAGACTCGCGGGGGACAGGATCTTCCCGTCCCACAGCGCGGTCGCCCACTGTCGCAGTTCACCGGCCGTGGACACGAGCCCGCCGGAACCGCGGTTATACCAGCTCGGCGACGAGGGGCCCTTCCGGTCTTCCTGCCAGGGTACCGCAAACGGTGCGGCGTACGACCAGGCGATGGGACCGACCGAATCGGAGGCCTCCAGTGTCCCGCCCGCGTATCCCGTGACCCGGAGCCCGGCAGGCTGCAGGATCCGCTCGCGGAGAAGCTCGGCCCATGGCCGCCCGGTGACACGTTCCGAGATCGCGGCCAGCAGGTCGTACCCGGTATCGGAGTATTCGAACCGCTCGCCGGGTGTGAACAGCAGGTCGCTTCCCATCACCGAAGCCAGGAATTCCTCGCGCGTGGATTCTCCGCTCACCCCGAGTCTCACCGCGCTTCGAACCAGCCCCGACGAGTGGGTCAGCAACTCGTGTATGGTGATCCCGGCCTTGTCAGCAGGAACGTCCGGGAGAAGGGCCCCGAGAGAATCGCCGGTCGACAGCGCACCCTCCTCCTGGAGCTTGAGCACGAGGGCTGCCGTGAAGGGCTTCGTCAGGGAACCGATGTCGAATCGCGCATCCGTCGTCATCGGAACTCGTCGCTCCGCGTCCGAGAAGCCGTATGCACCCTCGAAGGTGGAGCCTCCCTCTACAGCGACGGCGATCGTACCGCTGTAGCCGTATTCGGCCAGCCGCCCCAGGAGGCGGTCCACCCGATTCGCCGGAGAGTCCGAGGTACAGGTCGACAAGGGCAACGTGAGGAGCAGCAGCGACGTCAGCGACGCGATGCCGAATCTGGAACGATGGTTCATGGGGCGACCTCTGATCTCCGTGGTGCTTTGGATGTGTCGTCCGCCGCCCGTAGGATGGCGTCGACGTGGATGCTGAGACTGTCCAGGACAGGGACGTTGACGTGCTCCTGACCGATGAGGAGCCCGAGCTCGGTGCACCCGAGGATCAAGCCGTCGATCGGTTGCCCGTTCAGCAGGGCGAGAACTTCTTCCCGCGATTCTTGCCGGACGATGCCAAACGTGAGCTCGTCGAACACGACCCGCCGCAACAGGTCGTCGTACTTCGGATCCGGCACCAGAATCTCCAGACCGTAGTGCGTGCCGATGTCGTGGTAGAACGCCGAACGAAGGGTGATCGGAATCCCCAGCAGCAGGGGGTGCCGGATACCGAGCAGGGCGGCTCGTCGGCATACGGCCTCGGCGATGTGGACGAGCGGACGGTGGAGCCGCGGGGCGACGAGATCATAGCGGGCATGCGGCGAGTTGGCGGCCATCGCCAGGACATCGGCGCCAGCCGCCTGTAATGCCATGCAGCCGTCTACGATCAACTCCACATAAGCCGCGGTGTCCGTCTCCTCGAGCAGCGTGAAGAGCTCGAAGTCGAGGCTGGCCATGAAGATCTCCGGCGAGTGGCCGCTCTTTCCGCGTCCGCGATTGATCAACTCCTGGTAGTACAGGACGGTCGAAGCCGGACCAATGCCGCCCAGCAGGCCTATGCGTTTCACGATCGATACTCCTTGCTCGGGCTTGAGACGAATGCGCACCAATCAGTAGGGAACGCACACGCCCCTCCAACCGACTGCATGCTACCGATTGCATATTATATACGATTTCTCGAAGACGCGAGTTTCACTCTGGCAGATCCGGTCCCTAACGAAGTTCATATCGGCGGTGTCCCCACGTTGAAAGCGCGAATCCCGGCCCACAGGAGAACTCGTATGCGATGGTGGCACCTCCGCTTGATTGTCGGCCTCGGACTCGTACGGTCCGTCAGCGCGCAGGAGGCGGTCGAGACTGATCTTCGCACCCACGTGATTCCCGTAACGGCGATCTCCTTCGACGCGACCTGGGATCTCGAGCCACTCGTCGCCAGCATCGGGGACGCTCGCGTCGTCGTTCTGGGAGAATCCACTCATCAGAACGGATCCGAGAGCTTTGCCAAGGCGAGAATGGTGCGGTTCCTTCACGAGCGGATGGGGTTCGACATACTCGCCTGGGAAACCGGAGTGGTACAGGCCTACGGAATGAACCATGCTCTCCGGGACCCGACCCTGTCCTTGGAGGATGCCGCGTCCTACCTGATGGCCGGAGGATGGGCCCGGGAGGAAGCCCTCCAGCCGCTTTTCGCGTACGCTCGCGAGTCCTGGACGACGGATAGGCCCCTGTACATGGCGGGTATCGACGCAGGCCGTCCGCGGCGGGCGGCCGGGTATCTCGGGCGCCGGCTCGACGAGCTGTTTGAGAAGGTCCCCCAGCTGGACCCGGGAGCGAACGAACGCGGTGCGATCG
>Ga0210123_1001828_pt1 | contig 10373 bp, 10 predicted proteins | sample Muzzi_PWB_D2_FD_185535 | JGI IMG/M metagenome (GOLD analysis project Ga0210123, IMG submission 185535) | Wetland microbial communities from San Francisco Bay, California, USA, that impact long-term carbon sequestration - Muzzi_PWB_D2 (SPAdes) | ecosystem: Environmental > Aquatic > Marine >... | reverse complement strand
ACCTCCTTCTTACCCTCGGCGGTCATCTCGTAGACCTGCACATTGGCCTGGACGCTGGTCCGGCCGGCGCCCAGCCCGATGGCGACGCGCTCGGTGCGGTTGCCCTCGTCGATGGACAGCAGCTGGCCCTTGATCATGAGATCTTTTTCATTACCGTGCGGATAGCCGAAACCCCGCTCGGCCATAAGGCCGTAGCTGCGGATCTTTTTGACCAGCTCCTCCGCCAGGGCGTCGGCCACCTTGTGGCCCACCTTGATCTCCTCGGCGGTGCGGGACGATCCTTTGTGCTCTTCATACTTCTGCATGAGGTCCGCGCTGAGGCCTTTGTCCAGCTCAACCTCTTCGGGCGAAACGGCAAAGTCATAGACCAGGATGAGGTCAGGCCTCGCCAGCTGAGCGACAGCCATGTTCTCCTGCTGTACGTTTGTCGGCGCGCAGCCAGCGGCAACCGCCAGCACAAAAAAAATTAAGAGTCCGAATTTGAAGCTGTTTTTCATGATTTTCCTCCTTTGCTTGAAACGGTTCACCACATTTGATGTTATACACAGGGTCATAATTAATGCTTTATTCGTCTTTTTATGCTGGGTTCATAATCTTCCGAACCGGGTCACATAGACAGAACGCTGTGTATTTATGCCCAATGATTTATGTCGTTATAAAAACAGATCTCATTCCGCCAAACCCATTATTCCAGCATTCCATTATTCCAATACCCCATGGCGCTCAACCACGGCAAAGCCTAATATCTATGACCTGGCCCAGAAGACCAGATTTTCAATATAAGAAACGTGCCCTTTATCAAAGCCGCAGCACCGGTATCACCTGGTACTTGCCCTGCCCCAGGATGGCGTTGGTGGCCGTCGGGAAAATGACGGTCGGTCCCGCTCCCCATATGAAGCCGCTGGTCGGTTTGGCCGGCGACAGGAGCGACACCAGCGCGATATCGCCGAGGCCGGACTTGTCATCCCGGCCCTCTCCCGGCTCAAAATCAGGGAGCTGAATAGGCAGGGCAAGACCGGGCGGGTGATGAGGTTCCACTCCTTAGTCCGGTGAATCGACAAAACAGGCTGAAAGTTCATCACAGCCTGCTCGCGGGTCCTGTCCGTCGCCTCCCCCTGCAGGTAGTCGCGGTTGAACTGAAAGTTCAGAGCCCGGATGTCCGCCACCGGGTTGTTGAGCTGCTTGGCCACATCGGCCATCGACTTGTGCTCCTGCGCCGTGGGTTCGCCTGTCCGGGCACCCGCGCCTACGGGCAGACAAAAAGTAATACACAGAAACACCAAAAGCCATCGAATTTTCAAAATTTATTCACGCTTCATGGTCTACCGAAGCTAAAACCGTATTGCCTGTTTTAAACCCGATTGGCGGTTTTGCTCCTACCAGTCGGGTGTCAGGAGCGGCTGAGTGTCGAGCGACAGAACAGCCGGCGGATCGCGCAGTCCGCCTTGAACTTGTCCGCAGAACCCAGCGCGGCGCCGACTTTCGGTATTGAATCCCCATTCCTATCAACGGGTATGGATTCTAGCCTGTTCGATCGTTTCCACGCCGCCTGAATGCGAAATGTTGTCGAAGCGGATTTCCGGGGGCTCGGCGGCCATCTCAACCACCAGAAGAACCTTGTGGTATTTATCCGATCGCAGATGGCGCTGCACGTCCTCTTCACTCATCCAGAGCTCCTCAAGCATGATGGCGCGCGTTTCCCCCACGCCCCGGTAAAGCCGGCAGCTGACACAACCCGGCTCGAACTGGGTCTGTTCGATCGTTGAACCCAGAATTTCCAGGGCCTCGCTCTGCTTTTCAAGTGGTATGAGCATCCTGATAATAGAACGTACCATTCTCATCTCTTTAGAGTGTCTTCAGGTCGAAGGTTTATGCGACGAAATCCGGGGCTCTGAAACTGCACGGGTGTCCACAGAAATCATTGATCAGCTCCGGAAAAATTTCGCAGGCATCCCTGTAGATTGATAAAATCTGCCTGGTTTACAATAGAAGAGCGAAATACATGCCAGATCGATAGAAACAGTCTGGTTGGCAGATAAGATCCTTTATATATTGGATTTTTTGAATTCACGGCAGGCGCATGCAAGGGGATTACAAACGGCTTTCTGCCGATATTTCGACGTCACGCCCTTATTTCGGCAGGAATCGATCTCTGCTTATTTTCAGATGGCTGATATAAAGAAACGTCTCGAAACTTCTATAACCTATAGGAAATAAAACTGTTTTTCATATTCAAGCCTTATCCAACCGACATGGAATGTTGGAATATTGGAATATTGTTTAGAACCCCATGACTTCTGTATTTGGATCAAGACTTTTAGGATCAACTTTTAGGATCAATTGTTACGATTTCTGCATGCGTGGCTAACCATTTTATTAAAAGCTAATCATCCCAACCAGAAGCAAACCACAGCGGATCGTCATGCTGAGCCTCATACCAGCAGGTACGTTGATCCGTCTTTTCTTCCCACTGGTTTTCGAGCAGTTGCGTGTAATCGTGGCGAGTTCCCGTATAATAGCACCGGCAGCCCTCCGCATCCGCCCACAGGTAGACCTCCTTTTTTCCGACCATGGCTCTAACGACCCGCTTCTGAGGGATGCGGCTGATGCGCTTATTTTTGGACTGAGAGGCCGCCGCCCACCGGGATCGTCCAGCGCTTTCCCGCGTCCGCATTCCAGTTGGCCGTGATCGTCGCGTTGGTATAGAGGTACCAGCCGTCAGACAGGTTGAAGTTGAAAAGGTACTGCGCAGAGGACTTGTTGACCTTGTGCTGCCCGTGCCGCCGAGCGACCAGACTTGATGGAGCACGACACCGGCGCTTCATTGGTTCTTCGCGTAGAAGAGCACCGCGGCCGACCCCAGGCCGACGCGGTTCGTGCCGAGCGCCGGATCGGTGCGTGTCGGCAGCAGCCCTGCAAGACCCACGCCCTAGACAAAGGCGCTCGGTTCCTTTGGCGCGGCGAAGAATTTGAGCAGCGTGTCGCCCGCAAATCACGGAAGCTTCGAGTTTCGGATCCCGGATTTCGTATTTACCCTCCACTCCTACACATTTCACGTGCGGGAGTGTGAGGGTGTGAAGTTCTACGGCATCAGTTCGATTTCGCCAGGCTGCCAGGTCCTGTTGAACCAGGGCTCCAGCGGCCCGTAGAGCCGCAGGATGGTGAACCAGGTCTGGCCGGGAATCGTTTGCACCCAGTTGGGCTCCTTGCCGGGCGGTGGTTTGGGTCCGAAATACACGTCGACGGAGCCGTCGGCGTTGACCAGCAGATCCTTGTTCTGGCTGCTCACGCTGGGGAAGCGGTCGTCCGTCTGCAACATCGAACGGGTCTGGGTGCTGTAGACGATCACCGACCAGAACCGCTTGGCCGGGATGTTCGGCGGCAGGCGCAGCTTGTAGTTCTTGCCGCCGTCCAAAGGGTGGTTGTTGGCGTCCAGCGCGCTCCAGGGGTATATGGAACCCTCGCCGACGATCTTGGTGTCCATCGCCGGCGTCACCCCCGTGGCGAGAAAGAAGAAGAAGGCGGCCGCATCGAGGTTCGCGACGCCCGGCTGCCACTCGAACTCGTAGCCACCGAAGAAGGGCAGCCGCCAGTTGCTGTTCTTGAAATAGTAGCCGGCACGGTCGCGCATCCGATATGCGATGGTGCGCGCCGTCGCGTCGCCCACGGCAGCAGCCTCGGTGAGGATCTTCTTCATGCGCGCGTCTGGAGCGAACGGCTTACCCTTCTGGATGCCGATTGAGGCCCAGAGCCCCAGCGTGGTGGGATCGACCGTATCGGTCGGCTCCTCCTGCACGACATGGTTGAGCATCTCCCAGAACTGGTAGTTCGACGGCCCGACCATGTTGAACGGCTTGCCGGACATGTCAACGAATTCAAGCTTCGGCGGCTTCTTGCCCGCCTGCGAGAGCGGGTAGATCTTGGTGAACTTCTTGACCAGCTCCACACCCGGCTTGGGATCGCCATCGACGAGGAAGCTGCGCCAGACGGGCCAGACGCTGTAGGTCGCACATCGCACGACGTGGTAACCTTGCGGCACCTCGCCCGTGTAGCCCGGGGGGAGCAGCAGATACTTACCGCCGCGCCCCTTGTCGGGGCCGGTGAAGCCGAGGTTGATAACGTAGTGGTACCACATGTCGTCGATCAGCCCGAGCACCTTCGGCGGCACCTCCAGCACCAGCGGACCGTTACGCAGATCAACCCAGAACCAACTGTAAGGGGTGTTGTCGTTCGCCGTCAGCTCAACGGTGCGAGAGTCCACCAGCTGTTCCCAAATCGGCACGGTCTGATTCGCCGGTCCCATCGACAGGATTGCGCTCTTGTTCGACAACTGATTGACCGGCGGCAACCCGAGCAGGTACGCCTGCACGGCACGCTGGAAGTCGAGGTTGTCGTAGAGCTTGTCGGTGGTGGCCTGATCCGGGACCCCGCTGTCGAATCGAAGGGTACCCAGGCGCGTCTCGACCTGGTCGGGGATAGCCACGCCCGGCGGCATGGGGGTCGAGTACTTGTACTGCGGGTCCGCCGGCGCACCTTCGAGCATCTGCGCCATTGCCGGCATGGCTGCCAGCATGACCGCAACAATGATTGTCGCTGTAACGTGTAGTAATGTTTTCGAATTCATAAAGCCTCCCTTTTTTCTTTTAAAAGTATTCGATTCTGCGCTGCAGGGTATCGGTTTCATTTGGGCTACTTCCTGGCGGCGTTCAAGGCGGCCTGGAGCTTGGCTTCGTCGTCGTGCGAAAGCGAGGTCTTGAGAATCTTGCCTCCGGTCCCCTTGACTTCTTCAAGCACCTTGTCCGGCGTGGCCTTGCGCACCAGCACGAACAGCGCCGAGTTGCCGGGGTTCAGGGTCTCCGCCAGCTCCTTCATGAACTTGTCGTTGATGCCCACGTCGGTCAATGCTCCGGACACCGCCCCGGCCGTGGCGCCCACCGCGGCCCCCAGGAGCGGGTTCAGAAAGATCAGGCCGATCAATGAACCCCAGAACCCGCCGCCGATGGCGCCGGCCGCGGTCAGGTTGATTGCCTGGTGCAGTTTGACCTTGCCCTTGTCGTTTTTGACCGCCACAACCGCGTCTTCCAGGTCGATCAGGTAGTCCTTTTGCAGCTTGCGCAACTTCAGCCGGACCTCTTCCGCCTTAAACTCATCGTCGTAACCGATAACAACCAGTGTGCTCATGTTTCTCTCCTTTCACGGTATATTAGTTATTGATTTGATTCAAAAGCCGGTGAGTGATTTTTCCTATGTTCTCAGGGATGCGCCATTTCGGCGTCACTTTCAGGTACTTTCCGGTCCAAATCAGAAGGGCATGGGATACAGCCAGCTGAACCATGTATAAGCGCGGATGCTGATGCGGCGCAACGCGGCCCAGGATCCATGCATGCCGTCGGTGTAAATCGCTGCCGCGCCCTGGGCGCCGATCGGGAACTTCGACTGGTCCGCACCGTCGAACAAAATCTTGACGGCGTATTGGCCCTGCATCGTTTCGGGCGGCGGCGGTTCGAAGTCCGGCAGCGTGCCGCTCGGGAGCAACTGACCCCCGCCACTGGCTTTCCAGATGGCCTCGACCTTGGCGGTAAAGATCTGACCGGGATACAAGTTCAGTGCGACTTCCACGGGCTGCCCGGGTTTCACGTACTTCAGGTTTTCCTGAAAAAAGTCGGCCCTCAGGTAGCGGTCCTCGTCGCAGATGAATGACGCGATGGCCCCGAAGCGAACAATGCCCGCCACCATACCGGGACGCACCTGGAGGTTGACGATGCGGCCGTCTTCCGGCGCCGCCATCAGCGTGTTGTCAAGATAAAAGCGCGCCAGGTCGAGCTCCGCCTGGATGGCTGCCACGGCCGTGTTGACGCCGTCAATCTGCGACTCGTAGCGCAATTGGGCCTGCCGCTGCTCCGCCTGCGCCTGCCTGACAGCGGCCAGATCGGCCGCCGCAGTTGCGGCCCACTTCTGGGCGTCTTCTTCGCGGCCGGCGCCCTTCCGGGCGAGATCGGCCGATAGATTTCTCTGATACACGGAGTACAGGTGCTGGCTCTTGAGCTTCGCGACCTTTTGGGCGGCCGCCTCGGTATCGGCCTTCATCACCTCGACGTTCTGCTTGGCCTGGGCCAGCTGAGCTTCGAGTTGCGTGACCTTGTACTGATACGGCCGGCGATCGAACTGGAAGAGCGGCTGCCCCTTCTTGACCGGCACGTCGGGTTCGACCAGCACCGCTGTGACCAACGTCGGTTCCGGGAGCCGTGGCACGAGTTGAATGGTGTGCTGGATCACCGTGGAATTAGTGGTATAGGGCGTTACGAAGCGCAGCCCAATGATAAAAATAAACATCAGATGCAGTATGAAGACAATGAAGAATAGCCCCCATCCGTAGGTCAGCCTGATCCACTTGAACTTGAAAAAGACCAGCCAGAAGATAAACCCTGCGATGGCGGTAATGAGCAGTCCGGCTACCATATCACGCGTCCTCCTCTTTTTCCATGTTGGGATCCCGGGGTTTTTTCACCGCTGCCGGCTCCTGCGATGCGGCCGATGACGGTTTACCGGTGAGTCGTTGAATGTCCTCGTCAATGGCCGCCCGCTCCTCGCTGGGGAAGCGCCGGATGTCGATGACGTCGGTGGGCTTTAAGGCCCAGATCAAGGCCTGAATCCATGGTACGATAGCCAAAAAGCCGGCCCAGGCCATAAGGTTTACGGCCTCGGCTTCCGGGTGCTTGCGGGCGATCGCGAGCTTGCCCGGAAGCCCCAGAATTAGAAGAACACAGCCCCCGATTGCCGCGCCGATAATGATGAGAGCTGCAAACGTCGCGTAATCCCAGAAATCTAGTTGAAAACCCATGTTTCCCCCTTTGTTTTGATTCTTTTTCCACTGCTTCCCGGTTGACGACGGAATTGTTAAGGATCGTAACCTAAGTGTAAGCGAAACCTGTGCCAACCGGCGAAACCAGGCGTGTATCTGGTCAAGATCCTGTTTTTGTTGTTTTATTTAGTTATTGATTTGCATGAGGGAGAATGTCTGAATTTTATAGAAAGCCGATATTTCGGCACATAGACCATATCTCGACATATGGAGATGGGAGAGGGCGTGTATTTGACAAGAGCATGCTATCATTTATATCGATGAGGGGAGAAGGGAAAGCAAGAACGGTAGCTGACTGTCGATGTTTCAGTCAAATACCCTCGCTTCTGTATCAATTAGCAGGACGCTGGATGCCCAGTTTTTCATTTTAAAGTTCAACAACTGAGGGGAAAGCTCGAGTTTCCCGGCGGCCATGGATACATTGCCGGCCGTTGCGGTGAGGGCCTGACGGATAATCCTTTCTTCCCGTTCGGCCTGCAGGCTGGTCAGACCCTGCTTTGGGAAGGAACCTTGCTTGCCGGAAACAGCCGTCTTCGCTGGCTCCCACCATCCGGCAATTGCCGCCCCGCTGGAGTCTTTCGTCGGATCCAAGGCAGTTTTCGATTTGTGCAGTTCATCGGTCAGATGAAACGATACCTGCTGCAAGCCTATCGGCTCATTGCCCTGAACCATATTCATAGATCCTTCTATTACATGCGCAAGTTCCCTGACGTTACCGGGCCAGTGGTGTGTCTTGAACCTTTCCAGTACCTCGGCCCGAAAACCGGGGATGTTTGTGCCGAGATAAGCATTTAATTTTTCGACGAAGTGACTGGTCAACAAACCCAGGTCATCCAAGCGATCGCGCAGGTTGGGGATGCGGATAAAGACCACACCGAGTCTATAAAATAAGTCCTGGTGCAGGTGGCCGGATTCAACAGCCTGATAGGGGACCATGTTGCTGCTGCTGATGATCTTTAAATCGAAGGGGATTTCCTCCAGAGCACCGACCCGGCGAATTTTGTTTTCCTGAACTGCCCTGAGCAACTTGGTTTGAAGACCGATCGGCATCGAATTGATCTCGTCAAGAAGTAGGGTTCCGCCATTGGCTTGCTCAAAAATGCCGGTCTCTCTATTGCCCCGGTAAATGCGCCTTTTGTTGTACCGAAGAGAATCCCTTCCAACAAATTTTCGGGTATGGCTGCACAGTTTATGGCGATAAATTTTGATCGTCTTCTTTTGCTTTCATTATGAATCGATTGAGCGAATAACTCCGTATGGATCAGGGCTGCAAGCCGACTTTCTCAAGAGCCGCCCGGGCTGCTTCGGCGCTGAGTTCTTCGACGTGGGGTCTTACCTGCCGGATCACCTCCGGACTGAGAAACCGAAGATCGCTCTTCCAGGGAAAATCCGGCAAGGAGGATTGGCTGCAGGGTGCCTGCGCGAAGCCTGCCAGATTTAACGGCCGAGTCTGGAAAATCGCGACAACGATGTTGGCATAAGGAGTTGCCGTGTTTTGCAAGGGCGAAAAAAGTTTGGAGATCCCTGACAGAACCCTGGACCGGGTGTAGATCCCATAGCCTTTCGTGACCACTGGATTTTTGCCGAGCTCAAAGCAGGCAACCTGCGGCCACCGGTCGGAGTCGTAGCTGCTCACGGAGATGATCAGATCCAGGCGGTTCTCTTCGGCGGTTTGGTTCATAAAAGTCTTGAGATCATCCCGCATCCACCCGGTAACTGCGTTGAGGATACTGTTCGACATGGACTGCTTCCAGTCTGCCAGGGCGTTGCCCGCGACGGGGACAAACGTGTAGCTCCCGCCGGCTCTCAAGTCTTTTTCGATTGTCCGGGTGAGGTATCCCGGAATGTTCCAATCCACATTGTAGTCTTTGGTATAGCTGTCGAAGCGCAATGTTCCAACATCCGCGTGGGTCATCTGAGGCTGCAACAAGTTGAGAATACCGATGCGGGCCTCCGGCGGCAGCTGCAGCCGAACCGGTGGTGAACCCGCGCAACCCAGGATGCTGATTATCATCAGAAACAAAGTGGGACGAAATAGGCGCATGTTATTTCTCTTAAAAAATCCAAATCTCAAATTCCAAAAAAATCTTAGCTGCACTGATTCGTTTCCATGCGGCTGTTTTTGATAAGCTTCCTTTGGCCTGGGTTCCAACCGAAGGCACCGATTTGCCGCGCGTCAATCCGGTTTGGGTCCTTGGAGCTTTGAATTTGGATATTGTTTGATATTTGTTTTTTGGTGCTTGGAATTTTTTATATTCAAAAACGAAATTATCGTCTATCTATCCGGTGCCATTTTTTAATGTATTTGTGAGACATGACATTAGCTTTTCAATTCGTCTGCTAATTTCACGATGCCGTCCAGGTCAAAATCTTCAGACAGTTGAATAATTTTGTCGCAAAAAGGTATCAGGTCATTGTTTTCAGACTTCAACTCGTTTGCGATCGTTGCGGCTTGTATAACATCCCCCAATTCAGCCGCCGCTTTGATGCGGTCGGCAGCCTTTTGAGCCATTTCGGAGGAAACCGACGGCATCTCGTCTGCGTGGCTATCAAGGGCTTTCTTTTCAGCCATGGGCCCCAGGGTTTGAACCGCATTCAGGGCCGCCTTTAGCGCACTTTCGAGGGCTGTTAATTGCCGGTTCAATTCTTTATCGGAGGCAGTCTTTGCAGATTGCCCTTTCACGAGTTGTTCCATTGCCACCGCCGCCGCCTGAAGATCGGCGGCGGCCAGATTCCCGGCCAGCCCTTTCAAATTATGAATAAGGCTGTGGGCCTGATTAAAATCATCGGCCGCCAGGGCCTCACGGATTTCAGCGGCGGCCCTGCCGTATTTGGCGCCAAAATCAAGCAGCAGCTTGCGGTAAAGTCGTTTGTTGCCCATCAGACGCGCCAGACCGGCCGTCAAATCAAAGCCCGGCAACGATTGCGGCAGCTCATTTTCATTCGGCCGTGATAGATCCGGTTCTACCGCAATATCAGGTGGTTGCGGTTTCCGAGCATCGGACCCCGCTGCCGCCGGCTGGATCCACTTCTGCAGGGTGGCAAACAGCTGGTCAGGGTCAATGGGTTTGGTGACATGGCCGTTCATTCCGGCGTCAAGGCTCTTTTGTTCATCACCGGCCATGGCATGGGCCGTCATGGCAATAATGGGTACCCTCTTGAAGTCGGAATTCGGAATGCGGAATGCAGAAGATTCATCGGAATCGCTTTCTTTGAGCTTTGAGCTTTCAGCTTTCAGCTTTGAGCTTTGAGCTTTGAGCTGCAACTCGCGTATTTTGCGAGTGGCTGTGTATCCATCCATTAGCGGCATCTGCACATCCATGAGCACCGCGTCATAATGGTTTGCCATGACCGCGTCGAGGGCCTCGCGGCCGTTATTGACCACGGTGACGATCAGACCCGCACCTTCAAGTATCTCCCTGGCCACTTGCTGGTTGATTTCATTATCCTCTGCCAACAGTACGCGGGCCCCCTGGATATTTGCCAAAGCCTTGGCTTCCTGCTTTTTCCC
>Ga0210123_1001827_pt1 | contig 10380 bp, 15 predicted proteins | sample Muzzi_PWB_D2_FD_185535 | JGI IMG/M metagenome (GOLD analysis project Ga0210123, IMG submission 185535) | Wetland microbial communities from San Francisco Bay, California, USA, that impact long-term carbon sequestration - Muzzi_PWB_D2 (SPAdes) | ecosystem: Environmental > Aquatic > Marine >... | reverse complement strand
CAAATCCCGGCCCGCGCGATCGGTTGGGAGGTTCGAACGGCCTCGCGGCCAAGGGCCGACGGGATAGTGTCGAGGCCGCTCGTCTTGACGGCTCGCGGCCGATCGATCAACTCCCGGCGCCCCGATACCCCAGCAGTAGCGGTGGGTTCTGTGGCAGGCTCAGTTGGTGAACGGGCAATGTCGTCGTTTTGACAGCCCCGCAGCCCCGCAGCCCCGCGGCCCCGCCGACCAGGGCCCGTAGCTCAGCTGGATAGAGCGCTTGCCTCCGGAGCAAGAGGTCACAGGTTCGAATCCTGTCGGGCTCACTCGCACCTACCTGACGTCCCTCCCATCCTCGAATGCCCGCTGCCGGTCGATCAGTTTGCGGGAGGTCCGCCCACCACGCCACACGACCCCACTGGCGCACCGTCGTCACCTCGGGGGGTCGTCGAAACAGGCTGGTAAGCAGTCCCACGGCTCAAACCCGGGGGTCGCCGAGGCCGAAGATGTCCCCCACACTTCGGACTTCGTCGCGCTCGAGGTCGATGTACCGGGCGTCCCGAATGGCCGCCAAGCGGTCCCCACCCGTCAGAAACGACATCTGCCCGCCTGGACCGCGCGATTCCCGGAATCGACTCATGACGAACCCCTCGGCGATCGAGACCTCCCGCACCCGCCCCAGGAGGGTGCGGCGCACGAAGTAGGCGTTGTTGCCGGCGCTGTTGCACCCGACGAAGCCATACCCTCGCCGGGCACAGGCCTCGACCAGTGCCCTGAGCGATGCCCCGAAATACAACCAGGTCGAGTGGGCCGTCCGCCGGTCGAAGGCGGGGTCGTACGGTATCGTCAAGGCGTGATCCGGTCCGAGGATGGCATTGTATTCGAGGATCACGATATCGGGATCGGCCACCTCCAACGCGTTCCACAGGTGGAGCTCATTGCCGTCGACGTCGATGTGGAGGAGGCCGAGCGGTCCGGTGAAACCAGCCTCGGTCAGGAGCTCGTTGATGTTCTCCGCCGTGACCCAGGCCGCCTTCGCCGTCAGCTCGTGCTGGGCGTACCACGGGCTCCGCTTGATGCTCGCGACGTTCTCGGCGCTCCCGTCCATCACCAGCCCACACCAGTTGTCGTTCTGCAACAGAAACCGCGTGGTGGCCTCGCGATAGTCCTCCACACCGAACTCCACGAACCAAGGCCGGGAGACGGGGACGGCCGACAAGAGGAACTGGATGATCCCGTCGTCTCCGAACTGGCTGAACACCTTGAACTCGGCGTCTTGCAGGGGGCTACCGTCCGGAAGATTCCGGACGGTGTGATTCAACTGTTTCCCGAGGAGGAGGAGTTGGATCTCCAGCTGGCGCTCCACCCGGTCGAGGCGGCCCCCCATCTCCTCCGTCCGCGTCCAGCGACGAACCATGGTTCCGAACATAGGGCGACCTTGGGATGCAGAGGGGATCTGACCGGTGGGGCCTCCCCACCGGGGGCCGTGGAAGTATAACCGAGCCAGAATCTCGGCCCTCGCCACGACGTCGCCGCCTGCCCGAACAACCCGGGCGGTGCGGGACCGGCTTATGACCACCTGGCGTGCGAGGCCGTCGTCCGGCTCCAATAGCCGCCGAGGTGGAAGACCAGGACCGCACGGCCCCGTCTCCACCCATTGCGTACTCTCCTGTTGACATCCTACAAGAGCTGAAACATCTTGGGACCTACTCCTGTAGTTGTTCTACAAGAGACCGAGTCGCCCCTCAGGAGCCGCCATGTCCAGCCGTCCAACCGATATCCTCCCCGGGACCCTCGACCTCCTCGTCCTCACCCTCCTGAGGCGTCGGCCGATGCACGGCTGGGGCCTGGTCGAGGCGCTCCTGGCGGAGTCGGGCGGGGTGTTCCGGACCAACCAAGGATCGGTGTACCCGGCGCTCCAACGCCTCACGCGTCGCGGTCTGGTTCGCGCCAAGTGGCAGACATCGGAGCACAATCGCCGGGCACGGTACTACGCCCTCACCGCCAAGGGTGAGCGGGCCCTCGGCCAGGAGGAGCGCTCGTGGGCCGCGGCCTCGGGGGCCATCAACCGAATCCTCGCGCTGGGCTCCGGAGGGACCGGGGCGGAGGCACCCGCATGAGTTGGCTCCCGTCGCTCTGGCATCGGGTTGTGGCCCTCGTGAATCGCCGGGCCGTGGAACGGGAGATGGAAGAAGAAATGGCCTTCCACCTGGCCGCCGCGAAGGCGGTCGGGATCCGGGACGGGCTCACCCCCCAGGAGGCCAGCGACGGGCTCGGCAGGAGTTCGGTGGAGTGGATCGCATCAAGGAGGAGGTCCGCCACGAGCGCGGGGTGACCCTGATCGAAGAGGCGGTCTCGGACATCCGCGCCGCCTTCCGCCAGATGCGCCACCACCCCGTCGTCGCCGGTGTCATCGTCCTGACGCTCGCCGTCGGCGTCGGATTCAATACGGCGGTGTTCACCGTCGTGAAGACGGTGGTCCTGGGGGAGCTCCCCTACTCCGCAGCGGATCGGCTGGTGGTGCTCTGGTCGGATAGCAAGAGTTACAGCCCGGCTCCCGCCCTGTCGGGACCGGATTTCTTCGACTATCGGGACCAGACCACCAGGCTCGAAGGCATCGCAGCGGCGTGGGGAAACCGCGGCGGCCTCAACGCCCCCGGCGGTGCGCCGGAATACGTGCAGTGGGCAAAGGTGTCGGCCAATTTCTTCGAGGTCCTTCGTGTCACACCTGCCGTCGGGCGCTCGTTCACCCTTGCGTTCGACACCCCGGAGGGTCCCCGGGAGGCGATCCTCAGCCACGGAATGTGGCGCCGCAGGTTCGGTGGGGATCCGGCGGTCGTCGGCACGACGATCGATCTGAATGGCGAGCCGGTCACCGTCATCGGTGTCCTCCCCGAGGGGTTCCGGTTGTGGACCCCGCCCGAGACGTTCATCTGGGCCCCGCCGATCGACGTCTGGACCAACCTCCGCTACGGACCGGAGTCGTTCCCGCGGGGGCAGCGGCATCTCTTCACCATCGGCCGCCTGCGGCCGGGCACCACCCTGGCCGAGGCCAACGCGGAGGCGGCCTCGGTGAGCGCCTACTTGCGGACGACGCTCCCCCGGTACGCCGAGAACGAATTCACGGTGAGCGTCCGCCCGCTGACCGGGGGCGTCGTCCGGGCCCAGCGCCCCGTCCTCCTGGCCCTTTGGGGCGCCGTCGTGCTGGCGCTGCTCATCGCTGTCACCAATCTGGCGAGCCTGTTTCTGGGTCGGGCCGTGCAGCGCCAGGGGGAGTTCGGACTCCGGGCCGCCCTCGGAGCCTCACGCGGGCGGCTTCTGAGGCAGCTCCTCACCGAATCGCTGATCCTGGCGGCGATCGGGGGACTGGGTGGGGTGACGATCGCGGCCGCGACGCTCGAGTACGTCCAATCCGCACGGAGCATCGACATCCCGTTGCTGGAGTACGCCACGTTGGATGGCCCAGCCCTGGCGATGGCCGTGGTGTTGGCCATCTCCGCCGGGGTTCTGTTCGGGCTGGCCCCGGCAATGAAGGCGTTCCGAAGCGACGCGGCCCGCTGGTTCGCGTCGCGCACCACCGGCGGCCTCGAGCATCGGCGAGCGCTACGGTCGATGGTTGTGGCGCAAGCCGCCCTGTCGCTCGTGCTCCTCATCAGCGCCGGCCTGGTGGTCCGGAGCATGCTCCGACTCCTCTCGCGCGACCTGGGCTTCGATCCCACCGGCGTCACCACCCTGACGGTGATTCTCCCGCCGTCCCGATACGACACGCCCGAGAAACGGATCGACTTTTACCGGGAGCTCGAGACTCGGCTCGCGGCGCTCTCGGGTGTTCACGCCGTCGGCGGAGTGAACCTCCTCCCGCTCGCCGGCGCCGGGACCAGCGGCCATTACTAGCGGGGAGACGTCGACGAGCGCGCCACCGTCCGCACCGTCCGGCCGGGTACCTTCGCGGCCCTCAAGACCGAGCTCCTTGCCGGGCGCGACTTCGACGGGCGCGATGGGCCGGATGGCCCTCCCGTGGTGATTATCGACGCCCGGTTGGCCGCGCGACTGTGGGACTCTCCTCGAGCAGCCGTCGGCCAGCGGCTGATCGCCCTGGGCGAAGACAGCGAGGTCATCGGCGTCGTCGCCGCGATCCCGTGTGGAAGCATCCTCGATGAGCGGCCGACCTTTTACCTCCCGCAGATGCGCATGGCTCGCTGGAACGTCACGACCGTTGTCCGAGCAGACCGTGGCCTTGCCCTCGACGGGAGCATTCGGCACCTCATCGACGAGATCGATCCGACCCTCTCGGCGAGTGCCGTCCGGCCGCTGGAGAGCTACGTCGGCAGCGCCATCGCCGGCCAGCGACTGGCTGCCGAGGTGATGAGCGGTTTTGCGGTGGCCGCGTTCGCCCTCGCCTGCCTCGGGCTCTATGGCGTCCTCAGCTACTCGGTGGCCCTCCGGCGGCGTGAGATGGCCATCCGGCTGGCCTGCGGTGCCCGCCCCACGGCGATCCTCGGGCTGGTCCTTCGCGAGGGCCTCCGGATGGTCCTCGCTGGGATCGCCGTGGGGATCCTGGGGGCACTCGTCGCGGGCCACCTCCTCGGCGGACTCTTGGTGGATGTCGCTCCGGCCGATGGGCCGACGTTCACGGGAGTGAGCATAGTCTTCGCTGCGATTGCCGCACTGGCGTGCCTCGCGCCCGCCTACCGATCCGTGAGCACCGACCCGGCCACGATACTCAGGACCGACTGAGGCGCGCCGCTGCGTCGATCATGGCGTTGAGGGTCGGCAGCAGCACCGGTCGGGGGACCCGGCCGAACAGATTCCAGCGGTTCACCACCCCGATCATGTCGAGGCTCGGCATGATCACGAGGTACTGCCCCCGTAGCCCAGGCCGGCCCAGACCTCGACCCCGCGATGGTCGATCCGCCACCATTGATACCCGTACCCCCCCGGCCGTGTTGACCGAATCCGCGTGCCGGTGGACGGAGCTCCCGACCCATCCCTCTGGGAGGATCCGCCGTCCCTCCCAGACCCGTCGTTCAATTGCAGATAGCCGAGCTTGGCGAGTTGCTCCGCCTCCAGCCTGGTGGCCGACCGGAGGATCGCCGACATGAGAGGACCGGTACCGCTGTTGTAGACCCACTTCACCCCGGCAGCGGCGTCCAGCCGCTGATCCAGCGTGAACTGCACCCGGTCGCGGCTGCCCTCCAGCGAAGCCGCCCAAAGCCGGGATCGACCGTCGAGAGGTCGTAGGACGCCAGGAACGAGAGCACCGGTGCGTCCACGCCCGCAATCTCCCGATACCGGCCACGGCGACGCTCCAGGCGACACGCCTGGCGACGCGACCCGCCGGCGTCGGTCTCATGGGCCTGTCGCGGCGGGGTCGGTGCCCCGGTGAACAACGTCAGGGCCGTTTCGAGGGGGCGATCCCGACCCGCCAACAGATCGGCCACGGTCGACGCCACCCGATGGTCCGGGATGACACCGCGATCCTCCGCCTCCTGCCGCGCGACGGAGACCGGCACCTCGGGTGACCGCTCGTCCCGTCCGAATTTCCTCGGCGGCCCACCCTCCAGTCGCCCCGTTTCGATAGCCACGCGGGCCAGCTCCTCTTGAAGCGACACTTCCTGACTGGCGTTACCGGTCTGCGTCGCCCACGCCAGGACGCCGCGATAGCGCTCCTCCGCCTCCTCTAAGGCAACGACCGGCAATGGGGTGCGCCGTCGGCACACGCATCGCAGGGCCGACAACGGCATCTACGCCCGGCGCCATTACGCGAGCGTCACACAATGGCCCCGCCGCACCTGCGACGGGGCCGTCCTGTCTCCTCGTCCTCGGGGTCTTTGTCTCCTATCAGCACCCCACCGTCAATTGGGTTTGAATGCTCGCACGAACGGTGTCCACTCCCCGCCCTTGCTGCGCGTGTACGTCGCCCCGGTGCTCGTGTTGGTGAGAATGAGAGTCGGTTCGCTCCCTTGCGAGGCGGCGATGGCAAGGCTGAACCGCGGCGGCTGCCACCCTTCCCCCTTGGGGAAGGCGCCGATATCCAGTCCGCCGGCATAGGAGGTCCAGTGCTCGCCGGTGCCGACGGAGGTGAACACCTCGCCCGTGTGACTGTCCAAGAGAAACACGTAGTAGTTGTCGACGAGGCGCGGTCCCTTCCCGTCGGGCCGGGCCGCCGTGACAACTTTGTATCGGTCCGCGTCACCGGACTTAATGTTGGCCTCGGCCTGGGCCCGCACGACGCTGGGTACCGTTAGCGTCATGAGGGTCGCCGCGAACACCGGCGCAATGATTGTACGCATGCCTGGACCTCCAGGATGAACCGCATTCGTGTCTTTCCGGCGAGCACCATGGCGTGCCGGGCATTGCCGCCGACACGCCGAACCCCGGAGAGAATCTACCCTCCAGGCGCCCCGCCACCAGGTGGGAACCGAGGAAGCCCTCTCCTCCTGCCTTTCACCTGGTTCTGGGTCATGGTCCCCCTCCCTCGAACGTTGAAGGCAAATCCCGGTAGCCGGAAACCTACCGCCATGCCCCGTCATCGCCACGGAGCCGTCGCCTTGTGTCGGGGGGTGAGCCCCCGCACCTTGCAAGGACGCGGGTCGGCGAAGTGATTCCGGGAGACGCGTGCCCGTGCTTGTGCGCGCTCGAACACGCTCTACTAAGGAATGAAAGGAAGGCCGTGTATGGCAGCCGAGAGCACTCCGCTCCACGAGAAAGTCCGAGACCTGGAGCGGCGTCGCGATGAACTCAAGCTCAAGATGCACCTGGCCAAGGCCGACGCCCGCGCCGAGTGGGAGAAGGCCGAGCACAAATGGACGGAGGTTCGGCGCGACCTAAAGCAGGCCGAGATCGGCGCCGGCCAGGCGCTGGAGGACATCGGGCGCGGCGTGGGCGCCCTGGTGGATGAGATCGGCGACGCCTACAAGCGGATCCGGGGGTCGCTATCCTCCTAACCGCCGCGTGATCGACTGGCCCTCATTCGCCGCCGCCGGCGTCCTTGAGTCCGGCCATCACCTCCATGCTGCTCAGGAGCTCCAGCGTCGTTTCCCTCCGGGTGTCGCCGGAGGTCTGTCCCGCGCGACCCAGGTCGCACAGCGCCAGTGCCTGCACCGAGACGTGGGCGGCGGTGTCCCCATGCACGACGACCACCACCTGAACGCCGGGGTGTGCCGCGGCTGGCCCCGTCTCCTCCCGCCCGGCGGGCCGGCTGAAGCGCGGCTCCGTGAACCAGATCGAAGGCTCGGCCTCGACGGAATGCACCCGGTATCCGAGGCCCTCGAGCACACCGGGAACCGCCTCTCGCAGCTGCTCGGGTGACATCCGGTCGAAGGTGACGTCCATGGCCACCGGGTCCCCGCCCCAGCGACCCACGTGGCACGTGTACTCCGGACGGATGCCCTCCAGCAGCCCCTGCGTGAAGGATCGCGCGGCGGCAACCGACCCCCCGCGGTCCTCGAGGCCTGGGGTGGAGAATCGTACCTTGAACATGCTGGAGCGGTCCGCCACGAGGAGTTGATGGGAGGTGTAGTTCAACTTTGGCCCCTCCACCGTCAAGACAACGTGCCGGACCCGGCGGTCCTTTCCGCGGTAGTGCATCTTGATGGTCGATTGGCGAACGACGGTCACAGTCCCGTAGACCCCGCGCCGATTGAGCTCTGGGACGATCCCGGTGACGTAGGTGTCCATCTCTTCCTGTGCCGCGCGGGCCCCGCACGCCTCATCACACCGTTCGTCCACCATTCGGATCGGGTACCGGTAGACATCCGCCCACACGCCACCGGGGCCGTCGTAGCGATAGGAATACCCGGCGTTTCGCTCCTCGTAGACATGTTGCTCCACGAAGTGAAATGCTCCCACGGTCCGAGGGAGGAGGCTGTCGGGATTGTTGGTCGTGATCGGAGGCGCGGCCGGGTCGACCCGCCCAGGCGTGCAGGCGGTTGCGAGAATCAGAGCGGCGAGTCCGAGGGAACGCATGCTCCCTCCCGGTTGAAGAAGTGTCCTACGGGGCCGGCCCGTGGCTGGCCATGTAGGTAGTCGGTGTGCACACACGCCCGGGGGGCGCGAGACAGCCGAAGAGCGAGTCGGTCTGGACAAGCGGCGCGGGTTGGTACCAGTACACATGCCCGTTCCCTTGCCCGTCGGAATAGATGACGTCGGACGGCAACATCGTGCGCCCGGTGACCCGGAAGCGCGCGAACGCACCGGCCACCGGCTGGTTCATGGTATCGACGACGAGGTACCAGAAGCCCACGGCAAAGCTGCCCTGCGGGGAGAGATTGAAGGTCCCAAACCGGGTGGGGCCAAAGCGAACGGAGTCGACCGCCCCGGGCGGCGGGTCGGTTGGCGGCAGCGGCTGCTTGAGGTCGCCGCCGCCGCACGACGCCAGGCCGAGGCCGGCGATCAGAAGCGTGAGGCCCCACGACGGTGTTTTCATCCGGCGCCGGCGAGAAACGCCACCGTGGTAGGGGTCGGTGGATACGCGATGGGCCCCGCACGCTCCAAGAAGGAGGACGGCGGGGAGAGTGAGCAGTCGACGCATACCATGACCTCCGGGATCGTCCGTGTACAGCCGTCGTCGGCTTCGGTCCCACGCCCATGACGTCCGACACAGTCCCCGCACGGAGGGTTCAGTCCGGCCCCCACCACTCGGCCGGCGGTGGGGGCGCGGTCGGCGGCCGCCCTCGTCGGCACCCGCCTACTCGAGAGACGGGCAGGACGCGGCGGGCTCGCACACGGCCGGCGTTACCCCTCGGCTCGTCCCGGCCCTCCTGCCCCGGAACCTTGTCCGAGTGGTATCGCACTCGCCAGGAATCAATCTGGCTCTGGGAATTGGGGCCCACCAGATGCAAGAATGTCGCATGTGTGCGACGTTCTTGCCGTTGCCGGAGACGCACACGGCCCCGCCGCATCCCTGCGACGGGGCCGCCTGCGTCGAGGCCCGGCAAAGCTAGCGGCCGGACTGCTCGTGCCCCCGCGCGTACCGCACCCATTCGCCCTGGGGGCTCCGGACGAAAGTCGCGCCACTCACCACGTTCGTGAGCATGAGAACGGACTTGGTCGAGTCGACATCGTGGATGGCCCGAAGGCTGAAGCGCGGCGCCTGCCACCCTTCCCCACGAGGGAACGCCTTGAGGTCCAGTCCTCCGGCGTACGTCGCCCACGATTCGCCGTTTCCGAGGCGGGCGAAGACGTCCCCCGTGTGGGCGTCCAGGAGGAACAGCACCTGGCCGTCGATCCCACCGGTGGGCCCGCCAATGTCCGCGGCCGAGTACAGCAGGAACCGGCCCGCCTGCCCGTCGGCAATATTGGATGCCGTCTGGGCCCCAGCCGGGGAGGCCGCTCCCGCACCGATCAGCGCTGCCGACGTGACTGCCAGGATCATCGCTCGCATGGGTGACTCCTTTGCCGGGGTGAATCGTGACACCCATAAGCTGAGAGGCGAGCGTGATTTTCCCGTGACGACGCCGGGAACCGGCTTTCAGCGCGGCAAACGACGACTAGAGCGAGGTGAGGATCGCCCCGATCGAGGCCCCGAGACAGGCGCCCAGGAGCGAGGCCTCCAGGAACCTCGCCGTCCCCCAGTCGTCCTCGGAGTTGGAGGTCCACAGGGTGTAGGTCCCACCTCCGAACACGGCCCCGACGATCCCACCCCAGACAAGCCCCCGCTCCGTTCTGCCCATCTCCGACGGCCGGAGTGAAGGGGCCTCCAGCCGCCCCACCGCCGCCGTCCGCTCCCCCCTGTGCGCCCATACCGGGGATGCGCTCTCGGCCCCCGGGAGCCGGAGCGATTGCGCCTCCGCCGACGTCGCTTGCCCGGCGAGCGCCAGCCACACCGCCATGATCGCAGCGCCTCGTACACCCACGTCACACCTCCGTTCCACGCGGCTCGCTCGAGGGAATCTGGGTTCGAGCGTGGCCTGAGCGTGATCTCGGCCATTCGATTAGGCTTCGGCGACCCGAAAGGTGCTGCCCATGTCCAAGATGTTTGCGTTCATCGGCGCCACGATCCTCGGCTGGGCGGGCTGGTGGCTGGGCGCCCACGTCGGCATCATGACGGCCTTCATCACGAGCATGGTGGGAACGGGCGCAGGGATCTACTACGGGAAGAAGGTCGCGGACTACTATCTCTCGTGACCTCGGCAAGGCGGATCGCGCGGGCTCCCGGAGAGCCGCGAATTGGTACCCGTCGCGCGATTGGGGTTGGGATGCGCCACGGACAGTGTTGTACCCCTTGAATGGGGGGGCGATCGGTGGCGTGCGGGTTTCTGGTACCGCGGCCGCTGTCCCTGCAGGGAGCGGTGCTTGACGCCTAGTCGGGCAGGACAGGTTGGGCCGTCGGGACCTCGACACGCCATCCCTTGAACGTGAGACCTGCGGCCCAGCCTTCGCTCTCGACCAACAACTGTC
>Ga0210123_1001825_pt1 | contig 10403 bp, 4 predicted proteins | sample Muzzi_PWB_D2_FD_185535 | JGI IMG/M metagenome (GOLD analysis project Ga0210123, IMG submission 185535) | Wetland microbial communities from San Francisco Bay, California, USA, that impact long-term carbon sequestration - Muzzi_PWB_D2 (SPAdes) | ecosystem: Environmental > Aquatic > Marine >... | reverse complement strand
CCTGGGGGTCATCAACCTGGCCGACAAGCGGGGCGGCGCCCCCTTCTCGCGGGGCGACCTGCGCCACCTGGTGCCGGTGGCCCAGCAGGCGGCCCTGGCCCTGGAGCGCATCGCGGCCCTGAAGAAGAGCGAGGAGCTGAAAAAGGCGTCGATGACCGACTACCTGACCGGGCTCCTCAACCGCGCGGCCTTCGACCGGCGCCTCTCGGAGGAGGTGGAGCGGGCCCAGCGCTACCCGTTCGCGAGCCCGCTGTCGCTGCTGGTGGCGGACATCGACGACTTCAAGCGGATCAACGACTCGCTGGGGCTGTTCACGGGGGACGACTGCATCCGGGAGTGCGCACACACGCTCCAGGAGGGCACCCGGACGATCGACTCGGTGTTTCGGCGCGGGGGCGAGGAGTTCACGGTGATCCTGCCCCACACCAGCCGCGAGGCCGCCCTGACCCTGGCCGAGCGCCTGTGCCGCGCGGTGGCCGAGCTCCAGGTGGTCAGCAAGCACACCCCGAGCGCGGTGTCGTTCACGGTGAGCATGGGGCTCGCCACGTTCCCGGACGACGCGGACTCGGAGGACGCCCTGTTCCAGCGCGCCAACCAGGCCCTGCACGCGGCCAAGGAGGGGGGCAAGAACCAGGTCGTGACCCTCCCCCCGGGCCTCCCGATTTAGCCTACCCTCTCGGAACGGGCCGGAAGGCGCCCGCCGGGGCCTAGCTGCCGGCGGCCTGGTCGGTCTGGGGCACCCGCAGCGGGAGCCCCGGGCGCATCGCGCCGGCCTCGGCCGCCGACCCGAGGGCCGCGGCCTGGGCGTCCACCAGCCGGGCCGCCTCCTCGCGCACCGCGTCGACGTCCGCCGGCACGTAGGAGCGCCGGTACTCCCGGTGGCCGGTGCCGGCCGGGATGCGCCGTCCCACGATCACGTTCTCCTTCAGGCCCACCAGCTCGTCGATCCGGCCCGACACCGCGGCCTCGGTGAGGACGCGGGTGGTCTCCTGGAACGACGCCGCCGAGATGAACGAGTCGGTGGACAGGGCCGCCTTGGTGATGCCGAGCAGCACCGGCTTCGCCGTGGCCGGCTGGCCGTCGTCGGCCGTGACCTTCTGGTTGCTGTCGGCGAAGTTGAAGCGGTCCACCAGGCCGTCCGGCAGGAAGCCCGTGTCGCCCGGGTCGACGATCTGGACCTTGCGCATCATCTGGCGGACGATCACCTCGATGTGCTTGTCGTTGATCGTCACGCCCTGCAGCTTGTAGACCTCCTGGACCTCGTTGACGATGTACTTCTGGAGCTCCTTGGGCCCCAGGATCGCCAGGATGTCGTGGGGGTTGGCGGCGCCGTCCATGAGCGGCTCACCGGCCTCCACCCAGTCGCCCTCGTGCACGTTGATGTGCTTGCCGCGGGGGATCAGGTACTCGCGCTCGTCGCCCACCTCGTTGCGCACCACGACCTTGCGCATGCCCTTGGTGAAGCCGGCGAACTCCACCGAGCCGCCCAGCTCCGAGATGACCGCGCACTCCTTGGGGCGGCGCGCCTCGAACAGCTCCGCCACGCGCGGCAGACCGCCGGTGATGTCCTTGGTCTTGGTGGTCTCGCGCGGGATCTTGGCGAGCACGTCGCCCGGGCTGACCTGCACGCCCTTTTCCACCAGCACGTTGGCGCCGGAGGGCAGCAGGTAGCGCGCCTGGCTGCGCCCGTCGGGCAGGCTCAGGGTGCGGTGGTGGTCGTCCTTGATCGAGATGCGGGGCCTGAGCGAGGTGTCGGAGAAGTCGGTGATCACCCGGCGCGAGATGCCGGTCACCTCGTCCACCTCGTCACGCATGGTGACGCCCTCGGTGATGTCGCCCATGGCGACCGTCCCCTCGACCTCGGTGAGGATGGCGTTGGAGAACGGGTCCCACTCCACGAGCTTCTCGCCGGCGTCCACGTGCTGGCCGTCCTCGACGAACAGCTTGGCGCCGTAGATGACGGAGTACTTCTCCTTCTCGCGGCCGCCCTCGTCGATCGCCACCTTGGCCTTGCGGTTCAGGACCACGAGCTGGCCGTGGCGGTCGCGCACGGTCTTCATGTCGACGAAGCGCACGGTGCCGCCGTTCTTGGACTTGAGCACGCTCTCCTCGGCCACCTTGCTGGCGGTGCCGCCGATGTGGAAGGTGCGCATGGTCAGCTGGGTGCCGGGTTCGCCGATGGACTGGGCGGCGATGACGCCCACCGCCTCGCCGATCTCCACCAGCCGGCCGGTGGCCAGGTCGCGCCCGTAGCACTTGACGCACACCCCGCGGCGCATCTCGCAGGTGAGCACCGAGCGGATGCGCACCTCGTCGATGCCGGCGTCGACGATGGCGGCGGTGCCGTTCTCGTCGATCTCCTCGCCGGCCCCCACGAGAATCTCGTTGTTGACCGGGTCGTGGATGTCCTCGCAGGCGGTACGGCCCAGGATGCGCTCCTCCAGGGAGCCGACGATCTCGCCGCCCTCCACCAGCGCCTTGACGGTGATGCCGTCCACGGTGCCGCAGTCGGGGTCGGCGATGATCATGTCCTGCGCCACGTCCACCAGGCGGCGCGTCAGGTAGCCCGCGTTGGCGGTCTTGAGGGCGGTGTCCGCCAGGCCCTTGCGGGCTCCGTGGGTGGAGATGAAGTACTGGAGCATGGTCAGCCCCTCACGGAAGTTCGCCGTGATGGGGGTCTCGATGATCTCGCCGGTGGGCTTGGCCATCAGGCCGCGCATGCCGCCCAGCTGCTTGATCTGGGCCGCCGAGCCGCGGGCGCCGGAGTCGGCCATCATGTAGATCGAGTTGAAGTCGGCGCCGGCCTCGGCCTGGCCGCCCTTGACCGACTCCTCGCGCTGGCGCAGTTCCTCCATCATGATCGCGGCCAGGGCGTCGGTGGTGTGGGACCAGACGTCCACCACCTTGTTGTACCGCTCGCCCTTGGTGATCAGGCCCTCGGCGTACTGCCGGTCGATGGCCGTGGCCTCGTCGCGGGCCGCGCTGATCAGCTCGGCCTTGTTGCCGGGCACGTGCATGTCGTCGATGGAGATCGAGATGCCCGCGCGGGTGGCGCTGCTGTAGCCCACGTCCTTGATCGCGTCGAGCAGGCGCACGGTCTCCCTGGCGCCGGCCTCGCGGAAGACGCGGTTGATCAGGCGCGAGACGTTCTTCTTGCCCATCTCCTGGTTCACCAGGGAGAACGGCAGCCCCTCGGGCAGGATCTCGGAGAGCACCACCCGGCCGGCGGTGGTCTGCACCACCTCGCCGTTCATGCGGACCCCGACGCGGGCGTGCAGGTCGAGCACCCCCTGGTCCAGGGCCATGCGCACCTCCGCCGGGCCGTAGAACTGGCGCCCCTCACCCTTGCAGCCGGCGCGCTCCTTGGTCAGCCAGTAACACCCCAACACCATGTCCTGGGACGGCACCATGATGGGCTGCCCCGAGGCCGGCGAGAGGATGTTGTTGACGCTCATCATGAGCACCCGGGCCTCGATCTGGGCCTCGATGGACAGGGGCACGTGGACCGCCATCTGGTCGCCGTCGAAGTCGGCGTTGAAGGCGGTGCAGACCAGCGGGTGCAGGCGGACGGCCTTGCCCTCCACGAGCACCGGGTCGAAGGCCTGGATGCCCAGCCGGTGCAGGGTCGGGGCGCGGTTCAGAAGCACCGGGTGCTCCTGGATCACCTCGTCCAGGACGTCCCAGACCACGTCCTCCTCCATCTCCACCATGCGCTTGGCGCTCTTGATGGTGGTGCAGTAGCCCTTGGCCTCCAGGCGCTCGAAGATGAAGGGCTTGAACAGCTCGAGGGCCATCTTCTTCGGAAGCCCGCACTGGTGGATCTTGAGCTCGGGGCCCACCACGATCACCGTGCGGCCCGAGTAGTCCACGCGCTTTCCCAAGAGGTTCTGGCGGAAGCGCCCCTGCTTGCCCTTGAGCATGTCCGACAGGCTCTTGAGCGGGCGCTTGTTGGCGCCCCGGATGGCGCGGCCGCGGCGGCCGTTGTCGAACAGGGCGTCCACCGCCTCCTGGAGCATCCGCTTCTCGTTGCGGATGATGACCTGGGGCGCCTTCAGCTCGATGAGGCGCTTCAAGCGGTTGTTCCGGTTGATGACGCGGCGGTAGAGGTCGTTCAGGTCGCTCGTGGCGAAGCGCCCGCCGTCCAGGGGCACCAGGGGGCGCAGGTCGGGCGGCAGCACGGGCACCACCGTCAGGATCATCCACTCGGGGCGGTTGTTGGAGTTGACGAACGCCTCGACCACCTTCTGCTGCTTGATGAGCTTGGTCTTGGTGGTCTGGCTGGTGGCGGTCTTGATCTCCTGCGCCAGGCGGCCCGACATCTCCTCCAGGTCGAGGGCCGAGAGCAGCTCGCGGATGGCCTCGGCTCCCATGCCGACCTTGAGGTCGGGGTGCTCGGCCATCAGCTCGCGCGCCTCGGTCTCGGTGAGCACGTCGCGCTGCTTGACCGGCGCCTCGCCCGGCTCCAGCACGATGTAGGCCTCGAAGTAGAGCACCCGCTCCAGGTGGTTCAGGCTGACGTCGAGGAGGTTGCCGATGCGGCTGGGGAGCCCCTTCAGGAACCAGATGTGGGCCACGGGGGCGGCCAGCTCGATGTGGCCCATGCGCTCGCGGCGCACCTTGGACTGGATCACCTCGACGCCGCACTTGTCGCACACCACGCCGCGGTGCTTCATGCGCTTGTACTTGCCGCAGGCGCACTCCCAGTCCTTGGTGGGGCCGAAGATGCGGGCGCAGAAGAGCCCGTCCTTCTCCGGCTTGAAGGTCCGGTAGTTGATCGTCTCCGGCTTCTTGACCTCGCCGTAGGACCACGACCGCACCTTCTCCGGGCTCGCCAGGTGGATGCGCAGGGCGTCGAACTGGATGACGTTGCGGGATCGATCGTAGAAGCTGGTGAGCATGGTCACTCCGCCTTGATGCCTATGGGGCGGCTCGCGCCGCCGGGTGGGGTCGGCCCCAATTTCGAATCACGCCGGAAATCACTCCGGAAGTCCCGTCGGACGCCGGCTAGACGTCCACCGCCCGCAGGAGCTCCACCTCGAGGCCGAGGGCCTGCAGCTCCTTGATGAGCACGTTGAACGACTCGGGGATGCCGCTCTCGAGGTAGTTCTCGCCCTTGACGATGGACTCGTACATCTTCGAGCGCCCCGGCACGTCGTCCGACTTGACGGTCAGGAACTCCTGCAGGGTGCTCGCCGCGCCGTGGGCCTGCAGGGCCCACACCTCCATCTCGCCCAGGCGCTGGCCGCCGAACTGGGCCTTGCCGCCCAAGGGCTGCTGGGTGACCAGCGAGTAGGGGCCGATGGAGCGCGCGTGGATCTTGTCATCCACCAGGTGGTGGAGCTTGAGCATGTACATGAAGCCCACGGTGACCGGGCGCTGGAACAGCTCGCCGGTCTTGCCGTCGCGCAGCTGGATCTGCCCGTTCTCGGGCAGATTCGCCTTCCGGAGCAGGTCCTTGATCTCGGCCTCCTTGGCGCCGTCGAACACCGGCGTCGCCACGTACAGCCCGAGGGCCCGCGCCGCCCAGCCCAGGTGGGTCTCCAGGATCTGCCCCACGTTCATGCGGGAAGGCACGCCCAGGGGGTTCAGCACGATGTCCACGGGGGTGCCGTCGGGCAGGTAGGGCATGTCCTCCATGGGCAGGACGCGGGAAACCACGCCCTTGTTGCCGTGCCGGCCGGCCATCTTGTCGCCCACCTGGATCTTGCGCTTCATGGCGACGTAGACCTTGACCAGCTTGAGCACCCCGGGGGGCAGCTCGTCGCCGCGCTTTAGGCGCCCGACGCGCTCGTCGAAGACCATCTGCAGCTCGTCGCGCTTCTCGCGGAAGACCATCTCCAGGCGCTCGATCTGGTCCTGGTCCTCGGCCTTGGCGAGCACCACGTTCTGCAGCTGCTCGTTGGGGATCTTGGCCAGGGCGTCGGCCGAGATGGGGCGGCGGCGCTTTAAGACGACGTCGCCGCTCTCCGGGTCCATGTAGTCGCGGGCGCTCTCCTTGCCCACGATGGCGCGCCGGAGGTTCACCATGAACTCCTCCTCCAGCACCCGGACCTCGTCGCGGTGGTTGCGCTCCAGGCGCTGGATGTCCTGGAACTCGATGGTGCGCGAGCGCTCGTCCTTCTCGGTGCCCTTGCGGGAGAAGATCTTCACGTCCACCACCACGCCGGAGGTGCCCGGGCCCATGTAGAGCGAGGCGTCCTTCACGTCGCCGGCCTTCTCGCCGAAGATGGCGCGCAGCAGCTTCTCCTCCGGGGTCAGCTGGGTCTCCCCCTTGGGGGTCACCTTGCCGACCAGGATGGAGCCGGGGTTGACCTCGGCGCCGATGCGGATGATGCCCGACTCGTCCAGGTCGGCCAGGATCTCCTCGCCCACGTTGGGGATGTCGCGGGTGATCTCCTCGGGCCCCAGCTTGGTGTCGCGGGCCTCGATGGAGAATTCTTCGATGTGCACCGAGGTGTAGACGTCCTCCCGCACCAGGCGCTCGGAGAGGAGGATGGCGTCCTCGTAGTTGTAGCCCTCCCACGGCATGAAGGCCACCAGCACGTTGCGCCCCAGGGCCAGCTCGCCACGGTCGGTGGAGGGCCCGTCGCACAGGATCTGGCCGGCTTCCACCCGCTCGCCCGGGCCCACCAGGGGCTTCTGGTTCATGCAGGTGTTCTGGTTGGAGCGCTGCCACTTGATCAGCGAGTAGATGTCCACCGGGCCGCCCTTGTCGACCTGGTCGTCGTCCACCCGGATCACGATGCGCGAGGCGTCCACGCTCTCCACCATGCCGGAGCGGGCCGCGGGGATCACGTAGCCGCAGTCGCGCGCCACCACGTGCTCCATGCCCGTGCCCACCACCGGCGCCTCGGAGCGGATCAGGGGCACCGCCTGGCGCTGCATGTTGGAGCCCATCAGGGCGCGGTTGGCGTCGTCGTTCTCGAGGAACGGGATCAGGGCCGTCGCCACGCTCACGATCTGGCGCGGCGAGACGTCCATGTACTCCACTTCCTCGCGCGGCACCATGAGGAAGTCGCCGCTGCTGCGCACCAGCACCAGCTCGTCCTGGAGCTTGCCGCTCTTCATGACCGGCGTGTTGGCCTGGGTGATGGAGTAGCCCTCGCCCTCCACCGCCGAGAGGTAGACCACTTCCTTGGCCACCTTGCCGCCCGTGACCTTGCGGTAGGGACTCTCGATGAAGCCGAAGCGGTTGATCTGGGCGTAGGTGGCGAGCGACGTGATCAGACCGATGTTCGGCCCCTCCGGGGTCTCGATCGGGCAGATGCGGCCGTAGTGGGTCGGGTGCACGTCGCGCACGTCGAACCCGGCCCGCTCGCGGGTCAGACCCCCCGGTCCCAGGGCCGACAGGCGGCGCTTGTGGGTGATCTCGGAGAGGGGGTTGGTCTGGTCCATGAACTGGGAGAGCTGGGACGAGCCGAAGAACTCCTTGATCGCCGCCGAGACGGGCTTGGCGTTGATCACGTCGTGGGGCACCGCCTCGGGCAGCTCCACCAGGTTCATGCGCTCCTTGACCGTGCGCTCCATGCGCACCAGGCCGATGCGGAACTGGTTCTCCAACAGCTCGCCCACGGCGCGCACGCGGCGGTTGCCCAGGTGGTCGATGTCGTCCACCTCGCCGCGGCCGGAGCGCAGGTTCACGAGATACCGGACCACCTCGACCACGTCCACCGCCGCCAGGGTGCGGTGCTCGAGGGGCAGCTTGATGCCCAGCTTGGCGTTCATCTTCAGGCGCCCGACCTGGGAGAGGTCGTAGCGCTTGGGGTTCAGGAACAGGTCCTCGAACAGGGCCTGGGCGGCGGCCACGGTGGGGGTCTCGCCGGGGCGGATGCGCTTGTAGACCTCGACCTTGGCCTCCTCCGGGCTCTGGACGTTCTCGAGGGCCAGGGTGTCGCGGATCACCGGCAGCACCTTCACGCCGTCGATGAACAGGAGCGAGAGGTGGTCGATGCCCGCGGCCTCCAGCTCGGCGAGCTTCTCCTCCGTGAGCTCGTCGTTGCGCTGCAGGAGCACCTCGTCGCCCTTGGGGGCCGTAATGTCGTGGGCCGCCACGCGGCCGATCAGGTCGGCGCGCTGCATGGGGATGGTGCTGATGCCCGCGTCGCCCATGCGGCGCACGGCCGCCTTGGTGACCTTGTTGCCCTCCTTGACGATCACGTCCCCGGTCTTGGGGTTGACGATCGCCACGGTGGCGCGGAGTCCGGCGTGGATGTCGGCGTTGAGGTCGGCGGTGACCTTCTCGCCGTCGATCCTCACCTCCTCCACCGGGTAGTACATCGAGAGGATGTCCTCGCTGGAGTACCCGAAGGCCTTGAGCAGCACGGTGGCCGGCATCTTGCGGCGCCGGTCGATGCGCACGTAGAGCAGGTCCTTGGCGTCGAACTCGAAGTCGAGCCACGAGCCGCGATAGGGGATCACCCGGGCCGAATAGAGGGGCCGGCCGCTGGCGTGGGTCTTGCCCTTGTCGTGGTTGAAGAAGACGCCCGGGGAGCGGTGCAGCTGGCTGACCACCACGCGCTCGGTGCCGTTGATGATGAAGGTGCCGGTGTCGGTCATCAGGGGCAGCTCGCCGAGGTAGACCTCCTGCTCCTTGACCTGCGCCGGCGTGCGCTCGCCCTCACCCTCCACCTGCTCCATGACCACGAGGCGCGCACGAATGCGCAGGGAGGCGGCGTAGGTCATGCCGCGCTCCAGGCACTCGCGCACGTCGAACTTGGGCTTGCCCAGCGCGTAGTCGATGAACTCCAGCTGGGCCGTCTTGTTGTAGCCCTCGATGGGGAAGACGCTCAAGAAAGCGGCCTGCAGACCCGCCTCCTCGCGCTTGTCCGGCGCGACGTCCTTCTGGAGGAAGACGTCGAACGACTGGCGCTGGACCGAGATCAGGTTGGGGATCGCCAGCACGTCCCCCTGCTTACTGAAGTTGAGCCGCTCGCGCAGACCCGACCGGACGGTTTGTGCCATGCCTGTCTCTACTTGCCCCCGCGAAAGATAAAAAGGTCCGCGCACGGGGGGGCGCCGGCCCCTCCGCGCACGTCGGTTGCGGTATGTGTGTATCGCGCGGTCGCCGCCACGACCGATACGGACCGGTGCGACGCGGTCACTTCACCTCGACTTGGGCGCCGGCCTCCTCGAGCTTGGCCTTCAGGCCCTCGGCCTCCTCCTTGGAGACCCCCTCCTTGACCGCCTTGGGGGCGCCCTCCACCAGGTCCTTGGCCTCCTTGAGGCCGAGGCCCGTGATCTCGCGCACCACCTTGATGACGGCGATCTTCTTGTCGCCGGCCGCGTTCAGGACCACGTCGAACGCCGTCTTCTCCTCCTCGGCCGCGGCCGGGGCCGCGGCGCCGCCGGCGGCCGCCATCGCCATCACCGGCGCCTGGGCCGAGACGCCGAACTTCTCCTCCAGCGCCTTGACCAGCGTGTTCAGCTCGAGGACCGTCATCTCCTCGATGGCCGAGATCATCTCCTCCGACGTCAGCTTCGCCATTTCCTTCCGATCGCTCCTTCAGACTGCTTTTGCCGAATGCTCCGGCATCCGAATCCAGAAAACCGTCGAGATCAGGCCGCCTTGTTGCGGGCGACGTCCGCCAGGACGTACACCAAGCCGCGCACCGTGCCCGCCAGGACGTTCGCCAGCCCCGAGATGGGGCTGTTGAGGGCGCCGGCCAGTCGGGCCAGCAGCTCCTCGCGGGTGGGCAGGTCGGCGATCTGGGCGACGCCCTTGGCATCGACCACCGTCCCCTCCACCAGTCCCGCCGAGACGACGAACAGCTCCGTGTCCTTGGCGAAGGTCTTGATGACCTTGGCCGCGGCCGCGGGGTCGCCGTAGGCGAACACGACGCCGACGGGCCCGCGGAAGTGCTCCGCGAGCCCCAAAGCGGGCGGCGCGTCGATGGCGCGCCGCGCCATCGTGTTCTTCACCACCCGGAAGCGTCCGTCCACCTTGCGCAGCTCGTTGCGCAGGTCGGTGACCTGGGCCACCGACAGACCCTTGTACTGGGCGACCACGGCCAGGCTCGCGCGGGCGAACTCCGCTTTCAGGCCGTCGATCTGCTCCTGCTTCTCCGTCCGGTTCACCGTTCCCCTCTGTCTTCTCCCAACGGCGCCTGTCCATCAGGGCCGCCATGTCCCGGCCCCTTTCGGGGCCCCTGCTGCCTGTCGCTCAACCGCTTGTCAGCCGCACGCCTGGGGGCCGCGCGGCGCGTGATGGCGGTTGGGGACGACCCCCTTGGGAGAGGGTGAACGTCGCCCCGGCGCCTCCATCTCGGTGGGCGGGTGGTCCCATTAAGCGCCCCTCGTCAGGCCCCGAAGGGGCGCGCCCACGGTCTTCGATGGCCCCGGGTTTCGTCCGCAGACGCCCCCGGGAGCCGGTCCTCGCAATGTGCGCGGCGCCCCCTTGGGGCCCA
>Ga0210123_1001824_pt1 | contig 10403 bp, 4 predicted proteins | sample Muzzi_PWB_D2_FD_185535 | JGI IMG/M metagenome (GOLD analysis project Ga0210123, IMG submission 185535) | Wetland microbial communities from San Francisco Bay, California, USA, that impact long-term carbon sequestration - Muzzi_PWB_D2 (SPAdes) | ecosystem: Environmental > Aquatic > Marine >... | reverse complement strand
AAGCTATTCACTGGTTCCGCTCGCGTCAGATACATCGTACCCACCCACCCCGTTATCTGCAAGGAGGAAGACATGGCTGTACTGTTACAAGCTATTCACTGGTTCCGCTCGCGTCAGATACATCGTACCCACCCACCCCGTTATCTGCAAGGAAGAGGACTTGGCTGAATTGTTACAAGCTATTCACTGGTTCCACTCGCGTCAGATACATCGTTTCTATGCAAGACCCGCAATACGCTCAAACATGATGCTTTTATTGAGCTAAATAAGCCCTTGTTTTGTGATTTCAGTTGTTTGCCCGTATAGATAGGCTATCGGAGTTTTCGCTTACCTGCGAAAAATCGTGCTTGTCCAAATATGGGGCATCTGTGAGCAGTCACAGTGTTTGGGGTTAAATAAATCAATGGGTTATATCCCCCATGCGTAGCTAGGCTGGGAGAAAAAACTCAGGGTATAGGTATCTGCGATCGAAAAGATGCGATCGAAAAGATTATGCGCTCTGGCGATATCACAAAAGGTCTTTTTCAGTCCGATCTCGTCCCACAGAGTTTCGATGGCCAGGACTGTGCCGAGCATGACGGTCTTGTCGATCTTCAAATCCTGGCCAAGAGACGAATCTGATTGTCAGTGCCAGAAATCATAAGGGACGGATTTGAAAAACGGCCGATTTTTGCCTATAGGTTGAAACCGTAAGATTAAGGGGGCATGAAAAATGAATTTCTTGACATTAAACAGTAACACGCCGTTTGTAAAAGTCGAGCTTGAAGAATTAAACAATATTCAATTGTGTGCAAAGCTGGAGTACTTGAACCCCACCGGCAGTGTAAAGGATCGTGCGGCTTCATTCATACTCCAAGAAACCTTAAGAAAAGGCATCATAAATCAGAATACGACCATTGTCGAATCATCGTCTGGAAATTTAGGAGTTGCTCTGGCAGCATACTGCAAAAAATATGCTCTTCGCTTAATTGTTGTGATTGATCCTCATATTTCTCCAATTAATGAAATGCTCATAAAAAGATCTGGTGCTGAAATTGTAAAGGTGACGACGCCTGATAGCGGTGGCGGGTATCTGTTAAATAGAATCAAAAAGGTTTCTGAGTTGTTGTCCGAAATTCCAAATTCTTACTGGATTGATCAATATAGGAACCCTCTAAACAGGAGGGCATATTACCTCACACTTGGAAGCGAAATTTGCGATGAAGCCGATAACGTTGACTACTTGTTTCTTGGAATTAGTTCAGGAGGAACCATAGCAGGGGTTTCTCAACGTGTGAAAGAAAAATATCCAAAAGCACGGGTCATAGCGGTTGATATTGAAGGATCTGTTATCTTTGGGGGAAATCCCTCAAAACGATATATTCCCGGTATCGGCGCCAGTAAAATACCTGCAAATTTGAAATATTCAGCAATCGATGATGTTGTGATTGTCAATGAAAAAGAGACAATTGAAAGCTGTCATAAGCTTTTGAATAATCACTCCATATTCGCTGGAGGCTCATCGGGTTCTGTTATTGCTGCTATAGAAAAGTTTTTTAGAAATAAGAATGATACAAAATTGACCAATGTGGTGACGATTTTTGCCGACAGAGGAGAGCGCTATATTGACTCAATCTATAATGAGCAGTGGTGCTCCCGATTTTTTGAAAAAAATGAATCAATTAACGGTCATTCGTTAGTGAAGGAAATGGCTGTATTGGAATTATCCGATTATCGATAACGCAGTCCAAAAACATTTATTCACGCTTATAGAAGGTTGCCTGTCCGATTCTAACTAAAACATTAAGGAATTGAAAATGGAAGATAAACAACATTTACAAGGTAATGGTAAAGGCAAAACCAATTTGATTTCTCGGCAACGTCATATGATTGAAAGGTTACGGAATTGGATTTACGCCTGGATAGAAGAGAACATTGAATTTAAAGGCAACCTCGAATCCGAGGAGAAAAATCAGTATTTTCATACTTTAGGGGTGCAAGGAACGGCCGCCGGCTCTTTTTTGAGGGACTTGCAGGAATATTTGGGATACAGCCTTCGCGAAGATATTCTGGATGAATATTCGGATATTGAATCTTTTTGTTGGAGGATAGTTAAAAACGAACCCGTGGCAATTGTCGGGATGAGTTGTCGATTTCCGGGTGCGGAATCTATTGAAGAATTTTGGAGCATGCTGAAAAATGGTGAAAGTGGAATAAGTGATGCGTCTGAAAGATGGGACTTGAGTATCTTTTATAACCCCGATCCAGCTTGCCCTGGTACTGTCTGTAGTAAGTGGGCAGGGTTTATAAAAAATGTTGAAGATTTTGACGCCAATTTTTTCAGGATGAGCCCGAGAGAAGCCGCACAATTGGACCCGAGGCAAAGGGTAATGTTGGAATTGTCCTGGGAAGCATTGGAAGACGCCGGTATTCCGGCTGCGGAATTGAAGGGGAGTAAAACCGGCGTTTACGTATCCACCCTCACACAAGATTTCAGTGAGTTGTTTTTTCAGGATTTAAAACGTGTTGACGGCCATACAGGCGTGGCGGTGGCCAACAGTATTGTCGCTAACCGGATTTCCTACGCATTGGATTTAAATGGACCGAGTATAGGGATTGATACGGCTTGCTCGGGGGGATTGGTTGCGATTAAGCTGGCTGCTGATAGCCTTAGAAACTCTGACTCCTCCCTGGCGATGGCTGGTGGCATCATGTTGAATCTTCTGCCGGATACGACGGTATTTTTCACTAAAGCAGGAGCATTATCCGTAAATGGACGATGTAAAACCTTTGACGATGATGCGGATGGAATCGTACGCAGCGATGGTGCCGGAGTGGTCGTTCTCAAGCGTCTTTCCGATGCGATAAAAGATAAAGATGTCATTCATGCGATTATTCGCGGTGGCAACATCAATAATGACGGACGAACACAAGGGATAATGCAGCCAAGTCAGCGAGCTCAAGAGATTATGCTGAAAGATGCATGTGATGATGCGGATATTTCTCCTTTGCAGGTACAATATATTGAAGCTCATGGCACCGGAACGAAAGTCGGCGATCCTATCGAAATGAACGCTATCGCGAAGGTGATCGGGGAGGGAAGAAGCAAGGATAACCAATGCACACTGGGTTCCGTAAAAACTAACGTGGGACATATGGAATCCGCCGCCGGTTTTTGTGGCATCATAAAGGCGATACTGGCGATTCGGCATCGACAGGTACCCAAGGTCCTTCATTTTGAAAAGCTCAATACGGCGGCCAATATAGAAAATCGCCATATTTATGTTCAAGAAGAATTAGGGCCCTGGCCAAATAATGAGAAGCCGCTAATTGCAGGCATAAGCAGTTTTGGCTTTGGCGGTACGAATGCACATATTGTCATCGAAGAGCACGTGAACAAAAAATCTTCGTTTTTCGGTGATGTTCAAAAAAACAAAAAGATTCGTAAAACAGAACCGCCATTTCATTTTTTTACTTTGTCCGCAAGAAGCAGCGGCGCGCTGAATAATCTTACCGAAGCGATGCTGAAGCATCTGGAAGCCGAAGGTTCCGGGATTGAAGATATCTGTTATACGTTAAATAGAAAACGGAGTCATTTGGAAAGCAGGTTGGCCGTCGCAGTCACGGATAAAAAAGAGTTGGTTGGAAAATTATCTCAACATATTGAAAAAGGAGATAATTTATATGCCTTTCAAAATGATCTTATTTCCAGCGATAAGGCAAAATTGGCGATGGTGTTCTCCGGTCAGGGAACGCACTGGCCTGAAATGGGAAAATCTCTTTTCAATACATATACGGTGTTTCGTCAGCAGTTGGAAAAATGTGATGCCGTTGTGCAAGATATAGCGGGATTTAGTATTATTGAGAAGATATTTCAATCTGATGAATCCAGCGATCTTGATGCGACCGAAAACACTCAACTATCAATTTTTGCCATTCAAATTTCTTTGGCTTCCTTATGGGAATTCCTGGGTGTTGTTCCGGATGTTGTTGTAGGACATAGCCTGGGCGAAATTTCAGCGGCCTATGTGGCCGGAACACTAAGTCTCAAAGACGCGGCTAGAATTGTCTATTATCGCAGTAAATTGATGAAAACCGCTGAGGGACATGGAAAAACACTCGCCGTAGGCATCGCCTCCCATCAAATACAAGAACATCTCAAGGGCTTTGAAGCGAAAATATCCTTAGCCGGATCCAATAGCCCGGCAGCATGTATTATATCCGGGGATAGTTCCGCCATCACTGAGATTGAGCAGGAATTTAATAAAAAAGGAATTTTCTGTCGTTTGCTAAAAGGTGTTAATATCGCATTTCATAGTCATCAGATGGAACCCTTGAAGGTAAAACTAATAAATCAATTGACGGATATTAAACCCAAGCCTGCAAAAATACCTGTGTTTTCAACTGTTACGGGCAACCAGATTGATACAACTACACAGGATGCCGAATATTGGGGCGATAACATTCGCCAACCGTTTTTATTTCCGCAGGCTTTTGAAGCAATGATCGAAGATGATGTTACGTTGTTTCTCGAAGTAAGTCCGCATCCCGTGCTGGGAATGCCAATGCATCAATGTTTGGAACATTATAATCATTCAGGGGTCGTGTTCTCGACTTTGCGCAAGAACTGCGAAGAAGAACGATATGTGATGGATACGCTGTGCAAGCTCTACACGCATGGATATAATCCGGATTGGACCAAGTTAACACCCGATGGAAAGTTGACCGATTTACCCAAATACCAATGGCAAAGAGAACGTTACTGGTTCGATCAATTGGAAGGTGTGGGCAAGGTATTAAACAGCAGGATAGGAACAGGCGCGCTGGATATAAAGAAAATACAAAGTGAGAAGCATCCTTTACTGGGAGCCATATTTGCACCGGCACTAGACAAAAGTAAGGCTTATTGGCAGCAATCCATGACCGCTAACAGCCCATTTTTTATGAAGGACCATAAAGTTATGGGTGGTGTGGTCACTCCCGGAGCGGTGTATCTGGAGATGGCGATTACTGCAGCTAAAGAGTTCTTTGGAGAAGACAATATACAACTTAACGATGTTGCTTTTAAACAAGCCATGTCGCTTCGAGAAGACCGTGTAAGAGATGTCCAGGTAAGTTTCGAGCGCATGACAAAGCAGTCAGCCAGATTCTACATTAGTAGTAAAGAGCAAAATGACAATGCTGATGCGGTCTGGATTTTACATGCAGAAGGCACGGCCGGCGTTTTGATTACTGAGCCTGAGGATAAGATATCACTCGAAAATGAGAAGCAACGCTTTACTACAATAATACCTGCTGAAGAGCACTATGAAAAGATGAAGGAAGCCGGTCTGGAATATGGCGATTGCTTTCAAGCTGTTGACCGCATTTCAGTTGCCACTGATGAACTGATGGCTTACTTAAAAGTGCCGGAAGCGATGGGGGGGGAAACGCGGCTTAACTTAAATCCTGTGCTCCTGGACGCAGCTCTTCAAACAGTTATTCATCTTTTGCTTACTTCCAATGGTATGTATTTGCCCGGCGGTGTCGAGCAGATCAAAATTTTTGATAAAACGCCTAAGGCGGTATGGTGTTTAGTGAAATTAATATCGCGACCGGAACAAAATGAAGATAACTGCGGTCGTCTGGATATCAGATTGATCAACGATATCGGTGAGTCAATAATGGAGGGATACGGTATTAAATTTGTGCGGGTTGATAAAATCAATACGCTTTCTCAAGCCGATATATTTAATACTTTCGCACAGCCACAATGGCAGGAACTGGAAGATGTCGTCGATGATGCCGACCTGCCGTCAATGGATACCCTGCATGTGTTGATCGCGGATCGAGAAGGGGTTGCTGATAGTCTTGAACAGGCGCTTGAAGAGAAAAATATACCTTGTGTCAAAGTTGTGCCCAAAAATGATACCAACGGGAGTGAGGGGATCATAGGGATAGATCCTGAAAATAGAAATGACTTGCAGGATCTGGTAGAAACGCTTACCCGGGAGGCTGAACAACGCGGCCTTAATGCATGCAATTACATTTACATGTGGGGCATTCAAGAAAGCCATGCCGGTGGTATTGATAAAGAACGGTTGTTAAGTTTTCATAGCAAAGTATCTAACCCGTTACTTTATCTCGTCAAAGCCTTAGCGCCCCAGGATACAAAGATCACCAATAAACTATGGATGATAACACGTGAAGGATCGCAGGTGAGGGGTACAGAAGATATTAATCTGGCTTCTTCGCTATTGGGAATGGGAAATGTCATTTTTAATGAACATACAGATCTTTGGGGAGGATGGATTGATATCGATGCGCAAAATACGAACGAGACGAATACAAGAATAATTCAGTATATCAATGGCGGATTCCCAAAAGAAAACCATCTGGCGATACGAAACAGCAGTGTACTTGCTCAAAGACTGGTTCGGCACACATTTGATCGATCTATAAAAGGATTGCGTTTTAGGCCGAACGCGACCTATTTGGTAACAGGTGGTTTTGGAGGTCTCGGCTCTTTAGTGGCAAAATGGATGGTTGAAAATGGGGCGGCACATATTTTGATAGTTGGAAGATCGGCCGTTCCCCCCAGAACGCAGTGGAATGATACCGATCAATTTACGGAAACAATCAAGAGAAATATCGCCACGATCAAAGAACTGGAGTCTCTTGGAGCATCAGTGCACACGATTGTCGCAGATATCTCAGATAAAGAAACGATCTTTAAGCGTTTGAGAGAATTCGAGGATGAAAATCGACCTGAAATAGCAGGTGTGATGCATACGGCGGGGATTTTAAAGGACAGTTTGCTTTTGAACATGGAAGCAGAAGATATCCTGGCTGTAACGCTTCCTAAAATTCTCGGCGCCTGGAATCTGCATGAATACTTGCGAAATAAGAATCTCGAATTTTTTCATCTGTTTTCATCGATATCTTCTATCCTCGGAATGATGGGCCAGGCAAATTACGCAATGGCAAACGCATTTATGGATTCGCTTGCGCATTATAGAAAACAAAATGCTCTGCCTGCATGTTCCATCAATTGGGGACCATGGGCCGAAGTCGGTATGGCGGCGACCGCAGATCTTGGAGAGCAGCATGACGCACTAGGGATTCAGGCACTTAGCAACGAAGAAGGTCTCCTGGCCTTGTCGATTTTGACGGAATCAAACCCGACCCAAACAACCGTTTCATGGATGGAATTGAACAGGATAAAAAAGATATACCCCATAGGAAAATCAAATTTTTTCTCGCAAATTGAAGATGCGTATACCGTCCCCGAAACTCACGACGAAGCTGATACGGATTTCTTCTACAAATTTATTCTTATGGATGAGACGGAACGAATTAATTACGTGACAGACAAGGCCCGGGCAATTATTGCGAAAATTATGGTATTCGAACCCGAAAAACTGAAAGTAGATGTTGATTTAAATGACATGGGGCTGAATTCGATAGCCGGAGTACAAATACAAGCAGCGATTAAAGACAAGTTCGGAATCGATATCCCGGTTTTTGATGTCTTGAAAGGAGTATCCATCAATGAGCTTGCTTTGAAAATATCTGCCGATATTCTGGAAAGTGATATGGTTACGGAAATCCTCGATGAGATAGAAAATAACGCCGAGAATCTTAAGAACTAAGAAAAAGTCGAAAGGGAAGATCTCCTTCCACTGATTCTATGGACAGACAACGGGAGAGGTGCGGTATAATGGCCACCGAGAGTATTATAAGGATAGCAACGAAGCATCAATATACCGTTAATTCAATAAGAAAACGGACCGGTAAAATTTTAATCTTATCCCTGCCCATGATTATAGGAGTTCTTGCCGCGGTAATAATGAATCTTATAGATACGGTTATGATCGGGACGCTGGGCCCCAACGCGATTGCCGCGGTAAATTTGAGCATCTTTACTTCGTCGCTTGTCGTTGATTTCACCGTCGCTATTGGAGCCGCTGTTTTGTCGTTATGCGCCCGAAGATTGGGTGAAGGCAAAATATCGGAAACCAAGGAAATTTTAAGCGAATCGATCCTTATTGCTTTGACTTTCGGAATTCCACTGTCAATCGCGGGGGCATTTGCAGCCCCTTATGTACTGCCTTTGATCAATAGCCATCCGCTGGTTATTGAACAGGGCACCAACTATTTGAGAATTACCAATGCCGGTTGGATCCTGATTATACTCTTTTATGTGTTTCAGGGATATTATGATGGAATTGGGCGCCCATATATTTATCTGAAAAATGCTGGAGTGATGGTAATCGTTAATGTAACTCTTAATTACTGCCTGATTAACGGAAATTTCCATTTTCCCGCCATGGGAACGTCGGGCGCGGCCATTGCCACGGTATCTTCCTATTTCTCTGGAATAATGATCTTTGTACTCATGATGATTTGGGAAAATAAAAGCTTCGCTATTTTTAAAAGATGCCGGAATTTAGCCCAACGATCCTACATCCGAAAAAAAATCTTTAAATTATCTGCTTCCATCGGCGTTCAAAATCTGGCGATCATCTCCGGCTTCTTTATTTTTATGACCATCTCAGGGAAAATAGGTGTCATTGCAATGGCCGTCACGGGAATTTTGCTTCAACTGGCCAACACGTTGGTTTTATTTGCTCGTGCCTTTGGAAGAGCTGGAGGAACCCTTGCCGGCCAAGCACTCGGTGCAGCGTTGCCAAAAATTGCTTTTCGACGTGGGCTGCAAACCGGGTTGGTAGGATTGTTCTTTTTAAGTCCGATCTTCGCCACTTTTCTGGCTGCCCCTGAGTTGGTGATGACCGTTTTTACTAAAGATCCTGATATGATTACTTCATCAGTTCTAATTATTCAAATTCTCGGCATAGGAATGACATTTGATGTATTTGCGACCATTTTAATGTATTCGATGTTGGGAACCGGTTGGGTCCGTTCAATAGTAATATGGAATATACTTGGAATATGGGGTTTGTTTATTCCGCTATCAGTAGTTGGAGTGCTATATTTGAAGGTGGGAGTATTGGGGTTGTGGACATCCCTTTTTGTCTATCGCGTTGCTGTGGGTATAGCCTTTGTTTTTGAGTATCAGAGAAAAAAATGGTTGAATGTACAAATTTAATGCAAAATACGAAATGAGGTCAAAATGCCGCTCTACTTGAATGAACAACACATCGATCAACTAGGCATTCATTGGAATGAAGCAATCGATGCGATTAAAAAAACGGTCATTTGTTTGAAGGAAAATGATTTCGACCAACCTCTCAAACCTTACTTGCGATTTCGAAACTGTGGTAATCGGATTATTGCAATGCCCGCCTTTGTGGGCAGCGAAATTGGAGCCTGTGGAATTAAATGGATCGCAAGTTTTCCGGGTAATATCATTCGGGGAAAAAAGCGAGCTTCGAGCGTCCTTATTTTAAACGATGTAAACAGTGGTGAACCAATTTCAATTATCAATACATCGCTTCTCAGCGTTATACGCACCGCGTCGGTAAGCGGTTTGGTTATGGATTATTTTATAAAATCACGTCCAATAGAAAATATCAAAGTAGGAATTATCGGCTGGGGACCTATCGGAAGATACCATTACAAAATGTGTAGTGATATTTTGGGTGAAAGGATATCTGCCTATTATTTAACCGATCTGAGGGGAATCGATCCTGATGCAATTGATGGTCAGAATCGACATAGAATTAAAATCGTCGATAATTGGAAAGAAATCTACGCAAATTGCGACATAGTAATTACGTGTACCGTTTCTAATCCTTATATAACCGGAAAGCCTGTAGACGGGGCGCTTTATTTAAATGTTTCACTAAGAGACTTTAACACCGACGTTTACGAATATTTCAAACACTCAATTATCGTTGATGATTGGGAAGAGGTATGCCGTGAAAACACGGATGTGGAAAAGATGCATTTACAAAAAGGGCTTCAGAAAAATGATACAAAATCCATTGTCGATGTAATTGATAACTGTATTGATCACTATCCAAGGCAGTGCCCAATAATGTTCAACCCAATGGGAATGGCCGTTTTTGATATAGCCATCGCCAACCATTACTACTTGCAGGCAAAAATGAAAGGTATTGGAGATGATATAGCTTAAAGCCTGTCAACAAATAACATGGCCATATTGCATTTCATCTTCAGGCCATCTTTGGCTGCAGCTCAATCGTAAAAACCTCAACGTAGCACTGCTACGCCTGCGGATTTACGCTGATCGCCACAGCCAAATCCGACCCAAATCAGAGCGCAATCTTAGTCATGTTATTTGTGAACAGGCCCTTAATAATCTTCTGCATGACAAAGAGAAGAGAAGAGGTCTCAAATGGCAGTCAACCAGGCAAGAATAAAAAAACTATCGTCTCAAAAACTATACCAGCTCGCTGAATCGTTGAAAGCGAAAACATTGCGACAAGTGGCGGATTTCCCGGGTATTACCGCAATCGACA
>Ga0210123_1001823_pt1 | contig 10404 bp, 8 predicted proteins | sample Muzzi_PWB_D2_FD_185535 | JGI IMG/M metagenome (GOLD analysis project Ga0210123, IMG submission 185535) | Wetland microbial communities from San Francisco Bay, California, USA, that impact long-term carbon sequestration - Muzzi_PWB_D2 (SPAdes) | ecosystem: Environmental > Aquatic > Marine >... | reverse complement strand
GAGCGCGTCATGGCGCTGTGGCCGGCCGCGACGAGCGCTGGCGCGGCCCACGTGGCCCCGAGTGCGGCCCCGCAATCGGATCGCGACGCCAGCCCGGCGTCTCCTTCCGCGGCCGGCCCGACAGCCGCGGCCGGACCGACGTCGGAGAGCACCGCGGCCGTGAACCGGTCGGACGAGCGCCGTACGGCAGGTCTCGGGTGGTCGGCCCTGCTGCTCATCGTATGGGCGGGCGGCGGCCTGGCGCTGCTCTTCCGCCTGATCGTCGGGCTCGTACGCGCGGCATGGCTGGTCCGGCGCGCGCACCCGGTAGACGACCGCCAGTGGAACGTGCTGGTTTCCCTGCTCTCCCTGAAGGCCGGCCTCGGCCGGGGTGTGCGCGTCGTGTCCAGTTCCGAGGTCAACGTGCCGATGGCCTGGGGGATCTTCAATCTGTGGCTCGTCCTGCCCGAGAACTTCGAGACGTGGCCCACCGAGCGCCGCCGCGTCGTGGTGCTCCACGAGCTCGCGCATCTGCGGCGGCGGGACTGCCTGGCGCAGGCGCTGGCCCGGCTCGCCCTCGCCATGCACTGGCCGAATCCTCTGGCGTGGCTGGCCACCCGGCGCATGACCGCTGAGCGAGAGCAAGCCTGCGACGATGCGGTGCTGACCGCCGGGGTCGGCGGCCCGTCGTACGCGCATCACCTGGTGGAGATCGCCCGTGGCCTCTCGCGGCCGTCGCGGCCGGCCCGGGCAGCGGTCGCGATGGCCCGACCCTCGGAGCTGGAGAACCGGGTTCTCGCGATCCTCGACGAGCGCCGCACTCGCCGCGCCCTGGGCCGCCGTACCGCACGACTGGCGATCGTGGCCGCGGCCGCGCTTCTGCTGCCGGTCGCGGCCATCCAGCCCGCCGCGGCTCGCGCGGCGCGTGAGGCGGCTGAACCCGAAGCGGCCCCGGCCTTCAAGACGACCCGGACGCCTGAAAGAGCCCTGGCGCCCAAGACGGAAGCGGCGAACGACCCGTCCGATCCGATCGGGAAGGCGGTGGCCGACGCCAGCGCGAGCGGCTACGCCGGGGCCGACACGGACGGTGACGGGAAGCGCAGCTGGGCCGAGCTGGGCCTCCAGGCGCCGCCAGCGGCCGGTGACACGATTGAGGAACACGTCTACGTGGCGCTCGAGAAGGCGCTGGCCTCCGACGATCCCGATGTTCGCGCCCAGGTCGCGCACATCCTCGGCTCGATCGAGAGCCCGCGTGGGGTGGAACTGCTCACCGGCGTCGTCCGCAGCGACGCGAACGCGAGCGTACGGGAGGCCGCCGCCTGGGCGCTTGGGATGATCGAGTCCGCGGCAGCCGTGCCGGCTCTGACAGGCGCGACGGAGGACTCCGCCGAAGGTGTGCGCAAGCAGGCGGCCTGGGCCCTTGGCATGATCGAGAGCCCGGACGGGGTCGATCCGCTCCTGGCGCTCCTGGGCGATGGTAGTTCGGACATTCGCGACCAGGCGGCATGGGGTCTCGGCATGATCGAATCGTCGAGGGCCGTCCCCGGTCTCACCACAGCCTTCGCGAACGAGTCCTCGGCGGACGTGCGCTCTCAGATCATCTGGGCGCTCGGCATGATCGAAGATCGGGAGTCCGCCGACACGATCGTCGACGCGCTCGAGGATCCGGATCCGGGAGTGCGCAAGCAGGCCCTCTGGGCGCTCGGGCAGGTCCTCAACTAACGCTACGACCGGTTACCGGAATCCGCCCGCCGCCTCGGCGGGCTTTTCCGGGCCAGCTAATGCTAAATTTTTACTCTCAGCGAAAGATTGAAACGATGCGCACGTATGCATTACATCCCCGAGCGCCACGTTCCCGAGGTCGCGCGATTCTCGCCGCCACGTCCCTACTCTTCCTTCTTGGCTGTTCGACGCCCGCCGCCGCGCAGGAGGTCGACGCCCTGGTCCGCGCCCTTGACACGCCGGACGCACACGCTCGGGCCATGGCCGCCTGCGAACTGGGGGAGCTCGGTTCCACGGCCGTGCGCCGGGCGATGCCCAGGCTCCTCGAGCTCTTGGCCGACGACACCACGGTCGAAGGTCGCCTGTGCCGGGACGGCTACGGCTGGCGCCGTGGCTGGCACGATGACAGCTCGCCAGGCCGCGAAGCGGCCATCGCGCTGGAGGAGATTGGTTCGGCCGCGATCGATCCGCTGGTCCGGGTTCTCGACGCGGGTGACCCGCCAGCCCGCGATCACGCCGCGCTGGCGCTCGGCCTGATCGAGGACTCGCGGGCGCTCCCGGCGCTCGAACGCCATCTCCAGACGGACGCCCAGGCCCGGGTGCGGGAGCGCTCCGCGTGGGCGCTGGGGATGATCGAAGACAGCCGGGCGGTCGAGGCCCTCGCCCGGGCAGGGTCGGACGACAGCGCACAAGTGCGGGAGCAAGTAGCATGGGCGCTCGGCATGATCGAAAGCCCGGACGGGGTCGAGGCCCTCGGCCGGTTGCTTCGCGATCCCGGAGCCGACGTCCGGGCCCAGGCTGCCTGGGCGCTCGGTATGATCGAGTCCGCGCGCGGCGTCGATCCGCTCGTCGCGGTCGCGCGTGACGAGTCGCCGAAGGTGCGCGAGCAGGCGGCCTGGGCCCTCGGCATGATCGAGAGTTCCGAGGGCGTGGGGCCGCTCACCGAATTCACCCGCGACACCGAGGCGAAGGTCCGCAAACAGGCGGCCTGGGGTCTTGGCATGGTCGAGAGTGCGCGCGGCGTAGATCCGCTCGTACGGCTGCTCGACGATCCGGAGCCTGACGTCAGGGAACAGGCGGCGTGGGGCCTCGGCATGATCGAGGACGCCGCCGCCGTCGACGGCCTTGTGACCGCGCTCGGCTCCGACGTGAGCGCCGCGGTCCGGGAACAGGCGGCCTGGGCGCTCGGCATGATCGAGGACCCACGGGCGGCCGGCCCTCTCTCCGACGCGCTGGAAGACGACGACGAGGACGTCCGCGACCAGGCGATCTGGGCCCTCGGCATGGTCGTCCAGAACGCGGATATCGAGTCGATCGATACGCACGAGCTCGCGCGGCGCCTGCGCCAGTCGCTGGACGACGAATAATCCTTCCCCGCCGGTCTTCAGCCCGGCCGGCCGGCCGGGCTGAACCCTCGGCCGATCCTTCGAGAATCTCGCGCTCGTAGTCGCCCCGATCGCAGACCGGCTCCGGAATCACCCGGCCGGTCACCGACGGAATCCGGCGACAGTTGTCCCGGTACGCGACGAGGCGACTGTCGGCCAGGCCCGTCACCGCCCCGCCCTGCACCCGCGAGCTTGCCACAAGGGCCGGCAGCAGGGGAAGGATGGCACGAATCACGGTGTGCAACCGGTCGGATTCCCGGTCGCCGCCGAACGGCAGGCTGAGGTGGGCGCTCTGCACGTTCGACCATCCGTGTGCCACGAATACAGTTCATGCAACCTGCGCGAGTGGCCATGCGTCCTATAGTCCGATGGGCCCGTCACCTGACAACCGATTGGCGCTCGCCCGGGAAACGCACGCGTGACGATATATAAGATGCAACTATCTGTCATGCAATGTGTTAGAGAACATCGTCGCCCGGAGCGGCCCGATCATCGCCCGATCGACACGGCCGGGACAGGATTCATGTCGAACGCTGCCGTCCCGGCGGCGCGATTTCTGCGGTGACTCATTGGTTTGTGGCGCGGCGGTCCGCCCAGGGGTGAGCCCGGGGGAACCGTGCCGGTCAGTAACACAGGGAGAACTCAAATGCGGAAACTCATCGTTTTCGGAGCCGCCACGCTCGCCTTTATGTTCGGCGGCGTTCAGCAGGCCGCGGCTCAACAGAACATGGTAGGCGTAAAGGGCGGATTCGTTTCGTCCAAGCTGACCGGGGACATCGAGGACGGCCTCGCGTCGAGATCGGCGCTGGGCATCGGTGGATTCCTTCAGGTCATGGTTGCGCCGAACGTCTCGATCCAGCCGGAGGCCCTCTACATGATGAAGGGCGCCAAGGAAGACGCCGGCGACGGCAAGGTGAAGGTCAATTACATCCAGGTTCCCATCCTGATCCAGTACCACATTCCGGCCGTGGGCTTCTCGCCGCGCCTGTTCGCAGGTCCGTCCATCGCCTTTGAGGCGGGCTGTGATAGCGAGCAGGGCGGCGTGTCCGACTCGTGCGAGAATTCCGGCATCAACACGAAGAGCGCGGACTTCGGACTCGTGTTTGGCGGCGGTGTGGACATTCCGGCCGGCGGATTCGTGGTCACGCTCGACGGTCGGTACGACCTCGGTGTGACGAACGTCTCCGACGACGAGGGCGTCGACGTGAAGAACAAGTCGTTCGAGTTCTTCGCGGGTCTCGGGTTCCCGTTCGGCCCGTAATCTGACCCTACCTGCGTAGCTGCGCAGGAAGCCGTTCATGCGGAAGCCCGTCGGCCTGTCGGTCGGCGGGCTTCCGTCCTCTTGGGACCTTGGATGACGCCGTTTATGTTGAGGCGTCTCTTGCAAGCGGAGTGAGCGGTGAGTGATGTGACCATAGACCCGCGGCGTGATTTCGACGCCGCGTTTCGCAGCCTGTACGACGAGATGCACCGGATCGCGGCCCGGCAATTCGGCCGGGAGCGGACGGGGCACACTCTGCAGCCGACGGCCGTCGTCAACGAGGCCTACCTGAAACTGATCGGGCAGTCCGAGCTGCCCGAGGGACGCCGTTCGGACCTGCTGGGGATCGCGGCTCACGCGATGCGCCAGGTGTTGATCGATCATGCACGGCACCGGGGGGCCGAGAAGCGCGGCGGCGGCCGGCGGCGCACGACGCTCGGGGACCAGGGCTTCGAGGTGGCCCTGGACGACGTCCTGGCGATCGACGCAGCTCTGGACCGACTCGAGCGCATCGACCCCCGTCTCCGACGCGTCGTCGAGTTGCGGTTCTTCGGCGGACTCAGCGTCGAGGAGACCGCCGAGGCCCTGGAACTGACGCCGCGCACGATCCACCGCGACTGGGCGAAGGCGAGGGCCTGGTTGCACCGCGAGCTGGCGGACACCGAAGCGAAGCCCGATCTCTCGTGAGCCGAACGGAAGACCAGCGCCGCCTGCTCGAGCTTTTCGATCGACTCCTCGACGTGCCGGTGGAGGATCGAACGACCTGGATTGCCGAGCACACAGGCGAGGACCGAGATCTCCGCGCCGGACTCGAGGCCCTCCTCGCGTCCCACGAGGCGGAGGCCGGTCCGCTCGACCATCCCCCGCCCCGTCCGAGTGGTTCGGAGACCGTCGATGCGGATCACCTGCAACGACGGCTCGAGGCAGCCATCGGCGAACGCTACGAGATCGAGGCGGAACTGGGACGAGGGGGGATGGCCATCGTGTTTCGGGCGCGCGAGCGAAAGCACGATCGTCCCGTGGTTCTCAAAGTCCTCCGGCCGGAGCTCGTGCCACTGCTGGGGGAGAACCGCTTCGAGCGCGAGGTGAGAATCGCCTCGCAGCTGTCACATCCGAACATCATCGGGCTGATCGACTCGGGCACGGCGGACGGACTCCCCTTCTTTGTGATGCCGTTCGTCCAGGGCGAGACGCTGCGAGCCCGGCTCGAACGGGAGGGGCCTGTGCCCCTGGAGTCGGCTCGTACGCTTCTCCACGACATCGCAGCAGGGCTCGCTCACGCGCACGAGGTCGGCATCGTGCACCGGGACTTGAAACCCGAGAACATCCTCTGTGCCGACGACCACGCCTACATCATGGATTTCGGCATCGCGCGCCCGCTCAGCGAGTTGCAGGAAGAAGGCCTGACCCGTCCGGGGCTCGCCCTCGGCACGCCGCGATACATGTCACCCGAGCAGCGCGCTGGCCGGCCCGTGGACTTCCGCACGGACCTCTACGCCTGGGGGCTGATCGCGCAGGAGCTCGGTCCCGGGGGCGCGCCGCCGCCCTGGGAGGCCGTGGTCGAGGCCTGCCTGCGATCGGAGCCCAACGAGCGTCCGGCGAACGCAAGCGTTGTTCAGCGGGCCGTGGCCCTGGGGCGGGAGGGTCGCCCCCCCTGGCGTCGCCTGGCGTGGGAAGCCTGGCCCTGGATGGCGGCCGCCCTGGCCCTCGGGTTGCTGGCGGCCGGCGCCGTCTGGCGCTCCCGTGAACCGACCCCGGTGACGACGAAACAGCCTGCCTCGGCCGCGCGTCAGCTGCCGACACCGTTCGCCGTGGCGCCGTTCCGCAACGAGACCGGCGACCCCACCCTCGACATGCTCGGCCGGCTCACCGCCGACTGGATCGTTCAGGGCCTTCAGCAGGCCGACGTGGGCCCCGTAGTCCCGTGGGGGACCACTCTGGCGGCCGCCGAGGATTTCTCCCGGTCCGGGGGGGGCGACGACAGCCTGGCGGGTTCCCTCGCCGAGGAACTCTCCGCGGGGACGGTCATCAGTGGTTCGATCTACGCGATCGGCGACCGATTGAGCTTCTCCGCCGTCGTCACCGACACCCGAACCCGGCGGGTGATCAGCGCTCCCGCGCCGATCACGGTCGCCGCCGATTCCACCGAACAGGCGGTGCGCGAAATTCGGGACCGGATCCTGGGCAGCCTCGCGATCGAGCAGGACCCGCTGTTCGCGACGATCCCGGGCCTCAGTGGCAAGCCGCCCATCCTGGAGGCCTATCGAGCCTTCGAGCGCGGCCACGAACTGTTCCAGGCCCAGGAATACGACGAAGCGCAGGCCGAGTACGAGCGCGCCTTCGCCCTCGACACGACCTTCCTGGTCGCTCGTTTGTCCGTCGCACTCGCACAGTGGAATCGGGGTCTGTGGGCGGACGTCGACTCGTCACTGGCGTGGTTGGAATCGCGCCGCGACCGCATCCCGGAGTATCACGACCTCCGGCGACGTTCCCTGACGGCACAGCGAACCGGAGACGGCGAGCGGGCCTATCGTCTGGAGCTGCGCCGGGCGGAGCTCGGCCCCACACCCCTTGGCTCCTACAACGCCGCCAGCCTGGCCAACGAGCTCAACCGCCCGGACGACGCCCTTCGCCTCCTGAGCGCGCTGGACCCGAACTCCCCCGGCCTGCGGGGCTGGGCCCAGTACTGGACGCAGCTGGCTCACGCGTACCACGATCTCGGCCGACACGACGACGAAGTCGATGCGGCTCGGGAGATGTGGGCTCGCTTCCCCGAACGACGGATCGGAACCGTGCTGGCGGCGCGTGCCCTGGCCTCGGCCGGACGCCGGGCGGAGCTCGATTCCCTGTTCGCCTCGCTCCGCCTGCTGCCGCCCGACACCTACTGGTCATACGGTGCGGCCCGGATCGTGGCGGCAGAGGAAGCCCGCGCGCACCGTGGCGACTCGGCGGCCGCCACGGCGGACCTGCGGGAGGGGATCGCCTGGCTGGAGTCGCGCCTCGGGGAGGATCCGACGCACCGGGGTCATCGCTACTGGCTGGCCGCCGCGCGGTACGATCTCGAAGACTTCACTGCGGCGGCTCGCCTGTATGAGGCTCTGTGGAACGACCATCCGGAGCGCACCGATTATCGAGCCGGGATGCTCGTGGCCCGCGCCCATCTCGATGGGGCTGCGGTCGCACGCCGGGTCCTCGGAACGGACCTGATGCAGGGCCACGAGTACGCGACGCTGGCGCGGATCGAGGCAGCCGGCGGGGATGCCGAGCGAGCCCTGTCGCTGCTCAGCGAGGGCGTGCGTCGAGGCATCAGCGGTCGCGCGTGGCTGCACGCCACTTCTCTGCCCGACCTCGGGCGATTGGGGGAAGACCCGCGGTACGCGGCCGCGCTGGGACGAGTCGTGCCGACGACCCCACTCGCGGCGGGTCGGGCCAAAGGTCCCTAGGGGATCACGTCCAGGGGTCTCCCTCTCCGCCGCGTGCTCCGGGCCGCGTGCCGCCGGTAGACGGCGGCTCCCGCGAACCCGGCCACCAGGAGTTCAATCAACATGGCAACGACCACGAGGGCCGTGGTCAGGGGAGCCAGGACCCCCAGGAGCGCTACGGCGGACACGAGGGTCGCCGAGCCGATCGCCCACACCGCCGCCACGGCACCCAGCACGGCCCGACTCCCGGCCCCGAAGCGAGGACGGAAGCCGACATAGACCCAAACCAGCACGAAACCGACGAGAAGGCGCAGTACGAGCGGCGTCACTGTATCGGGGACGTGTCCCTCCGGGAATCCGCCTGACAGCTCGGGCAGGAGTACGAATCGTCCGACCGCCGCCCCGGTGAGCGCCAGCACCAGACCGGCCACCAGGCCCCCGGTGACCACGCCCCGCCGCTTGATGCTTGCCATGGCACCTCCACCTCACCTTCCGAAACCAGGTTCGTCCCCGAGTGGATCGTGAAGCTAACGTCGCCGCGTCTCCACCGGCGTAACGCCCGATCGCGTACGGCCGCGTGCAATCCGAGGCGGGTTGCAAAATCTAGCGCAGATCCATCGTCCCCCTGGAACGCGAAGGGCTTCACTCATATCACATAACGCTATGCTATTATGATACTTACTGTGATCATTATCCACGATCTGCACCGCGGCACGCGTTTCGCACCACGATCGGCCGTCGACGAAGGCGACAATACGCGGAGGATACCAAGCTGGGGACTCAGAATTGCCCGCTTTGCGGGACAGAGACGCCGAAGGGACACCGGTACTGCCGGGACTGCGACGCCGCAGGGTCCTACTCGACGTCGGACAGCGGAAGTGACCGCCGTGCCACGGCTCCGCCCAGGCGAGGCGGCAGCAGCGTCCCCCTCGTGCTCCTGTTCTTCGTGCTGAGCGCATTCGGCACCGTCATGGCCGGTATCTTCGCGCCGTCGGCACTCCCGTTGCTCGGAGAGGTGACAGCGCCGGGGGCCGTTGACTGGGGTCAGCTCCGCGTCGCGCGCGTCACGTCGAACATTCGCGCCCAGGCGAGCACGTCGAGCGCGATCGTGGGCACGCTCAGCGTCGGCGATAGCGTACGGGTCGAACCCGTGTCGGGTGGCTGGTACAAGGTATACGAGGCCCCGCTGGTGCAGCGCTCCGAGGCCAAGCCGCTCGGCTACATTTTCGGACGACTGCTCCAGCCGGCGGACGTCGACTTCGCGAGCGAGGCCGACAACCGAGCCCGCCCTCCGGACGACGAGATCGACTCGTCGTCTCGGAGGTCAAGTGGCCGGGGCTCCTGACCGCCTCAGATCACCTGTCGCAGCCGCCGTAGCACCTGGTCCCGATAGGGATCATCCTCCGGGATTTCCGCCACCAACCGTCCCACCCAGTCGAGCAACCGCCGATCATCACGTCGTCTCCGTTGTGGAGCATCGGGAATGTCGCGGACTGCCGTGAGCAGAACCTCGCCGAGGTGCGTGTCGACGTAACTCCAGTCTCGATCGATGTGCCGCGCGAGCTGCCGCTTCGCGTCGAGGGCGCGAGCCGCGTCGGCGAGCAGAGCTTCGGGATCCGAGTGCCAGAATGTTCGGTCGCGCATGCCTCCAGGAGGGAGCATCCGGCGTGCCACCGCCGCGAGGCCCGCCGTGCCTGACGATTCACTGGCGATCCAATCCCGGCGTGGCACGGATTCCACAGATCGGGGCACCGGACCTTTCGCTGGCACTGCACACGTGCGACCATTTCTGGCGGCATCTGATCGTTATCCGAGGGAGGCGAAACCATGCGTTGGTTGTTCATCGGGGTTGGAGTCGTAGCCGGTGTGATCGCCGTCGTGGCGGGCGTCGGCTACTCGATGCCTAATGTCCACGTGGCCCAGGTGCAGGCGGAGTATCGAGCGAGCGTCGATTCGACGTATTCCGTGCTTGCCGACGTGGAGGGCTGGCCGGAGTGGCATCCCAGCGTCGAGAACCTCACGCCGCTCGACGGTGATCCGGGCCAGCCCAGCTACCGGATTTCGGGTCCAGACGGCTCGATGACCATCACGGTCACGGGCCGCGAGCCACCAAAGCGCCTCACCACGCTGGCCGACGGAGGCATGTTCATCGGTCGGTGGACGTATTCGGTGGAACCCAGCGGCCAGGGTCAGGGGTCGCGGGTGACCGTCACCGAAGAGGCCCGCATCGACAACATCGTCATTCGCGGTCTCACGATGTTCCGGAGCCAGTCCGGCACCATCGAGCGCATGCTGCGCGCCCTCGGCACGCGGCTGGGCGATCGCGTCGAGCCGCACCGTATCAACTGACCGGAAGGCCGGCCGCTACGAGGGCGCGCGTCACGTCGGCGCGGGCGCGCAACCGGCGGAATTCCGGGAATACGCCGAGCCCCAGGGCGGCCGGCGCACGATTCTCCAGCGCTTCGGCCGACATCCGCGCCGCCCGCTCCTCCTCGCCGAACTGCGCCATGAGTGCGGCAAGCTGGACTGGATCGGGATTTAGATCGTCGGCGACGCGGGCCAGTGCTGCACGAACCTCCAGTCCGGCGAGGCCATCGGCTCGCGCGGCCGCGAGCGTCGCCGCCAGTGAGTCGGC
>Ga0210123_1001817_pt1 | contig 10444 bp, 12 predicted proteins | sample Muzzi_PWB_D2_FD_185535 | JGI IMG/M metagenome (GOLD analysis project Ga0210123, IMG submission 185535) | Wetland microbial communities from San Francisco Bay, California, USA, that impact long-term carbon sequestration - Muzzi_PWB_D2 (SPAdes) | ecosystem: Environmental > Aquatic > Marine >... | reverse complement strand
GAAGGAGAGATCCTCGGCGTCCAGGTCCTCCACCGAAGGTCTATCCCGGTTCGGTCGGATGGCCGGTGCCGCTACCCGAGGCTGACGGAGGCGGCCGTCACGCGTATCGCATTCCGAGCGGAGTCACTCCCCGGATGCGCCCTGTCCCGCTTCCGCCTCGTAGAGCGCGAGGCACGGCTCGATGGGAACGGGGTCCAGTACCATGGCGGCAGGCTCGCCAACCGATTCGTGTCCCTGGCCGTGGAGACAGACGGGTCGTTCACGCTCGCAGATTGCGTCCGCAAGAGAACCTACCGCAGGCTCCTCGCCGTCAGGCACGAATCGGATATGGGAGACGCCTATACCGTCCATCGCCCGGCGTCGGGTCCACGGCTGGTCCGCGTGGGAGCCGTCGAGCGGCGTGGGGAAGGTGGTCCGGTGCTCGGATGGCTCCGGGCCAGGTACGGCTTGCGCCGGAGGGAGGAAGAAATCGGAGTGACCCTGCTTGCTTCGCTTGACCGAGACTCCCCTGTGGTCCGCTGGACCGTAACGCTGGACAATGGAGCGCGCGATCATCGGGTGCTCGCGGACCTGCCGCTCGGCCTCCCGGGGACCCTCCTGGTCGGCACCGCCTTCGGGAGCCTCGAGCGTGGAGCGGAGCCGAAGGTGTTCTCGGCTGAGGCGCTCGAGCGGCCCGGGCCGACGGCGCCGGCCCACCGCTATGTCGCCCGCGCGGCGGAGGACGGAGGGTTAGCGGTGTTCCAGGCGGGGTCCTTCGAGTATGAGTGGAGCGGTGAGGGGAACCTGTCCTTGACGCTCCTCCGTGCGATCGGCCAGCTCTCCCGGCCGGACCTCCCCGAGAGGCCCGGCCATGCCGCCTGGCCGACCACCATCCCCGAGGCCCAGTGCCTGGGACGGCACGACGTACACATCGCCGTGATGCCGATCGGCGACGATGCGCGTGAGCCGGGGCGACTTCAGGAGCTTTGGGAGGACGCGATCGTTTCCCCCTGGGGACGGTGCCTGGAGATCGCTCCGCGCGAGCATGGGGCCTGCCCCTCCCCGTTCGGGTCGATCACCCTCGAGGGCCCCGGCTTGGCGTTCTCGACGTGCAAGCCCGCGGCGAGCGGCGAGGGGGTGGTTCTCCGATGCTGGAACGAGGCCGATACCGTCGTGGACGGCGCCTGGTCGTTCGAGCGCCCCGTCCGGCGAGCGACCCTCTGCCGAGCCGACGAGCGGCCCGTGGAGTCGCTCACCGTGGAGGACGCCGGCCGGCGTATTGCCTTTGCGGCGGCCGCGCGTGCGGTAGTAACGATCGTCGTCGCCTGACGCCCGCGTCCCACCTAGGCGTGATGGAACCGCTCATGGATCACACGGCCGTGATGCCACCGACGGATCGTGGCCTGAGTCGTCTTCCGGCGCCCGCCGTCGTGATAGGTGGTGTCGAACTCCCATTCTGAGAAGCTCACTCCTTCCCCTACGGCGCTCGCCAACAGGCGGGCCCCATGGAACTCCGCCACGGAAGCGAGGAACGCCTCTTCACGGATCCGGTTGGCATCCTTCCCCCGGCACGGCTGCTCCATGTTCTCCTGCATCTCACAGTCGTCATCGTAGAATCGCTCCAGGGCCCCCAAGAGATCCCCCGCGAGGATCGTCGCATTGAGCTCTGCGTCGCGGGGTGTCGTCGTTGTAGTCATCATCATGGCCCGTTTGTTAGGCGTGATTGGCAACGGCCTTGGTCAGGGCGCGGTCCACCGACCATCGCCCGCCGCCGAGCACCAGGACGCCGATGACCAAGCCGAGCGCCAGGGCGTGATACTCCCACCCCTCCCCGGCCTGATTCCCCGTCCAGTTCATGAAGAATCCGTTCTGCCAATGCTGCAGCAGGACGGCGCCGATCATCGTCCCGCCGATTCCCAATGCGGCGAGCCGACTGAACGCACCTGCGACGAGGCCGATCCCACCGAAGAACTCCGCGGTGGCCACCAAGACGGTGAGCGCGGCGGGGATACTCCACGTCTGCTGGAAGAAGCCGATAGTGGCATCCAAACCGTAGCCTCCAAACCAGCCAAACAGCTTCTGCGCCCCATGGGGGATCATGATCGCGCCCAGGACGACCCGGAGGACGGTCGGCGCGATGCTCTTGTCGGTTGAGATCAGGCGGTGCCAGGACATGCGAAACCTCCTTTGAATAGTAGTCAATTATTGACTAATCATGGTTTATCCAAACAAAGAGACGCTCACTCCAGCCCCGTCAGCGCCTGCTCCAGCAGCGCGATGAGCCGGCGCTGCTCCGGCTCGGTAAGCCCGCGGAGAGCATCGCGGTCTGCCCGGTCCACTACGTCATCCAGGCTCTCCAGAATGGCGAGCCCGCGCGGCGTGATCTTCGCCCACACCTGACGCCGGTCCTCGGGGACCCGATCCCTGATCACCAGCCCCTTGTTCTCGAGGCGGTCCAGGAGCCTCGTGACGCCCGGGGCCTGCTCGATCATCCGGCACCCGACTTCCAGGGTCGGCAGCCCCTGCGGGCCGGCGCCGCGGAGGATCCGGAGGACGTTGTATTGCTGGGTGGTGATCCCGCTGGTGCACAACACCTTGGCGAGATGGCGCTCGACTCGGTCCGCCACGATCATCAGCGCCACAACCCCCTCATGCGCGGAAGACGCGAAGGGCACCGTCTGTTGGATCTCCGCCTGGAATCGGCTGCTTGAACTCATGACATTAATCTACTGGTCATTAAATGATCAGTCAAGTATTTTTGGTTCCCCGCCGAAGCCAAATGGCCCCTCCAACGAGGGCGATGGTGGCGAACGAGAACCACTGAATAGCGTAACTCAAGTGGGGGCCATCGTTTAGCTCTGCCGGGGCGAGTGGGAGAGGAAATCCCCGCAGGGAGCTGTCAGGGAGCCGCTGCACCCCGACCCCGGCTACGGAATTCGCGATGCGCCTGCGGAGCTCCGGGAGGGCTAGCCGGCGCCACGTCTCAATCCCCCGGACGACGACCTGGTCGGTTCCATCGGAGTCCGGGATGGCGATTGCCATCCCTGCAATCGTCGCCGAGTCCCCGGGAGGGTACGCCGCCGGGTCGGCGGTGGCGGCGTCCGGCGATGGGACGAAGCCGCGGATCACCATGACGATGCTATCGGATCCGGCCAAGGCCAGTGGGGTCGCGAGGACGACCCCCGGAGATCCCTCGTAACTCCTCCCCCTCAAGACCACCGTCTCCTGTGGGAGGTAGTGCCCCGTCAAGGAGACAGCATTCCCCTCTCGGACGGAGCCGTGCGGTTGATTGAGGTCCACGGGAGGCGCCGACCGAACGGCCCTGAGCGTTGCGTTGGCGGCTCGGCGTTGGGCGAGTCGGTCGAGCTGCCATACGCCCAACCGGGCGCAGACTGCGGCCGCGGCCACGGTCACAACGGCGAACAGGATGTTCCGAAGGGACATGGGGATGTCTTTGAGAGTGGACAGGATCGGGTCGCTCGAACCCTCGCGCGACCGATCCCTCATCACTAACTACCACGAATACAACGGGTTGCGCGATTGCTGGGGAATGGTCTAGCGCTTGCCATGGTCGTGGGTGCGGGCGGATCCTCGCCGCTCAATGATAACCTCAGCGTGTGGTTTCATCGGAAGGTTCAGTCATGTCGAGAACATCTGCTTGCTGGCTTCTCGTCCTCGGGGTCCTCCCCGCAGCTCTCACCGCTCAGGAAGGGCGTCGCGGCATCCGCGAGGTCGTTGGGCCGCGTCGCGACGGCTTTTGGGTGATGGCGGGACTCGGCGCCGGGGGGGAGTCCTATCGGCTGCGCGGTGACGACGCCGGATATGTGGACGCGCTTTACAAACCGACCATCACCCTGAAGGTCGGTGGGACGCTTGGCGAGAACGTCCGGCTCGGTGTGGAGCTCTTCACCTGGATCGACGCCCATGACGATGTGGTCGAGTCGGTGTCCAGTCTTCAGTTGGTGGCCCAGGTCTACCCCAGCAGGGACGCGGGTTTCTTCCTCAAGGGGGGAGCCGGCGTCGGGCGGAGCGGCCTGGATGCGTCCGACGGCTTCACGTCCGCCGACGTCGGGTTCGCCGCGTCGGTCGGCGTCGGGTGGGAAGTCCCCGTGGGGCGCAACATCTTCATCGTCCCCACCGTGGATCTGCAGCACCACGTCTACCAGGGACGGGGCTTCACCGACTACGAGGAGCGTGTCCTCAATTTCGGAATGGCAATCGCCTTCCAATCCCCGTGAAGGAGGAGTGGGTGTTATGCGCGTGATGCGATACGTGGGACTCGCGATTCCCGCGATGGTGATGGCGGTCCCGGCGTTGGCGCAGTCGCGCCACGACGAAACAGGCCGGAACCGTCAGCGTCGGGAGGGCTTCTGGATCGGCTTCGGCACCGGCGCCGGCAACGAAGCCTTTGACGTCAAGGGCGTGCCTGGAGGGTTCTCCTCCTCGGAGTATGGGCCGTCGTTTTATCTGAAGTTGGGGGGCACGGCGAGTCGGCAGCTGCTCCTTGGGGCCGAACTATACGGGTGGGCCATTCAGGGCCCGGTGGACGACCGTGCCTTGGGAAGCGCCCTCTTCATCGCCCAATGGTACCCTTCACGAACCGGGCAGTTCTTCCTCAAGGGCGGAGCCGGGTGGGCCACCGCGGAGGACGGCCAGGCGGGCTCCGGCAACGAAGCCACCGGCTTCGCCTTTGGGGTGGGACTCGGCTACGATGTCCGCGTGGGGCGCACCACGTCCTTGGTACCGACCCTGGACGTCTACCACCACGATTACCGCGGCTTCAGCGAGCGCGTGGTCAACATCGGGCTGGGGGTCATGTTCCACTGAGCCGGCCCTCTCCGGAGGGGCCCCGATGCCCCGGAGGGCGCCCACTGGCGCCCCTCCGGGGCTCTTACTAGCTTACGCCCCCGACGCCCTGGTGGTGAAATTGGTAGACACGCTATCTTGAGGGGGTAGTGCCGAAAGGCGTCGCGGTTCGAATCCGCGCCAGGGCATCCCAACCGCCGGTGTAGCTCAGTGGTAGAGCACCTCACTCGTAATGAGGTGGCCGTCGGTTCGATCCCGACCACCGGCTCTCGACGGCCAGGTCCCCGGGCGCACCCGCGGGCTGGCCGTCTCGCGTTGTCCGGTTCGCCTCAAAAGGGCTTGAATCCCGGGCTCCCGAAGCGCTCCAACTGGAGGTGGTTCCACAGCGGGATCGCATAGGCGATCAGCACCACGACCACCGCCACCGCCCACCACATTCCCAGCCGGTCCCATATCCCCACCCGGTAGCCACCTGCCGGTTCCGAAAGCGACTCGGCCCACTCGATGTCCGCCGGCGCGGTCTTCTTTCCCGCCAAGAGCGTTCCGAGCATGACCATGACGAAGAACAGGGCGCCGACAAACAGGAACAGGCCGCCGAGGGCCGAGAGGCTTGTGAGCCGCTCCCAGACATGCGCCTGCGGGGCTCCGTTGTAGCCGGTCTCGAACAGCCGGCGTGGGAGGCCCATCAACCCGGTGATGTGTGTTGGGAAGGCGAACAGCACCATCCCGGTGAACCAGAAGTACGGCTGGATCTTGGCAAGGAGTCCCAGCTCCAACTGCCGCCCGGAGATCCTCGGAACCAGCCAATACGCGGTGCCCATGAACGTCAAGGCCACGGCGCTCCCGACCGTCAGGTGGAAGTGTCCGTGAATCCAGGAGGTGTTGTGGACCACGGAGTTGAGGGCGTACGCGGCGTTCACCACACCACCGAACCCGCCAACGAGAAATAGGAGCATCGCCAGGAGCGCGCTCGACACCACCGGATTGCCCCAGGGGAGGGAGGCGATCCAGCCGAAGAGTCCCTTTCCGCCGCGGAGTCGGCCGGCCACCTCGAGGGAGGCGCATATGGTGAAGGCCGTCACCAAGCTGGGGAACGTCACGGCCATGGTGTTCAGCATATGGAACAGCTTCCAATTGGCGGAGATGCCGGGGTCCATGAACTGGTGGTGGAACCCGACCGGGGTCGAGAGCACCAGGAAGAGGGCAAAGACCATCCGGCCCAGGGGCTCGGAGAACAGCTTCCCGCCAGCCTCCTTGGGGAGGAGCGTGTACCAGATGGCGTAGGCGGGGAGGACCCAGAAGTACACGAGCGGATGCCCAAAATACCAAAACAACATGCGGGACAGCATTGGGTCGATGCGGTCGACCCACCCGAGCGACCAGGGGATGAGCTGGAACAGCATCTCGGCGGCGACGCCGATGGTCGCGAGCGCCCACAGCATGGCGTTGGCGGCGGTGGCATGCATCGCCAGGCTCACGGGGCGGTCGGCGCGTTGCGACCGGGCGGCCCGCCACGAGGCGATCATGTTGGCCACCCATCCCCACGACCCGACGACCACGAGGGTCAGGCCGATGTAGAACAGCGGGTGGGCCTGCATGGGGGGGTAGAAGGTGTAGAGGACGCTGGCTTGGAAGGTGAAGATGGTGTACCCTGTCATCGCCACACCGACCAGCGCCAGCCAAAACATCCCCCAACTGAAGCCGAGCCAGCGGATCCGACCCGTCTCCTTCCGGGCGATGACGTAGCCAAGCCCCATGATGAAGAACGTCGTGAAGACCAGCGCCATGAGGACGCCGTGCGCGGTGACCGACATGTAGTACATGCGGGCCGAGCGATACGGGAGCGCCAGGTTGGCCCGGCTAATGGCCTGCATCATCGCCATCGCCGCGGCCACGCCGAAGGCCAACACGGCGACCCACACGTGCGCCAGGATCAGGCGTCGTTCGCTCGTGTCGGTGCGGGCCGGAAGGTCAATGGGCATCGGCCACCTCCGGGGTAGGAGCGGCCACCCGGTCGGCGGTCCAGCTCGCCGCCGGAACGACGGTCAGTTTGGCGGACATGGTCTGATGGCCCACGCCGCAGTACTCGTTGCACGCGATCAGGTACTCGCCGGGATCGAAGGTCGTGGTGAACTGGCTGATGTAGCCGGGCACGACCGTCGTCTGCCCATTGGTGCGGACGATCTCGAACCCATGCACCACATCGGTGGACGTCAGGTGGAACGTCACCGGCGTGTTGGCCGGCACCGTCAACTCGTTGGGCAACCAGGCAAAGGTCAGGCCGACCATCCGGACGTGGACGTGCCCGTCCGCGTCCTGGCTCACGCCCTGGGGCGCGACCCGGGGGTCGGTCATCACCGTGGCGGGGTTGGGGTCGATCGTCTCGATATGACTGGGTGGGGCCATCCCGCTGGAGATGGTGGCGAAGGCCATGGTGCCGAAGAAACCGGCCAGCACGATTCCGACACCCCACATCCAGATGCGCTCATACAGGTCCACGTTCATGGCGTCACCGGGTGGCGGGCGAGGTAGATCATGATGTAGATGGCGAACCAGCCGATCACGAACAGGGCGGCGTACGCCCCCACGAACGCAAAAGTGCCGATCGGATGCTTGGGGAGGCCCGGCGGCATTTCGGACATACCACGTTCCTCGCTGTGGAAAGCGATCACCAAGAAGTGGACGAAGATCCTGCGGTCTTAGGCGGTCCGACTGGAGTCGGCCCGCTCACGTCGGAGCGAAAATCCCACGCCCCGGACGGTCGAAATGAGGCGTTCTCCAGCGGCGTCGGCCAGTTTGCGCCGGAGGTTGCCGACATGCACATCAACCACGTTGCTCTCGGGGTCGAAGTGCATGTCCCACACCTTTTCCAGGAGCGTCGTCCGGCGGACGACCTCCTCCGGGTGGAGGAGGAAGAACTCCAGGAGCTGGAATTCCTTGGGCGTCAGGGACAAGGCGGCCCCATTCACGGTCACGGAATGGCGCAGCCGGTCCAGGGCCAAGGGCCCATAGCGGAGGGTCTCCATCCGCTCGGCGCCGCCCCGGCGGGTCAGCGCCCGGATCCGGGCCAGGAGTTCCTCGAATCGAAACGGCTTCGCGAGGTAATCGTCGGCACCGGCGTCGAGCCCGCGCACCACGTCTTCCACCGAGTCGCGCGAGGTGAGCATGAGGATAGGGGTGTTGCGCCCCTCGCGACGCAACTCCATGGCCACCTGGAACCCGTTCTTCTTGGGGAGCACGAGGTCGAGGAGGATCACGTCATACTCGTAGACGTGCCCCAGCATCGTTGCCTCGTCGCCGTCGGGTGCAATATCGACGACGTAGCCCTCCTCCTTGAGGCCCTGCTCGATGAAGCCTGCGACCTTTCGGTCGTCCTCCACGACGAGAACTTTCATGGGCATCAGTATGGTATCGCCCCCATGAACGGACAGCCAGTGCTTTATGAAGGATTCTTTAGACGTGCCTTCCGATCGCAATTCGTGGGCAGTTCCAGGACCAGTCGGGCTCCTCCGCCGGGCCGTTCCTCCGCCCAGAGGTCCCCTTGAAGGAGCCGGGCCAGCCTGCGGGAGAGGGGGAGCCCGAGCCCGGTCCCGCCACCGGGGGCATCGTCCAGCCTAGTCGCGTAGATGTCGAAGACTCGCTCCCGTTCTTCGGGGGGAATGCCGGGCCCGCGGTCACCCACGGTGATCCGGCAGCTCGCCCGTTCTTTCCCTGGCCCGGTCTGGACCTCGACCTGCGTCCCGGTCGGGGAATGGCGAATGGCGTTGGTGATGAGGTTCACCAGGATCTGTTCCAGCCGGTGGGCATCCGTGTAGCACCGCGGGAACCTCGGGTCCGCCGTGAAAGCGATCCGAACCTCGTGTTCGGTGGCAGCGGGTGTTGTGAGGCCCACAGCCCGACGGATGACCTGGGTCGCATCGATCTCGGCGAACCGCGGCTGGAGCCGATCCTCATCGAGGCGGCTCAGGTCCAGGAGGTCGTTGACAAGGGCCACGGCGTGCTCGGCGGACTCGAGGACCTCAAATGCCGCCCTGGGCACGGCTTCTATCTCGCGCTTCCGCACCAGCATCTCGGCCCAGCCGTAGACCCCCGCCAACGCATTCCGCAGCTCGTGGTTGACGGTGGCAAAGAAGCGCTCGCGGGAGCGCTGCAGCTGCTGGACCTCCTCGAGGAGTCGGGCCGACTGCTCGTGCAACCGCGCGTTCTCCACCGCCGCGGCGGCTTGGGCCGCGAGGAGGGTTGCGACCCGGACGTCCGCGTCGCTGAACGCGGGCCCAGTACGCTTGTCGGTGATATAGAGGTTGCCGAAGACCCCCGACCGCCCGACCATGGGCACCCCCAGGAAAGACTTCATGGGGGGGTGGTGCTGGGGGAACCCGGCGGCCTCGGGATGCGCACCGATGTTCTCCAGGCGGATCGGGTGGCCCTCCCGGATCACGAGTCCGAGGATGCCGCGGCCTTCAGGCGTGCGGCCGATCCGCGCCCGCTCTTTTGCCTCGATACCGGCCGTCACGAATTCGACGAGGGTCCTGCCGTCCGGACCAAGAACCCCGATGGCGGCATACTTCGCCTCGAGGAGGTCCATGGCCAGATCGGCCACTCGTTGGAGGACCCCTTGGAGGGAGAGCTCCGTGGTGAGAACGAGTCCGGCCTCGACAAGGCGCTCGAGCCGGGAAGACAAGGGGGCGGCGGGAACGTGGGTCACGCTTGGAAATGTACCTCGCTGGCGCGTCGCCTCCAGGCCCAGTCTTCCGGCTTGCCTCACATTTCCTTCATGGGCCCGCCCCCAGCTTCAAATTGAGCTTCTCCCAGTGGAATATATGCAGCAGTGGCACATCCTTTTCCCCGTGGACTTCAGCGCGGCCACCCGGACCGCGGCGGGTGTGGTCTCCCGTATCGCCACGATGCTCCATGGGGCTGTAACCGCGCTCACCGTGGTGGTCGGGACCCCCCCCGCCGGTGGGGAGAACGGCGCCGGCACCCGTGAGAGCCGCGAGCGCGTGCGCGCCTGGCTCATGCCGGACCTGTCGTCCGTGCCCCTGACGACCCGTGTCCGCTATGGTCTTCCGGGTGTGGAGATCAGTCGGCTGGCCGAGGAGTCCGCCGCGGACCTGGTGGTCCTGGTAGAGAAGCGGCGCTCGCAGCTGGCACGGATCACCATCGGGGACACGGTGGATGCCGTCATTCGACGGTCGACCGTGCCCTCATTGATCCTGCAGGCAACCCCATGGGAGCCGCACGGGATCGTGGTGGCGCTCGACGGGTCGGAGCGAGGGCTTCGCGTCTTCGCCGTGGCCGAACGGGTGGCGGAGGCGGCCGGCTGGCCCGTCGAGATCCTATCGGTCGAGCCGCCTCGGCGTGGCGAGCCCGAGGACCTGGCCGCCGCCGTCCCGTCGGTACGTGGCGATACCCTGAGCGAGGGTCTGGCCCGGCTGGAAGGGTCCGCGGCTCGGGTGTCGCATCCGATCATGGTTCGGCGAGGGGATGTGGTGGATGAGCTTCTGGGAGAGATGGCCGGGCGGGGGGGATGGTGCCTGGCGATTGGGTATCGGCGGGGCGGGCCGCCGGGGATCCTGGAGGCGGGGAGCGTTGCGCGGCAGGTCGTCCACCGGGCGACTTGCCCGGTCCTCACCGTGCCGTTGTGATCGGCGGCTAGGCG
>Ga0210123_1001815_pt1 | contig 10452 bp, 9 predicted proteins | sample Muzzi_PWB_D2_FD_185535 | JGI IMG/M metagenome (GOLD analysis project Ga0210123, IMG submission 185535) | Wetland microbial communities from San Francisco Bay, California, USA, that impact long-term carbon sequestration - Muzzi_PWB_D2 (SPAdes) | ecosystem: Environmental > Aquatic > Marine >... | reverse complement strand
CTCCTACGGACCGCTCAAAGCGGCCTTTGCCGATGTCGCCGCGCGCTTTCTATTTGTCTCCTACTCCTCCGACTGGCTCTTTACCACAGCCCAAAGCAAGGAGATGGTGCAGGCGCTGCTCTCCAACGGCAAGGATGTCTCTTTCATCGATATCGATTCGCCTTATGGACACGACGCCTTCTTGCTGGAGGAAGAGAAAGCCACCCGCATCATCAGCGGATTTCTGACTGGTGTGGGCCGAGAGGTGCCGTCATGACAACCCAATATGTGGATCGTCTGAGCCGCACGGATCGCGACATGATCATGACCCTGGTACCGGAAGGGGCGCGGGTGCTGGACCTGGGCTGCGGCGATTGCAGCCTGCTGAACGAGCTGGTGCAGAAGAAGAGCATTCGGGGCACCGGACTGGACATCGACGGCATGCAACTGGTCAACGGCCTGGCCAGCGGACTGAATGTTTTCCACGGCGACTTGGACGAAGGTTTGGCGGAATTTCCGGACCAGTCTTACGATTACGTTATCCTGAACCAGACCCTGCAGGTGGTTAAAAATCCCCAACTGGTGCTCGACGAGGTGGTGCGCATCGGATGCTACGGCATTCTGGGCTTTCCCAACTTCGCCCAGTGGCGCCTGCGGCGCGGCCTTTTCTTCGGCGGGCGGGCGCCCAAATCGCCGGCCCTGCCCTTTGAATGGTACAACACCCCCAACATCCGGGTGCTCTCCATTAAAGACTTCCTGGACTATTGCAGATTTCAACGCATTCGGATCGTCCAGCAACGCTACCTCATCGGCGGCCGCTGGGTGCGCACCGCCTTCTGGAGACCGGCCACCAACCTGCTGGCCCACATCGGCATGTTCGTGATCACCCGCCAGGGGCCGGCCTGCTCCCACACAAATGATTCCTGATTCCAAGAGAATGAAATTGGTTGTCTGCGACGTATCGTAAGGATTAATTGTCTAAATCCCCAGGTAAGCCTCTTTCACATGGGGATCGTTCATCAGCTCTTTGGCCCGGCCCTCCATGACCACCCGGCCGTGTTCCAAAACATAGCCCCGGTCGCTCAGGCTCAGCGAATGTTTGACATCCTGCTCCACCAGCAGCACGGTGGTGCCCTGGTCGGCGATCTTGCGCACGGTGTCGAAGATATCGCGGATCAGAATGGGGGCCAGCCCTAAAGAAGGTTCGTCCAGCATGAGCAGATGGGGCAGGGCCATCAATCCGCGCCCGATGGCCACCATCTGCTGCTCACCGCCGGAAAGGGTCATGGCCAGCTGGTTTTCCCGTTCTTTCAGCCGCGGCAGCAGTTCGTAGACTTTACCGATGGTTTCTTCGGTGGCCTGGGCGGCTCGCCGGTTGTACCCGCCCACGATCAGGTTGTCCTTGACCGTCATCAGGGTGAACAGGCGCCGGCCTTCGGGAACCTGGATGATACCGCAATCCACAATCTCTTCCGGCGGTTTGGCATGAATCGGCGCACCCCCGAATTGAATCCGGCCGGTGCGGGGCTGCATCAAGCCGGAAATGGTGCGCAGCAGCGTGGATTTGCCGGCGCCGTTGCCGCCGATGATGCTGACCACTTCACCCTTTTCCACCTTAAGGGAAAGATCGAAAATAACCTGGACATCGCCGTAGTAAACATCGATGTTGTTGATCTCAAGAAACGGCATAGTCTTCTCCCAAGTAAGCCTTGATCACGTTTTCATCGGATGCGATCTGGGTGGGTGTGCCTTCGGCAATCTTCTTGCCGAATTGAATCACGACGATGCGGTCGGACAGGGCCATGATGGCGCGCATGATATGTTCGATGACAAAGACGGTGACGCCGCTGTCCCGCAGGTGCTTGATAATCGCCACCATCTCGTCGACCTCCGAGGGTCGCAGTCCGGCCATGACTTCGTCCAGCAAAAGCAATTGAGGCCCCGTGGCCAGGGCGCGGGCGATCTCCAGCCGTTTGCGGTCGGCGATGGTCAGATTGCCGGACTGGACATCCTTTTTGTCGGCGAAGTTCAGCTCTTCCAGGACGGCAAGGGCTTTTGCCTCGGCTGTTTTGCGGTTGCGGGTGGCGATGAAAGCGCCTACGGTGACGTTGTAAAGAACGCTTTTGGAAGCAAAGGGTTTGACGATCTGAAAGGTGCGCGCCAGACCGCTTTTGCACAAGTTCCACGGTTTTTTGCCGTTGATCCGCTCACCGTTAAAAGTAATGGTGCCGGCGCTGGGGGCGAAGACACCGGCGATGCAATTGAAAGCCGTCGACTTGCCGGCGCCGTTGGGCCCGATGAGGCCCAGAATCTGACCCTTCTCGATACTCAGGCTGAGGTTGTCCACCGCCCGCAGGCCGCCGAAGTCTTTGGTCATGTCGGTCACGTTAAGAATCTGCATGCGCTTCACCTCCCCGGGACCGGTCTTGGCCGCCGGATGCGACCTCCGGCGTCTTCTTCGCCCAGCGATCCAGCAATTTCCGGTAGGCCCGGGTTAACGGCTCCTGCAGGCCGCGGGGCTGATAGAGCATCACCAGGATGAGCACGGCGCCGAAGATGATCAGGTGCATCCCCGGCAAGGTGTCGCCGAAATAAATGCGCGAGAAATCGCTCACCGGCCGCAGCAGCAGGGCGCCCAGCACCGGCCCGGCAATGGACCCGCGGCCGCCGATCAGGGCGATGAAAGCGATTTCGAAGGAGAGATCCAGGGAGATGATGCTTTTGGGATGGATGTAGAGCGTAAACTGGGCATAAAAAGTACCCGCCAGGGCCGTCAGGAAGGAGCTCATGGCCATGGCCGCCAATTTGGACCGGGCCACGTTGACCCCCAGGGCCATGGCCGCTTCCGGCTCTTCGCCGCCGGCATTGAGAAAGTAGCCCAGCTTGGATCGCGAAATGACCCAGGTGAGCGCCAGCACGGCAATCAACAGGATCAGGATGATATAATAATAGGGTTCCTTGGAGGCGAACATGAAATTGGCAAACCCCGTATCCATGGGCGGTATCTGAAGCCCCCGGGGGCCGTTGAGATTAAGTGGCCCTAGAAAATCGATGTTTTCCACCATCACCCGCAAACCTTCGGCAAAAGCAATGGTGGCCAGGGCGAAATAGGCCCCGCGCATTTTGAAGGTCGGCAGGCCGATGAGCACACCCACGATGGCGGCCAGCACGCCGCCCACCATCATACCCAGCCAGGGGCTGATGCCGTATTGCAGGGACAAAATGGTGGAAGTGTAGGCCCCGATACCCACGAAGGCGGCATGCCCCAGGGGCAGTACACCGGCAAAGCCCCCCACCAGGTTCCAACTGGTGGTCAGGTATGCATAAAAGAAAAGCAGTACCAGGATATGCAGATAGGTCGCGCTGCGGATGACCAAGGGCACCCCGAACGCCACCAGCAGAATGGCGGCCATTGCCGCTGTATTGATTTGGCTTCGATTCATAAGCTTCGTCGTCCTCTACCAATCATATTTTTGGCCGAACAATCCCGACGGCTTGACGAACAACACGATCAGAAACAGCCCGTAAACAATTGCTTCGGTCCATGTGGCGGTCATAAACTGCGGCCCCACCGATTCGATCAGCCCGACGATGATGCCGCCAATGAGCGCGCCGGGAATACTTCCCAGCCCGCCGAGCACCACGATGATAAACCCTTTGATATCGAACAGCACCCCCACCGTGGGGAAAACGTTATTGAAAGGAATCAGGGTGACGGCGGCGATACCGGCCGTGGCGGTGCCGATCCCGAAAGCCACATTGTAGACTTTGTATTGGTTGATGCCCATCAAACTGGCCGCTTCGCGGTCCAGACTGGTGGCGCGTATGGCGCGGCCGGCGCGGGTCTTCTGAAAAAACCAGTAGATGCCCGCAGCGGTGACCACCGCCGTGATGAAACCCAGCAGCTTGGGGACGGAAATGAACATGTCGCCCAGTTCGAGCATTTTGCCGCGCAAGGGATTATCCGGCAGGTTGCGGTACTGGGGGCCGAAGATAAGCAGCGTCAAGTTATCCAGAATATACCAGATACCGGTGGTGACGATGATCACCGTGATGGGCTCGCGCACGTTTTTTTCGGCCTTGAAAATGGGTTGAATGACGATATCCTGAAGATAATAGCCGAAGAAAAACATCACCGGCACCACGATGATCAGCGCCAGGTAAGGGTTGACGCCGGTGAGCGTCACCGCCCAGTAAGCCACGTACATGCCCACCATGAGCAACGAGCCGTGGGCGAAATTGATCACCTTGAGGACCCCGAAAATGATCGTCAGTCCCAGGGCGGTCAGGCCGTAGATGGATCCCATGAGGATGCCGTTGATGGTGTCCTCGATGATGTAGAGCATGGCATTCTCCTTAGGGAGATAAAAATGAAAAATGCGGCCGGAGCCCGGACCGCTGTCCGGGCTCCGTCATGCATTCCATTCGAATCGTCTTCGGCCCTCCTCGTGCAAAGGGGGACCGGCAGGCGCACCCGATGCAGACCTTACGATCGGCTGTTGAACTCAAGGCATGGGAAATACCGGCGTGTAGCCTGCTCGCCGGGCACCTTTGGGCCACACGGTAATGCGCTCCAGACCTTTGCCGATATCGTTAACCTGCACCATGACCAGCGATGCATTCTGGTTCTGACCGCTCTGGTCGAATTTCACCGCATCGTACCCCACGATCATGCCGGGGCCACCGGACAAGTTGGTCGCTGCCAGGGCTTGCCGGATTTTCTCCGGATCGAGGGAAGCAGCCCGCTCCAGGGCGTCCTTTAAGACATACATGGCCAGGTAGGCATCCACGGCTTCACCAGTGAGGTTCTGGTCATGCATCTTGTTGTATTTGGCGTTGGCTTCCTTGGCGCCGGGCTTGTTCACGTCCGTTTCCCACTCGACGATGTCAAAGAGGAAACGGGCATTTTTGCCGGCGGCCTTCAGGAACGAGGGATCGGCGTGTCCGCCGCCGCTGGTGATGATGGCCTTGAGCTTGACCTTGTATTCGGCCAGGGTGTTGGTCAGCAGGATGGCATCGGCGGCGTTGGAGACCAACATCAGCACGTCGGGTCGTGCCCGTCGGATCTTCTGCACCACGGGGCTCAAATCGGTGGCCGTGGAGGGATAGGGTTCGTCCAGTACGACCTTGTAACCGCCCTTCTTCGCCAACTCTTTCCACTGGCCGGCAAAACCTTTGCCCCAGTCGCCATTTTCATAGACGAAAGCAAGTTTTTCAACTTTGGTGTTGAACTCCTTCTGCATATCCTTGAGAAAATCGAACTGATCGCGGGTCCACCAACTGTCCTTGGCGGCAATGCGAAAGACGGTCTTGAATCCCTGGTCGGTGATCTTATCGGCTACGGATACTGGAACTACGAAGGGGATGCCGTAGCGCTCGGCCACGGCCGTGGTGGGATAGGTCACTGCGCTGTTCCAGCAACCGGTCAGCACATGAACTTTCTCGGTGTTGATCAGCCGTTCGGCTTCGGCCACGCCCTTTTCCGGTTTGGATTCCGAGTCGGCATAGACCAATTCCAGCTTGGCGCCGCCCAGGGACTTGATGCCGCCGGCCGCGTTGATCTCCTGCACAGCCATTTCACGGGCGAGCTTGCCCTGCTGACCCACGGTGGCCGAGGGGCCGGACAGGGGGATGATGTTTCCGATCTTGACCACGGTATCGGCCGCCAGAAGGGGTTGCCCCAGGGCGCATGCCAGCACGAGTGTCAACGCCGTCGTTAATACGCTGTAGCGCATAGATCCAGTTCTCGTTCTCATGTCATACCTTCCTTCCTTGAAGTGTGAATAAATTGATAAATCAGGCCTGACCGCCGCTTTGGATCATTGCCAGACCGTCGTGAATGATGTCCAACCCCTGGTCCAGCTGTGCGTCGCTGATCACCAGCGGCATGATCAGCCGGATGACGTTGCCATAGGCACCGCAGGCCAGCAGCACCAGGCCATGTTCGAAGCAGTATTTGACCAGGCCCTTGGCCGCCTCGCCGGCCGGCGTTTTCTTTTCACGATCGGTGACCAGCTCCATGGCTATCATGGGGCCCAGGCCCCGCACATCGCCGATGAGTTCGAATTCTTCTTCAAAGGCTTTCAGCCGGGCTTGAAGCCGGTCTCCCAGGCTCTTGGCCCGTTCCAACAGGTTTTCTTCATCAAAAACATCCATAACGGCCAGAGCGGCTTCGCAGGCCACTGGGTTGCCGCCATATGTGCCGCCGATGCCCGAGGGGTGCACGGCATCCATGATCTCCTTGCGCCCCACCACAGCACTCAACGGCATGCCGGCGGCGAGGCTCTTGGCCACCGTGGTCAGGTCCGCGAACACCCCGAATTGCTCCATGGCGAACATGGTGCCGGTGCGTCCCATGCCGCTTTGGATTTCATCGGCGATGAACAGGACCTGGTTGGCCTCGCAGATGGCCTTCAATCTCTGGAAATATTCCTTGGGCGGCGCAATAAACCCGCCCTCGCCCTGCACCGGCTCGACGATGATGGCGGCGGTTGCTTCCGGGGCCACGTGGGAAATAAAAAAGTCGTTCAAGGCTTCGGCGCAGGCCACTCCGCAGGAAGGGTAGCTCAACTTGTAGGGGCAGCGGTAGCAATAGGCGAAGGGCATGCGGTACACTTCGGGTGCGTATGGTCCGAAGCCGAATTTATAGGGTTTGACCTTGCTGGTCAGGGTCATGGTCAAAAGGGTACGGCCGTGAAAACCATTTTCAAAGGCGATAATGGCCTGCTTCTGGGTCTGATAGCGGGCGATTTTGACGGCGTTCTCCACGGCCTCGGCACCGCTGTTGGCAAACATGGCCGCCTTTGGAAAATCACCGGGGACGGCTTCGCATAACCGGCGGGCCAGTGCCACCGGCGCTTCATAGGGGGTTACCATAAAGCAGGTGTGGGTGAAACGTTCCGCCTGACGCTGGATGGCCGCCACCACCTTGGGGTGGGAATGGCCCACATTCATCACGGCGATGCCGCCGCCGAAGTCGATGTACTCGCGGCCCTCCACATCGAAAAGGGTGGCGCCCCTGGCTTTGGCGATATAACAATTGTTTGCGCTGACAAAGCCTTTGGCCATGACGCCGCTGCGTGCCTTGCCCAATGATGCATTGGTCACTTCCGGACGCATATTTGTCCTCCTGTATTCCTTGAATGCCTCTGAATCCGTAATATTTACGTAGTAATTATCATGACGTTGGGTGGAACAGACCACCCATGACGGATTGACACCTGAAAGGGCGGCCATTTATCCGAATCGTAACAACAAGATTTGTGCCAAGATTCGAACATGATAGAATTGAATCAAGATAACAGAAAGTTAGGCAATCCAAGGGGGACAGCGAAACAGCCTCCTGATTCATTTTTGGATCAGTACGCGACAAATACCTGTTATTCAACACATTTATTCGATCAAAAAATGAATCAGGCCAAGATGCGACTTATTGTTGTTTTATCAAATACTTAATTAATTTATGATTCAATTATAAATCATTGATGATCATAACTTGTGCGCGTTGAGTTTTCGGACCACCGTTGGCTGGCTGATGCCCAAGACGGCCGCCATCTCTCTTGTGCTGCGGCAGCGCCGCTTGGCCTTCAGCAAGACCTGCCGCTCCGTTGCACGCAGATGATCCGCCAGCCGCATGCTCCGCGATGGGTCGCTGTCCATTGCGACACCGGGCAGGGTTTTGCCGGCCCCCAAGCCGGCCTGAATGAATTGATCGATGCTATCGTGGTCGCTCATGACCACTGCATTTTCAATGATGTTTTTCAACTCCCGGACGTTGCCGGGAAATGCGTGCCTTTCCAACAATTGAATTACGCCGGAATGTATGCTTTTGGCGCATTTGTATTTGCGGTTGTACTTGCTCAGGTAGAACCGCACCAGCCCTGAAACGTCCTCGGGCCGCTCGCGCAGGGGCGGGATTCGCAGAATGAAACTGTTCAACCGGTAATAAAGATCTTCCCTGAATTTTCGCTGCTTGACCATGGCGCTGAGATCCTGGTTGGTGGCGGCAATGGTAGAGCATTCCACCTTGATGGCGCGGGTCCCGCCGATGCGCCGGATCTCCTGATCGTCGAGGTATTTCAAAAGCTTGGCCTGCAGGGCCATGGGCATATCGCCGATTTCGTCCAGAAAGAGCGTGCCGCCTTGGGCCAGTTCGAACAATCCGATCTTGCCTCTTTCGCTGGCACCGGTAAACGCGCCCTTTTCATATCCGAAAAGTTCGGCTTCCAGCAGGTTTTCCGGCAGGGCCGCGCAGTTGATTTCAACGAAAGGATTCTTGCAGCGGGTGCTGTTCTTATGAATCATTTTGGCCAGCAGCCCCTTGCCCGTTCCCGATTCGCCCAGGATAAGTATGTTGGAAGCATCGATGCGCGACAGCTTCAGTGACATCTGCAGGATCTGGCGCATCTTGCCGCTTTCGGCGATAATTTCATTGCGCTGGAGCTCCAGCAGGGACAGGTCGGCCAGTTTTTCCTTGTATTTCTCGGTGATCTCCCGGCTTTGCTCAATCTGCCGGCGCAGCATGTTCAGTTCCGTCATGTCCCTTTCATTGACCACCACCAGAAAAATTTCGCCGCTGTCATCGGTCACCGGCGTCCCCGTGGACAAGAGGGATTTGCCTGTCTTGCCAATGTGCTGCATCACGGTTTGCCGGCAGCCGCAATCCAAAACCAGGCGAGTCACGGATTGATCGAAAACCTTGCTGTCGAGCAAGTCGCCGACGCTGTGGCCAATGACATCCCGGGCCTTGATCCCGTTTAGTATCTCCGAAGCCCTGTTTACCGCGATGACCACGCCTTGTCCGTCGCATACCCAGATACCGTCCGACGACGCGTTGAAAATGGTTTCCAGTTGCCGGTTCAACTGCCGGTAGGACGCCAGGTTGCGGGCCGAGGCTTCAAAAATGCTCAGTTCCTGGAAATTGCAAACCGCCCCGATAATATCTTTCTGCCTTTGGATGGGGGCCACATTCAACACGATTTTGGCTTTCTTGCCCAATACCTGGTGCCCGAATATGGCCTGCCCAGAAGTCAGACACTGGTGAATGCTTCTACCAGTCAGGGGCAGGACATCTGCAATCTGCTTGCCCACATGCCGGCCGGCGTCGATCTCCAGAAATTTCTCCGAGCGGCGGTTGATATGGGTGATCACACCGTTGCCGTCGGTGACGATGACGCCGTTGCTCATGAATTGGAAAATATCGCGGTAGTTGATTTTGGCTTGCATTGGCTTAGCACTCTGAGCTCTGCGTTGGGGGTTCTATGGGCAGGCATCGGCCATGATGCGAAAACTCCTTGCCGCCGTAGAACTTGCCGATGGACGCCCATCTGGAAAACATTCACTATTTAGCCGGCAAAAGCAGTTTCCGTCAACCGAATACAAAACCGATGCAGCAGCTGTACATTCTCAAATCGGCTGGCCATCGTCGTATTTTTCTTCAACCATGTTGTGAAATTATTTACACATTGTATGCCGGAGATCTCTTCAAACTATGGCATCCGATACCCAGTACGAAAACACAATCAAACCTCAGGTATGGATTAGCATCCTGAAAATATACACAATATTCAATCTTGAAAATTCACGGTATGGATATTGCTCTTATTCTAAACATGATGCCGGCTAAACAACGCACAATGAAGGGAGAGGCCAATGCTACAACGCGGTGCCAGAACCCTATTGAAGACACATTCCATGGTTGTCGTTTTATGCCTGGTATCCTCCTTTAGACCCGCCATAGCACACGCTGACGCACAATCCGTTCGGTACCAAGCCTCACCTCATCAAGCAAGCATAGAAAAAGACATCCAATGCAAGGGCCTATCGGCAACCAATTCTATCTGTAGTACCAAATTCGAGTTACAATCCATTAATTACGTGAATAGATCGCATATATCAGATGAGGTCTTCTTTCCCGCACAAAGTGACAGCGTTCCGCCCCAGGCGGATTTAATGACCGTTTTGCAGCTGGCTCTGGATGAATTTGATCTCCTGCCGGGTATACGCATTTACTGGGAATATACGGCAAGAAAAATAGAGCGCTGGGCATTCAAGCTAAGATTAAAGGGCGAGTTCCTCGCCTCCGAACCAAATGATCGCACCGATGTTCAATCGCTCAAGGACGCCAAACAATCCAAACGTAATATGTCGGCACGGCCAATCAATTCCAATGTGATGCTGTCACTTTTAACGCCGCAAAAAATCAAATGGAACATAAGGATGGATCCCGTTGACGGGAACGTCTCCGGCGATTTACAAATCAACTCCCATTTAAGTTTTAATGCAAGGCTTGGGAATGACAGCCAAGTCGGTCTGTCTTTTCGGTATGCATTCTAGCAATTCATCACAACCGTAGAAGCCATCTCACAATGGCAGCGGGTGTCTGTCAGAAGTACAGCTCTTTAAATCTTATCCATCGATGCCGCCCAGGCACAGGTACTTGATTTCGATATATTCATCCATACCGTAGCGCGA
>Ga0210123_1001813_pt1 | contig 10463 bp, 10 predicted proteins | sample Muzzi_PWB_D2_FD_185535 | JGI IMG/M metagenome (GOLD analysis project Ga0210123, IMG submission 185535) | Wetland microbial communities from San Francisco Bay, California, USA, that impact long-term carbon sequestration - Muzzi_PWB_D2 (SPAdes) | ecosystem: Environmental > Aquatic > Marine >... | reverse complement strand
AAAGGGACGGAGGAGGAAGAAGAAGAGACAGATGATGATGAAGAAGAGACAGAGGAGCCACTTACTGACATTGGCCAATTCGCCATCGGATTTTCCTCGATGGACGAGATGAGAAGTCAACCCTTCCGCCCCATGATCAATAAGGTGAACAACACCCGAAAAACATGGAACGCCAACCAAGAGAGCTTTTGCAAACAAAAGATGGCCCATGTGAAACACAAGACGAAAGGCAAGCGAACATTGGTTTATTACAAAATGGACCCTGTTCGCAAGTGCATTGTCCATGGTACCCGATTGTTCACACTGGAAGAATGGAATGCTGCCGAAACTTCTGAAGACTACGCCCAATTTGCTAAAGTGGTGTACAGACAGGTACGCTTCCATTGTAACTCTGGGAAGCTGGACAAGCGTACGTTCACGTATTATGTCCCTCCCAAAGATGTACCCATCAACCGGCTTTCGACATGGCAACAAGAACTCACAGTAGCTTGGGGATGGTTGACAGGAGAATGGAGGGCGAAACCTTCACATGTAGTTCAGGAGTTGCTTCCGGGCGAGCCTTTTTATGAACAATACAAAGAGGAAGAATCTTTTCCTCCAATGGTGGACTGTGAATATCTTGGTTACCCTAAATTGAAAGAATATTCTACAGGCCTGAAAATTGCACGTATGTTGGAAAGGGATGTGAAGAATTATGAACCTGATCCGGCAGAATATATTAAGAATGGGCGTGTGTACAAAAGGTTTTTGCTCAGCAAGGAGCCAGAAGTGGTGGAATTCTACCGACAGCACGTCCACCCTGATGCTGATGCGCTGATGCCCTGTTGCTGGAAACCCAAAAGGCCCAAACAGTACACTTTTACTTGTACGTCCTGTGGAGCTGAACAACACTTGGGGTGCAACCGAACCACCAAAAAGGCAATTCAGAGGAAACGTAGGAGGGGACAGGATGTTCATTGTGTGGTATGTAATGAGGTGATGAACACGGAGGGTGGATTGAACAACCCCATCATTATTCTTGATGAATAAACAATAAAAAAGGTGTCAGGGAGAGGCACTTTTTTTGTAAAATTTATTTTTTTTGAAATTTCCCTCTGTTCGCCCTTCTTTTTTTAAACACAAGAACAATGAACATAGTGCAAGAACAAGTACACCACAATTTCCAACACAACAGAAACAATCTCTTGAGTGATGATGAACTGGAAGCACGCTATGCAAGTAACGACTTTGGCCGTAGATATATTTATGGCACAGATCTTAACCCAAACATAATCACCAACTCCATACATACACAACTGGAATACATTGGAAGTCGTACGTTCCACTTTCATCTGAGGGAGTTGGAGGGGCGTAGGAACAGATGTCTGGTCCATATGGTTATTTTTTAGAATGTTTTTTTTAATGTATTGATGGTTCGCCCAAGTAATAATCGTCATCTACGGAATATCGTTCGACCCACGTCCCAAACGTTTCGTCCGGGTTGTTCCAATAAAAATCTTTACAGTTGTTATTCTCACACCGCTTACTTACAAGATCCCACCCCTCGCATTCGTCCCTACAAAACGGACACTCCATCATTGGTCCGTTCATCGCGCAAAGGTACATACTATGGCATCGGTGCACGTAATACACAAAGTCGGCGTCACTTGTAATGGTTTCTTTGCAATGGTCCACCGTACGAATACCAGTAAAATCCGGTGACGACGGGTTCTATTACTTCCAGTCTTTTACGACACTTCTCAATGTATTCTTTGGACTTCCAATAATTTTTGTCATTTTTCGGCATTGTGTATGTGGAACAAAAAAACTAAAAAAACGAACGAGTTCAATAAAAACGCAACAAAAACTTCCCATTCACAACAGAACCAATGATGGAAGAAACATCCCCCAACGCCCAAATCGTCCGAGACCTGCTCCAAAATGAAGAAGAAGAACGACTCCGCAGGGAACGCGACCTAAAAACGGACGTAAACGGTGAATTTACCGAAGGTTTCTTTGATATTTCGTACATCCATTTGGACCAAGATGGGACGTCCATACTGGTCCGTCGGGTCTCTCTGAAATATTCCCTTGTCGAACTGAGCAACCGGACCATCCCATCATTGGTTGGCGAAGCAATGCCCGGATTTTTTGATATTCTCACGCAAATAAAGATGGACGCATGTCGGTCTTTCTCCAAAGAACTCATCGAAGACGAAGAATACTTGGACCATTTTATGCAACCCGGAAATTTGGTGGAGCGGTACACCACCAGCACAGGAAAAGAAAAACTGCCGATGATTGCGCCCCTTTATCAACGGGAGTTATTTGGAATGACGTCCTCCGAAATGTTCATGACCAGTCCGGTGCAATACGTCCCAGAACTGGCAAGCTATGATTTTTTCTGTGGAATACAAGTGTTGGATGTCCCGGCACCACCCGTCTTTGGCTTGCGTGTGGACGTAGGGTTAACTCCGACCGCACCGACTGCTTTTACCTTTTATAACGCTTTGATCGCAAAATTCAAGGCCAGTGTTCAAAAGTTATTGGAGCCGTACAACTCCATCCGGTCAAGAAAAGACCCGCCGTTCCTTTCCATGATGGACGAAGGCGTCGTGTTCAACCTTAGTAATAGGTCGGCCGAATACTCAGTGATAAGTCCACACGACTTGATGGTCGCGTTGGTGAAAGATTCTACGCTGGACGTGGAAGTAATCTCCGCAAAGGCCGCCATGAACGAATACAAAGAAGTCTTGAAAGACAGCAACCGTATCGCATATGCGACGGGACGGACGTTGGCAAAGATGAAGGGGGAAACAAATACAATCTTGATCCGTGACAGTCCTCTCATTGAGACTTTCCGTGTCGAAACAATGGAATGGCGTGGACGCGAACAAACAAAAACAACATTCTTTCTGTACGCCGAAGATTGGTCCAATTACAAACAGTTACGAAACCGTTTGTACCGGGGATCGATGACACGTGCAGACGACAACGTCTCAGAGGCGTTTCTTGAAAATGCAGAGGAACAACGCTTACGTCCTTCCGTGTATGCTACTGTCACCCTACAAAAGGAAACCGCCAAATTTTTCGATGCTGTCGGACCCGCCCTCCTCTCCAAAGCGATCGAAATCGGTCCGGAACCCATGTACGTCTTTCGGGGGTACGTCCCCTATACGGTACTTGCCAAGCAATATATGGAGAACAACCGTCACACCTATTCCTTGGAACACGGTTCTGCTACGTTGTCACGAGAATCGTTTTACGAAGAGGGCGGATTGGTGGAACGTGCGACCGTCAAAGAAGACCACTTGGTCACCCTTTGGTTTCCTGTGTACATCAATCTGAAAGAAGTGGGTCCGCCGGATTACTTTGTGTGCTCCGAAGAGGAAGAACAGGTTTCTTCCCGTTCGGACGATTTCTACGCCAAGGGACCATTGGGATTCCTCACAAATGCGTACAAATTCCCTGAACAGGATTTGTATTACTCCAACTTTATCGAAAATGACCAACCAAGTTATGGGAGGGGTCCGGGGGGTTTTTTCATAAAAACCCCTTATTATCGGACGTATGTTACACTGACAAACCCGTCCACATACGGACGCAGAGAATACAAGACACTACCCAAAGTGATTGTCAATGCGAGCGTCCATGATGACAAAGAGAACGCCACCTTCAAGGACGATATGTTGTCCACGTACGGACTGGTGGTGTCGTTTCACATGGCCAGTGATAAGTTGGTTCCTGTGACGCGTAATGATCGGTATATCAACACGGGGTTCCGTAACGGTCCTGTGGCCGACTTTAGCCAACCTTTGATCGATTCTGGGGAATATTTCGAGACGAAGGGATGGGAAATATCGACATGGCGCATTATTGAAGGACGACGGCCTACGGTTCATGGATATCCGGTTACTTTGCAGGAATTTCATGCGGCGCATACGGCATACCGTAACATCAAGCGTGTGGTTTCTACGCCCAATTTCATTGCGGGAGAAAAGACACCCGAAATCACCGAATATTTCCGGTTGGCGGTGTCCCGAAATCGGGCGGACAATCTGCGGTATATCGAAAACGAAAGTGACGTTCCCAAGGAAATATTGGCGCGGGGAGCCAAGCGACGTAAGGAACGCCAAGCGATGGCAACTGCAAGAGGCGGAGAAAAAAGGACACGGGGTGAAGAAAGAGAAGTCATTTATGTGGAAAAGAAAATGTCCACCTTGAATTTTTTGTAGTCATTTTTTTTAAAAAAATACATCCATAAAAAAAAACAAAAAATTTTATTGTAGCATAATTTTGTAGCATTTGGCTAAACCTCCTTAAGTTAACAATTGATGTTAACCTAACCCCCCTCCTTTACAAATGAATTGGGAAAACATCTTTTCCCTTTTTCACTGAAAATAAAATTAATTTACTATTAATTTATATTGATATATTTTAGGGGTCGCTATGGAATAATTTTATTTCGTCATTGTTAATGTTGGGCGGTGGTTTTCCCTCCTTCTTGGGCGCGTGTCCATTGTCATGCATAAAGTCCAATTATGACCATCTCTTCCGTCCTACACGCTAACGTCCCATTTGCCCACCGGGGGACGGATGTTTGTTATTTTTTCTTCCATTTTTTATTCATTCTGCTTTTGTGGTGTACAATTGCATGGGTTGTTCCTCCACGTCCACTTTGTGAAGAAAAAAGTCTTGGACTAACCGGTCCGCCATCGGTCCCATGGGCGCCTCTACACTGATGGTGGGCGGACATTGTACAAAAAAAACTTCCCGAATGAACGCCCATTTACTTGCCAATACCAAAACACCAAGACCCACAACTACCACGCCAAACCAAAATATTTCGTCGTCCGCCATGGTGTCCGTTCTTGCCCGTTTCTGTGGAGAAAAAAAAATAAAAAAAAGAAACAATTGTCTCAGCAACGCGTAACCCCCAGTCGCACAACTCTTGAACCATGGAAGGCCACCTCCCACCCGCTTTTGTAACCTTCAACACCCTCACCTCCGCGTACGAACTCCGTTCCATGGAAGAGGCGTACGATGCCATGAAAAGTAGAGGGGACGTCACGTCCGAACTGTTGAATCTTCAAGCGACCGTAGCATGGATCTACGTGGTACGCAGTACACGCACCCCCGGAAGGGACGTGGACGTCTCAGACGATACCCTTGGGTTGGTGCGGACCATGTTGTACCAAAACGATATTTTTCCAAAGTACACCCCCATCCGGTGCACCGTTCGCGAGGGCGTAGCTACGATGCGTACAGTAGACCCATTAGATCGGTCCTATTTCACAGGCCAATACAATTTGTTTTCCACCCTTACGTCCTTTTGTGCGAGACTGTTTGCGGACGTGTTGCTCCCTGAATGGACCCTATCTGACATGGTGGAACTGGTGCATATGGGCGTGGATTCCAATGGTGCCCGACGCATCCTCAAAGAGTTTGAATACGCCCCCGGTTTGTTTGTGCTCCGAATTAGTATACGTGAACGCATATCGTTTGCCCTGACGTACACAGGAGAAGATGGCGTACTGACCAGTGCGTACTTGCCTTCCAGTGGGACATATCGTGGCGAGGCGGACGTTGCGATTGTGTCGTATGCGTCCGTGTTTGCCCGTCCTATGGTGATTACGACACGCGAGCGTGCGAAACCGATGGACGGTTATCATTGGTACGTGAGGGCACAGGCGTTGGCAGAAGAGGGCACCATTGGATCGTCCATACCACCTGTAAAATCCGCCCTAAAATTTTTGTAACGACCCCTAAAATAAATCAATATAAATTAATAGTAAATTAAATATTTTTAAGTGAAAAAGGGAAAAGATGTTTTCCCGATTCATTTGTAAGGAAGGGGGGTTAGGTTAACATCAATTGTTAACTTTAAGGAGGCTTAGCCAATTAATATTTCTCAATTGTTCTTCCCGCGAAAAAAATAAAAAAAATGTTCAGGAAATTTTTGGTTTTTTATTGATGCGTTCTACTACGTCCGTTTTATCGTCTACCGTTTCGCCTTTTACTTTGACGTAAGGTTCGCCAATACAAAAATATTCGATCAATACGATCATTTCCACCGGTAGTTTTCCAAACGTTTCTGAACAATGAGGGTCCACTTGTGCAATGTACATCAGTTGAAGTGTTTTCCACATGTTTTTTCTTCTTCCTCTTCTTGTGTAGATGTCAGGGTGTGTTTGGCAGAATTCCAACACTTCTTTGGCAACATTGCAAGGGTGAATCATGGAATATGGAGGATATACCAATTCTTTGTTGTTAGTGAGGTAGAGTGTTGTGAGGTTACCAAGGTTTCCAATTTCTTCAGGTAAACTAACCAATTGGTTGTTGTAGAGGCTGAGATATGTGAGGTTGGTGAGGAATCCAATTTCCGAAGGCAAACGAACCAATTGGTTGGTGGAGAGGTAGAGCTTGCTGAGGTTGATGAGGAATCCAATTTCCGAAGGCAAACTCTTCAATTGGTTGGTGGAGAGGTAGAGCTTGCTGAGGTTGGTGAGGAATTCAATTTCCGAAGGCAAGCTCCTCAATTGGTTGTTCCATAGGTTGAGTGATGTGAGGTTGGTGAGGAATCCAATTTCTCTTGGTAAACTCCTCAATTGGTTGTTGTAGAGGTCGAGTTTTGTGAGTTTGGTGAGGGATCTAATTTCTGAAGGCAAACGAACCAATTGGTTCTCATAGAGGTCGAGGATTGTGAGATTGGCGAGTCTTCCAATTTCTTCAGGTAAACTCTTCAATTGGTTGTTGGAAAGGATGAGTTTTGTGAGGTTGGTAAATTCCCAAACTTCTTCAGGAACATTTGTCAACCGCAAACCATAGAGGTCGAGTTTTTTGGAAGCAGACTGGTTGGCCTTTTCTATTCTTTTCTTGGCTTCAGTAAGGTTTGTATGTTCCATGAGGAGACATGGCGTGTTCGTTTGTCTTGTTTGGAAAGAAATGAAATATTACAAAATTTTTCTTTTTTTATTTGGCCGTTTCATGATATCTGTTTCATCCGTTTCTTTTGGTTCAACGTAAGGTTCGCCAATACAAAAATATTCGATCAACACGATCAATTCCACCGGTAGTTTTCCAAACGTTTCGCTACATTGTGGATCAACTTGTGCAATGTACATCAGTTGAAGTGTTTTCCACATGTTTTTTCTACGTCCTCTTCTTGTGAAAATGTCATGCTGTGTTTTGCAGAATTCCAACACTTTTTTGGCAACATTGAAAGGGCGAATCATGGAATATGGAGGATACACCAAATCTTTGTTGTTGTAGAGGTTGAGGTATGTGAGGTTGGTGAGGAGTCTAATTTCTTCAGGCAAACTCCTCAATTGGTTGTTGGAGAGGTCGAGTTCTGTGAGGTTGGTGAGGAATCCAATTTCTGAAGGCAAACTCCTCAATTGGTTGACAGAGAGGTAGATTGTTGTGAGATTGGTGAGGAATCCAATTTCTGAAGGCAAACGAACCAATTGGTTGTTGGAGAGGATGAGTGTTGTGAGGTTGGTGAGGAATCCAATTTCTGAAGGCAAATGAACCAATTGGTTGTTGTGAAGGTTGAAGTATATGAGGTTGGTGAGCTTTCCAATTTCCACAGGCAAACTCCTCAATTGGTTGTTGCCGAGGAAGAGAGTTTTGAGGTTGGTGAGGAATCCAATTTCTTCAGGTAAACTCCTCAATTGATTCTCAGAGAGGTAGAGTTTTGTGAGGTTGGTGAGGAATCCAATTTCTTCAGGTAAACTAACCAATTGGTTGTATGAGAGGCTGAGAAATGTGAGGTTGGTGAGGAATCCAATTTCTTCAGGCAAACTCTTCAATTGGTTGTATGAGAGGATGAGTTCTGTGAGGTTGGTGAGGAATCCAATTTCTTCAGGCAAACTCTTCAATTGGTTGTAGGAGAACTTGAGTTCTGTGAGGTCGGTAAGTTCCCAAACTTCTTCAGGAACATTTGTCAACCGCAAACCATAGAGGTCGAGTTTTTTGGAAGCAGACTGGTTGGCCTTTTCTATTCTTTTCTTGACTTCAGTAAGGTTTGGATTATCCATGAGGAGGCGTGGCGTGATCGGTTGTCTTGTTTGGAAAGAAATGAAATATTACAAAATTTTTATTTTTTTATTTGGCCGTTTCATGATATCTGTTTCATCCGTTTCTTTTGGTTCAACGTAAGGTTCGCCAATACAAAAATATTCGATCAACACGATCAATTCCACCGGTAGTTTTCCAAACGTTTCGCTACATTGTGGATCAACTTGTGCAATGTACATCAGTTTATTGCATTCCCACATGTTTTTTCTACGTCCTCTTCTTGTGAAAATGTTGTTGTGTGTTTTGCAGAATTCCAACACTTCTTTGGCAACATTGCAAAACTTTATCATGGAATATGGAGGATATACCAATTCTGGGTTGTTCCATATGTTGAGGTATGTGAGGTTGGTGAGGAGTCTAATTTCTTCAGGCAAACTCCTCAATTGGTTGTTGTAGAGGTCGAGTTCTGTGAGGTTGGTGAGGAATCCAATTTCTTCAGGCAAACTCCTCAATTGGTTGTTGGGGAGGTAGAGTTCTGTGAGGTTGGTGAGGAATCCAATTTCTGGAGGCAAACGAACCAATTGGTTGGTGGAGATGTAGAGCTTGCTGAGGTTGGTGAGGAATCCAATTTCTGAAGGCAAACTCTTCAATTGGTTGTAGTAGAACTTGAGTTCTGTGAGGTTGGTAAGTTCCCAAACTTCTTCAGGAACATTTGTCAACCGCAAACCATAGAGGTCGAGTTTTTTGGAAGCAGACTGGTTGACCTTTTCTATTCTTTTCTTGACTTCAGTAAGGTTTGTATGATCCATGAGGAGGCGTGGCGTGATCGGTTGTCTTGTTTGGAAAGAAATGAAATATTACAAAATTTTTATTTTTTTATTTTCTCATTTAACTCACAACAACGCCAATGGCCAAACACGCAGGAGAAATCCATCTCATCATGGGATGCATGTTTGCCGGAAAAACCACCGAACTGATGGCACGAGTGGAGCGTGTTCAATACACCGAACGTCCATACATCATCCTACGCCCCAAACGTGACACGCGTTCGCTCCGAGATTCCATCGAGACGCACAAAAAAAATTCGATGGACGCTGTTGTTGTGGGTCGGTTGATGGACGCGTACGAACAAGCGTCCTCTGTGGACTATGTGTTCATCGACGAAGGCCAATTTTGTCCTGACTTGGAACCGTTCTGCGACTCCATGGCAAGATGTGGAAAAATTGTTCATGTGGCCATGTTGGACGGAACGTTTGACCGAAAGCCATTCAAAGGCACGGAAAACATGGGATCTATATGTGACACGTACACCAAAGTGCATGCGGTATGCATGCATTGCAAGAAAAAGGACGCAACATTCACCAAGCGCATCGGAGAAAGTAAGAAAGAAGTGATCCCAGGCGGGAAGGACATGTACATGGCCGTATGCAGGACGTGTTACTACGCCTGATCTTTTGTGTTTATTTTATCTTTGCGTTGGTAAGGGTAAATAAATTTGACGTACACCGGAGAACATTTGCAGTTGGACGGAATCACTTTGGCAACCATAGGCCATCCGCGTATATTTGCGTTCAGTTTCACTGGGCGCTCTTTCACAGGTTCGAATCGTGTTCCGTTGCAACATTCACAAGGTTCGACGTCTCTCACCCGACCGATGCTCATGCATGCCATGCATCGGAACACCAGCACCCTGTCTTCCACGTCTTTTCCGATGCCGTAGTAGGTTTTGTTTATTTTACCTGTTCCTTCACACTCTTCACAAAGTTTGGTTTTCATACCTTTGGACTTGTCGCATCCTACGCCGTCACACAACTTGCAGATGCGTTTGTACCGGACAGATATGGTGTCCTTTACGTATCCCGAACGTACTTGTTCTCGCGTGACATTGTACCGCATCATGGGCGTCTTGTCTTGGGCCACAAAGTGCACCACACACATATCCGGTTCGCCTTCCACCCGTTCGTCCAAATTCCATCGTCCTGTTTCCTCGCCTTCCGGGTCCTCTAAGAGGTGGCGCATGTCTTGTTCCTGTTGGACCATAATAGAGTACCGTTGGCGCGTTTCGATGCTTCCTAATATTTTGTATGCCGTTTGGACGTCAACGAGTCGGGCGGTGGCTTCTTCCAACTCTTGGTTGTTGGCTCCGTAGTTTTTGTCCGGGTGGTACAGACGACACAGGGAACGGTACGCCTTTTTGATGTCGCTTTGGTTGCAACCACTGCTTACGCCCAACACGGCATACCAATCTTGGGTTTGTGAGTCGGGATGGATGGTGGGCGTGGAGTAGGTCAGTCGTGGGGTTTTGGCGTTTGGGCTTGAGATTTCTTTTTCTTCTTCCGTGTCGGACGTTCTTTCGCGTTTGTTCATTTTCCTGTTCCGTCGGAAAGTCAAAAAAATAAAAAGAATAAACAAGTCGATGTGAAAAGGGATTTTTTCCATAAGGCAAAACAGAAACAATAAAGAAA
>Ga0210123_1001810_pt1 | contig 10481 bp, 10 predicted proteins | sample Muzzi_PWB_D2_FD_185535 | JGI IMG/M metagenome (GOLD analysis project Ga0210123, IMG submission 185535) | Wetland microbial communities from San Francisco Bay, California, USA, that impact long-term carbon sequestration - Muzzi_PWB_D2 (SPAdes) | ecosystem: Environmental > Aquatic > Marine >... | reverse complement strand
CACCGGCTGGATCACGTTGCCGGCCACCAGCTCGTCCACTTTGGTCGGGTCCGCGCCGGTGCGGATCATCAGCTCCGCCACGGCCCAGCGCCCTAAGTCCACGGCGCGGGCCCCGGCCTGCACCGTGCCGGCCTTGGTGAACGGCGTGCGCACGCCGCCGTCGATGACGCATACGTCCTGCATGGAACCCTTTCCGGATTTCACGACCCCGGCCGCTTGGGTCGTCCTCTGGGTCGTCCTCTTCGTCCCGGTCGCCTTCGTCGCTTTCGTCATGTGGGCCCCTTTGGCACGCTCGCCACGCCTTCCCTGGGCGGCGGGGGGCTCGTCACGGTCCACCCCGTCGCGCGTTCATCCGCCGGGGGGCCGCCGGCGCCGGGCCAGGGCACGCATGAGGAGGGCCACCTCCTCGCCGCCCAGCGCCCGGTGCGCCGTCAGGTAAAGCATACCGAACCCGGCAACCGTCAGGGCAAGCCACGCCGCCCGGACCGCCACGGCCCCCCCCTCCCATATCGGCAGATCGGCCACCCAGGCGCAGCCCAGGGCCATGGCCCCGGCGGCGGCGCAGGTGCGGGCAAGGCTCGGCCAAAGGGCGGAAAGGGCCAGGCCCGAGAGGCGCCGGCGCAGGGCGGTCATCAGGAGGGTGAGGTTCAGAACGGCCGCCAGGGACGTGGCCAGGGCCAGGCCCCCGTGGCGCAGGGGCCCCATGAGGGCGAGGTTGAGCACCACGTTGGCCGCCATGGCGATGGCCGCGGCCCGCACGGGGGTTTTCGTGTCCTGCAGGGCGTAGAAGGTGGCGGCCACGATGCGCACCGCCGCGAAGGCCCACAGCCCCACGGCGTAGGCCACCACGGCCACCGCCACCCCGGCCGTGGCGGCGGCGTCGAAGGCGCCGCGCTCGAACAGGAGCGAGATGATGGGGAAGCGCAGGGCGATCAGCCCCGCCATGGCCGGAACCGTAATGAACGCAACGAGTTTCAGCGCGTCCGTCACCCCCGCCTGGAGGCCGTCCAGGTCGCCCCGGGCCGCCTGGGTCGAGAGGGTCGGCAGGATCGCCGTGGCCAGGGCCACCCCGAACACCCCCAGGGGGAAGTGGATCAGGCGCATGCCGTAGTACAGGTAGCTCACCGACCCGGTGGCGAGCAGGGACGCGAGCAGCGTGCCTACCAGCAGGTTCACCTGGGTGACCGAGAGGCCGAAGACCACCGGCACCATCAGCCGCCCGATCCGCCGCACGTCCGGGTCCCTGGGCGCGAAGGCCGGGCGCGGCACCATGCGTCTCTTGACGAGTCCCGGCACCTGCAGGGCGAGCTGGGCCGCCCCACCGGCCACGACGCCCAGGCCCAGGGCCACGGTCGGCTCGGCGAAGCGGGGCGCGAGCCACAGGGCGGCCGAGATCAGCACCAGGTTGAAGCAGAACGGCGCCAGGGCCGGCAGGGCGAAGGCCCGGTGGGCGTTCAGGATGCCCATGGCGAGGGCCGAGAGGCCGATGAACATCAGGTACGGGAACATGATCCGGGTCAGGAGCACCGTCAGGGCCTCCTGATTCGGGTCGTCGGCGAAGCCCGGCGCCATCACCCGCACGATCAGGGGCGCCGCCACGACCCCCAAGGCCACCGCCGCCGTCAGGAGCATCAAGAGCAGGGTGAAGACCCGCGAGGCCAGGGCCCAGGCCGCCTCCCGGTCGCCCGTGGCGAGCTTTTCGGTGAACACGGGCACGAAGGCGGCCGACATGGTGCCCTCGGCCAGCAGCTCGCGGAACAGGTTGGGGATGCGGAACGCCACGAAGAAGGCGTCCGCCGCCAGGGAGGCCCCGAACAGGCGCGCCAGGACCATGTCCCGTAAGAAGCCGAGCACCCGCGAGAGCAGCGTGAACAGGCCGATGGTCCCGGCGGCCCGGGCCACCCGCTCGGTTTCGCCGCGCCCCGCGGCGGCGCCCGCGTCCCGCCCGGGGGCACCATCCAGGTTGTCCGTTGACACGCGGGGGCCCTACCTCATACCATTTCGGGCTCCGCCGTCCGCGTGGGACGGGGGATTGCACGGCAAGCAGGAGCGAAGACCTTCCCCATGGCGAACCACCCATCCGCCGCCAAGCGCGCCCGCCAGGCACTCGTGCGCCGGGAGCGCAACCGGGGCATCCGCTCCGGCGTGCGCACGGCCATCAAGAAGGTGGAGACGGCCGTGGCCGCGAAGGACCGCGACGCCGCCGCGAGCGCCCTGCTCGCCGCCACCTCGGCCATCGCCCGGGCCACGTCGAAGGGCGTCCTGCACAAGAACACCGCCGGCCGGCGCGTGTCCCGCCTCCAGCTGCTGGTCAATAACCTCTCCTGACGCGGCCCTCTCCCGGCCGCGGCCGGTCAGCCGCACAGAAAGAGCACCTCGTCCTCCAGGGTGCGCCGGTCACTCACGGCGCCGCCCTTCAGGTCCAGGTCCACCCGCGCGAAGCGGACGAACGCCGCCCCCAGCTCGGCGTCGCGGTAGCGGCGCGCCTGGGTGCGCAGCTTGCCGGCCACGAACGGCGGCACGCCGATGGCGGAAGCCAGGTCGGAGGCGCCTCCCGCCAGCGCTTCGCGGGCCCGCCAGAGCTGCCGGAAGTGGCGCACGATCATGCCCTGCACCCTGAGCGGCGGCTCGCCCCCCTCCAGCAGGGTGAACAGGGCCTCCAGGGCGTCCCCCGCGCGCCGCTCCCCCAGGGCGTCGGTCAGCTCGAAGACGCTCGCCACCCGGCCCCCCGCGGCGGTCTCGGAGACCACGTCCAGGTCGATTCGGCCCCCCTCCCCCCCCGGCCCCGTCCCGACGTAGGCGGCGGCCTTGTCCAGCTCCGCCGCCAGGGCCCCCAGGGACGTGCCGGCGTAGGCGGCGAGGAACTCGGCCGCGTCCCGGTCCATCGGGCACCCCAGCTCCCGCGCGCGGCCCGTCAGCCAGTCCGCCGCGCCCCGCTCGTTCATGGGGGCGCAGTTCACCACGTGGCCCACGGCCTTGACCCTGGCGAAGGCGCCGCGCCGCTGGTCCACCTTGGCGGCTTCGAGGACGAGGGTGGTGCTGGGGCTCGGGTCGGCCAGGTAGGCGGAGAGCACCTCCAGCCTCTCCGGCGCCAGGCGGTCGGCCCCGCGCACCACCACGAGGCGGCGCTCGGCCATGACCGGCAGGGTGCGCGCCGCCGCGACCACGTCGCCCGGGTCGCAGGAGGCCCCCTCGAAGCGGTCGTCGTTGAAGGCCTCCAGCCCCTCGGTGAGGACGGCCGCCGCGATGGCCGCCACGGCGTCGGCCCTGAGCAGGTCCTCGGCGCCGTGGACGAGGTAGGCCGCGGCCGGGGGCGAGAGGGGGACCCTCACGGCACGCCCCCGATGCCCGCCGCGGCGGCGCCTAAGTCCACGATGAGCACGTCGGCGAGCTGCACGGCGGCCTCCTCCAGGGCCCGGTCCTTGGCGTCGCGGTTGGCGGTGGCGTCCTCCGTGACCGGGTACTCGGCCGAGACGATCACGGGGCGCTTCTCCCAGCGCACCTTCGCCCCGTCGGTCAGGTCGAACTGCACCGTCACGGCGACCCGGCGGTGGCTCGCAAGCCCGGCCTCGTCGAAGGCGAGCACCTCGTCTGAGATGTTCGTCACCCGGCCGGTCAGGCGCAGGGCGGCGGCGGGCGTCACCACGTAGCCCCCCTCCAGCAGGCGCGTGCGCACCAGGCCCGTCATGAGGGCCCCCAGGTTGGGCTCCTGGGTCTCGTTCATGAAGCCCGGCAGGGCCACCCGGGTGCCGGCGGAGTCCGGGGCCCCATCGTCGTCGGTCCACGTGTAGCCCGCGCAGCCGGACAAAACCGCCATAACTGCCAAAACCGCCGGAACCGGAGGAATGCGGCCCCGCACCTTGGCCGCCCGGCGGTCAGACCACCACATTGATCAGCTTACCCGGCACGTAGATCACCTTCCTCGGCGGCTTTCCGCCCATGTGGGACTGCACCGCGACGCTCGCCAGGGCCGCCTCCTTCACGGCCGCCTCGGCGGCGCCCGCGGGCAGCTCCAGCTTGTCGCGCAGCTTGCCGTTGACCTGCACCACCACGGTCATCACCTCGCGCACGAGCATGGCGGGGTCCGCCTCCGGCCATTCCGCCCGCGCCAGGGGCGCCGCGTGGCCCATGCGCTCCCACAGCTCCTCGGCGATGTGCGGCGCGAACGGCGAGAGCAGGACGAGCACCGTCCCGACCGCCCCGGCGAGGGCGGCCCGGTCGGCGGATTCGCCCTCCCCCAGGTCGGCGTGGAGCTTCGTGGCGGCGTTCAGGAGCTCCATGAGGGCGGCGATGGCGGTGTTGAACTGGTACGCCCGCTCCACGTCCTCGGTCACCTTGACGATCGTCCGGTGGGTGGCGCGGAGCAGCTCCCGCCCCGCCTCGGACGGCTCGCCCTGCGCGGCGCCGGGCGCCTGGGCGACCGCGTCCGCGAGGGTCCACAGGCGCTTGAGGAACCGGTGCGCCCCCTCCACGCCGGCGTCGGACCACTCCAGGTCGCGCTCCGGCGGGGCGGCGAACAGGATGAACAGGCGCGCGGTGTCGGCACCGAAGCGCTCGATCAGCGCCTCCGGGTCCACCACGTTGCCCTTGCTCTTGGACATCTTGGCGCCGTCCTTGATCACCATGCCCTGGGTGAGCAGGCGCGCGAACGGCTCGTCCACCGCCGTGAGGCCCTCGTCGCGCAGGAGCTTGGTGAAGAAGCGGGCGTAGAGCAGGTGCAGGATCGCGTGCTCGATGCCGCCGATGTACTGGTCCACCGGCAGCCAGCGGTCCGCTTGTGGCGGGTCGAGCATCTTGCCCTCCGCCTCCGGCAGGCCCTGGCAGGTGTAGCGGGCGAAGTACCAGGACGAATCCACGAAGGTGTCCATGGTGTCGGTCTCGCGCCGGGCGTCCGTGCCGCAGACGGGGCACTTCACCTCGTAGAATTCCGGCGATTGGGCGAGGAACGAGCCCGTCTCCGGCAGCGTGACGCCCGTGGGCAGGCACACCGGGAGCTGGTCCTCCGGCACCGGCACGATCCCGCACGCCGGGCAGTGGATGACCGGGATCGGCGTGCCCCAGTAGCGCTGGCGCGAGATGCCCCAGTCGCGCAGGCGGAAGTTCACCTTGCCCTTGCCCCTGCCGGCCTTCTCCAGGGCGTCGGCGATGGCCCCCTTGGCGGCCTCGCTGCCCATGCCCGTGAAATCGCCCGAGTCGGCAAGGATTCCCGGCCCCGTGTGAGCCTCGGTCATGGTGTCGGGCGAAAGCGCCCCGCCCTCGGGCTGGACGACCACCCGGACGGGCAGCCCGTATTTTTGGGCGAACTCGAAGTCGCGCTGGTCGTGGGCGGGCACCGCCATGACGGCGCCGGTGCCGTAGCCCATCAGGACGAAGTTGGCCACGTAGACCGGCAGCTTCGCCCCGGTGAGGGGGTGGCGCACGTCGCGCCCCAGGGGCACGCCGCGTTTCTCCATGGTCTCCAGGGTCTGCTCGGAGAGCGCGTGCCCGCGGGCCTCCTCGATGAAGCGGGCCAGCGCCTCGTCCTCCCGAGCCCGGTGCGCCGCCAGCGGGTGGTCCGGGGCGACGGAGAGGAAGGTGGCGCCGAACAGGGTGTCGGGGCGGGTGGTGTAGACCGTCAGCGTGTCCACCGGGTCGCCCGGGGCGGCGTCCAGGGGGAAATCGATCTCGACGCCGGTCGAACGGCCGATCCAGTTGCGCTGCATGGCCACGACACGCTCGGGCCACTCGGTCAGGCCGTCCAGGGCGGAAAGCAGCTCGTCGGCGTAGGCGGTGATGCGCAGGGACCACTGCTCCAGCTCCTTGGCGACCACCGGCGTGTCGCAGCGCCAGCAGGCGCCCTCGACCACCTGCTCGTTGGCGAGCACGGTCTCGCAGGAGCGGCACCAGTTCACCTGGGAGGTCTTGCGGTAGGCGAGGCCCTTCTTCAACAGGCGCAGGAACAGCCACTGGTTCCAGCGGTAGTAGTCGGGATCGCAGGTGGCCACCTCCCGCGACCAGTCGTAGGAGAGCCCCAGGCGCCGCATCTCGCCCCGCATCTCGGCGATGTTGGCGTAGGTCCAGGCGTCCGGCGCGAGGCCGCGCTGGATGGCGGCGTTCTCGGCCGGCAGGCCGAAGGCGTCCCACCCCATGGGGTGCAGCACGGCGAAGCCGCGCATGCGCTTGTAGCGCGCGATCACGTCGCCGATGACGTAGTTGCGCACGTGCCCCATGTGGATCTTGCCCGAGGGGTACGGGAACATCTCCAGGCAGTAGAAGGGCGGGCGCTCGGCGTCAGGGCCGGATTCGGGGACGGCGAAGGCGTCCTCCGCCTCCCAGCGGGCCTGCCACTTGGCCTCGATGGCGTGGGGATCGTACCGGCTCACGGGGTCTGCGCCGCTCGGCTTATCAGCTTACGGGGAAGGAAAAGCCGCCCCTTGCGCAGTGTCGCGGCGGGGGGCGGCGCCGCCGAAAGGTACCACGCCCGCCCGAGGGGCTTCAAGGCAAGCACACCCTTGCGGTTTGCGCCCCGCGCGCCCCTCATGCTAGCGTGCCGCGCCCTTCCGCGAGCATCCCATGGCAACACCACCCACTCCGCCCCCCGACGCGGCCCCGCCGGAGGCCCCGCCCCCCGTCGCGCCACTGGTTGCGATCGTCGGGCGGCCCAACGTCGGCAAGTCGTCGCTCTTCAACCGCCTCGCGGGGCGGCGCCTGGCGATTGTCCTGGGCACCCCGGGCGTGACCCGCGACCGCCACTACGTCGAGGTGGAGTGGGGCCGCCTCCGGTTCCGCCTGGTGGACACGGGCGGCGTGGACTTAGGAACGCCCGGCGTCCTGGGGCACGAGGTGAGCGAGCAGAGCCTGAAGACCGTGGCCGAGGCGCGGGTGGTGCTGTTCGTCACCGACGCCCGCGACGGGCTCCTGCCCGCCGACCGCGAGATCGCCGACGCCCTGCGCCGCCGGGGGGCGCCCGTGATCCACCTGGTCAACAAGGCCGATACCGCGACCGTGGCCGGCGAGGCCCTGGAGGCCGCGTCGCTGGGCTTCGACCCGACGATCCCGGTCTCCGCCGACCACGGCCTGGGGCTGGACGACCTGTACGACGCCCTGGCCGAGCGCCTGCCCGCGTCCGAGCCCGCGGCGGAGGAATCCTTGGAGGAGCAGGCGCCCGCCGCCGAGCCCGTCCGCGTGGCGATTCGTGTGGCGGTTGTCGGCCGGCCGAACACGGGCAAGTCCACCCTCATCAACCGGCTGCTGGGCGAGGACCGCCTGGTGGTCAGCGACGTGCCCGGCACCACCCGCGACGCCATCGACTCGGTCGTGCGCTGGCAGGATGCCGAGTACCGCTTCATCGACACCGCCGGGATGCGGCGCCGGGGCCGGATCGAGCGCGGGGTGGAGCGCATCAGCGTGGACCGGACGATGAAGGCGGTGGAGCGCGCCGAGGTGGCGGTGCTGCTCATCGACGCCGCCGAGGGGGTCACGGACCAGGACACGAAGATCGCCGGGCTCGTCCTCCAGGCCGAGCGCGGGTGCGTCCTGGCGGTCAACAAGTGGGACCTGCGCCAGGGCGCGGAGGACGCCCGCAAGCGCTTCGGCCACGAATTGTCGCGCCACTTCCCGTTCCTCGCCCACGCCCCCGTGATCTACATGGCCGGGGCCACGGGCTACCACCTGCCCCAGCTGTTCGCGGCCATCGAACGGGTGGCGGAGGGCTTTCGGCGGCGTGTGGCGACCGGCCCCCTCAACCGGGAGATCGAGCGCCTCGTGGCGCGCCAGCCGCCCCCCATGTCGGGGGGCCGCGCGGTGCGGATCTACTACGCCACCCAGGTGGGCGACGGGCCGCCGCGCTTCGTCCTGTTCACGAACCGCCCCAAGGGCCTGCCGGACTCGTACGTGCGCTACCTGGAGAACGGGTTGCGGGAGGCGTTCGGCTTCGCGGGCACGCCGGTGGTGCTCGCCGCGCGCGCGCGCGAGCAGACGCCCAAGGGGGGCACTCGCAAGACGGTCAGGCCGAAGCGGGGCGGGGTGAAGCGGGGCGAGAAGCCGGGCCGGAAGGCGCGCGGGAAGGGCGGGGTCGGGCGCCGCGGGCGCTAGGCCGCGGTGGTCAGCTTGTAGACCACCTCGGCGCGGGAGCCGGCGTCCATCTTGGCCATGATGGCCTTGATGTGGTCCTTGACCGTGTACTCGGAGATGAAGAGCAGCTCGCCGATCTCGCGGTTGCTCTTGCCGAAGTAGAGCATGCGGAGCACGTCCTGCTCCCGGCGCGAGATGCCGTAGCGGCGGCGGACGGCGTCGAAGTCCACCTCCCGCTCCAGGGCCACCACGTCGATCTGCAGCAGGATCATGGGGTCCTGCGGCGGCGCCCCCAGGGGCGGCGTCACGAAGGAGGCGCGCAGACCGTACACGGGCCCGTCGGGCACGTCGGCGGCGCTCGCCTCCAGGGCCGAGGGGCCGCCCGTGCCGGCGGCGAGCCGCCGCGCCAGGGCCACGGCCTGGAGCCACAAGGGTCCGGGCGTGTCGGGCAGGGGCCCGGTCAACAGGGCCGCGCCCTCGGTGTTGACCCAGCGCAGGTCCATGGCGGGACCGAGCATTGCGATCGCCGACGGGCGGCGCTTGCGCAGGATGGCGACGGGATCGGGGGCGCGGCTGTCCATCCCCCTTTTTCGCCCGAATCGGGCCCAAACTTGAGATCGGGGCCCCGCCAAAGGGGGGCGATTCGGGGTCGACAGGAACGGCGGCTGGGGGCATATTGGTTCTTCGCCCCCCGCGCCGGGCCACGCCGCCATGATCCGATCGATCCAGCGCTTCTACAACGACGTCATCCGGCCCCGCCCGGAGCCCGACGGCATCACGAACCGCGAGGCCACCGAGCGCGCCCTGCGCCTCGCCACGGCGGCCCTCCTGATCGAGGCCACCCGGGCCGACCGGACGGTCTCGGAGGAGGAGATGGCGGTCGTGGACCGGTCCCTGCGGGAGACCTTCGGCCTGACCGAGGACGAGGCCCGGGAGCTCGCCGCCCTGGGCGAGCAGCAGGCGGCGGAGGCCGTCTCGCTGTACGAGTTCACCTACCTGATCGACAAGGGCTTCGACGCCGCACAGAAGCGCGAGATCGTGGCCCTGCTGTGGCGCGTGGTATTCGCGGACGCCCGCATGGAGGCCCACGAGGAGCACATGGTGCGGCGCGTGGCGGAGCTCATCCACGTGCCCCACAAGGACTTCATCGACACGAAGATCGAGGCCCGGAGGGCCGCCGGCCGCGAGGATTGACGGGGGGCGCGCCGGGAAGGCGCGTCAGAGGCCGCGGGTCAGAGTCCCAACGTCCTGGCCAGCAGGTCCGGCAGCGCCGCGGCCACCTTCACCCAGGGGGGCACGGAGCGCGCCGCCGCCACGGTCGCCAGGGCCGTGGCGCCGAACGCAATCAGGAACACGGTGAAGAGCCGCAGGGCCCGCACGGGTGCTAGCCGAACGCCCGGGTAACCCGGTCCACCCAGATCAGGGCGAAGACGGCCAGGACCGTGACGATCAGGATGAGGCGGCTCTTGGCGAGCATTCCCCAGAGAAAATCCGCCGCGAAGTGGACGATCTGGCGCATGGGACGACGGCCTCACAAACACCCAAGGCCCTGGCAGGCCGGCCGTCGTCCCCGCGCCCCGGCGAATTCCGGGGGGGAGGAGACCCGTCGCCTTTGCGCCCCACCCTCGCGGGTGGTTTGCCCTTCGGCACACCGGAGACACAAACACAGATGCACAAAACTTGTGCAACGGCCGTGCCGACGCCTCCGAGGGGGCGGCTTCCGGATGTAAATTCAACGGCTTAGATGTGCCGGCGGGGTGTGATGGACCCGGAGCGGGGGTCCGGCCGGAGGAACCCGCGGCCCCAGGATGGGCAACGGATTTCCGTGTCGGGGCGCGGCCCTGGGGGCCGGGACGGCCCTCAGGCCCCGGCGTCGGCAATGGTGTCGGCGATCTCCTGCGCGATGCGCTCCGCCGCGCCACGGGGGTCGGCGGCCGTGCGGATCGGGCGCCCCACCACCACGTAGTCGGCCCCGGCCGCTATGGCCTGGGCGGGGGTGACGGTGCGGCGCTGGTCGTCGGCGTCCTCCGCCCAGGTCGGTCGGATGCCCGGGGTGACGATGACGGCGTCGGGCCCCAGCCGCTTGCGCACCGCCGCCGCCTCCCGGCCCGAGCAGACCACCCCGGCGCACCCCCGGTCCCGCGCCAGCTTGGCCCGGGCCAGGGCCAGGGCCTGCGGGTCGCGCAGGGACGGGGCCAGCCCCAGGGCGGACAGGTGCTTCGCGTCCAGGCTGGTCAGGGCCGTCACCGCCAGCACGGCGAGGCCCGGATGGCGGGCGTCCAGCCCGCCCTTCAGGCCCACCAGGGCGTCGGCGTGCACGGTCACGAAGCGCGGGGCCAGGGTCGCCGCGGCCGCCAGAGCCGCCTCCACGGTGACCGGGATGTCGTGCAGCTTCAGGTCCAGGAAGACCGGGCCGCCCTCGCCCTGGA
>Ga0210123_1001808_pt1 | contig 10486 bp, 4 predicted proteins | sample Muzzi_PWB_D2_FD_185535 | JGI IMG/M metagenome (GOLD analysis project Ga0210123, IMG submission 185535) | Wetland microbial communities from San Francisco Bay, California, USA, that impact long-term carbon sequestration - Muzzi_PWB_D2 (SPAdes) | ecosystem: Environmental > Aquatic > Marine >... | reverse complement strand
TCACGGTGGCCGGCAGGTTTCACTACGTCAACACGGGAGACGCCACGACGGAGGAGGAGGCCGATCTGCTCGCTGCCTGGCCAGCCGAATCGCTGAGGGCGGACGTGCTGAAGGTGGGCCACCACGGGAGCCGTACGTCGAGCGGTCTGCCGTTTCTCCGCGTCGTGGATCCGGTGCTGGCCGTGATCAGCGCCGGCGCCGGAAATCGATACGGACATCCGCACGCCGAAGTGCTTTCCCGCCTGGAGGCGGCCGGTACGGCACGCATCTGGCGCACGGACAGGCACGGTACGTTGTGTGTGGAGATTGCGGACGATGGAAGGTGGAGGGTCCGGGGGGAAGACCCCTGGCGACGTCCCGGCGCTTGACGGGCCCGGCCGTCGGTTCCTACCGTCCGCGAGGCGGCCAGCCCGTAGAGGCATGAGTGGACGGAGGCCCGAAAGACGAGCGGGATCAACTCGACCGGAGGACACCGTGGATCGATACGTCGTGACGCTGAGCCGGTTCATTCTCGAGCAGGAGCGTCGGCACCCCGGCGCCAGCGGTAATCTCACGAGCATCCTGTATGACATCACGCTCGCCGCCAAGCTGATCCACCGGGAGGTCAGCAAGGCGGGGCTGGTCGACATCCTCGGCATGACCGGCCACGAGAACGTGCACGGCGAAGAGGTGAGGAAGCTCGACGAGTACGCGCACGAAGTGATGGTGAACGCCATGGATCACGGCGGGCAGCTGTGCGTAATGGCCTCCGAGGAAGCGGAGGACCTCATCCCGATCCCCGAGAAGTTCCCGACCGGGGATTACGTCCTCCTCTTCGACCCGCTCGACGGCTCCTCCAACATCGATGCCAACATCTCGATCGGGACGATCTTCTCGATTCACAAGCGCGTGACCGACGGTCGGGACGGCACGATGGAGGACGCTCTCCAGCCGGGCTCGCGGCAGGTCGCGGCGGGCTACGTGATGTATGGTTCCTCGACGGTGCTGGTGTACAGCACCGGGAACGGCGTCCATGGCTTCACGCTCGACCCGTCGATCGGCGAGTTCCTGCTGTCACATGCCGAGATTAAGATCCCCGACCCGGGGAAGCGGATCTACAGCGTGAACGAGGGCAACTTCGACCGCTGGTCGCCGGCGCAGCAGGCCGTCGTCCAGTCACTACGCGGCGGCGCGTCCGACCATGTGCCGTTCTCGCAGCGCTACGTGGGTTCGCTGGTGGCGGACTTCCACCGCACCTTGCTGTATGGGGGAGTGTTCATGTACCCGGGAGACGTGCAGAACCCCGATGGCAAGCTGCGGCTGCTCTACGAAGCAGCACCGCTGTCATTCATTTGCGAGCACGCGGGCGGCAGGGCCACCAACGGGCGCGACGATATCCTGTCCCTGCAGCCCGAGACGCTCCACCAACGCACGCCGCTGTTCATGGGCCATTCCCGGTGGATCGACATGGCTCATCAATACCTGGTCGACGGCGACTTGAGCTGACGGGACACAAAAAAGGGGGCTCCCGAGAGAGCCCCCTTTCTTCATTCCTCCCGCGCGGGGAGGTGTTCCCGTCGCAGCCGACGATCAGAACTCGTACCGGAGCTGCAGCTGCAGCTGCCAGGAGCTCCGCGGGTCGCCGTTCGGATCGTACAGCGCATCCTCCAGCGTGATGCCCTCGTCGGGGTTCGCTTCCGGCCCGAGGTAGACGAAGACCGGATCGCCGGTCACGTCGTCCCCACCCGATACGAAGGCGATCGCGTGTGAATCGAACACGCCGCCGCCGGCCGTCTCGATCACGCCCCAGTCGCTGTTCAGCAGATTGAGGACGTTGTAGACGCCGAGCTCGAGCTTGATCCGCTGGCCGCCCGAGAACTCCGGGAAGCCCTGCGAGATCGACATGTCGAGGAAGTTCTGCCACGGATTGCGGCAGACGTTCCGCTCGGTGATCGTGCCGCGCTGATCCGCGAGACAGGGCTGTGCCGCGATCAGGGCGTCGTATGCCTGCGCATCCTCCGGCGAGGCCCATGTCATGCCCGGATCGCCCGGACCCTCGATCACGTACAGCGGGTCGTTGAACACGATTCCGTCCGCGTTCAGGTCACCGCGGCCGCCGAAGCCGCCGCTGATGTACGTGAAGGGCAGTCCCGAATTCCCGATGTAGATCAGAGATAGGTCGGTCGGGAAGTCCTCCGAGAACGGCAGGGAGTAGGTTCCCGACATGGTGATTTTGTGTGTCCGGTCGAACGACGAGGTCGTCGCGTTGTCGATCAGCTGGTCGCCCGCGTTCATCCGGCCGAACCGCCAGTTCGACGTGGCCCGGCTCGACGTGAAGCTCTGCACGTCCTTCGACTTCGAGTACGTGTAGGCTCCCGTGAGGCGCAGATCGTCACCGATCAGCTTCTGCAGGCTGGCCGTGATGTTGTACGAGTAGTTGTTGTTCGTGTTGAGCAGCTCGAACACGCCGACGCTGCCGGTCCCGTAGAACTCCGGCCGGTAGTAGTTCGGAATTCCGAAACCGTCGTCGTCGATCGTGCCGTACAGCACGCGGCCCTGCGAGTCCGTGGTGGTGGACTGGCCGATGCCGTTGTTGCCGAGGTTGCGGTTCACGATGAAGTAATCGTTGAGTCCGCGATTGTAGATCCCCTCGAGCGTGAACAGCAGGTCCTCGTTGATCCGCCGGTCGTAGGCCAGGTTGGCTCGTAGCACGCGCGGGAACTTGGTGTCCTGCCCGATCAGGTCGATCTCGCCGAGGAAGCCGCTGCTGCCGATCCCAACGGTGCCGCCACCATCAGCCGTGCCCGGCGCGCAGGTGAGCGACTGGTTGTCCACGTCCGGGTTGAACGCGGGCGCGAGCCCATTCGGGTTGGTGTTGCCGCAGCTGAGGATCGCGATCCCCGTACCGTTATTCGAGTAGGCGTTGGACATCCACACGTACGCCGGGTTTCCGGTGAACATGCCAATACCGCCGCGAAGCTGCTGCTCGGTGTCGGTCGTCAGGTCCCAGTTGAACCCGAGGCGCGGGTTCAGCATGATCTGGCCCGACGGTACCTCGGGGTTGCCGAAGTCGGTGTTGACCTGGGCCGCGTAGGTCGGCTGGTCGCCGAACACCGGGATGTCGGCCCGCAGGCCCACGTTCAGGCTGAACTTCTCCGTTGCCTGCCACTGGTCCTGCGCGTATACGCCGAACTGCTGGCTGTTGAACTCCGCGGCCGGAACCGGTCCACCTTGGATGCTGCCGCTCACCGTGTACCTCGAGGCGGAGCCGGCGCCGCCGTCTTCGAAGTCTGACAGCTGGTCGAAGTTGTAGACGCCAAAGGACGACTGGGCGAACAGGTTGAAGACCTTGTAGAGCTCGGCGCGCGCGCCGACCGTGAAGGTGTGTTCACCCATCGGGGCGAAGGTGTAGTTGTTCGTGATCTCCCAGATGTCCTGGTTCAGGCGGTTGCCCTGCGAGAACTGCTCGGAGCCCGTCTCGATGCCGTAGGCGCACGAGGGGTCCGGGCAGCCGATGCTCGTGTCGAAGCCATTCACCGTGACGTTAGGCTCGACGACGTTGGGGTCGCGCGCGTCGCGGATCCGGTTGTAGCTGAGCCGGAACTCGTTGGAATTGCCGTTCGCGAAGTTCGTGAACAGCTGGACCGACGGGTTGTGGCTCTTGCTGACGAACTGGTAGCCGTTGTTGACGAACCTGAAGTCCGGGTTCCCCGTCGAGGAACTCCGGCCGAACACGTCGTCCTCGGCCCGGTTGAACGTGTACCGGAAGACGAGCCGGTTCTGCTCGTTCAGATTGACGTCCGTCCGTGCGGTGATGTTGATCAGGGGGTTCTCGTTCGTTGCGGCGCTCGCGTCTCCCGCGGCCAGGCCGTAGCTCTGCAGCGCCGCGTTCATCGCGCTCAGGTCGGTCGCGTCGGGGACGAGCCCGGACACGCCGGCTCCGGCCCCGGCGTAGGGCCCGGAGGCCGGTCGGCTGGCACTCTGGATCTCGGCGTTCACGAAGAAGAACGCCTTGTCGCGCGCGATCGGACCCCCAAGCGAGGCGCCGTACTGCCAGCGCTTGAACTCGTTCTCGCCGAGCGGGTCGCCCGCGAGGCCCTCGTTGCGGAACAGGCCGAAGGCGTCGCCGAAGAACTCGTTACCGCCGCTCTTCGTGACCGCGTTGATCAGTGCGCCGGTGAAGTTGCCCTGTCGCACGTCGTATGGCGACAGCAGGACCTGGAACTCTTTCACGGCCCCGAACCCGATCGGTTTACCCTGTGCCTGTCCCCCGGCCGTCCCGGTGTCCCCGAGGCCGAAGCGGTCGTTCACGGTGGCGCCGTCGATCTGGATCGTGTTGAACCGGTTGTTCTGACCCACCACGCTCAGACCGAGTCCCTGGCTCTCGTCCGTGGCCACGATCTGCGGCGTCAGGCGGGCGAGGTTCTCGAACCGACGGTCGAGGGTCGGCAGACTCTCGAGCTGCTGCTGGTTGATCGTCGTCGACGAACCTTGCGTCGAGGGCGAGAACTGCGAGGCCAGGGCGTCGGTCTCGACGAGCAGCGCTTCGAGCTCGACCGCGGTCGGCTCGAGCGTCAGCGACAGCCGGTACGTCTGACCGAGGGCGATCGAGACGTTCTCGCGGGTCGCGCTCCGGTACCCGAGACTGCTGACCTCGACCGTATACGGACCGCCCGGCTCGAGGCCCTGCAGCCTGAACGCGCCGAGGTCGTTCGTGGTCGCGGTACTCGTGAAGTTGGTGGGTTCGTAGGTGAACACGACGGTGGCGCCCGTGATCGGTGCGCCGTCAGGTTGTGAAATCACCCCTGCGGCGTTGCCAGTCGTCGCCTGAGCGAACATGGGACTGGCCGCGAGGCACAGGGTGAGGGCGGCGATCGCGCCGCTGCGAACGAAGGAATACAGTCTCATCGACGACTCCTGGCAGGCTGATACTCTAACATCCGGGGAATACCCGACGGATCCCCGGTCGACTATTAGATCGTGGTGAAGTCACGTGCCCGAAGGGCCCGCAGTCGGCGTGAATGTGTGGGGTGTCTGGGGGAAGCGCAACGTGCGCCCGTCGCGTGCTGCCTGGCCGTCACATTTCGCCGCCTTCGACGAGGATTGCGTGCGCGGCGGCGAGCCGGGCTACGGGCACACGAAATGGAGAGCAGGACACGTAGTCGAGTCCCATCTCCTCGCACAGGCGCACCGACGCCGGGTCCCCGCCGTGCTCCCCACAGATGCCGATCTTGAGATCGTTCCGAGCGGCCCGGCCCTCCTCGACGGCGATCCGCATCAATCGCCCGACGCCGTCCGCGTCGATGCTCTGGAACGGGTCTTCGGCGTAAATGCCCGCATCGACGTAGCCGGGCAGGAACGAACCCGAGTCGTCCCGCGAGATCCCCAGCGTGGTCTGTGTGAGGTCGTTGGTGCCGAACGAGAAGAACTCGGCGGCGCCCGCGATGTCGCCGGCCGTCAGGCAAGCCCGGGGAAGCTCGATCATCGTGCCGATCAGGAAGTCGATCCGGTCTCCCATGTCGTCGAACACGTGCTGAGCGGTCTCGATGATCAACCCGCGCTGTCGCTCGAACTCCGCGACGTGGCCGACGAGTGGGACCATGATCTCCGGTTGCGGTCGGCCGCCGTCGGCCTGCACGGTCAGCGCGGCCTCGAGGATGGCCCGCACCTGCATCCGGGTGAGATCCGGCCGCTCGAACGCCAGCCGGCATCCACGGTTCCCGAGCATCGGGTTCGACTCGGTGATCCGGTCGACCTCGGCGCGGATATCCGCCACCGACCGCCCGGTCGTGTGGGCCAGCCGATCGATCTCCTCGTCCTCGCCGGGCAGGAATTCGTGGAGCGGGGGATCGAGGAGGCGGATCGTAACCGGCAGGCCGTCCATCGCCCGGAAAATCCCGACGAAGTCCTCGCGCTGCATGGGCAGCAGCCGCTCGAGCGCGCGCTGCCGTCCCTCCGCGTCCGGGGCGAGGATCATCTCGCGCACTGTGTCGATGCGCTCGTCGCCGAAGAACATGTGCTCGGTCCGGCACAGGCCGATCCCTTCGGCGCCGTGGTGCCGGGCCGTCTCCGCGTCGACGGGAGTGTCCGCGTTGGCTCGAACCCGGAGGCGACGGATCTCGTCGGCCCAGCCCGTCAAGCGCTCGAAGAACTCGTCGGGCTCGGGCTGGATCGTGGGAATGCGGCCCGCGATCACCTCGCCCGAGGCGCCGTCGACCGTCAGCCAGTCTCCGCGCTGCACGGTCCGGCCGTTGGCGGAGATGTGCCCGGCTTCTTCGTCGATCTGCAGCGCCTTGATCCCGACCACGCAGCATTTGCCCATGCCCCGCGCCACGACCGCAGCGTGACTCGAACGCCCGCCCCGGCAGGTCACGATGCCTTCGGCGGCGACCATGCCCTCGAAGTCGTCCGGCGACGTCTCCTCGCGCACGAGGATCACGGGGTCGCCGGCCGCGTGCGCCTCGATCGCCTCGCGGGCGGTGAGCACCAGGCGGCCCGTCGCCGCGCCCGGCGAGGCCGGGTTGCCGACGGCAAGCGGCGTGAACTCGGCCTGGGGATCGACCGTCGGGTGGAGGACCTCCTCCAGCCGGGCCGGCGCGACGCGCAGCACGGCCTCGTTGCGCTCGATGGCGCCCTCGCCGGCCATCTCGACCGCGATGCGCACTGCGGCGCGGGCCGTTCGTTTGCCCGTACGCGTCTGCAGCAGGAAGAGTTCTCCGTCCTCGACCGTGAACTCGAGGTCCTGCATGTCCTTGTAGTGGGTTTCGAGCCGGGCGGCCGTCTCGACGAGCTGCTCGTAGGCCTCGGGGAGATGATCGCCCATGGTGTCGATCGAGAGGGGGTCGCGGGTGCCTGCCACCACGTCTTCACCCTGGGCGTTGACCAGGAACTCTCCGTACATCCGACGCTCGCCGGTGGCCGGGTTGCGCGTGAAGGCGACGCCGGTGCCGCTGTTCCGTCCCCGATTTCCGTACACCATGGCCTGGACGTTTACCGCCGTGCCCAGATCGTGGGGAATCGCGTAGGCTTTCCGGTAGGCGATGGCCCGCGGCGTGCGCCAGCTTTCGAACACCGCGTGGATGGCACCCCAGAGCTGGCCGCGCGGATCTTCGGGGAACGGCTGCGACCCGTGATCGGCGATCACGCTTCGGTACTCCTGGACGATCTCCTTGAGGTGCGCCGCCGAGAGCTGGCTGTCTTCGGTGACGCCGGCCTCTTCCCGGTGCTTCGTCAGCCGCCACTCGAACAGCCGGTGATCAACGCCGAGCACGACCTCTCCGTACATCTGCAGGAAGCGGCGGTAGGAGTCCCATGCGAAACGCTCGTCGCCCGAAACGCGGGCGAGCCCCTGCACGGATTTCTCGGTGAGGCCGAGGTTCAGGATCGTGTCCATCATGCCCGGCATCGAGATCGCGGCCCCGGAACGGACCGATACCAGGAGCGGGTCCGCCTCGTCGCCGAATCGCTTGCCGGTGAAGCCTTCGAGTCGTTCGAGCGCCTCGGCCACGGTCTCCGCGACTCCGTCGGGCATGGCATGGCTCATCAGGTATTGCCGGCATACGTCGGTGGTCAGGGTAAAGCCGGGCGGAACCGGGATGCCCAGGTTCGTCATCTCGGCCAGGTTCGCCCCCTTGCCGCCGAGAAGCTTCTTCTGGATCGCCGCGCCGTCCGCGTGTCCGCGGCCGAAGACGTAGACGGACTTCTGGGCCGTGGCCTCAGCGGAAAGGTCCATCATCAACCCCTCGCTCCGGCGGTCGCCAGTTGAGACTCGCGGTCGATCAGCGGGGCCGGGTATTCGCCCGTCCAGCATGCGTCGCAGAACGGCCCGTACTGCCCGACCGCCTCCTTCATACCTTGCAACGACAGGTAGCCCAGCGAGTCGACGCCGAGGTGGTCGGCGATCTCCGGCACCGAATGGCCGGAGCCGATCAACTCTTCCCTGGTCGGCATGTCGATTCCGTAGTAGCAGGGTGAGACGATCGGGGGCGAGGCGACCCGGAAGTGAATCTCTCGGGCTCCGTTTTCGCGCAGTAGGGCGACGAGTCCCCGGCTCGTCGTGCCGCGCACCAGCGAGTCGTCGACCACGATGCAACGCCGGCCGTCGATGAGCTCGCGCACCGGGTTGTACTTGACCCGGACCTTGAAGTCGCGCCCCACCTGGCTCGGGTGGATGAAGGTCCGGCCCACGTAGTGATTCCGGATCAGCGCCAGCTCGAACGGGATCCCGGACTCCTCCGCGTAGCCGAGCGCCGCCGAGTTCGACGAGTCCGGAACCGCGAAGACGCAGTCGGCCTCGACCGGGTGCTCGCGCGCGAGCTGGCGACCGAAGCGGCGTCGAGCGCCGTCCACACTGCAGTCGTAGACGCGAGAGTGGGGCATCGCGAAGTAGACGAGTTCGAACAGGCAGGGTGAGATCGGAGCCGGTTCCAGGGGGCGCAGCGCCTGGACGTGACCGTCGCGGATGCGGAGCACCTCACCCGGTTCAATCTGCCGCAAGTACTCCGCGCCCATGATGTCGAGCGCGCACGTTTCCGAGGCGACGACCGCCGCTTCACCGAGCCGGCCGAGAACCAGCGGTCGGAAGCCCCGGGCGTCACGGACGGCGTAGACCGTGCTGCCGATCGACAGAACCATCGAGAACGCACCGGCCAGCTGGGAGATCGCGTCGTCGACCTGTTGATCCGGTTCCGCCCGCCGTGAGCGGGCGATCAGGTGGATGACCGCCTCTGAGTCGCTGTCGGTCTGGAAGATCGCTCCCTCTTCGGTAAGCCGGCGGCGGAGTTGCCGGGCGTTGGTCAGCGTGCCGTTGTGGGCGATCGCCATCGGGCCGTAGCGGTAGTCGACGACGACGGGCTGCGCGTTGCGGAGACTCGAGCTGCCGGCCGTGGAGTAGCGCGTGTGTCCAAGGGCCGCCGAGCCGGGGAGTCGGGCGAGGGCGTCGTCGTCGAACACGTCCGACACGAGGCCCATGGCACGGTGGCTGTGGGAGTCTCCGCCGGCGTCTATCGAGACGATCCCGCAGCTCTCCTGGCCGCGATGCTGGAGGGCGTAGAGGCCGAGGGACGTGAGCTGCGCGGCGGCGGGTGACCCGCTCACGGCGACCACGCCGCATTCGTCGCGCAATCTATCGTCGTCCCGCCAGGTCGGGAGCCGGCGGTTAGCCGTCGTGTCGAGCGTCGTGGTGTCGGTGATGTCCGTCATGTCCCTCATCGATTCAGGGTCGGCGTCGAGTCACGATGTGAGTCCCGCCTCGTGCTCCATCCGGCGGGGGAGGGCGCGGTCCCAGGTCTCGACGATCCGGGCGATGGGCACGTCGATCGTACGGTCGCCGGCCGTCAGCCGGAACCGCGCGCCGGCGTCGCCCACCGTACCAATGTGGTGCATTTGCAGATCCCGTGCCGAGCAGAGCTCACCAAGTCGTTCGAGATCCGGCGGCCGACAGGAGGCGACGACCCGGTTCTGTGACTCGCCGAACAGGCCGGCCGCCGGAGCGGGTCCCGTCGGCAGGCGCGCGGTCAGCCCGCGCGGGCCGCCGGCCGCCAGCAGCGAGGCTTCGGCCAGCGTCACGGCGGCGCCGCCGTCGGAACAGTCGTGTGCGCTGCGCAGCAGACCCTCCCGCGCCGCCTCGACCAGGAAGTCGACCAGGCGGGCGGCCTCGTCGAGATCGATGTCCGGTGGCGGCCCGGCGACCAGACCGTGGACGACCGCCAGGTAATCCGAGCCGCCGATTTCCTCGCGGGTACGCCCGATGAGGAGAATCTCGTCGCCGCTGGCGGCGAACCCGGTCGGCACGCGCCGCTCGATGTCGTCCAGGAGACCGACCATGCCGATGACCGGCGTCGGGTAGACCGGGCCGGACGGAGTCTCGTTGTAGAGCGACACGTTGCCGCCCGAGACCGGCGTCCCAAGGGCGCGGCAGGCATCACCAATGCCGGCCACGGCCTCGCTGAGCTGGTGGTAGACGGCGGCTCCCAGCGGGTTTCCGAAGTTGAGGCAGTTCGTAATCGCGACGGGTCGCGCGCCGGCGCAGGCGACGTTGCGGGCGGACTCGCACACCGCGATCCGGGCACCGATTCGCGGCTCGAGATACACGTATCTCCCGTTCCCATCGATGGACATAGCCACGCCGCGGCCGGTGTCGGCCAATCGCAGGACGGCAGCGTCCGAGCCCGGGCCGGCGGCCGTGTTCGTCTGCACGCTCGCGTCGTACTGCTCGTAGATCCAGGCACGCGAGCCGATCGAGGGGGAATCGAGCAGGGCGAGCAGCGCATCGGTCGCCGCGGCGTCGTTGGCGAGCTGCAGCATCGGCGTCAGGTCACGCTCGCGTAGTTTGCGGATCTCCGGGTCCTCGACGCCCTGGCGTGTGTACGTCGGGCAGTCGTCGACCAGCGGCCCGACCGGAATCTCGCATACGACCTGGTCCCCGCGCCGCACGCGGAACATCCCGTCATCGGTGACCTGGCCGATCACGGCGGCCTGGAGGTCCCACCGATCGAGTACCTGGTGG
>Ga0210123_1001805_pt1 | contig 10496 bp, 8 predicted proteins | sample Muzzi_PWB_D2_FD_185535 | JGI IMG/M metagenome (GOLD analysis project Ga0210123, IMG submission 185535) | Wetland microbial communities from San Francisco Bay, California, USA, that impact long-term carbon sequestration - Muzzi_PWB_D2 (SPAdes) | ecosystem: Environmental > Aquatic > Marine >... | reverse complement strand
CAGCGTTCGGAAGCGGAGCAGCTTTTCGTCCAGTGTGCTCATGGGAGGTTGGAACCCTGATTCAGGAAGCCCGTTCCGCCACGCTCTTCGCCGGGAACGACGTCGTCGACCTCGCCGACCCCCGGTGCCGAGACCGCTCACGCGACGAGAGGTTCATGGCCCGCGTCTTCAGTGCCCGGGAGCGCGAGTGGATCCACACCTCCGCGGACCCCGACTGCACGCTCTGGCGCGCATGGGGGGCGAAGGAGGCAGCCTTCAAGGTGGTGAGCAAGCTCGAAGGGGCGCCGCCGCCGTTCAATCACGTCCGGTTCCGCGTTGCCGAGAGCGAGCCCGGCACAGGCGTCGTGTCCTACGGAGCGATGGATACCCCCTTCCGGGAAGAGCCGGGAGGAGCCGGGGAATACGTCCACATCGCGGCATGGAGCCCCGGGGAGGCCTCGCTTCTGGAGGCCACCGTGGAGCCCCTTCCCCAGGGTCCGCCGCCCATCGAAGTCCTCACCGACCGGGAGCGTCGGGCCGTTCACTCCCCCGCGTCGGGATGGGTTCGAGTGCGTGCGCGCGCGGCTGTAGCGCAGCTCCTCCGCGTGGCCGAGCGCGACGTGGAGATCGTCTGCGCTCCGGGCCCCCCGGGACGGGCCATCCCCCGGCTGTTCCTCCGCGGAGAGCCGGGGGAGTGGGATATCAGCCTGTCACACCACGGCCGGTTCCTGGCTTGGGCCGTCCGCGGGCCGGAGCATCAGGAGGGTCGGTAGTTCAGGAGGAAGGACGTGCCGAAGCGGGAGTAGTAGCTGTTCCCGACGTCGGTTTCCGCACGTGCCCAGCCGAACCTCACCGTTGCACCCAGATTTCGCACGATGGGACGGTCGAGCGCGATGTAGGCCACGGAGGCGTTGTCGGCCTCCTCCCCCGGGACGAGGCGAACGAACGGGCTGTCGTGCACGTACGTCTTGCCCGTCAGGACCGTGTAGAGGTGGAGCCCCAGATCCCAGAACGGCAGCGGGGCGTGAACGGCCGCGCGCCCCGAGACGGCGTCGTACTCCGGACGCTGCGAGTTCGAACGGTTGAGCGTTCCCTCCACGCCCAGCTCGGCTTCGACAGCCGCCAGATTCAGCACCCAGAGAGCGCCCATGTGGAGCGTCCGATCCCTCCGGAAGGGATCCTCGGGGTCGAAGCTGTCCTGGCGATGGTATTCGGTGCTCCGCGCACCTCCGTAGAAGCGCATTCGCCAGGATTCGCGATTGGCCAGGGCACCCACCTCGAAGCCTTTCGACCGCCGGTCGAGGAGGTCTAGCTGCGACAGGAGCGACACGCTCTGGTAGTCCATGGATTCCGCGTCGATGGACATCTCCAGGCTGACGCCCTCGATCTCGTACGTCTGGAAGACCAGAGCGCCCCTGGCGGTCGCGTATCCGGGCTGGAGGAAGAGCGGCATCGGCGTCCGGTCCGCCACGGTGCGTCCCCGGAAGGTCCCCGCCGCGGTCACCAGACCGACGCCTCCCAACCGCTGCCACCAGGATAGGTCGAGCCGTCCGACCCACTCGCGGGGAGCGTAGTCCCTAAGCTCGAATCCAGCGGCCGCGAACTGGCGAAAGCCGGCGTCGAACTCCACCGATAGGTATCGGTCCCAGGGGGTTCCGCTGCTTTCGAGGAGTCTCAGCTCCCCGTGGGCCCCGAACTCGCCCGCCGCCGCCGACGCCCGGTCGGTGGAGTCGATCACGGGAACGGTCACGGCCGAGAGGTTGCCCTCGTAAGACTCGACCGACACGCCGCCCGTGAAGACCAGATCCTGGAGTCGCACCTGCCCCGCCGCCGGCCCCACCACGAGGAAGGGCAGGACAAGGCCGAGCAGGACTGCGACACGTCGGCCGCGGGGATCGTACATCATTCGATGATCTGCATGAGACGTTCCCTGAATTCGGCGGCCAGCCCGAGATCGAAGACACGCTGCTCCCGGAGCCAATCCTGCAGATCGCGGAGCTCCTCGATCTGCGTCTCCAGAGGGAGGCTCCCTTCGATCTCGGTCGAATCGGCCGGCACACCCTCTTCCCGCACCGACTCCGGCCGGGTGGCGATCGCCGGGAGCTGGGTGTCGCCAAACCTCTCCACCCCTCCCAGGAAGTCGTTCCGGTTCCGCTCGAGCCTCTGACGGCTTTGGAGGCGCTCGATCCGCCTGTCCAACTCCGCGATGAGCGAGTCCGCGTCCTGGGCCCGCCGCTCCAGGATCTCGGCTTTGGCCAGGAGCTCGTCGCGTCCGTCCCTGTCGTCGAAAACGATGGATCCGGAGGAGAACAGGGCCGTGGCTGCCGCCGGCGGTACGAGTGACTCGCTCTCGAGCTCCTGGTACTGACTCGTCACACCCTGGAGCCTGTCGTAGATGAGGAGAGTCGTGCGCTGATCGGTCGTGGCGACGAGCTGCGCCTCGAGGGCAAGCCTCGCTTGGTCGAGACCGTCCAAGAGCGCTTGCCGAGCCTGTCGCAGCGCACTCTCGGCATCCCGTGTGGTGTCCTCCAACCGCCTCAGTTCTTTGCTCTCGGCCTGGAACCGTCTGTGGGCCTGGGTCAGCGCGTCGTCGTCCCTCCGTTCGCGGGCGAGGTTGACGCGGACCAGCTCCTCGTCCAGGAGGAGCCTCTGGGCCTCCGCGGCAGTGACCGCGGCGTCGTAGTTCCGCACGGCCGACTCGTGCCGGGCTTGGATCTGCGCGAGCGAGCTGGTCTCCTGAGCGTCGAGTGGACCGGCGCCGAGAAGACCCAGGACCACGGGCACCAGCCACCGCAGCCCCCGGAAGGAGGGGCTCCGGACCGTCGCGCAGGCGCGCCGTCTGTGGTCCCGAGTTCGAACGCTCATGCCTCGATCCCGTATTTCTCCAGCTTGTAGTAGAGGGCGCTCGCTTTCAGCCCGAGGAGGCGGGCCGCCTCGGCCTTGACTCCGCGTGCCTGGTCCAGGGCTCGCCGAAGGAGCTTCTCTTCCATACCCTCCACGACACTCGTAAGGTCGAGGCCGCCCTCGGGGATCGCCGAGTCCACCCCCGCGGGGCCCGTACCTTGCCCGTTGCCGCCGAGCGCAGGGATATGGGCCGTTTCCAGGATCGTGCCCTCCGCCATGACCAGCGCCCGCTCGATCACGTTCTCGAGCTCCCTCACGTTTCCCGGCCAGGCATACGCACCCAACCGGTCGAGCGCCTCCCGGCTCACTTCGTGAACCTCCGAACAGGTCCGTTCTCGGAGCTTCTGGATGAAATAGCGGGCGAGCACCGGGATGTCGGAATCGCGCTCACGGAGCGGAGGGATGGTCACGGGGACCACGTGTAGCCGGTAGAAAAGATCCTCCCGGAAGCTTCCCGACGACAGCAGCTCATCCGAAGGCGTGTTGGTGGCTGCGATGATCCGCACGTCCACCGGAATGGTGTTCTCTCCCCCGACGCGCTCCAGCTCCCGTTCCTGGAGCACGCGGAGCAACCTCACCTGAGTCGTGGGCGAAATCGTCGAGATCTCGTCCAGGAAGAGCGTGCCTCCATCGGCGAGCTCGAAGCGCCCACGTCGCTGACGCTCCGCTCCCGTGAACGCTCCTCGCTCGTGTCCGAAAAGCTCCGAGTCCAGAAGGCCCTCGGCGAGCGCACCGCAGTTCACCCGGACGAACGGTCCCTCCCTCCGGCCCGATGTCGCGTGGATCGCCCTGGCCACCAGCTCCTTACCGGTTCCGGATTCGCCGTAGATCATGACCGTCGAATCGCTTCGAGCCACACGATCGACCCAGCGGAAGACCTCCTTCATCTGCGGAGACTCACCCACCATCTCCCCATACCGCGAGTCGGTCTCTTCCTTCAAGTAGGCGTTCTCGACCCGGAGCGCGACGTTCTCCCTCCGGAGCCGCTGCCGCTCCGCCCGATCGGCGAGAAGGCGGTCGACCTTGACGCCGAATTCCTCCGAGGAGAAAGGCTTCGTGATGAAATCAGCGGCCCCCAGCTTCATCGCCTCGACCGCCTTCTCGATGGTCCCGAACGCGGTGATGACCAAGACCTCCGTTTCGGGATGGCTTTCCTTGACCCGGCGGAGGACCTCCATCCCATCGACGTGCGCCATCTTCAGGTCGGTGATGACGAGGTCCGCTCCATCGCCCTCGAGGAGCTCCAACCCCGGTTTCCCGCCCTCGGCGGACAGCGTCTTGTGACCACGGCGACGAAGGAGGAGCTCGAGGCCCTCCCTCATGGATTCGTGGTCGTCGATGATCAGGACCTGGGCCATATCGCGGCTGCTACCGTTCAGGTCTGGCTTGGGGCAAGTCGCGTGCCAGTCGCGGACCCCGAGGCCGTTGCCGATCCGGAGGAGTCGAGGTGAGCGCGGCCGGGAGGCTCCTCCAAGCCGATGAAATATAGGCGGAACTCCGCTCCATTCTCAAACAATGGGTCCGAAGCCGCCGAAACTTCGACCCTCCCTCCATGGGCTTCGACCACCTTCCGCACGATCGCCAACCCCAACCCCGCCCCCTTTTCCTTGTCCGTGATGAACGGCTCGAAGACGCGCTCACGCAGCTCCTCGGGGATCCCGGGCCCGTCGTCGAGCACGCGGACCACGATTCCCGTGCCGTCACGCTCCGCGCTCAACCGAACACGGGTCGCCACCTGTGCTGCGTTGTGCAGCAAGTTGAGCACGGCTCTCTTCACCTGGCCTCCGTCGGCCGCCGCCATGAGGGGCTCCGTGGGCAGTACCAATTCGAGCCGACAGCCCCCCCGCTCCATCTCGACCTCCGCGAGCTCGGCAGCCGCCTCGATGGGATCCCTCAGATCCGTCCCGTGCCGGTCGGTCTGGAGGGGCCGAGCGAACGTCAGGAAGTCGTCGATGATGCCGTTCAAGGCGGTGACCTCCCCCCGCACCTTCCCCATCAGCCGACGCCGTTCGCCGGGATCCGCTGTATCGGCGGCCGCGGATGCGAAGAGCTCGATACCTCCAAGGGGGTTCCGGATCTCGTGCGCGACCTGGGCGAGCATGAGTCGGAGCTGCTCGTCCCGCTCCAAGATCCCCATCCGCATGCGCTCCATGGCCCTGGAGAGGCGGCCGAGCTCGTCGCCTCGCTCGATGTCGACCGGACGCTTGAGGTGACCCCGCTGAATGCGCAGGGCGACGTGGCTCAGATGCTCGAGCGGCTTCACGATGCTCGCGGCGAGGAGCCCGCCCAAGGTCACCGCCAGGGCCAGCGAGACGAGACACCCGGTGAGGAGCGTCCATCCGAGGAGGCGGAGCGGTTCGAGGAAGTCCGCGGGAATCAGCACGCCCAGGATCGCGGGGGAGTCGTCCAGACGGATGAAGCCGTACTTGTAGAGGCGGCCGTCCTCGCCCTCGAAGCCCACCGTCGTCGCGGTCGCCTCCGCGATGGCGCGGTTGATCTCGGGCCGCCACTGCTCCATCTCCCGGAGAGGGGTGCCGAACGGAATGGAGTCGGCTGGCCGCGCGGTGACCAGCGCCTGGTACTCGGAGTTGCTGGGGCTTCCGTCGAAGATGAACGCGTCGTCGACGTATCCGCGCTCGACGAGCGCGAGCAGCTTGTTGTGATAGCCGCTCCACCCGGACAAGTTCTCGTAGCCCGGCCGGAACGCCAGGGCCGTGGAGCCCTGGAAGCCGGCCACGGCCGCCGCCCCCGCCACGTCGGTGAGCCGCCGGTCGAGCTCGTCGGTGAGGGCGTCCCGCGAGATCCACCAAGAGAGAAGCCCGAAGCCCGCCGTGACCGCCAGGCCGAAGCTGGCCAGCACCAGGACGAACCTGCGCCGCAAGCTGATCCCGCGCCTCGGAGCCCCCCCCGCGTCGCCCGTCATCCGCCGCACGGCACCCGCTCCACCGCCACCGGCTCCACGAAGCGTACGGGGAGCGGCACGCCGGGGACGACGACCAGGTGGTAGGGGTAGTGGAGCTTCTCGGCGGGGGAACAGAAGTCCCCCGGAACGCGCTCCACCCGGACCACGAACGTGCTGTCCCCCACCGGAAGCACGCGGCGGATCTCGACGCTGTCCCCGGCCTCGGAACGGAGCCCGACGGCAGCGAGGATCACCATGTCGGTCCCAAAATCGATGAACGGCACCTCGGCCGTGGGCCGGTGCTCCTCCCAGAACGCCGACCACGTGGCGTAGCTGTTGAAGACCTGGGAACGAGAGGGTTCGGCCCCGGAATCCTCTCCTCGTTCGATCGTGCCGAACGGGACGCTGCCCGCGTACGCGGACTGGAACGTCCCCAGGAGCGCATACTGCCGGGCCAGGATCGCCGCAGAGGCCACCCTTCCCGCAGGGGCGTCCGGACCGGCCCCCGACTCGGTCAGCGTCTCGAGGCGCCCGTTCACGCAGCGGGTCCACGACATCTCCTCGCCGCGGGCCGAGTCCCGGATCGTGACGACCAAGCGCGCCCGGGTGGCGCCGCACTCGAGGTCGGACGGCGTGGCCCCGTCCGGCTCGAGCTCTTCCACGAAGAGGCTCAGGGACCTGACGTCGTTCACCTGCGCGATCCACGTCGCGTACGAACCGGCCAGGACCTGAGGAAGCTGGTAACTCCGGCGCACGTCCTCGTCACCATGGAAGCCGGCGTAGGATATCGACTCCCTGAGCTCCCACGGTCCGGAGGACTCCCAGGTGAGGATCTGTCGCACCTCACCTTGCCCCAACCCGAGCGGTGCCGTCAGGTCCACCCTTATCCGACCGATTTGACCGAAGCGCAGCGCGTCGGGGCCGGCAGGGCCCTGGTCGCCGCAGGCGAAGCTCAACAGAATCGCCGCGAGGATGGCGAGGCTCCCACGCGCCGTTCCGGAGCCCGAATTGGACCGCCCACGGATGTGATCCGGGCTCGGGCCTTGACGGACGTGGCCGGTTTCGGGGAGTCTGTGGGCATGAGCCATCGACGAAATCTCTGCACGCTTCTCGTGGAGCGGTCACTCCGTACAGGCGATTTTACCCTCGCGAGCGGCGCTCGTTCGACCTACTACATCGACGCCCGGCGCACGACCATGTGTGCCGAGGGCCAGTTCCTCACGGGCAAGGTATGTTGGGATGCGCTGCAAGGCAGCGGTCATTCCGTTTCGCACGTGGGCGGCCTCACGATGGGCGCGGACCCGGTGGCCTATGCTTTGGCCCATCGAAGTTGGCTGGAAGGACAGCCCCTCGATGCCTTCTCGGTACGAAAGAAACCGAAAGATCACGGTACTGGGCAGCAGGTCGAGGGCGGTCTACCCCAGGGCGCTCGTTGCCTCGTCATCGAAGACTCCATGACCACGGGGTCGAGCGCACTCCAAGCCGTGGACGTGCTCGAACGCTTCGGAGCCACCGTGGCCGCGGTGATGACCCTCGTCGATCGGGAAGAGGGGGCTCGCACCCGCATCGAGGAAGCGGGCTATCCGCTCATCTCGGTGGTCACCGCCACGGAGCTCCTGGCCTTCAAGGACGGCTCGGTCTGATGTCTTCTCCCGGCGAACGCGAATCAGTCGAGTAGGCGGAGAGGCATCACCAGGCACAGATAATCGATCTCCTCGTCGCCCACGGGTACGGGTACGAGCGTCGCCGCGCGCTCCGGAGCTCTGAAGGTGAGCGCGACCTCATCGGTCGGCATGTACTTCAGGATCTCGAGGAGATAGTTGGCATTGAAGCCGATCTCGAGTGGTTCCCCGTCATAGCTCAGCTCCAGCTCGTCCCTCCCCTCCCCCAGATCCGGGGTCAGCACGCTGAGCTGGACCTGATCGGTCTCGAAGGTCAACCGAATGCGATGGGTTTGGTCACTGGCGACCACGGCCATGCGGCGTACGGCGGACTCGAGAGCCTTCTTGTCGACCGTGGCCCGCTTGTCGTTGTCCTTCGGGATGACCTGCTCGTAGTTCGGATAGCTTCCCTCGATGAGGCGGGTGTAGACCTCCCTCCCCGCTGCCCGGAAACCGAGGTGGTTTCCGCTCCTGGCCACCTCCAGGTCATCGTCCCGCTCGAACAGCCGCTGCACCTGGCCAAGCGCCGCAGGGGGAACGATGAAGTCGGTGCTCGGAGCCGATGCCGGTGCGGTCGAGATTCCCATCCGAGCCAGCCGGTGTCCGTTCGTCGCGACCATGCGCATGCTCCCGTCGCGGAGCTCCCACAGGACCCCATTCAGGATCGGTCGACTCTCCTCCGTCGAAACCGCGAAGGACGTGTGCTGAATCAAGTTCTGAAGATCACCCCCCGTGACCTTCCATCCATCGTCGAAAGCCACCTCGGGGAGCGTTGGAAATTCATCTGCGGGGAGACCGTTCAGCTTGAACTGACTGCGCCCGCACCGTAGCTCCAACTGGTCACCCCGGGTCGTTATCGTCACGGGCTGGTCGGGCAGCTCGCGGGTGATCTCCTGGAGCTTTCGTCCCGGCGCGGTGAGGCTTCCCGGCTCCTCGACGTCCGCGGGGGCCCGCACGCGCACGGCGACGTCGAGGTCGGTACCACTCATCCAGACCCCATCCTCGGTCGTCTCGAAGAGTATGTTCGACAACACGGGGAGGGTGGTCTTGCTGGGTACACTGGCCGACACGGCCGCGAGGCCGTGGTGGAGATTCTGCCGTGTGATGGTGAGCTTCATGGAGTCATCGCTCCACGGGGATGAGTATGGGAAGTCTCCACAGGGTAACCTCTCTTCTGTTCTAGAGAAATAGAGAAAAGTAGTCGTAGTAGAGCATGTGGGACTGTGGATGAAGCCCCTGTCGTGGCCCTACGAGCGAGGGATCACGGGAGTCATCACGGCTCTTGGTCGTTGTCGAGTCCATGTTGAGAGATTCCCCGCGCCGGGGATAGCTTGCCGGGGCGGGCGAAGGACTGTGGGCAACTCCCGAGATTTCCTCGTCGGATTCACATGCCATGTGAATATCTCACCGTCGTCCGATGAGCTCGGCCTGCAAGGCTTCGACCCTACTCCGGAAGTCATCGTCCTGCTCCATCTGGGCCTCGACCTTTCGCAGGGAGTGGATCACCGTGGAGTGATCGCGCCCCCCGAATTCCTCTCCGATCTTCACGAGTGAGAGGTCGAGGAGCTTCCGAACGAGACACATCGCGACCTGGCGTGCATTCGTCACGTCCCGAGTTCGTCTCTTCGACACCAGGGAATCGGCAGCGACGCCCCAATTCCCGGCCACGACCTCGCGTACGCGGGCCACGCTCAATCGGCTTCGGGGGTTGCCGCCGCCTCCACCCACCACCGTGGTCAAGGCCGTCATGGCGAGCTCGACCGTGATCTCCTGATTCGTGAGCGACGAATACGCGAGCAGCTTGATGACCGCGCCCTCCAGCTCGCGGACCGAAGCGGTGCACGACAAGGCGATGTGGTCGATCACCTCCATGTCCAACGTCAGACCGTCGTCGGCGGCTTTTTTTCGCAGAATGGCAACTCGTGTCTCGTAGTCCGGGGCCTTGAGGTCGGCCACCAGGCCCCATTCGAATCGACTGACGAGTCGGTCCTCGAGCCCCGGGATCTCCTTCGGCGGACGGTCGCTCGTGAGCACGATCTGCTTCTGCGCGTCGTAGAGGGTGTTGAAGGTGTGGAAGAACTCCTCCTGAGTCGCCTCCTTCCCCTCCAGAAAGGGGATGTCATCGACGAGGAGGAGATCCATCTGGCGGTACCGCCTTCGGAAATCAGCGGTCTTTCCGTCCTGGATCGACGTCACGAGCTCGTTCATGAACTGCTCGGCCGAAACGTAGGTCACCCGAAGGTCGGGGTTCGTGTCGACGAGACGATTCCCCACCGCGTGCATGAGGTGGGTCTTCCCGAGACCCACGCCTCCGTACAGGAAGAGGGGGTTGTACGTGCGTGCTGGCTTCTCGGCTACGGCGTTGCAGGCCGCGGCCGCGAGGTGATTGTTGTTTCCGACCACGAAACGGTCGAACGTGTATCGAGGGTTCAGCCCTGCTCGTGTGCCGGTGTGCCCTTCTCCCGAAGTCCTTCCCACCGTGGTCCGGGGCTCTTCGGATGGAGTCGGAGGGGGATTCCGGTGGTCGGCCTGGGGGAGGTCGGGTGTGGTTCCCGCGGCACTGCGGAACGTCAATCGGAGAGGACGTCCGACGATTCGGGCGGCCCGATCTTCGAGCATCGGGCGATACTTGTCCTCGAGCCATTCGACATGGAATTGGCCCGGGGCCAGAACGATGAGCTCCCCGTCGGAAAGGGCGACCGCTTCGGTCCCGGCCAACCAGGTCCGGTAGCTCTGCTCGGGTAGCCCCGCTCTCGAGGATTCGAGAATCCGGGACCAGAGTTCCGAGGCCGTAAGCTCCATCGATACGAATACCAGGCCCAGAACCGCCCCGTGCGATGGGGCCCGGGTACCGAGCGCGAACGGGTGGGTTTTTCAGCGGGAGCGAAGTCCCCCCGGGCGAGGGGCTGGAGAACGTAGGACCGGGATGTGGAAAAGTCAATTCGAGTCTCCTGGGCCGGGGATGTCGGTGTCGTTCCATAGCTTGGCTTCGGACAGTTGACGCTCGTCCCCACGCGCGGGTACCTTACCATGCTCGACCTCCGACGAGA
>Ga0210123_1001803_pt1 | contig 10507 bp, 7 predicted proteins | sample Muzzi_PWB_D2_FD_185535 | JGI IMG/M metagenome (GOLD analysis project Ga0210123, IMG submission 185535) | Wetland microbial communities from San Francisco Bay, California, USA, that impact long-term carbon sequestration - Muzzi_PWB_D2 (SPAdes) | ecosystem: Environmental > Aquatic > Marine >... | reverse complement strand
CCCGGAATCGTCGTCAAGCTCTAACTTACTCGTTCCCGGTGGCGCGGCCCGTCCGGCCGTCGGGGCGAAAGCCGCTACCGGGCTGCGGGAACACGACCGGGCTCTCGAACTCTCCCCGGCCACGCGCGCGACACCGAACATGAAGTTAAAGAGGTTTACGCTCGGCCCGAGGCGGGGGACATCGCCAGAGCCATACTCACCGGGTACGGCCTGAATGGGGATCGCAACTAGACCTCTGGAGGCCCGGCGGTGCCGGCAGAAAGGCCGAGATCTTCCACACCCTGACGGAAGATCTTCCACACCCTGCTCCGGAAGCCGCACAAAGATGCGGCGTTGATACCCCCTAGGGGAATCGAACCCCTGTCTCCTGGCTGAGAACCAGGTATCCTGGGCCACTAGACGAAGGGGGCCCGCATGTTCTCGCGGCAGGGTCTGGACCTCGCTGCGAGGGACGCCCTATTTACAGAATTTGCGCTGAGCTGTCAACCGCTCGCAGGCCATCGACCGCACCGCGTCGGCTCGCCATGAAAGCCCCTTAATCCGGGTTTCACCATCGGTTCAGCCGACAGCCACTACCATGCGGATGAGCCCGACCTGCTGGGCGGTCGGTACGGTCCTACTCTCACGCGACCCTCGACCGGAGCGACCTGATGGTCCTCGGAAAGACACAGCTGATCGACCTCTACCGGAGACGTGCACCCCGTTACGACTGGAGCGCCCAACTCTACTATCTCATCGGCTTTCGGGAGTGGGCATACCGGAAGGAGGCGGTGCGCGCGCTCCGGCTCCAACCGGGGGACACGGTCGTCGAGATCGGCTGCGGGACCGGACTCAACTTCCCGCTCCTCCATGATGAAGTCGGCGATACTGGGCGGATCATTGGAGTCGACATGACCGATGCCATGCTGGCGGGAGCCCGGAAGCGTGTCGAGGCGCGAGGCTGGCAAAATGTGGAGTTGATCGAGGCCGAGGCCGCCTCCTTTGCCTTCCCGGAAGGAAAGGACGGCATTCTCTCCACTTTTGCGCTGACCCTGGTCCCGGAATACGACGACGTGATCCGCCGGGGGACCGAAGCTCTCCGGAACGGAGGTCGCTGGGTGGTCGCCGACCTGAAGCTGCCGGCCGGTGGGTGGAAGAAGGCACTCCTGCCCATCCTGCTCCCCCTGTTCCGTCCGTTCGGCGTAACCCTCGACCTGGCGGAACGCCATCCGTGGGAATCCCTGCACGAGCATCTCGGGCAGTTCGGCATGGAGGAACACTACTTCGGCTTCACCTACGTAGCCTGGGGAGAGAAATGATCCTAGTCGTACTTCCTTCCTGCCGAGATTCTCAGAGCTCTGTCAGACGAACGACCGGCGGGTGACGCCCGCTCCTGCGGTCACTCCAGAGCCGCGAGACCCCGCACTCCCGTGAGGATCTTCACCACGCCGGCGACGGGATGAATGGAGATGATCCCGTCGCCCTGTCGTCCCGTGCGGGCGGACTTCGCGACGATTCCCTGGAACATCTCCGATCGCGCGGCATCGCAGATGAACTGCACCTGTGCCTTGTCCGCGTACGCCGAGCCCTCGTGAAACGAGAACTTCGAGGTCGCCGGATCCGCGCCGGCTCCGATCGCGTGCACGCGTGTCACGGTAAGGCGGGGAACGCCGCTTTCCTTCAGGCGCCGGACAACTCTGTCGAGCATCTCGAGGCGAACCACGGCGCGTACCTCCATCATCTCCTGCATGTCTTCCTCCTACTCCTCGGCGGTAAGCGCCAGTTCGTCACGCAGGGCACTCCGTACGGCCGCCTCGGGGCGGTGTTCGACCTGCCAGCGCCGCCACAGCACGTAGAGGGCGGGGATCACGACCAGCGTGAGCAGAGTGGCGCTCAGCATCCCACCGACCATGGGTGATGCGATGCGCTTCATCACATCCGCCCCGGTCCCATGGCTCCACAGGATCGGCGTCAGTCCCGCGATGATCGCCGTCACCGTCATCACGACCGGACGCAGCCGTTCGAGGGCCCCCTCTCTCACGGCATCCGCCACGTCGTCGGCAGAGGTCATCCGCCCGTCGAGGCTCCGCTTGTGATACGCCTCGTCCAGGTAGATGAGCATCACCACGCCCGTCTCGGCCGCCACGCCCGCCAGCGCGATGAAGCCCACCCATACGGCGACGCTCGTGTTGTAGCCGAGCAGCCAGAGGAACCAGATGCCGCCGACCAGGGAGAAGGGCAGCGCCGTCATCACGATCAGCGATTCGGCCACGCCCCTGAAATTGAGGTAGAGCAACAGGAAGATGATCCCGAGAGTGACGGGCACGACGACGCGCATCTTCTGCTCGACTCGTTGCATGAACTCGTACTGCCCGCTCCACATCAGGGTGTATCCCGCTGGAAGCGTGAGCTGGTCGGTCACGGCCCGCTGCGCGGTGCGCACATAGCCCCCGACATCCTCCCCCTCGATATCCATGAAGACGATCGTGACGGGGAACGCATCCTCGGTCTTGACGGCCATTGGACCCTGGAGCACCTCTACCCGCGCGATCTGTCCGAGCGGAATCGGAGTCCCGTCTCGGGCCGGAATCACGACCGCCCTGATCTTCTGAACGTCGTCACGTAACTCCCGCGGATAGCGGACATTCACTGTATAGCGTTCGCGCCGCTCCACGGTCGTGGCCGCGTTGATGCCTCCCACCGACGCCATGATCGCGCTGTGAACGTCTCCCACGTTGAGTCCGTACCTGGCTGCCTCGGCACGGTCGACGTCGATGTCCACGTAGTAGCCGGAAACGCCGCGCTCGGCGAACGCGCTGCGGGTGCCCGGCACCTCTTGCATGATCCGCTCGACACGCTCGCCGATCGCCTGCAGCGTATCCAGATCGGGGCCGAAGATTTTGATGCCGACCGCCGTTCGGACGCCGGTCGCCAGCATGTCGATCCGGCCCTTGATCGGCATCGTCCAGGCGTTGGTCACCCCCGGGAGCTGCACGGCCCGATCCAGTTCGGCGACCAGCCGCTCGGTCGTCATCCCGCTCCGCCAGCGCTCCCGGGGGCTCAGCGTCAGGGTAGTCTCGAACATATCCAGCGGCGCCGGATCGGTCGCGGTCCGGGCGCGTCCCGCCTTCCCGAAAACCCGCTCCACTTCGGGGAAGGACGCGAGCACGCTGTCCTGGTAGCGCATGATGTCGCGTGCCTTGGCGATCGATACGCCGGGTACCGTGGTAGGCATGAACAGGAGCGACCCTTCCTTAAGCTGAGGCATGAACTCGCTGCCCAGGTGCCGCCACGGGTAAGCGGTCGCCGCGAGAACCACGACCGCTCCGGCGACGATCAGCCAGGGACGGCGGGTCACGAAGCCGATCACCGGCCGATAGATCCAGCCGAGAAACCGATTGATCGGGTTTCGCCCCTCGGGCCGGATCTTCCCCCGGATCAGGTATCCCATGAGGACGGGAACGAGGGTGATCGAAAGAAACGCCGAGCCGGCCATGGCGAACGTCTTCGTGAACGCCAGCGGCTTGAAAAGCCGGCCTTCCTGCTGCTCCAGGGCGAACACGGGGAGGAAGCTGAACGTGATGATGAGCAGCGAGAAGAACAGCGGGGGACCTACCTGTTTCGCGCTTTCCAGCACGATCTCCCAGCGGGACACCCGGCCCGCTTCGAGATCCTCCTGCGAGCGCTCCAGGTGTTTGTGCATGTTCTCGATCATCACGATGGCGGCGTCGACCATCGCGCCGATGGCGATCGCGATGCCCCCGAGGCTCATGATGTTCGCGTTCACCCCAATGATGCGCATGACGATGAACGAGACGAGGATGCCCAGCGGCAGGGTGACGATGGCCACGAGCGCCGACCGAAAATGCAGCAGGAAGACGATCGCCACCACGGCGACGATCAGCGACTCCTCGATCAACTTTTCCTGCAGGTTCTCGATCGCCCGGTGGATGAGATCGCTCCGGTCGTACACGGTTCGCAGGCGAACGCCCGGTGGGAGTCCGGCCCGAATCTCCTCGATGCGTTCCTTCACGAGTTGAATGGTCTTGTAGGCGTCGGCCCCGAACCGCATGACCACGATCCCCGCGACCACCTCCCCACGGCCGTCCAGGTCTGCCGCGCCGCGCCGGGGGGCGGGGCCGATCTGCACGGTCGCCACGTCGGCCACGCGGATCGGCGTGCCGTTGGCCGTCGCGCCGACAGCGACGTTGCGGATGTCGTCGACGCCGTCCAGGTAGCCGAGGCCCCGAATCATGTACTCGCGGCCCCCCATTTCGAGGACGCGGGCCCCGATGTCGACGTTGTGCGCGCCGATCGCCTGCGCGACGCGGGTGACGGGGATGTTGAAGGCGCGCAGCCGCTCCGGATCGACCTCCACCTGGTACTGCTTCTGGTAGCCGCCCAGGCTGGCCACCTCGGACACCCCTGGTACGGCGGTCAACTGATAGCGGAGATACCAGTCCTGGAGCGTTCGGAGCTCGGCCAGGTCGAGGCTGTCCGACTCCAGCACGTACTCGTACACCCAGCCGACACCGGTCGCATCCGGCCCGAGCGTGGGCTCCACACCCTGCGGGAGTTGCTGGCGGATACCGTTGAGGTACTCGAGAACCCGGGAGCGGGCCCAGTAGATGTCCGTCCCGTCGTCGAAGATGACGTAGACGAGGCTGAGGCCGAAGAACGAATAGCCGCGCACGACGCGCGCGCCCGGCACTTTCAGCATTTCGGTCGTGATCGGGTACGTGACCTGGTCTTCGACGATGTCGGGGGCCTGCTCCCTGAAGTCCGTCTGCACGATCACCTGCACGTCGGACAGGTCGGGAATCGCGTCCAGGGGCGTCGTGAGCATGGCCCAGACGCCGCCGATGATGATAGCGGCGGTACCGAGCAGGACGAGGAAGCGGTTGCGGAGCGACCACGAAATCACGCGGTCAATCATGCGGGGCCTCCGCGGCCGGCCGGGCTCCGCCGTTGACCGGAGGATCGCCCGCGTCATGCTGCATCCCGGGCATGCCGCTGCCCGTACTGGAGAGCCGACTCTCGGCATCGACGAGGAAATTGGCCGACCCGACGATCGTCTCGCCAGCATCCAGTCCGGCGAGGATCTGGACGTAGTCGCCCGCCTGGGACCCGAGCACGACTTCGCGCGGCTGAAGCATGCCCTCGGCATCGCGCACGAACACGAGATTCCGCTCGCCCGTCGCCAGCACGGCTTCGAGGGGAACTGCCAGGGCGTGAGGGAGCCGTGTCTCGAAAAACATCGTCGCGAACATGCCGGGCTTGAGACGCAGATCCGGGTTGTCCAGGGTCACTCGTACCCGGTTCGTGCGACTCGCCACATCGACCGTCGGGTAGACGAAGCTGACCCGACCCATGACATGCTCTCCGGGGTACGCGGCGACTTCGATGTGCGACTGCGAGCCGATCTCGATGAACTGGAGGTCCTGCTCGAACACGTCGCCCTCTACCCAGACGCTGGAGAGATCGGCGATTTGATAGAGCTTGAGCCCGGGCGTGACCCGCTGACCTTCCAACACCATCTTGTCGAGCACGATGCCGTTGACCGGTGACTTCAGCGTCAACGTCTTCGTCACCTCGCCCGTTTGCTCGATGCGTTCGATCTGATCCTCCGAGACGTCCCAGTACGACAGCCGGCGGCGGGCGGCCTCCAGCATGGCCTGCGCGCCGCGCCACGCCTCTCCGGCGGTTTCGTCGACCCGTGAGGCCAGGCGCCCGGCCGTCAGCAGTTCCTCCTGCGCGGCCACCAGTTCGGGGCTGTAGAGCGTCAGCAATGGCTGGCCCCGCCGTACGGACTCACCCGTCGTGCCCACATACAGTTTCTCGACGAAGCCGTCGACCTTGAGCGTCACGTCAGCGACCCGGTCCTCGGCCGCGACGACGCGGCCTACCGTGCGAATCGTCCGCTCCAGGGGCCGCGATCCAACCGTCTGATATACGACGCCGAGCGCTCTCTCCTGCGAAGCCGTGAGGTGCACGGGCTGGCGCACCGCGGCGCCGGTGCTGTCCACCTCGCCCTGACCGCCCGCCTGCATGCGGGCGTGCTCTTCGGGCGTCATGTCCATCGAGGCGGCCCCCTGTTCCGCCCCGTCGTCGCCGCCGCACGCCACGGCCACAGCCGCCAGGGCGAAGACGGACAGAACGGCGAGGCGCAAACTCTCCCGGCGCCGGGGCCACGATCGCTCGCTGTTGTGCATTCTCATTCTCCGATTCCCGTCTTCGTACCGGTCAGCGCCTCGATCTCCGCGACGGACTCGTGGTATTCCGCCGCGAGGCGTACGCGCTCGATCTCGAACTGGTTCACCGTCATCTGGTTGGACAGAAGGCTCATGTAATCCACGCCGCCGACCCGGTAAGCCGAGAGAGATGACTCTACGGCCGCGCGAGCCTGGGGGACGATCGACGTCGCATACAGACGCGACAGGTCCCGGGCACGCACCGCCGAGGCGCGCAGTTCGGTCAGTCGGGCGAACGTCTCATTGTGCAGATCCAGCGCCCGCGCCTCCTCCATCGACTGCATGGCCTGCATTTCTCTCCGCCGCGGAAGTTGTCTGGAACGCGCCCACAGAGGCAGGCTGATTCCGATCTCGATGGTGACCATGTCGTCGAACTGCGGCCGCTGACCGTACCCGAGGCCCACGGTGAAGTCGGGGTACACGTCGCGGCGGGCGGCGCGGTATCCCGCCTCGGCGGCGAGCACGCGCTCGCGGGCCGCCCGGATCGCCGGTCGATTCTCCGCGGCAACCCGCATCAGGCCCTCCACGGTCGGTGGGACCTCCACCGGCCGGGGAAGCTCCAGCGTCCCCACCGACACCGTAGCGGGCCGCCCGAGAAGCGCGTTGAGCCTCGCGGCCGTCGCGACCCGATTCTGCTGCACGACCGTGATGTCGGCCGTCATGCGGGCGATCGCTACCTGCGCCTGCAGAATGTCCTGCTGGAGGCCTGTTCCGACGGAATACTTCGCGTTCGTCACCTCGAGGAGATCCCGCAGCAGATTCCGCGTCTCGTCCATGATGTCGAGAGCTCGATCCATGAAGGCCAGTCGGAAATACACCGCCGTCACGCGAGCCAGGAGCGCCGCCTCCATCTCGTCCGCCTCCAGCTCGGAGGCGAGCGCCAGATGGCCCGCCCGCTCCTCGCTGAAACCGAGCTTACCCGGCCACGGGAACCTCTGACTGCCACCGATCGAGTTCATGGTCATCGGCTCATCGGCGCCGAAGCCGTGGACCGGTCTGTTCCTGAGGCCAAGCGTGAGCATCGGATCCGGGAGGGCTCCTGCCTGCGGAACGCGCTCCGCGGCGGCGTCGGCCGCGTAGCGGGCCGCCTGGAGCATCGGGTTCGCCTGTCGCGCCTCGGCAACGACCTCGGCGAGACGGAGGGTATCGGGAGCCTGGGCATGCGCGGCCAGCGGGCTGAGCAACAACGCCAGGCATGCCGTCAGGTAGAGGCGAGAGGGATTCACGGAATCTCCATCGTCCAGGTCGTTTCTCTGTTCTCGGGGATCTCGCGCGCCCGAACCATGGTCACGGGCGTCCGTCGCTCGTGACCACGAGCTTCCCGCGCAACATCCCCATCTGGCAGGCGAACTCGTACTCGCCGGGCTCGGGATCCTCGATGTCGATCACCACCGTTTCACCGGTCGGCAGGTGTCGGGAGATGTCGAAGTCGGGGAACTGGACCATTTCGCTGCAGGCCGCCGTTTCCTGACGATGGAACAGCAGGCGCACGGGGCGTCCCGCCTCGGCCACCACCAGATCGGGGTCGTACCCGCCCTTCACCTTCACGTGGACCTCCTGCATTCCGCCGGCAACCGTGGTGGCGAGGGTTTCCGTCTTCCCGGAGAGCCAGAAGAACCAGACGATCCATGCGATCACGGCCAGGGCGGCCAGGTCGACCAGCCAGACGTCGACCGTCATCTCACCCTCCTTTCGGCTCGTAGAACCGGAGCCGGTTCGCGTTCGTCACCACGGTCACGGAGCTGAACGCCATGGCCGCACCCGCGATCATCGGCGACAGGAGCATTCCGAACAGCGGGTAGAGAACGCCGGCCGCGATCGGGATGCCCAACGTGTTGTAGCCGAACGCGCCCAGCAGATTCTGCTTGATGTTCCGGAACGTCGCCTTCGAGATGTCGATCGCGATCGCCACGCCCTTCAGGGAACCGCCGATCAGCGTCACGTCCGCCGCCTCGATCGCCACGTCGGTGCCGGTGCCGATCGCGATTCCGACATCGGCGCGGGCGAGCGCCGGCGCGTCGTTGATCCCGTCGCCGACCATCGCCACGGTCTTTCCTTCGGCCTGGAGGGCGGCGACCTGGTCGGCCTTCTGGTCCGGCAGGACCTCCGCCAGCACCCGGTCGATGCCGACCTGCCGGGCGATCGCCCGCGCGGTCCGCTCGTTGTCGCCGGTCAGCATCACGACCTGCAGCCCAAGCTCGTGGAGGCGCCGCACGGCAGCCACCGAGTCTTCCTTGATCGTGTCGGCCACCGCGATCAGCCCGGCGGCCTCGCCGTCCACCGCGACGTACATGGGGGTCTTCCCGTCCTCGGACAGGCGCGCGGCTTCCCGCGGGAGTCTTCCAAGCTCGACGTTCCGGTCGGCCATGAGCCTGAGATTGCCGAGCAGCACGACTCGGCCGTCGACGCGCGCCTCGATGCCGTGGCCGGCGACCGCCTGGAAGCCTTCGGCACCCGACGGCTCCAGCCCCCGCTCGCGCGCGCCGACGACGATCGCCTCGCCGAGCGGATGCTCCGAGCCGCGTTCGGCGGAGGCGGCGAGGTGCAGGATCTCGGCCTCGCGGAAACCGGGCGCCGTCAGCACGTCCGTCAACGCCGGCTGGCCACGCGTGATCGTCCCCGTCTTGTCGAGCACCACGGTGTCGACCTTCCGGGCGAGCTGCAGGGCCTCGCCGTTGCGGATCAACACCCCGTGCTCGGCGGCCTTTCCGACGCCGACCATGAGCGACATCGGCGTGGCGAGCCCGAGGGCGCACGGGCAGGCGATGATCAGCGTCGTCACGGCCACGATCGTGGCATAGGTCAGCGTCGGCGCGGGGCCGAAGGTGTACCAGGCGGCGAACGCGAGGGTGGCGACGATCATGACCGCCGGGACGAAATAACCCGCGACCACGTCCACCGTGCGGGCGATCGGCGGCTTCGAGCCCTGCGCCTGCTGCACCATCTTCACGATCTGGGCGAGCGCCGTGTCCTTGCCGACTTTCGTGGCGCGGAAGCGGAAGCTGCCCGTCTTGTTCACCGTGGCCCCGATCACGTCGTCGCCCGGTCCCTTTTCGACCGGGATGCTCTCGCCGGTCACCATCGACTCGTCCAGCGCGCTGTGGCCGTCGACCACGACGCCGTCGACCGGGACCTTCTCGCCCGGACGCACGACCACGACGTCACCGACCACGACCTCCTCGACCGGAATGTCGATCTCCGCCCCGTCCCGGACGACTCGCGCTGTGCGCGCCTGGAGATCGAGGAGCTTCCGGATCGCCTCCGAGGTGCGGCCCTTCGCCCGCACCTCGAGCGCCTGCCCCAGCAGGACGAGGGTGACGACGACCGCCGCCACGTCGTAGAACGGCTCGGCGGTGCCGGCGGGAAACAGACCGGGGAAGATGATGGCGACCGTGGAGTAGACCCACGCCGCGCCGGTGCCGAGAGCAATCAAGGTGTTCATGTCGGCGGCCCGGTGCCGGAGGGCGGACCAGGCGCCCGTGAAGAATCTCTTTCCGGAGTAGGCGAGGACCGCGAGGGTCAGGAAGCCGTCGAGCCCCCATATCCAGCGGACCGCCTCCTCGCTCAGTCCACGCAGGCCGGGTATCCACTCGGGATAGGCCGTCAGCAGAATCGGCACGGAGATGGCGAGGCCGAACCAGAACCGCCGCATGAGGTCCCGATATTCCCGGGCCCGCTCTTCGCTCTCGCGCTCGGGGGCTTCCCGACCGGAGTCCTCGTCCACTTCGTAACCGCGACCCCGGATGGCGGCCTTGACCGTGGCGAGGTCCGTGACCGAGGGCAGGTAATCGATCGCCGCCGACTCCGTCGCGAGGCTGACGTCGGCCCGCAGGACGCCGGGCTTCGTGCCGACCGCCTGCTCGATGCCCGAGACGCAGCTCGCGCAGTGCATGCCGCGGATCCGCAGGGTCGCCGTCTCGGATCCCACCGAGCACCCGGCATCCCGCACCAGCTCCACGAGGTCGCCCGCGCTCACCTCGTCCGCATGGTAGCGGATCTCGGCCTGTCCGGTGCGGGCGTTGACGTGAACGTCCATGACGCCGCGTTGATCCCGCAGCCTGTTCTCCAGGCTCGCGAGGGCGCGCTCCGTTTGTTGCACCTCCACCTGCAGATGAATGCATTCCGCGGCGGGGCTCTGCTTCGCAGCGGTCGATCCCGTCATCCTCCGACTCCCGGTTTCCGCTCATTGGCAACCGTCGACGCCCCGGGTACGGCGGGCGCGCGAGCTTCGGGAATAAAGATGGAGCGGGGTGGATGAAAGCAGTCTGAGAGAGAGA
>Ga0210123_1001802_pt1 | contig 10516 bp, 11 predicted proteins | sample Muzzi_PWB_D2_FD_185535 | JGI IMG/M metagenome (GOLD analysis project Ga0210123, IMG submission 185535) | Wetland microbial communities from San Francisco Bay, California, USA, that impact long-term carbon sequestration - Muzzi_PWB_D2 (SPAdes) | ecosystem: Environmental > Aquatic > Marine >... | reverse complement strand
GCTCGCGGTGGTGCTGGCCAACCGCCATCACGAGGAACTGTCGAAGCTCGAAGACATAGAGCGCATCTACTTTGCCAAACACGCGTACGCCAGGGGCATACTGGAAGCAATTCAGCATTACGATTTTTTCAACAGCTGCGATGAACCCGCTACGGTAGAAACAGATTAATGCCGCGATTGCTGCTCTGCACCGACCTCGACAGGACGCTGTTACCGAACGGCCCGCAAGCGGAATCGGCGGATGCGCGCAAGCGTTTCTCGGCGTTCATCGCAAACGACGACGTCACTCTGGTGCTCGTCAGCGGCCGCGACAGAAAGCTGGTGCAGCAGGCCATCACCAATTACTGCCTGCCGCAACCCGATTTCGTTATCAGCGATGTCGGCACCGGCATCTACGAGCTGCGAGACGGGAAATGGATATTGTGGCGGCAATGGCATGATGAACTCGCGCCCGACTGGAACGGAAAAACCCGCGATTTCCTGAGTGACCTTCTGTCCGGGATCGAGGCCCTGCGGACGCAGGGCTACGAAAAACAGAACACCTACAAGCTGAGTTACTACGCACCGCTGTTTGTCGATCGAAGCGGACTCAACCGGCAGATTCAGCAGCGCTTCGAGGTTCACGGCGTCGACGCCAGCCTGAACTGGAGCGTGGATGAGCCCGCCGGCATCGGCCTGCTCGACATACTGCCGAGACACGCGAGCAAACTCAACGCGATCGAATTTCTTATGTCGACCCTGTCATTCCCGCCGCAACAAACGCTGTTTGCAGGCGACAGCGGCAACGACCTCGAGGTGCTCGCGAGCCGGATTCCGTCGGTGCTGGTCGCGAACGCGATGCCGGAAGTCAGGCAGGCCGCGCTTGAAGCCGCCGCGGTCAACCGCAACAGCGACGCGCTGTACATCGCGCGAGGCGGCTTTCTCGGCATGAACGGCAACTACAGCGCGGGCATACTCGAAGGCATCGCCTGCTTCTACCCTGAACGCGGCAGCATGATCGAGCATACGGCGGGCGTTTGAAAGACGCTTGCCACGGGGGCACAGAGAGCACGGCGCATTGACTCTCAGGTCAAATAGTGGATCGGCTGAAACAATTCAGCTTACGCATCACCGCCGGCTACGTCGGGCAAACTGAAGTTTACCGTCTGCTTTTCGGCGAGGACCGGGTGATACCGCGCATATCCCGATTTCTCCATGGTCTCCGTGTCTCATTTGCCTGCATTTATCTGTTCTGATGGGGAACTGGTAAAACCGGAAAACAAAATGCGCGCGAGTCTGTAAAATAGCGCCGCATGAACAACAACAAAAAGCTGCTGATTTTCGGCGAAGTCCTGTTCGACTGCTTTGAAGACGGCAGTACGGTCCTGGGCGGCGCACCCTTCAACGTCGCCTGGCATCTGCAGGCGTTCGGCTGCTCGCCGCTGTTCGTCAGCCGCGTCGGCATCGATGAACTCGGCGAAAAAATTCACCAGTCGATGCGGGACTGGGGCATGGACACCGGCGGACTGCAACGCGATCCGCTGCGCCCGACCGGCACGGTCCAGGTCAGCCTGATCGACGGCGAACCGCATTACGAAATCGTCGCGGACCGCGCCTGGGACTTCATCGACGCGCGCGCGGTCCCCGACGTCGACCCCGGGCTGATCTATCACGGCAGCCTCGCGCTGCGAAGTCCGCGTTCGGCCGGCGCACTGCAGACACTGAAAGACGACAGCGCCGCGGCGGTGTTCATGGACATCAATCTGCGCCCGCCCTGGTGGGAAAAGGTCCAGCTGGAAAAACTGGTCGCCGACGCCGCCTGGGTCAAACTCAACGAGCACGAACTGCGCGCGCTGGTGCACGCCGACGACGTGATCGACGGCGTTGCCGTCGACGACATGCGAATGCACGCCGCCAACCTGGTCGACCGCTACAACCTGCAGCTGGCGATCGTCACCATGGGAGCCGCCGGCGCGTTCGCGATGGACGGCAACGGTGCTGTATTCAGTATCGCGCCAGCGGAACTCAATCCGGTCATCGATACCGTCGGCGCCGGCGACGCATTCGCCAGCGTGTGCATTCTCGGGCTTGTGCGCGGCTGGGAAGTCGATACAATCCTGCCGCGGGCGCAGGCGTTCGCCTCGGCGATCGTCGGTCACCGTGGCGCCACCACCAGTGACCGCGCATTCTACGAACCGCTGCTGCGGCAATGGCAGCTTGACGACTGATTCCCTGACTTCAGGCTCGACACCGAAATGTACGAACAGGTCTCACATTCACTGCTGAATGAAATTCTGGACGAACTCCGGCCCGAGGTGCGCAGACAGGATTTGCGCCACTTCTATACCCGGCTGGGCGCCAATTTCTACGCGATCTACATGCTGTTCAATCACCTCTACGGCCAGCGTGACGATTTCAAGCAGCAGATGGTGCGCCTGGTCTCGGTGATGGCGGACCAGTACATCGCGCGTTCAGCCGCGCTGGAAGCGACCGACATGGAGCGCGAAAAGGACCACAGCTGGTTCCTCAAATCCGACTGGGTCGGCATGGCGCTGTACACCGACGGTTTCGGCGGCAACATTGCCGGCGTCGAAAACCGGCTGGCCTACCTGCAGGAACTCGGTGTGAACCTGGTGCACCTGATGCCGATCCTCGACTGCCCGCTGGACGCCAGCGACGGCGGCTACGCGGTCAGCGACTTCCGCAGGATCGACGGCCGCGTCGGCACCATCGAAGACATCTGCTCATTGTCCGAATCCATGCACAAGCGCGGCATGCTGCTGACGCTGGACGTGGTCGTGAACCACACATCCGACGAACACGAATGGGCGCGCAGGGCGCGCGAGGGCGAAAAAAAGTACCAGGACTACTACTACATCTTCGACAATCGCGATATACCCGACATGTTCGAAGAGACCATGCCCGAAGTCTTCCCCGAGAACGCGCCCGGCAATTTCACCCTGGACGATGCGATGGGCAAATGGGTCATGACGGTGTTCAACGACTATCAGTGGGACCTGAACTACAGCAACCCGGCGGTGTTCATCGAGATGATCGACATCATCCTGTTCTGGGCCAACCAGGGCGCCGATGTGGTGCGCCTGGACGCGGTCGCGTTCCTGTGGAAGAAAATCGGCACGACCTGCCAGAACGAACGCGAAGCGCACCTGGTACTGCAGCTGATGAAGGACTGCTGCCAGGTCACCGCGCCGGGCGTGCTGTTCATCGCCGAGGCCATTGTCGCGCCGGTCGAGATCATCAAGTATTTCGGCGAAGATGCGGTGATCGCGAAAGAATGCGAGATCGCCTACAACGCGACCTACATGGCGCTGCTGTGGGACGCGCTGGCGACACGCAACACCAATCTTCTGTACCGTGGCATCCGCGGCCTGCCGCACACGCTCGACCGCGCAACCTGGCTGAACTACGTGCGCTGCCACGATGACATCGGTCTCGGTTTCGACGACCGCGACATCGTCGCCGCCGGTTATCAACCCCAGGCACACCGCCGTTTCCTGGTTGACTACTACACCGGCAAGTACGATGCATCTCCGGCGAGGGGCAAACCCTTTGGCCATAACATCAAGACAGGCGATGCGCGTATCTCCGGCACACTTGCTTCACTGTGCGGTCTCGAGGATGCGATGGCGCGCAACGACGAAGAGGCTACCGAAAAATCGATCAAGCTGATCCTGCTGATGCACAGCATGATCATGTCGTTCGGCGGCATCCCGATGATCTATTACGGTGACGAAATCGGCACGCTGAACGATTACAGCTATCTCGAAAACAGCAACAAGGCCGGTGACAGCCGCTGGATGCACCGGCCCCGTATCAACTGGGACAGGGCCGAGCTGCGCCATAGCCACGGCAGCGTGGAACAGCGGATATTCGACGGCCTGAGCAAAATGATCGCGGTCAGAAAAGGCACCGCTACATTCGGTGACTGCCACAACCGCGAACTCATTGATACCGATAACCCGCATTTGTTCGCGTTCTGGCGCACGCACCTGCAGCAGACAGACACATCGATACTCGTGGTCGCGAATTTCGACGCCACACCGCAGTACCTCGATCTGGGCAGCCTCGGCAACCGCGGCCTGTTCCAGCTCGGCAACCTGAAGGACCTGTACTCCGGCGAATCACCGGCGCTGTTCAAGGACCAGCTGGTGATACCGCCGTACCGGTTCTACTGGCTCACCGACCAGCGCCCGGAAGCGATTTTCTAGTGCAGCGCGTGATCATCTGAAATTGATCTGTGCGAGGTTTTTTACCCGTAAAGATGGCATTATAATGATCCCGGTGTCGATGCATACGGATGCGGATCATGACCAGAATACTCGCGATCAATGGCTCCTATCGGGACGACGGCATTACCGATCAGGCCGTCGACGCGGTTGCGCAGGCCGCGCAATCCAGAGGCGCGGAAGTCGAAACCGTACTGCTGCGCGATTATCCCATCGCGTTCTGCCGGAACTGCCGCGAGTGTACCCAGCAGCCCGGTGATTCTCCGGGATTGTGCGTACAGCTCGACGGTATGTACGATCTGATCAACAAGATCGAACTGGCGGATGCCTACATTCTCGCGGCGCCGACGAACATCCGTTCGGTAACCGCGATCTTCAAGCGCTTCATGGAGCGCCTCACGGTGTATGCCTACTGGCCCTGGGGTATGCCTGCGCCCCGGTTTCGCAAGGCGAAGTCGCCACGGAAAAGAGCCGTGCTGATTTCCTCCTGCGCGGCCCCCGGATTTCTCGGGCGCTGGATCTACAGTTCACGCAGGCAACTCGGCATGACCGCGAAGGTCATCGGCGCCGATACCGTCGGCGTATTGTTCACTGGCCTGGTGGCTGATAAGGAACACCCGCATCTGCCGGAAAGTACACGGCTAAAAGCGCGCACGCTGGCCGCCAGACTGGTTTAGCCCGGGGCCTGTTAACCACACTGCGGATGCCCGTCACTCAGCGCGCCTTGTGCTGCGAAATTATGGCCGCCGCCGATGCGTATCCGCATCGTGTTAACAGGCCCTCGCCTGCTTATTTTGCTACACTGTCGGCGCGGAATAGATCACGCAGCGTAACACTCTAACCGGATGGCCCATGAATCACGACAACCATCATCTGCCGCCCTCGCCCGAACCCGCGGATATTGCGATGCAGCAGGTCTTGCGTGCCGAACGCGAAGCCGAACGTTCGATCGCCGCCTGCGAACAGGAAGCCCGCGACATACTGAAAGCGGCGCAGCAGCTGGCGCAGCGCATCGCCGCCCGTACCAATCAGCGTATCAGCATGCTGCAGCTGCGCCACGGCCAGAAACTGGACCGGGCCATCAGGGAAATCGAGCAGGCCGGTAAACAAACCGAACAGGCGATGAACGCGACCTCATTCGACGAATCCCTGTTCAGCGCCGTCATCGACGAACTCGCGGCGAAACTGACAACGGGCGAGACCGACGCGGACACAGACCGGCACACATGAGTTCAACGGTGAACTTCGCCTATGCACAGGCGCGCGTGCAGGCGCGCTTCGGCGATCGCCCGGATGAAAACGACTGGCTGCGCCTGCACGGCAACGGCGAGATCGGCAGTTATCTGCAGGCCGCCCGGCAGACCCCGCTGCGCAAGTGGGTGCTCGGCATCAGCCCGGCCCACGACAGCCACGACATCGAACTCGCACTGAGACAGAAATTCCGCATTCATATCGATGAAGTCGCGAGCTGGCCGCCGCCACCGTGGCGGGCCGCATTGCGGTGGATCAAATGCCTGCCGGACCTGCCCGCGATCCAGCATCTGCTCGGCGGCGCTGCACCGGCGGCGTGGATGCGCCGCGACCCGGCGCTGGCCGTGTTCACCGATACCGCCGCGATGATGATACAGCCGCAAACACCGCGCGCGTCCGACTGCACCGTACTGACCGAGAGCTGGCGACGAGGCGACACGCTGTTCCAGGGCTGGCTGCGGCACTGGCACGAACTCCAGCCGGGAGCTGACCGTGAACGCGCGTATTTCGACCAGGGCCTGCGCCAGCTGGAAGCCCTGCTCGGCGCGCAGCTCACGCCGCCGCCGGGCGCGATCACGCCGCTGCTGCGCAGGGAACTCGCGCACAGGCTGCGCACCGTGTTTCGACGCTGCAGTTTCCAGCCGGCGGCCGCGTGTGCGTATCTGGCATTGACCGCGCTGGATCTCGAACGGCTGCGCGGCGATCTTGTGCAACGCGCGCTGTTCTCGGCCGCCTGCGAAACCGGCCTGTGAGCCTGCGACCCGCCAGCGCCCGCTGGTTCGAGCTGCTGGCGACCCATGCGGACATGGCGCTGGCGCTGGAAACGCTGGCGCTGACCGGCAGCATCGAACTCGAAAGCCACCAGCACGCGCGCATGCACGTCAGCCTGCAGGACCTGCGCACCCGCTTGCAGATCTACACCCGGCTGGCGCAGCGTTATCAACACTACTGGCCGCAGGCGGAATCGCGCCCGGGCGTATCCGCCGCCAGTCCCGGCAGCATACTCGATGACGCGATCCGGCGACTGCTGGCCTGGGAGCGGCTCGCGGCGCCGATTATCAGGCAGTTCGAGACCCTGAAAAGCGAACGCGTCGACCTGCTGCTGCTGCAAACCCTGCTGGCGCAGCCGGCAGCCGGGCATCTCGACTTCGATCTGCTCAGCGCCGCCGGCACGGTCGTGCAGGCGCGTCTGTTCGTGCTGCCGACGACGGAAGCGTGCAGCGTGCAGTTGCCGGCCTCGGTGATCGCGAGAAGATTTTTCATGCCCGAACGACGGCTGATGCTGCTGGTCGGCGCGCGCGAACAGCTGGAGGCGCTCGGCGCCGAGATGGCGTTGAAAAAATGCCGCCGGGTACCGCTGCCGCGGCTGCCTCCCAGCCGTCACGAAGCGCGTATACGGGTCGACTCGCGCCTGCGCGAACTCGACCGGCTGATGCAGCAGCTGCAACAACAGATCAGCGGGCTTGAAGCGCGCAGCCGCCTCGCCGGCGCGCTCGGCGATATCCGGCGACTCGACTGGTTTCTCGAACACGTATCCAGCATCCCGGCATCCGCCAACTTTGCATGGATCACCGGCTGGAGCAGCGAACGCGACGGCGACCGGCTGCGCGATGCGCTGACCGCCGCCGGTGTCGACGCGATCCTGCATTTCCCGCCGGCACCGGCCGATCTGCAGGCGCCGATGCTGATGATGAATCCGTGGTGGGCGAAACCGTTCGAGCTGTTCGCGCGCCTGCTCGGCACGCCGGGGCGCGATGAAGCCGACCCGTCGCGCCTGCTCGCATTGCTGACGCCGCTGCTGTTCGGTTACATGTTCGCCGATGCCGGCCAGGGCCTGGTGCTGGTGCTGGCCGGGCTGGCGTTCCAGCGCCGCTGGCCGGTGCTGAAACTCCTCGTCGCGAACGGCATCGCGGCGATGCTGTTCGGCCTGGTGTTCGGCAGCGTCTTCGGTCGCGAAGACCTCCTGCCCGCGCTGTGGCTGCACCCGGTCGCACAGCCGTTGCCGGTGCTGGCGGCGCCGCTCGCCGCCGGCGTGGTGATTATCCTGCTCGGGCTGGCGCTGAACGCGGTCGAGTTTATCTGGCGCGGCGAAAGCAGCCGGTGGCTGCTGCGTGAAGCGCCGGCAGCGGCGCTGTACCTCGCGACGGTGTCGGCGCTGGTGTTAGCGTCCGATACCGCCATGATCGTGATCGGCGCGATACTGGTATGGTATATTTCGACAGGCCTGCTGCAGGCGCGGGGCCGCTGGCCGTCCAGGCTCGCCGCACTGGCCGCCGACATCGGCATGCTGGTTGAAACCCTGATGCAACTGTTGTTGAACACGCTGTCGTTCGTGCGCGTCGGCGCTTTCGCGCTCGCGCATGCCGGCCTGTCGATGGCGTTCAACATCATGGCAGATGCGGTGGAAACAACCGCGATCGCGTTTTCGGTGCTGCTGCTCGGCAACATCATCGTGATCGCACTCGAAGGGCTGGTCGTGAGCATCCAGACGACGCGACTGATCCTGTTCGAATTTTTTATCCGTTTTATGCGCGCGACCGGGCGCGTGTTCATACCGCTGCCCGGCCCCGCTCCGGCTTATCGCGCACACGCGCATGACAACCCGGGTGCGGCCGAAACGGCATAACGAAATCATGACCCAACGGGAGATGCACATGAAGCAGGTAACGAGCAGGCTGATGATATGGCTGGGCGGGGCGATGGTGTTCAGCCTCGCGGCAACGGTGTTGCTGTGGCTGTCGCCGGCCGACGCGGCCGCGGCCGGCGCCGGCGCGGCGAAACTGTCATCCGGCGCGGTGCAATGGGGTTTCATCGCCGCCGCGCTCGCAACCGGTCTGTCTTCGCTGGCCGCGGGTTACGCGGTCGCCCATGTCGGCAGCTCGGCCGTCGGCGCGCTGGCCGAAAAACCCGAGCTGATGGGACGCGTGCTGATCGTGATCGGCCTCGCGGAAGGTATCGCGATCTACGGCCTGATCATTTCGATCCTGATATTGAACCGGCTCGGCTGATCGCCGCGACGCGGAGAGCGCATGCCGATTCCCGAATACATCGGTGACGAGGTCAGCGCGGCCGGTTACCGGCTGGCCGGCCTGAACGTAACCATCACCGACGCCGCGATCACCGGCGACAGCCTGCTGACGCTGATCCGGCAGGCCGGCGCGCGCGCACCGCTGGTGCTGATCGGCAGCGACACCGCGAACCGCCTGCGCCCGGCCGAACTCGACGCGCTGCTGGCCGGCATCGAACCGGCGCTGGTGATCGTGCCCGATGTTCGCTGCCGGGCACCGGTACCCGATCTCACGGCGCGCCTGCAGGCGCAACTGGGCATACTGGAATGAAACGGCCCCGCGACGAAGCCGGCGCCGACACCGGCACCGGCACCGAAGCCCAGGTCGAACATTTGCTCGGCGTCGTCCATCGCCACCGCGACGAACGCTGCGCGAAACTGCGCGATCTGGCACGCGCACAGGCAAAATCCCTGCTGCAAAAGGCGCACGAACAGGCGCGAGCGCATATGCATCAGCACATCGTGAACATGCGCGAAACGTACCGGCAGCGCATCGCCGCCGCACGCGCGCGCAATGATACGCTGCTGCGTCTGCGGCAGCAGCACGCGAGCCAGGCCATGCTGGACAATGCCCGGCAGCCGCTGCGCGAAGCGCTGCGGCGGCGCTGGCAAAACGAGTCCGCGCGGAATTTATGGATCGGCGCGCTGCTGAACGTTGCGGCGCGAACGCTGCTGGCACACGACTGGCGCATCGAACATCCCCCGGACTGGCCGCAGGCCGAACGCGATGAACTGCGACGGCGCCTGCTCTCACTCGGCGTGACGGCGCCGGATTTCGTCCCCTGGGACGATATCGAAGCCGGCCTGCGCATCGTCGCCGACTGCACGGTCATCGACGCCACGCTGATCGGCCTGCTGCAGCATAAAACGGCGATCGAGGCCCGGCTGATGGCCGGACTGATGCCGCTGGCCGCCGACCGCGAGCGGCAACGGGGAGCGGCCGAGGATACGGAACACGATGCCTGACGCGGTCATCAGCTGGATCAGCGGGCCGGTGCTGCGCGCGGTCACGCATGAGCCGTTCCACCTCAGCGAAGCGGCGCTGGTCGGTGAGCAGCGGCTGCTCGGTGAAGTCATCCGCATCAATGGCGACGAAGTCATCATCCAGGTGTATGAGGACACCACCGGGCTGCGTCCCGGCGACAGCGTTCACGCCACCGGTTCGCAGCTGTCTGTACGGCTCAGCCCGGCGCTGCTGGGCAATATCTACGACGGCCTGCTGCGCCCGCTGAACAACCAGGGCCGCGTGATCAAACCCGGCGTCGACCAGCCCCGGGAGCGCAAAACCTACCCGTTCAAACCGACGGTAAAGGTCGGCGACAAATTGCCCCCTGGCAGCATCTTCGGCAATGTGCACCGCAGCGACGCGCGCGTGCAGCGCTGCATGTCGCCGCCGGACTGCAAGGGCCGGGTCGTCTCGATCGAAGCCGCGGGCGAGTACACCGTGAAACAGATCCTGTGCGTACTGGACTGCGATGACGGCGAGATCCGCGAACTCGGCATGAGCCACAAATGGCCGGTGCGCACGCCACGCCCGGTCACCGGCCGGTTGCCGATCAACGGGCCGCTGTTCACCGGACAGCGCATACTCGACAGCCTGTTCCCGCTCGGCTGCGGCGGGCGCGCCGCGCTGCCCGGCGGTTTCGGCACCGGCAAAACGGTGCTGCAGCAAACCCTCGCGAAGTGGTGCGACGCCGACATCATCATCTATGTCGGCTGCGGCGAGCGCGGCAATGAAATGGCCGGCGTGCTGCACGAGTTTCCACAGCTAGAGGACCCGCGCACCGGCCGTCCGCTGATGGAGCGCACGGTGATCATCGCGAATACCTCGAACATGCCGGTCGCCGCGCGCGAAGCCAGTATCTATACCGCGGTCACGGTCGGCGAGTATTTCCGCGACCAGGGCATGCGCGTCGCGCTGATGGCGGATTCGACCAGCCGCTGGGCCGAGGCGCTGCGCGAGATCTCCGGC
>Ga0210123_1001797_pt1 | contig 10538 bp, 10 predicted proteins | sample Muzzi_PWB_D2_FD_185535 | JGI IMG/M metagenome (GOLD analysis project Ga0210123, IMG submission 185535) | Wetland microbial communities from San Francisco Bay, California, USA, that impact long-term carbon sequestration - Muzzi_PWB_D2 (SPAdes) | ecosystem: Environmental > Aquatic > Marine >... | reverse complement strand
TTTTGAAAATGGCCGATCCGGCCACAAATACATCAACTCCGGCATCTGAAATATTTTTAATGGTTTTTTCGTTCACTCCGCCATCGATCTCGATAAGTATGGACAGTCCCCGGTCTTGAATCATTTTGCGTAGGGCACGGATTTTGTCGATGCTGTTGGGTATGAACTTTTGACCGCCGAACCCCGGATTTACGCTCATGATCATGACAAAATCCACATCTTCAAGAATCCATTCAATGGCAGATAGGGACGTTGAAGGATTCAGTACCACACCGGCACGCAAATCCAGTGATTTTATCATCTGGATAGTCCGGTTTAAATGGATACAGGCTTCCACCTGAACTGAAATCAGGTCGGCGCCCGCTTTTGCAAAGTCTTCGATATAACGGTCCGGATTTTCAATCATCAGGTGAACGTCAAGGGGGAGTGACGTGGTACGTCGTGCGGCTTTGACGATTAATGGACCGATGGTGATGTTTGGTACAAAATGGCCGTCCATGACATCCACATGAATCCAGTCGGCTCCGGCTTGTTCAACAGATTGTATTTCATCTCCTAGTTTTGAAAAATCAGCAGACAGTATCGATGGTGCGATATATTTCATTATTTAGACTCCTGTATCGAATCATTCGAAAATCAATTAATATCAAACAGTTTTGTTCACGATATTTGCACGATAAATACCCCATGTCAAGTGTCAGGAACCCAATCTTCAGGGAAAATACATTTTATCTCGGTGCAGCGAAGCGACGGCGTGTTTCTCTTGAAAACCGAATGACTGTTTGAAGGGCTTTAGCACGCGTTAGCCCGAACCGAATAAAATAATAACGCAAACAATGAGCAAGATAATTTTGCGATAAACGCTTCTAAATAATTCGGGCACGGCTCGGGCGTACGGGTGCTAAAGTACAAGTTTCAGTCGGTTGGAAAGAGATATACGCCGTCGTGGAGCGTTTTCTTGTGTATTGGGATTCAAATGCGTTTGCTCTAACCTTACCCGGCGTCATAAACTTGGGTTTTTATCAATTTGTCATCCTCATAAAGAAAAAGGGTGGCATTGTCATTATTGGGGATGATGAGCCAGATCTCCTTTCCGGGTTGTATGAATTCGTCAAATATGGTGTTTGAAACGCCAAAACTGTTTAGCACCACCCGGATGTGTCTTTTTAAAAAACCGTCATTGACCCTGTACCTGAAAAAGTTCCCGCCAGATGAACCCGCTAAATAACCATGGCCTTTTTGTCCGGGCTTTCTGTTAATGACAAGATCCACAGCACCTCCTTCCGTTACGGAATAACCGGATAACGGTTCTTGGGCAATGATGGTATTCAAGGGTTGGTCTTTGTAAAATACAGATTTTATTTTTCCGAGTATCAGATTACTGCTTTCGATCAAGGGAATCGCGCCGTCAAGATAGCGCCCCTCAAGATCAGGCATCTTATAGGCCGGTGGCCGTATTCCAAGGCTTACTAAAAGATTTACGCATTCGTTCCGGGTGATCATTGTGCCGGCAGAAGGAACCTGGGAAATAACCGAATCTTTTTTGATACGATTGTTGTAAGTACTGGATATTTGTCCCTGGCACAAGCTGTTTTCTTCCAAAATGATCCGGGCCTGTTGAACGGGCAGCTTTTCAAGATTGGGCATCAGGATGGATTTTGGACCTTTTGAAATGATGATCCTGACATCCCGTCCTTTTTTTATTTCAGACCCAGGTTCCGGGTCTTGAAATATAACATTGTTCTTGGGCATATCGGCGCTGTATTCTGATCCATCAACCTTTGTATTAAGGCCTAAATCTGTTAATAATTCAAGCACATAAACAATGTTTTTACCTGCCAGATCGGGCACGATCACAGTGTCCTCGCTTTTTACGATCATTGTGAGGGTCAGATAGGCACTTGCACCTACTACGAGAATAAACACAAAAAACAGAATAGCTATTTTTAATGCTCGCGAGATCATTTTGCCCGTTTCATACAGACAGCAAAAAAGCCATCCATATTGTGGAGATGGGGAAAAGTTTTTAAATATCCGTCGCCGGATAAAAGAGAACGTGCTTTATCAGGTAAACCTTCCGGATTTTTTTCTATAGCAAAATCTTTATGCTTTTTCAAAAAACCTTTTATCACGGATTCATTTTCTTCAGGTTCAGTACTGCAGACGCAATAAACCAGGAAACCTTCGGGTTTGACTTGCTGCGCCAGGTTATCCAGAAATATCGTCTGCCTTTTTACGTGGCGGATCAGGTCCTGTTCCAATATACTCCATTTTGCATCCGGATTTCTTCTTAAAACACCTAATCCGGAGCACGGTGCATCCAATAAGATCCGATCAAATTGTTTAATGGATTTAGCGACAGCAGGATCATTCAGATCATGAGTGAGGGGAGTGACCATCGAGATTCCGAGTCGGACCATTTCAGATTGAAGGCGGTGCAGTTTATTCGGATTGTTATCCATGGCAATCAGTTTTCCACGGTTGTTCATCACCTGGGAGATATGCCCTGTTTTTCCGCCAAGACCGGCACATGCATCTAAAACCGTTTCGCCCGGTTTCGGGTTTAAAAGAAATGTAACCAGTTGTGCGGCTTCATCCTGAACCTGGAACAGTCCGTCTTCAAATGCTTTCATTTCCGGAATAGATTTTTTTGGATTGAAGAAAAAGACACCGTCCGGTGCAACGCCTGTGCACTTAGCCTTTTCCACATCTTTTTCCAGAAGCATTAACAACTTTTCACGACGGGTCTTCAACGTATTACAGCGAACAGTTAAGGGTGGGATAGTGTTGATTGCATCACAAAGCAAAAGGGTCTCTTCCAGGCCAAATCGATTCAGCCATCTTTCAAGTAACCATTTTGGGAATGACTTTTTCACGGATAGCGCGGATATTGGATCGCTGTCTTCATCAGGGAAGGGGACCTGTTTATAATTCCTGGCGGCATTTCGCAACAGTCCGTTTACGAAACGAACAACGTATGGTGCGGCTAAAGACTTTGTCATTTCAACGGAGGTATTTACAGCTGCCGACACAGGTATTCTGTCCAAAGAAATGATCTGAAAAAGTCCGAGACGTAATACGTTTAAAACCTTAGGATCGATTTTTTTCAGACGGGTTTTAGAGAAATAATCGATGATCCAATCGAGTTTTGCCCGCCAGCGAAGAACGCCGTATACCAAGGCTTGAAGCAATGCGCGATCTTTCTTCGAAAAAAAAATGTGTTGAGAGAGAACCTCATCCAATATGTTGTCCAAAGTTTTGTTCCCTTGATCCAGGGTGTTCAGGATATAAAGCGAAGTTTTGCGTGCGTTATTAACCATCAATTCTTTGGATAACCATATCAGTGTAAATGTGTTCCTGGGGGTAATTTATATCCTCGCAGGAAATCCTTAATGAAAAGACGCTTTCCAGACTCACTCTGAAGTTCCATGATAGACAGAACACCTTTTCCGGTTGAGATCCACAATTCATCGGGGAAGCTTTTTATAACTGTGCCGGGAGAAGCTTCGGTATCCATAACAATGGTCTTGGCCCTGAAAATTTTAAGGCGTTTTTTTTCATGAAAGGTAAAAGCGCCGGGCCATGGCGTCATTCCGCGGATGAACGTTTCAAGGGCGTTGGCCGGTCTTTCCCAGTTTATACGACCATCATTTTTTTTAAGCATGGGTGCATAAGTGGCCTGGGAATGATCCTGAGAAATCGGATTGACGTCGCCGGTTTTAAAAGCGTTCAGGGTTTGAATGAGAAGGTCTGCGCCAAGATCAGCCAGACGGTCATGAAGGGTGTCCGAAGTGTCATCGGGGGTTATTTCAAGTTCGGAAGAAATGAGAATATCGCCGGTATCCAGGCCTTCGTCCATTAACATCGTCGTGACGCCGGTCTCTTTTTCTTCATTGATAATTGCCCACTGGATCGGAGCAGGTCCACGATATTTTGGAAGGAGTGATGCGTGAATATTAATGGTGGCAATTTCGGGTATAGTAAGTATGTTTTTCGGGATAATATGACCAAAGGCAACCACCACAATAAAATCAGGGGCGTGTTTTTCGATGCAGTTCGAGAATTCGGCTGTTCGGACCGAAGATGGCTGAATAACTGAATACCCCAGATCCATGGCTGTTTCTTTAACCGGGGAAGGAGTGAGTTTGTGTCCCCGACCTTTTGGCCGGTCAGGCTGGGTAACGACCAAGGCTATATCTTGATCATTTTTATGAAGGGCTTTTAAAGCAGGCACCGCAAATTGAGGTGTGCCCATGAATATGATTCCGGCCTTTTTTTTCATTTGTTTCTTAAGTTCTTTAGTATTTTTCTTTTATACATCCCCCTTTTCAAAGAGCTGATGCGGTCTATAAACAAAATGCCGTTTAAATGGTCGATTTCGTGCTGAAGGACCACAGCAAGGAATCCTTCTGCTTCTATCCGCAAAGGCTTCTCGTTTTTGTCAAAGGCTTCAACGAGAATAGCGGCAGATCGTTTAACATCGGCCCTGAAATCAGGGACACTCAGACATCCTTCGCCCTCTGATAAGATACTCCCTTCACTCGATGTAATCCTGGGGTTGATTAATACATGTAAAGATCGTTTTTCGTCCCTGGCTGAAATATCGTAAACAAGAAGACTTTTGTTAATCCCCACCTGTATTGCGGCCAAACCAATGCCAGGTTCCATGTACATCGTCTCCGCCATGTTTTCAATCAAGTCCTGGATTTTGCCATCGATGTTTTCAACCGGTTGGGTCGGCTCACTGAGGAATTTATCCGGATATGTTACGATTTCCAGTTTAGCCATGGGGTGACCTCTTTATAAAAATATTAATCCTTATTTGATTCTGAATTGTCCGGGTTAAGGATAGAGCTGGTTCTTTCTTTATATGAAACTTGTATTATGTTCACACTGGTTACCATTGCTGAAATAAGCCCCACCAAAATAACAGGGATTATTTGAATGGCATGATTGGCCAAAGTAAAACCGGCGGCATCCTTGGATGAAACCCCAAAAAGAAACAGCGCAAAGACACCCCCTGCCTCCCAAATCCCCCAGTAGCCGGGAACAGAAGGAAGTGCGATAAAGAAACAGATGATGACCATCATCGCTGTAATTTCAATAAACGACAATTCGATTCCCGGGCAGCCCAATGATACCAAATAATATGAGAAAGCTGCAAGACCCCAAATAGCCACAGATAGACTGAAACAGGCACAAATTTTCATGGGGTATTTGACCAGTTTGAAACCAGTGGCCAAATTTTCGACGATACTCACCAATGGATCGCAAATTTTTTTTTGTATTTTCTTTTTAAGGTCAGGTCCGGCAAAAAAAAACATCCCCGGCATCCGTGTGATGAGATCCTTTATCACGTTCCGGGTTTTGTTGAAAGCTACCATGGCTATTCCGATAATAAGCAGCAGAAGCAGTTCGAATGTTCCTTTGCCGACAGTCATGAGTGTTGTTTTATTGAGATGATACTTGCCAAAAACAATATCAAGATTTGGATCAATCTGAATTGTGGCAAGAATCACCGCAAAAAGAATAATCAGCATGCCGACATCAAACACTCGCTCCGCTGCAACTGTTGCAAGCCCCGTAGTAAATGGAATATTTTCCTTTTTTTGCAAAATAGCAGGTCTGGCCACTTCTCCCACTCTCCCCGGAAGAATACAATTGATCATAAAGCCGATCATCAGCGGGTGAAATGACTGCCAGAACCCTATTTTACCGGCCGATTCAAGTATTATCTTCCATCGATATGCTCTCAGAGCAAAGCTTAATAAAACAACCACAACAGCCGGCGGTATCCATACATAATTGATGGATGCAAGATAGATGACAAGATCATTAAACGGGACATTTCTAAAAGCCAGATAAAGCGCCAGAATAGAGACAGCCAGCCCCAGTATCAGTGAAATGCCTATTTTCTTATTCATTCTGGTATCATCACGGATCGGATCCAAATATTTTTTTTTGGCATGAAGCATCATCCGCCACACGGTACAGGCGGACAAGAAGGCTTTTTAGCTAGTGCCCATCCATAAATGGTCTTTTTGCCCAATCTCTGCGTTATGTTCAAAAAATAATCCTCGGAATATTAACTTATATGCCTGTGGTTATTTTTTTCTCAGGCCTTGATCTTGAGCAAAGATCCTCATTTATGGATGGGCACTATCTATATCGTGGTGCGAAACTTGAATATTAAGAAAGGATTTTGCGTGCTTTTACAATATCTTTCTTAATCTCATCAGACAGTTCGGAAATATTCGAAAATTTTTCTTCATCCCTGATGCGCTGTACAAAATTCACCCGGATATTCTGACCATATATGTTTTCATTAAAGTCAAGAATATGGACTTCCACCGAAAAAACGTGATCGTCAAAAGTGGGGCTGTAGCCGATATTGGCAACGCCTTGAAAAATTCCTCCCATACAATCTACCGTAACCGCGTAAACGCCGTTTTTTGGGCAAAGTTCGTCGTGAAGGTTAATATTTGCCGTGGGAAATCCGAGAAGTTTCCCACCCCTGTTGCGCCCGGCAGTGACAATCCCCCTAAGCTGATAATAACGACCCAATAGTTTTTGAGCCTCATCGACTTTGCCCGCCATGACAAGCTCACGTGTTCGCGTACTGCTGATTCGATCCGGCCCATTTTTTGATGTTTGAATCCAGTCGGCAACAACAACTTCAAATCCCAAATTTTTGGCATAAGTCTTTAAGAGATCGATATCTCCTTCGCGATTTCTGCCAAAGGTATAATCGTTACCCACGACAATGGCTTTCATGCCGATTGATTTAAACAGGATATCTTCCACAAATTCCTTTGCCGATATTGCCGCAAATTCCTTGGTAAAGGGGATGCAGATCAAAACATCTACACCTGAGTTTTCAATGAGCTCTACTTTCTGTTCATATAGTGTGATAAGGTGCAAATGTCCGTTTTGTTTTAAAACTCGGACCGGATGGGGTTCAAAGGTCATAACGATTGATGTTCCGTTAAGGCTCTCAGCCTTTTCGATCACTTCATGAAAAAGGGCCTGATGTCCGATGTGAACACCGTCGAAATTGCCGATGGTGATCACAGCATTTTTAAATGGTTTTTCAATCTTATCAATGTGTTTAATGAGTTCCATTCAAATTTTTCCCGTTAACAAATATCGGCCTTGACAAAAATAAAAAAACCTATATATAGAATATTCTTTATATTAAATCAATCTTAAATGATATTCTTCATGCCGAAGTGGCGGAATTGGTAGACGCGCTAGGTTCAGGGTCTAGTGGGGGTTTCTCCGTGGGAGTTCGAGTCTCCCCTTCGGCACTCTTTAGTTTCTTTAGATATTGATTGTATTATCGATATTTTATAGAAAACCTCCGAATGTATTAGCTGGCACAAAACTGATAAAATTTGGGGGTTTTTTTTTGTCCAAAACATTAGACAAAACGTATTCCTGAATTTTCCACAAGAATACCTCGTATTATCCTGAGAAGATCTAAAAGCGATTGCCACCTGAATTTTACACGCGTTGAAGGCTGTTTTATGCAAGATGCAGGTACTAAATTCCTCTGCCAAATCTATTCTAATAAACAATAAACCACGATAAATTCTTTTAAAAAAAGGGTAACACATTTTGTGTTACCCTTAATGTTTATAATATCCAGGAGCGTTAACCACAGGCACCTGATGTTGAGCAGGCTGAACATCCTTCTTCAAACTCTAATCCACAATCAAATTGAAATCCAAATCCCGAAAAATCAACTTTGATCGGCTCTGCTTCTCTCAGAAAATTTTTATCGACAATAAATTGAAAACCGTCGATATCAAAGATATTGTCCGTATCTCTTGGCTCATCCAGAGCCATAGCGAGGGATGGCCCGCCTCATCCTCCAGAATTTAAAAAAATACGAATTGGTTTGACCTCTCTATCCTGTAAATATTCACTAATCTTATCTGTAGCTGATTTTGTAACTTTAAGCATGATATTCTCCTTTTATTTGAAATATCTGTATGACTGGCTAATTTTAAAGCATAAAGGAAGATAGTTATGGCTATTGGATCTGTCAATATAGACATGGGTTAAAAAAAATACCATAGAGAGCAATTGAGAATGATAGAAGGCAGTGATTTAAGTAATCTGGATATGGGCTATTGCGGGGTTTTTCTCAAACCCAATCTGATCCGGTTACCCATTTTTTGGCGTCTTCAAGATTAATGAAAATTCCAATCTTTGCAGGAAGATCAGCTGCAGCAACTTGGTACATTTTTGATAGGCCATATTCCAAATCACGGGAGACAATAACGGCTACTTTGAACTTAGAACGATGTTTTAATTGAGTCTCAAAGTATCTGGCTAACCGTATAACATCTTGACTATCAAACTTAGAGGCGTCAGCATCTCTTATATCCCATATTACACGCATATCGTCTTGAAAATCTGGATGTGAGAGTACTGCTTCATATGAAGACTTGATTTGTGCAAAAGTTATTTCTCCGGTTACCGTATGGATAATTACTGAAGTCTTCTTATCCACAAATGTATTAACTATCATAACTATATCTCCGGGAATTTCAGTTTCTGCCAGCCATGTAATAAAGCAGCACACCTAAGGGCACATTACTGCTGCCAAGCCCATGCTCTATTCTGAAAAATGGAAGTTCAACATCATCACATGGCTTTCTTTTTTTTTAAGTTTGAAACAACTATTCTGAAATTTAATGTCTTTTCATATGGTTAACTTAACATTTTAAGAATATTAGCAATAATGACATATTTTAGCAGATGAGCCTTTTTATTGACATTCACAGTTTTAATTGAGATAAGTTGTCTATAATTCCAACCTATTATTAGAGGAGCCCCTTAGCATGACCCTTACAAAAATTCAAATCGTAGAGTCGATCCAGAATCAGACCAGTTTTTCCAAGAGCAGATCTTCAGAAATTTTAGAAACCCTTCTTGAAATCATCAAAAGCACTCTGGCATCAGGTGAGGAAGTGTTGGTATCCGGGTTTGGCAAGTTTTGTGTAAAGGAAAAAAGGGAACGTAAAGGCAGGAATCCGGCAACTGGTGAGGATTTGATGCTGGAACCAAGGAAGGTCATAACGTTTAGGTGTTCCGGCAAGTTGAGAGAGACAGTAAATGAACAATAAATAGGGCGACCCTTTTGGATCGCCCAAGCAAAGGTTACAAAGATAGGTTGACCATCCATCAAAGCCCTTGCCAATTTTAAAGACTTCCCTCAATACCGTCATTATACCCGGTGCACATTTTATTTATTTGGTTTCTTTTGCATTATATGCTGGTGACCGGAATATGAAATGCACGTGCACCAGAGAAGCTTTAATTCAAGAATAATGCATGGGATGGATTCTGTCAATAAAAAATGGCCGTTCTTCTGGTTCTGGATTATCAACCAACTTCCTGTAACCGGAATCAAAATGAGTATAACTTTTTTAATTTTAACTCAAGGCTTACTGAAATATAGCATGCTTATATGGGCCTATGATGCTTTTTTCTATTTTAACATCGCAACCATATGATTTTGCCTTAAAAAATCTTCCCGGCCTGCACAATTTTATTGGCGTTGCTTAATATTGAAGGTGCAAAACTTGAGTAACTATTATGGAGGAACATAACCATGAAGATATTCATATCAGGAGGAACCGGTTTTGTCGGCACCAACCTGGCCCGATATTTACTGGACAAAGGGCACAGTGTTATTACTGTCGCTACATCCTCTGCCCATACAAGCGTCAGTCATGAAAATCTTCGCTACATATCGGCGGATACCACGGAAAAAGGACCATGGCAGGATTCACTTAAAGATATTGATGCGGTAATTAATCTTGCCGGTCGAACGATTTTCAACAAGTGGAGCGAGCGCTATAAAAAGCAAATATACGACAGCCGCATTCTTACCACACGCAACCTGGTTGAAGCCATACCTGACGATAAAAAAGTCGTGCTTTGCAGCACTTCTGCTGTGGGATACTATGGCAACAGAGCAGAAGAAATTCTAAAAGAAGAAGCGTTTCCGGGGAATGATTTTCTGGCAACGGTTTCTATTGATTGGGAAAAAGAGGCTTTCCTGGCAGAAAAAAAAGGCGCCAGGGTTGCTGCGATGCGCTTTGGTGTGGTTCTGGGAAAAAACGGCGGTGCTCTGGCAAAAATGATTCCGGCGTTTAAATCTTTTGTGGGTGGCCCATTAGGGAGCGGGGACCAGTGGTTTCCATGGATTCATTTGGATGACCTCATTTTAGCAGTGATGTTTATTCTTGAAAATCAGGATATAAAAGGACCTGTGAACTTTTGCGCACCAAATCCTGTCAGAAATCGTGATTTTGCCAAAGCGCTCGGCAAGATTCTAGGCAGGCCGTCTTTTATGAGAGTGCCATCCTTTATGATCCGGACCCTTATGGGGGAAATGGGAACAATTGTGATGAGCAGCCAGCGGGTGGTTCCGGATAAGCTTTTGAAAAACGGCTTTGAATTCCAGTATCCGGATATTGGGCAAGCGCTTAATAATTTAATAAAATAAAGTTCTTCTCCAAATT
>Ga0210123_1001796_pt1 | contig 10550 bp, 9 predicted proteins | sample Muzzi_PWB_D2_FD_185535 | JGI IMG/M metagenome (GOLD analysis project Ga0210123, IMG submission 185535) | Wetland microbial communities from San Francisco Bay, California, USA, that impact long-term carbon sequestration - Muzzi_PWB_D2 (SPAdes) | ecosystem: Environmental > Aquatic > Marine >... | reverse complement strand
CCCTGTTCGAGCCCAGCGCGGCGATCGGCGGCGACTACTTCGACGTGCTCCGGCTATCGGACGACGAGCTGGCGGTCGTGGTGGCCGACGTCTCCGGCCACGGCCTGCCGACCGGTCTGCGCATGGCAATGGTGAAGGCCGCCCTCGGCATTCTGGTGGCCGAGATCCACGAGTCGGACGAGATCCTCCGCCGGCTGGACGCGACCGTCCGCTCCGGAGACCACGCGGGTGAAGAGTCCCGCTTCTTCGTCACCGCCACCTTCGCCCGCATCGACTTCCGTCGCGGCGTCATCGACCTGACCAACGCCGGCCACCCGCCCACCTACCTGCTCCGCGACGGCGAGGTCGAGGAGATCATGCTGCCCAGCTCTCCCCTGGGCGGCCTCGGCCAGCACTACGCCTCCCGGCGGATCGACCTCGAGAACGGCGACCTGGTGGTCTGGCTCTCGGACGGCATGATCGAGGCGACCGACCGACAGAGCGAGCCGTTCGGCTACGACCGCGTGGTGAGCGCCCTCGCCGGCCCGGCGCCCGCGGCCATCGTCGTCCGCGACCGCCTGGTGGCCGCCATCGACCTCCACACCGAGGGCCGCCCCGCCAGCGACGACCGCACCCTGGTGGTCATGCGCTACCGCGGCAAGGCCGCCGACGCCGCCGCCGACGGCGACCCACAGCCCCGGTAGGGTGCGCTTCAGCGCACCAAGCCCTGGCGCACCTGAAGCGCACCCTACGGCTCGCCGGACGCCCCGTCTCCCCGCGGCATGGCCCCCAGGTAGGTCGTCGGCGGATCTTTCCCGGAAAGTAAAGCGTGCTTGACAAAGTGACAAGCCTCCACTACACTCCGAACTGTCAAGCGACATTGACTAAACGACAAGGAGGCAAGACATGCACGCAGAGACCACCGACGACCGCGCCAGCTCGTCCCGTTCCTTCCTTTCGTGGGGATGCTCCAGCGACCTCAGTGAGCGGGACCGCCAGAGGCTCCGCGCCTTCAACCGCTGGCTCCTCGCCTGGTCTTTCTCCGTCGCCGCCGCCATGGTCCTCCTGGCGAAGGACGGTCTGATCGCGGCCCCGGCGTTCCGCTGGACACTCGCCCTGCTGCCCGACCTGCTCGGCATCTTCGCCGTGCTCTCCTACGTGCGCTTCCTCCGGCACGCGGACGAGCTGATGCGCAAGGTCCACCTGGAGGCGATCGCCTTGGGCTTCGGCGCCGGGCTCGTGTTCGTCCTGGGCTACCGGCTCGCCACGGAGATCGGCGCGCCGCCCCTCGATGGCGCGGAGCCGGCGGCGATCATGCTGCTCTTCGCCGGCCTGGGCCAGTGGCTGGGCATGAGGAGGTACCGGTGAAGAACCGCCTGCGGGTCCTCCGCGCCGAGCGCGAATGGTCCCAGGCGGAGCTGGCGAAGCGGCTCGGGGTCTCCCGGCAGACGGTCAACGCCGTCGAGAACGGCAAGTACGACCCCAGCCTGCCGCTCGCTTTTGGCATCGCCAGGGTGTTCGAGCTCACCATCGAAGAGATCTTCGAGCCGGACGGAAGCAGGTGAGCCCTCGTTCCCGATCGGCAGCCGGCCCGGAGCCGGCACGCCGGACCTGCAGAGGGTTCTCAGAGGGCGGCCGTCGCCTGCACCGGAACCCCCAGGAAGCGGAAGATCCTCGCCAGGTACCCCCGGGTCTCGCGGAACGGCGGCACGCCGCGGTAGCGCTCGACCGTGCCCTCCCCGGCGTTGTAGGCGGCGAGCGCCAGGGAGAGGTCGCCGTCGAAGCGCTCGAGCAGCCAGGCCAGGTACCGGGTACCGGCGTCGAGGTTGGCGGAGGCGTCGTGGATGCGCTCGGCGGCGACGCCAAAGCGGCGGGCGGTGGCCGGCATGAGCTGCATCAGGCCGCGGGCGCCTTTCGCCGAAACGGCGTCGGCGTCGAAGGCGGACTCAGCGCGCACCACCGCGGCCACCAGCGCCGGGTCCAGGTCGTGGCGCCGGGCGGCCTCGTGGATCTCGGCGCCGTAGGGAACGGAGGGCACCGACGCCCCCTCGACGAAGCGCCAGCTCCGCTCCGGAACCTGCGGCTCCGGCTCAGGCTCCGGCGGCACCCACTCGTCGTCGACCACGTGGGCGACCCGGGAGAGCGGCAGGGTGACGCGCCCGCCTTCGGCCAGGGTGAGGCGCACGCTATCGGTCCGTAGCTCGTACTCCGAGACCTTGTAGAACCGGCCGTCGTCGAGCACCACCAGATCCGCCCGGGCGGCGGGCGCTCCGAGGGCGAGGAGCGCGCACCACAGCCCGAGGACGAGGCCGGTGGCCCGAGCCACCGGCCCCTCGTGTCGCAGCCCCGCGCGGGGGCGCCGATCCATCGAGCTCCCGATCATCATCGCCTGTAACCGATTCTACGACCAGGGCGTTCCAGGCGTCCCACCACACGCGCCCCTCAGGCGGCGAAGCGCCGGGTCACGGACAGAACCCGAGCCGGTCGAACAAGCCGCCCAGGTCGTTGCTCCCGGGGCTCGAACCGTCCAGCAAGTAGTACCGCACGTCCCCGGTGCTGATCTGCTCCACCCAGACTTCCACGGTGGAGGTCGTCAGCTTGGTGATGGTCGGCCAGAAGCACCCGTTGGCGCGGGGGCCGGGAACGCGGACCAGCGCCTCGACCCGCCCCGGCACCGCGCCGCTCACGCAGACCGTCTCCGCATCGCAGTCGACCTCGGGCGCACCCATCCGGCTCGTGTCGTCGGTCGAGATGCGCACCTTGACCTGGAAGTCAGCCAGAGCGGTCGCGGTCAGCCACGGGCCCGCCGGCGGATCGGGAGGTGGCGCGAGGCTGAAGCCCACCAGCTCGGTGGCGTCGTCGACCACCAGGCCGACGCCGGGGCAGTAGAGCTTCTCGCTCTCGGCGTCTGGATCGAGAGGGCTCGTCTCCATCACCTGGACGCAGCGCTCGAAGGCTCCTGCCGGAACCTCGACGTCGAGATGCACCCCGGTGTTCTCCGCCTGATCGAGGGCCACGTCCGGGGCGATCTCCTGGAAGTAGCGGGCACCCAGGAGGACCGTGCCCGGCATGATGATGCCCGGTTGCGCGTCGTCCTCGCCGGCGCGCCACGCACCCTCGTGCGAGACGATCTCGCCTTCCTCGTAGATATCCACGTCCTCGCCGAAGTAGAAGATGTCGTTGGTCTGCCGACAGCGGGCGAAGAAGTTCCGGGAGACCTCCGCGAGCTCGCCGCCCACCAGCTCCCGTTCCTGGATCACGCGGGTGTGGACGGTCATCTGGTGGCCGTGGACCGTGGTGAACTGCACTGTCTCGGTCTCGGGAAGGACCGTGATCGTCACCTCGACGGTCTCTCCCTCGTCCTCCCCCTCCAACACGAGCTGGTCACCCGGATGGAGGCTCCAAAACCGGTTGTCGCGGCCCTGGTTCGAGAAGCTGCAGTCCTCGATGAAGAACTCTTCGGTGAAGTCTTCCTGAGCGGGCGCCGGCGCCGGCAGGGCGAGGAGGAGGGTCACGGCCACCAGCGGGAGGCTTCTCCACAGTCTGCGGTGTCTCAAGGTCTGCTCCTTTCGTGAGTCGGTCTTGGCAGCTCGAATCTCGCCCGCGGACCAGGGTCCTCGGCACGAGGTAGGGACTGCCCGGTCTGATGCAGCAAACCGCGAAATCCTTCGAAGCCCCGCGAACCGGGGCGATCGGCTACGATTTCCGGAGCATGCACCTCCTCTGGGAGCACCCCGAAACGGGCTCCGGACCCCGGGCCGTCCCCGCCGCCCCGCCCGCGCTCTTCGTCAGCGCCTCGCCGGCGCTCTTCGTCGCCGCCTTGCCCGCGCTCCTGCTCGCCGCGCTGTTGGCGTCGCCGGTCCGGGGCGAGCCCCTCGCCGCCACTCTGGTCGAGAGCCAGCGACCACCCGCCGGCGGTGCCGCACCGGCGCGCGGGCCACAGGAGACGCTCGCCGGCCGGCCGCTGGCGGAAGCGCTTCGTGCGCTCGAAGAGGACGGCCTCACCATCCTCTTCACCAGCGAGCTCGTGCGGGCGGACATGAAGGTGCTCGAGGAGCCCGCGGCCCGGGAGCCGCGCCAGATCCTGGACGAGATCCTGGCGCCCCACGGGCTCGAGGCCCGCGAGGGTCCCGGCGGCGTCCTGGTGGTCGCCCGCTCCGATGCGCCGGGCGCTCCGGCGTCGATCGAGGGCCGGGTGCTCGTCCGCGGCCGCCGCGAGGGCCTCCCGGGCGTTCGGGTGCTAGCGGTCGGACCTGTCGACGAGGCCGGCGGAGAGACGGACGACGAGATCGGCGGCAAGGCGGGGGCGGGGGCGGAGACCGGGGCGGACGGGAGCTTCTCCCTCGCCGGGCTCGCCGACGGACGGTACACGCTCCAGGCGACGGCCCCCGGCTACCTGGACCAGGAGCTCGACGGGGTCCGCGTGACGGCCGGGACCCCGCGCCGAGTGATCTTCGAGCTCTACCCCCGCCCCTTCCACCAGGAGGAGATCCTGGTCCGCCCGAGCCGCCTGTCGCTCCTTCACGAGAAGCCGGACGCCCCCTTCGCCTTCAGCCGCGAGGAGATCGAAGCCCTGCCCCACCTCGGGGGCGACGTGCTCCGGTCCATGGCGCTTCTCCCCGGCACCGCCGGCAACGACGTGACCGCCCGCTTCAGCGTCCACGGAGGCCGCCGCGACGAGGTGAAGATCGTTCTCGACGGCCAGGAGCTCTACGACGCGTTCCACCTCGAGGACTACGACAGCGCTCTGTCCATCGTGCCGGCCCACAGCCTGGCCAGCGCGAGCCTGGCCACCGGGGCGTTTCCGGCGAGCCAGGGGGACCGCATGGGCGGCGTGCTCGACCTGGAGACCCCCGAGCCGCCGGCTGGGCGCCACTACACCCTCGGCCTCTCCGTCTTCGACGCCCTGGCGTCGAGCACCGGCTCGTTCGCCGGCGAGCGGGGCCGCTGGCTGGTCACCGGGCGTCGCGGCTCCCTCGATCTGGCGGGCGATGCGATCGGCGACGAGCGCCCGGCGTTCTGGGACCTGCTGGCCAAGACCGAGCTCGAGACCCGCTTCGGCCGCCTGAGCGCCCACCTGCTGACGGCAGCCGACAAGCTCGAGATCGACCGCGTCGACGGCGAGGACTTCGAGCGGCTGGAAAACGACTACCGGCGGACCTACGGCTGGCTGAAGCACCAGGCCACGCCGGGCGGGCGGCTGTTGGTCGAGACCATCGCCTCCTGGGCCGAGATCCGGCGCGACCGGAGGAGCGCAACGAGCGAGGAGAAGGGCAGCTTCGAGCTCCGGGACCGGCGGCGGCTCCAGGTCCTCGCCCTGTCCCAGAGCTGGAGCCTCCAGCTCGCGGGCCGCCACCTGCTCCAGTCGGCCCAGTGGGGCTGGGAAGCGCGGCGCTACGACGCCACCTTCGACTACCTGAAGGACCTCCGGCCGGAGCTCGTCATCCTGTCGCCCCAGGTGCCCCACCCCTCCCCGATCACCCGGTTCGACGGCTCGCTCCGCGGCGACCACGTGGGCATCTGGGCCGCGGACCGGTTCACGGTGCTCGAGCGCCTGACCGCCGAGCTGGGGCTGCGCTTCGACCACCACGACGCGACCGGCGACGAGCTCGTCAGCCCGCGGATCAACCTGGCCTGGCGGCTCGGCGAACGAAGCGTGCTCCGCGCCGCCTGGGGTCGCTTCTTCCAGAGCCAGCGACCCTACGAGCTCGAGGTCGAGGACGGCGAGACCAACCTCCGGGATGCCGAGCGGTCGGACCACTGGGTGGTGGGCTACGAGGGGGTGTTCGCGCCGGGCGCCCCGGGCTCGCCCGGCGCGGGCCATGGCCCGGCCATACTGGGGCTCGAAGCGGTCCGGATCGAGCTCTTCAACCGGGAGATCGACAACCCCAGGACCCGCTCCGAGAACCTCCTCGAGCCGCTCAACTTCTTCCAGGAGATCGAGCCCGACCGGGTGCGGATCGCAGCGGAGGAGAGCTCGGCGAAAGGGATCGAAGTCCTGCTCCGGGGCCGGCCGAACGGGCGCCTCGGCTGGTGGGTGGCCTACTCCCTGGCCCGGGCCGAGGACACCCTGGGAGGCGAGACCGTCCCTCGCTCCCTCGACCAGCGCCACAGCCTGACCATCGACCTCGACATCCGCTTGCCCAGGGACTGGCACCTGAACCTGGCCTGGCGCTACCACTCGGGATGGCCTACGACGCCGGTCGAGGAACGCCTGGTCACCGGCTCCCCGGCACCGGACGAGCCGGAAGAGCCGGCGGAGGAAACCGAGCTCGTGCCCGCCTTCGGGCCGCTCAACAGCGAGCGCCTCCCCCCCTACCACCGCCTCGACGTCAGGGCGAGCCGGCGCTGGGAGCTGGCGCGGGGCAGCCTGACCTTCTTCGTCGACGTCCAGAACCTCTACGACCGGGAGAACCTCGGCGGATTCGACGTCGTGATCGACCCGGACGAGGGAGCGGTCGAGCTGGACGAAGAGCGCTGGCCGGGGCTGTTTCCCTCGCTCGGGGTCACCTGGGAGTGGTGACCTCTCGATCGCCGGAGGGTCAGGGACCTTGCGGACGGCGGATGATCAGCGTGCCGCCATCGAGCTCGCCTTCGAGCCCCGCACCCGGGAGGACGGCGAACGGCGCCTGGTCCGGCCTCAGATCACCGAGTGAGCCGTGGAGGGTGATCTCCTCGGCCGACGTCGCCAGCCGCTCGTCCTCGAAGCGGACGCTCCAGCCGGTCTCCCGCGCGACCCAGTCAAGAAGCTCCGTCAACGCACGGCCTTCGAGGTCGAAGCGGGGCGCCGCCGCGAGCACCCAGCTCCAGTCGTCGCCCCAGGCCGGAGCGCTCCGGCGCTCCACGGTCCCGTCGCCATGGAGCACGAGCTCGTCCCCCGCGTCCGCTCGGTAGCTCACCCCCCGCCGCGCGACCAGCACGGCGCCGTCCCGCACCCGGACCCGGAGCGCGCTCGCCCGCGGCTCGAGCAGCCGGACCGCGAAGCGGGTCCCCACGTCGCTCGCGGTGCCGACCGGTGAGCGCACCTCGATCCTGCCGGCGCCGAGGGCGGAGGAAGCGTCGACCGTTCCGGTATCGAGGTAGACCGCCCCCCGGCGGAGCTCCAGAGCGTTCGCCGAGGCGATCCGCAACCGGGTACCGGCGTCCATCCGGACCGTGGCGCCGCCCGCGAGCCGCAAGGAGAGGCGCCCTGGGGCCTCTCCGGTGGCGGCGGTCTCGATCTCGGCACCCGGGCCGAGAGGCAAGCCTTCGGCCACCTCCGTCGCCCCGCCGCCCGCCGGATCGAACCGGACCGACCCGCTCACCGCCTCGACGTGGGCGATCACCGGCCCCGGACCGCCGGAGCGCGAGCCCGACCACCACCAGAGCGCGCCGAGCGCCGCCACCAGGAGCGCCGCTACGCCGGCCGCCGCCCTGACCGTAGTCCTCGTCCGGAGAGCGCGCCTCCGCGCCACCTCCTCCACCTGCCGCCGCCACGCGGCCCGGGCCGCGGTGGTGATGGCGTCGAGATCCTCTCGCGGGATCTCCGGACGCGACCCGGCCGTGTCGAGCAGCGCGCCGACCTCGTGATCGTCGTCACCAGCGGTCGGTGCTCCGGCAATCCGGTCAGGCCCCCGGTCGGCTCTCGGGTCCCATTCATCCATGGTCCCGCCCCCTTCGATTCCGTCCGTTCTCTTCGGCCGCGACCCCGTGACGCTCGCTCCGCAGGCGCTCGTAGGTCACCTTGAAGGCCTGGCGCGCCCGGGTCAGGAGCGACTCCACCGCCTTCTCCCCCACCTCCAGCCGCGCGGCGATCTCTCGCACCGGAAGACGTTCGAGGTACTTGCCCTCGAGCACCTCGGCGTAGCGCCCCGGCAGCACGTCGAGCGCCATGTGCACCAGGGTCTCGGTCTCCCGGCGAAGCACCAGCACCTCCGGGTTGCCCGCCTCCACCGGATTGCCCGGCACCCCGGAGGGCACCGTCCCGGCGTCGGCGAGACCGGCCGCCGGCCGGGCGTCGTCCTCGAACGCCCGCTCCTCCGGTGCGCTCCGCCGCGCGCGGAAGTGCATCAAGATCTCGTTCCGGCAGCACGCGCAAAGCCAGGTGAGGAGCGACGCCTCGCCGCGGTACGACTCCAGCTTCGAAAGAGCCTTGCAGATCGCGGTCTGCACCAGATCCCGGGTGAGCTCGCGGTCGCCGTCGAGCCGCGCCAACGCGAACCGGTAGAGCGCCTTCGAATAGCGCTCCCCGAACACCTCGAAGGCCTCCTCATCGCCGGCGAGCATCCGCCGGACGAGCTCCAGATCCGCGCTCGCTCTCACCACGGCTCCGACAATCTACCCCGTCCTCTCCGCCACTCCCCCCGGAAGCCCGGGGGAAGGTGGGTACAAGGATCGATGCACGAGCGGACGAAATCCTTCGCCCACCACGAGCCGACCCCCGCCCAAACGAGCGCCGCAACCGACCCCCAGACCCGAAGCGGCCGAAATCGTGCCCGAACCGACCTCCAGACCTGAAGCGGCCGGACCTGTGCCGGCCGAAGTGCGAGCGAAGCGAGCGGCCTCACGCCGGACCACGCCTCCGCAGGGTCGATGGCTGCAGAACGGGGGCCGATCCGGGCCAAGGAAACGAACGGCCGGCACAGGTCCGGCCGCTTCACGCGGTGAGGGCCTCCCAAAGACCTGGCCCAAACCGGAGCCGACCCGACCCCCGCCCCTCGCCGTCACCCGGGGGGGGATCGAGGGGCTTGGGAGGAGCTCAGATCGCACCGGGCGGGGGCGTCCCCTGCCTCCCGCGAGGGAGGAAGGGGAATGAGGGGTTTGGAGGGAGATCAGATCACCGCCGCGGGTGAAACCGCTCGTACAACCCCCTCAGCCGGTGCTGATGGATGTGGGTGTAGATCTGGGTAGTCGAGATGTCCGAGTGGCCGAGCATCATCTGGACCGCCCGGAGGTCCGCCCCGTGCTCGAGCAGATGGGTGGCGAAGCTGTGGCGGAGCACGTGGGGCGAGACGTCGCGCACCCCGGCGGCGCGGGCGTGGCGCTTGAGCGTCTGCCAGAAGGCCTGGCGGGTCATCGCGGCGCCCAGGCGCGAGAGGAAGACGGCGTCACTTCGGCCCCGCTCGAGGGCGGGCCGGGACTCGCGGAAGTAACGGCCGAGCCAGCGCTCCGCGCTCTCGCCCACCGGCACGATCCGCTCCTTCGAGCCTTTGCCGAAGGCCATCAGGATGCCCTGGTCGAGACGAAGCTGGGCGAGTCGGAGCGACACCAGCTCGCTCACCCGGAGACCCGAGGCATACAGGGTTTCGATCATCGCCCGGTCCCTGAGGCCGAGCCCGGTGCTGACGTCGGGAGCTTCGAGGAGCGCTTCCACCTGCTCCTCGGAGAGCACCCTGGGCAGCCGAGAGAGGAGCTTCGGCGCTTCGAGGTCGGCCGCAGGGTCGTCCCCGCGATCCCCTTCGACCACCAGGTGGGCGAAGAAGCCCCGGGCCGACGACAGCGCCCGGGCGATCGAGCGGGGGGAGAGGCCCTGGTGCCGGAGGGCGCGCACGTGGGCGGAGAGGTCGGCCGGGGTGGCGGTGAGGACGGAGCGCCCCCTCTCCTCCAGGGCCTCGCCCAGGCGCTCCAGGTCGCGCCGGTAGGCGGCCACCGTGTTGCCCGAGAGCCCGCGCTCGACCGCCAGGTGGTCGAGGTAGCGGTCGACCAGCCGCCGCCAGCTCATCCCCTGTTCCCTCTACGCGACACAATGAGCTCACACAAGCTTCTGGGCGCCGACGTCCCCAGGTCACCATGCCGGCCTTCCCGCCCGGGCTAGCGCAGCCGCACCGTCGAGCGCTTGCCGAAGAACGGGTTCTCTTCGCGCTCCTCGTCGAGGGTCGTCGCCGGGCCGTGGCCGGGGTAGAGCGTGTAGTCGCCGTCGAGCTCGAACAGGACGTCGCGGATCGAGTGCTCCAGCGCCTGGGGATCGCCCCCGGGCAGGTCGACCCGGCCGACGCCCCGGTTGAAGATCACGTCGCCCACGAGGATCTCCCGGCTCTCCTCGTGGACCAGACAGACGTGTCCCGGAGTGTGCCCCGGGGTGTGGAGCACCTTCAACGCGAGCCCCGCCACCTCGACCGTCTGGCCGTCCTCGAACAGTGCCTCCGGCTCGGGCGGCTGCCGGTAGCCGATCATCTCGGCGTAGTCCGGCATCTGGACGTGACGCAGATAGGGCAGGTCCTTCGGGTGGATCGTCAGGCCGATGCCGAAGTGCTCCGCCACCGGCGCGGCGTGGGCGATGTGGTCCAGGTGCCCGTGGGTCAGGAGCACCGCTTCGGGCGTCCACCCCTGGTCCTCGATCACGCTGATGATCCGGTCGCTCTCGGCCCCCGGGTCGACGACGGCCACCGCGGGCGGCACGCCGATGATGTAGGCGTTCTCGGCGAAGGGGCCGACGGTCAAGCTCGCGAGCACCATCCGATTCATCCGGCTACTGCCTCCTGCGGAGCGACGCCGTGCTCGCGGCAGATCTTCAGCAGCTCGGCCTCCTCCAGGGTGTGGTTCGAGTCCTTCGCCCGCGCGAAGATCGCCTTGACCAGCGCGTCCTGGGGCTC
>Ga0210123_1001795_pt1 | contig 10551 bp, 11 predicted proteins | sample Muzzi_PWB_D2_FD_185535 | JGI IMG/M metagenome (GOLD analysis project Ga0210123, IMG submission 185535) | Wetland microbial communities from San Francisco Bay, California, USA, that impact long-term carbon sequestration - Muzzi_PWB_D2 (SPAdes) | ecosystem: Environmental > Aquatic > Marine >... | reverse complement strand
GCGGCTGCTGCGCGAGGTCCAGGCGCTCGTTATGCTCGCCCATCAGCTGCACCAGCTCGTCCTGCACGATGCTGATGAACACCTGCCCCGGCGTCAGGCTGGTGAGCACTTCCTCGCCCATCGCACGGGTCTTGATGTCTTCCATCAGGCTGCGCACCACCGGCAGCGCGACATCGGCTTCGAGCAGCGCCATGCGCACATCGCGCAGCGCGTCGGAAATGTTGCTTTCGGTCAACCGCCCCTGCCCGCGCAGGCGCTGGGCGGTGGCGGCTAGGCGTTCACTTAATCCGTCGAACATGGGATACCTGATAAGTGGTTTTTGTGGGCGGGATTATACATTATGGTGCGGTTTGATTCTGTTGGGCGAGTTTACTGGGTTGTCCGCTGTACATCACTACATTGTGTTTCGCCTCTGCTGGCGAGTGTCTTTTCTTTGTTTGGCCAAAGAAAAGTCACCAAAAGAAAGGCCACCCCAACGACACAGCCGGCCAAAAAAACGGCCGGTTCCCTCGTCGGGCGCAATCGCCGGGGCCGCTGAAAAACTCGCGAGCAAACAACGCTCGCTCAAACAGTTTCAGCGGAAAACACCCCGCCGATCACGCCCTCCTCGGCTGCGTCAATGGGGACTCTTGCGCGCTTTGCGCGAATACAACGTCGTTGCTTCGCAACTCGTTGGAAGTTACCGGATGCGTGGATGACTCTCTTTCGCATCGCCAATTTTTCACAAATCCATTTCGTGACACAACAACGGATGAACAATAGTTCAGCAACAGATGTTGACAAGTAGTACTAGGCGTGGGAAAAAGGCACTACAGATGTAGTTACAGACTACACTCTGTATGTACACATGTACTGTAGTTGGTAAGCGGATGACCGGATTCGAACCGGCAACTTAAAGGCGGGAACCCTCTATGTTTTACCATTAAAACTACATCCGCATTGTGTATATCGAGGGCCAGATTCGTCTGGCCCTTTTTTATGCAATACGGTTAAGCTAATGGCATTTGCGCATGCGACATGATGAATACCTCATGGAGCTTATTGTTGTTATTGTAATGAAATCATAACACAACATATTGCGGATTAATAGCCGTTAAAACACCATATGTTGTGTTTTTTATGTTTTTCCCAAATTTTTTTGTTTCTCTATTGACAATCGCTACTGAGTAACAGCGTTTCCAACGATACCAGTTTTTTCTCGTCAAGAACATGCTTTTCAATTTTCAGATAACAAATCTGTCTTGAATTGGCATATCCAACAACAAATCAACGAGTTGCGAAGCAACAAAGTTGTATCCGCGCAACGCGCGCAAGAGTCCCCATTGGCGCAGCCGAGGAGAGCGGGATTTGCGGGGAGTTTTCCGCTGAAACTGTTTGAGCGACTGTTTTTCAGGAGCGAGTTTTTCAGCGGCCCCGCAAATCACGATCGACGAGGGAACCGGGCATGCTTTTTATGCCCGGCTGTGTCGTTGGGGTGGCCTTTCTTTTGGTGACTTTTCTTTGGCCAAACAAAGAAAAGACACTCGCCAGCAAGGGCGAAAAACAAGGTAATGGTGTACTACCTACAATTCAGTAAACACACCAAACCTCACCGCACATGGTGGGCAGTGTCCACCCTACGTTACCCCATCACCAACCAGTATTGGCATCCACCCACCTGATACACATCCAGTACCAGATAGAAATAACCGCCATCATCGCCACCCAGGTCCAGTCTACCCACTCACTGAAATAGAACATCATCGGTATGCACGCGATACCGAACAGGATGCAACTCCATAACAGCACCAGCGCACCTTTGCGCGTTTCTATGCTCATCAGTCCCAGAAATACCCACAGTGGCATTTTTTCTTTTCGCTCCATTGAGCTCTTCTCCTTTGAATCAAATATTAAATCGACAACATGTTTTTACGATAATATTTCAGTTCCTCGATCGAGTCCTTGATGTCGTCCAGCGCCAGATGCCTCGATTCCTTGTTTAGACCTTCGTAGATATCCGGCGACCAGCGCCGTGCGAGTTCTTTTAGCGTACTGACATCGAGGTTGCGGTAGTGGAAGAACTCTTCCAGTTCCGGCATCCAGCGGGCGAGGAAGCGGCGGTCCTGACAGATGCTGTTGCCGCACATCGGTGAGCGACCAGCGGGTACGTACTGATCGAGAAAGGCGATGGTCACGGCTTCGGCGGTTTCTTCGCTGACGGTGCTGTTGCGCACGCGTTCGGTCAGGCCGGATTTGCCGTGCTGCTGGGTGCACCACTCGTCCATCCTGTCCAGCTTGTCGCTGCTCTGTTTGATCGCCAGCACCGGGCCCTGGTCCAGGATGTTCAGATTTTTGTCGGTAACGACGGTAGCGATTTCGATAATTCGGTCTTCCAGCGGATCGAGCCCCGTCATTTCCAGATCGATCCAGATCAGATTTTCTTCGTGTTTCTTCGACATTGTTGTCAGTTTCCTTGTTATGACTAAGCCGTAAGCCCGTCGGATTTGATCCTGATCGACAGCGAAAATGCCGGATTTGGTCAGATTCTTCGCTCTTTCTCGTTACATAGCGGTGCCATTATTCAGCGCATCCACGCGCTCCACCCCTACCGGGTTTACGCGAAAATATTTTCCGCCTTAAAAGATCGAAATATCCCCACGAATCGGCTTTTCCCCGGTACGATCGGTCAAGTCCGCCAGACGCCTAGCCTTGATGGCCCTGAATAAGGGATAATACAGATAACGCGTTCCATTCTCAAAAGGTTGTTATGCACGGTTTTACGTTATTTTTTCTCGCCATGCTGTTACTGTCGGTCAGCATGCGGCTGTGGCTATCAATGCGGCAGATCGCCCACATAGAGGCCCACCGCGCCATTGTGCCCGCGGTTTTCAGCGACAGCATAACATTGAGGGAACACCAGAAAGCGGCCGATTACACCACCGCGAAGACGCGTTTCGGGCGCTGGCCGATGCTGTATGATACCGCCCTGCTGCTGATCTGGACACTGGGCGGCGGCCTCGAATGGCTGGACGGCTCTATTAGCGCATTCGAACTGAGCCCGCTGCTGAACGGCATCGCGGTGATGCTGGCCTTCATGGTGCTCTCCTCGCTGCTGGAGCTGCCGTTCTCGATCTACAGCACATTCGTGATCGAGCAGCGCTTCGGCTTCAACCGCACCAGCGTGAAGACCTTCGTGCTCGATCTGGTCAAGGGCACGGTGCTGGCGCTGGTGCTCGGCGTACCGCTTCTGTACGTGTTCCTGTGGCTGATGGCGCAGGCGGGCGCGTACTGGTGGATTTATGCGTGGCTGGTCTGGACGGGCTTCAGCCTGCTGATTATGTGGATCTATCCGAACTGGATCGCGCCGCTGTTCAACAAGTTCGAACCGCTGCAGCCCGGCGAAACCCTGGACCGTATTCAGCAACTGCTGCACCGCTGCGGTTTCAGCAGCAATGGCATTTTCGTGATCGACGGCTCCAAACGCTCCAGCCACGGCAATGCGTATTTTTCCGGTTTCGGCCGCAACAAGCGCATCGTGTTTTTCGACACCCTGCTGAAAATGCTCGACAACGACGAGCTCGAAGCCGTGCTCGCGCACGAACTCGGCCATTTCAGGAAAAAGCACATTCTGAAAAGCATCCTGATCTCCACCGCCGCGTCATTCGCCGCGCTCGCGCTGCTGGCCTGGCTGATGCAGAATGACTGGTTCTATCACGCGCTCGGCGTCAGCACGCCGTCGACTTATATGGCGCTGCTGCTGTTTACGCTGATGCTGCCGGTATTCACGTTCGTGTTCCAGCCGCTGCTGAGCATGTTCTCGCGCAAGAACGAGTTCGAGGCGGACGCTTTCGCGGCCGAACAGACCAATGCCGAGTACCTGGTCCGCGCACTGGTCGGCCTGTACCGCGAAAACGCGAGCACGCTGACGCCGGACCCGCTGTATTCTGCCTTTTATGATTCGCATCCGCCTGCGCCGGTCAGGATTGCACACCTGCACGCACAGACCAGCGCCTGAAACCTGAGCAAAATCATCGATCATCCAACCCAATACCGACCGACGGGGAATAACATGAAATCATTACTACTGCTTGCCGCCCTTTTGATGTTTGCCGGTGTCGCATCGGCCGCTACCACGGAAGAAACCGACATCATCGAACACGGCAAGGCACTAACCCTGGAACATTGCTACAAGTGCCATACCGACGAGGTGTATACACGCAAGAACCGTTTCGTGAAGTCGTTGCAGGCACTTAAGACACAGGTGGAGCGCTGCAAGAACAACACCGGCGCGCCCTGGTTCGATGAAGACACCGCGGCCGTGGTGGACTATCTCGACGACAAATACTACAAGTTCTGAGTCAGGGCCAGTAACACTATGCGAATGCCTGAGGCATCTGAGGCATGAGTGACCTCGCCGGCCGGCAATGCAATGCGGATGCGCAGTTGCTGGATTCGAAGCAGACCGCGCACTACATGTCCTGGCTTGCGCCGCAGTGGGAACTCGCCGCTGATGGCAAGGCAATAAGCCGAGTATTCAGCTTCGCCAATTATTACGAAACCATTGCGTTCGTGAATCTGGTCGCGTCGGTCGCGCACCGCCAGGACCATCATCCCGAACTCAACGTCAGCTACAATCACTGCCGTGTCGAATACAGCACTCACAGCGCCGGCGGACTGACCGACAACGACTGCATCTGCGCGGCGAAGATCGACAAAATGCTGCATATATGAGCAAACGGCGTCTGACGGAGAAACAGCAACGGACGATATCCGCCGGCAAAAATCGCCACAGCACCAGCAATGACACCAGCACTCTGAGCGGCACCGTGATATCTCATCACGGCCGTGACCTGATTGCGCTGACCGCGAGCGGTGAGACCATCCAGTGCCGACTGCGGCAGAATATCGGCAGCATCGTCTGCGGTGACCGCATTCTATACACTGTGGAAGATGTCGGCAGCGCCGATGAACAGGCGGTCGTGATCGCACTCGGCGAGCGCGACAATCTGCTGCAGAAAACCGGCTTTGGCAGCAAGGCGAAAGCCGTCGCGGCTAACATCGACCAGGTCGTGATCGTGTGCGCACTGGCGCCAAAACCCAACCTCTACCTGATCGACCGTTATCTGGTCGCAACCGAAAACCTGCCCGCAAGGCCGCTGCTGGTGATCAACAAAACCGACCTGATGGACGAGGCCAGTGAGTACATCGTCAACGACATCAACGCGATCTACGGCGACATCGGTTATCGCGTGATCGAAACCAGCGCAACACGCATGAACGGTCTCGATGAACTGCAAAGCGAACTCGATGGAAAGACCAGTATCCTGGTCGGCCTGTCCGGGGTCGGCAAATCATCACTAATCAAAGACCTGCTGCCGGAGATCGACATTCGTATCGGTGAAATCTCAGTGGCATCGCAGGAAGGCAAACACACTACAACCGTGTCTTCGCTCTACCTGATTCCGGAAGGTGGCAAGCTAATCGACTCCCCCGGCGTGCGAGACTTCACACCTGCCAACCTCGAACGCAAGGAAATACTGAACGGTTTCATCGAACTCAAACCCTACCGCGGCCGCTGCAAATTCGCCAACTGCACCCACGACCACGAACCCGGCTGCGCCATCAAAGACGCGCTGGCCAAGGGCGAGGTCAGCCAACAGCGCGTCGATAGTTTCCGCAAGATGCTGGCGGATATCGACTGATCTGACAAAATGTTTGCCACAGAGACACAAAGAGCACAGAGACGTGATTGCTTTTGTCATAACTTCGAACAGGCATCACCTGCATCGTATATTTCTCCAGTCGCCCTCATGGCCCGCTGTCATTTTGATGACAAACACCCTGCGCTCAATATGGAACCTGCCCAGTCGGACATGCCGGAAAATCGCTGGAATTATCAACAAAATTCTCCATGTACTCTGTGATTCCGTGGCTTGCAATTGTGTCTTTGAACCTAGAAACCGCAGTTGACCGCTATGTTGAGGTTGTAACGACGTGATTCCATTTAGGTTTCCAGTAATTTTAGGATTCACCCATCCGGTGAGTCCGCTACGGGCAGGATTGCACGGTTTTTGGGGCGCATGGCTGCGTTATAACTCCCTGGAATGGAACAACCATTCCGCGTCGTTATGCCTTGCCCTGCACCCCAAAAACCGCACACTCCAACCCGTCCAACTGCGGTTTCTAGGTTGAATCGCCACAAACATAATCGTTTGTGGATCTCTGTCATTTTGCTTGCGGCAGGCTCCGTGCTGCTGTTTTGGGGTGGTCCGGATTATTACTCATCCCGGTCATTCAAGCATTTCTGGGATCTCGGCCATCTCCTCTATTTCGCGCTGTTAACAGGCCTGCTATTGCGATGGAGTCCCGTCACCCGGCTGTCGCTGGCGCGGCAGTGGATCATCATTCTCTTTATTACACTTCTGCTTGGTGCTTCGATCGAGCTGCTGCAAATCGGCACAACGCGCTCGCCGGACGTATGGGATGTGATGCGCGATCTGATCGGGAGTCTGATGGCACTGGTCTTTGGTTCATCCGGGCCGAAACTTCAACCGCCCAACTGGCGGCTTTCTCTGCGGTTTTTTGTATTGGCCCTGGTCCTGGCCCAGTTATGGCCTTTGGCGAAAAGTCTGACTGACGAAGCGATTGCGCGGCATCAGTTCCCGCTGTTATCCGGTTTTGAAACACCCTTTGAAATCGATCGCTGGTCAGGCAACGCCGGTCTGTCCGTCGAAACCGTAACTTCCATCTCTGCAGGCAGACTGCTGAAACTGTCATTGACAACGGAACAATACTCAGGCGTATCGCTTAACTATTTCGATGGCGACTGGACGTCGGCACGCACATTGAAAATCAGTGTTTATAATCCCGACGCAAACCCTTTGAAAATCACATGCAGGATTCATGATCTTCAGCATACCGATGGTTACGAGGAATATGAAGACCGCTACAATCACAGCTTCATTCTGACGCAGGGCTGGAACCACATCGAAATAGACCTGGAAGAAGTTAAACAAAGCCCCGCAACTCGCAGCATGGATATGAGCCGCATTCGGGGACTCGGAATTTTTGTTGTGTCGCTACCCGCACCCCGGATTCTGTATCTCGATAATGTACGGCTTGTCTATTGAACCACCGGTGTCGGATTCAATTCACAGACATCTACGTCTATGTAACACGCCATCTTGACTTGAGCTTACTCCGCCCCCTGACCCTGCTGAGCCACCGGATACCTTGCTTGAAAAAGATCCAGTATACGCTGGAGCGCCGAATCGATATCAGAGAAACAGCGGCGCAAATAATCCACGCTTAGCACTACGATTTCACCAGCCAGATGCACACCGTCCGATGATGCAGCCATTCTTTTAACAGATTTCATTTGGGCGTCACCGAGTTTGGCTATTGAACCGTTGTGGTACGCATAAATGTTACGCAGTAACTGGATGCTTGAAATCGTAACAGGCAAGTCAATGCTTTCACTCGTAAGTGTTGCGATGAATTTAGATACCTTTTTTCCAATGTCGATTTCTCTGAGGTCATTCAATACAAGCGGCGACTGTTCACGCTCAGCGATGTATCGACATAGCTCATTGACGCTTTGCTCAAATGCCGACCAGAGCGCCACAACGACGGAGCCGACAAGCAACGACGGAATTAACGTACGATTCGTCCGTTCGTGGATTTTCCATTCCTCGGCCAGGTTTTCGTCAGTCAACTTCGGAAATCCACGACTAAGCCGTGCTCGGAAACGTTTGTCATTCTGTTCCTGAATAAGCGGCAGGTACTCTGCAACCGTTTGCAAATAATCATCCACGCTCCCAAGCTCAGCACTGAAATTTAATCCAGGGTAGCTGCTCTCAAAGACTCTTAATATGTCAAAGTTCATGTTTTTCATGGTTAACAGTTACTATACAGCCATGCCGATTCACCTGATATAAATTAGTATAATCTAGGAGCCTGTCGGATTTGACCGATCGTGGCGAGGGAAAGTTGATTTGAGGCAGATTATTCGGTTTTTTGAGGCGAATAGCACCGCTATTTAACGAGAAAAAGCGGAAAATCTGACCAAATTCGGCTTTTCTTCAGTAGATCAGCGTTAAGTCCGACAGGCTCCTAGCGCAGAAATATGTCCCAGCCGGCTGTATGATTTTATTGAATAGCTGCTTAATGGCGATATCGTCATTCAGCCTCTTCAATCTGCTGGAATAAGACTGAATAACTTCACACGCTCCTGTGCCGCGTTTATTATTCTCAACGCCGCTCGCGAAAAAACTTCCTCAACAACTCGCTGCTATCATCCGCGAGCACACCCGCGGTGACTTCAAAAACATGATTGTGTTTTGCGTTATTGAGCAAATCAAAGGCCCCGCCGAGCGCGCCGGTTTTGGGGTCGGCGGCGGCGTAGATCACGCGCGCGATCCGTGCGTGCAGCATCGCGCCGACGCACATCAGACAAGGTTCCAGCGTGACATAGAGTTCGGTATCAAGCAGGCGGTAGTTGTCCAGCTTCAGACCCGCTGCGCGTAGCGCGATGATTTCCGCGTGCGCACTCGGATCGCGCGAACCGATCGGCCGGTTCCAGCCCCCGGCGATTTTCTCGCCATTCCTGACGATAACCGCGCCGACCGGCACCTCGCCGGCCGCCTCCGCCTGTCGCGCCTGCTCCAGCGCACGTTGCATCCAGTGTTCGTCGTTCATGAATTGTTTTTACCACACAAAATTATCAGGAATAATTTTGAACAACCTCTGGCTGGCCCACAGGGTGTAGCGCATGGATGCGCGAAGGAAAGACACAGAGGCCACAGAAAAACTTTTTTGAATAAATTGTTTCAAGTTCGTAAAGCAATGACTGACATGATTTAACAACAGCAACATACCTCTGTGCCCTCTGTGTATTTGTGGTGAATAGAATTTATCTATTCCATTCGAATATCAATAGCCTGCCAGAGCCCAGTATTGGCACGGCTTTCCCGATAAGCATAGATGTTAATACCATGGAAAATACCATGATCAATAATTCTTCGTAAATCATCTGAAAAGTGAGTCATTAACGTTTCGGCTCAAATCCATTCCCCTGCTTACGATATTTCCTCACCCGCAGCGGGAAGATGCAGTAGGCGCTCACTACGCCAAATCGGACAATTTCTCACCCATTCGGTGCGGCATTTGCTGTTGGGTGCGACAAAATCGCTGGGAGCGATTTTGAACAGCCTCTGCTGGCCCGAAGGGCGGAGGGCAGGAAGCCCGGAGTAATACTTCGTGGAATCGGGACAGGTTTACTCTGGGCCTGGGCACCAGCGCCGCCAGCTTGGCGATGAAATCCAGCGGCTCAAAGATGACGTGCGTGGCCCCATCGCTGTAGGGCGTTTTGAGCTGGTAGCGAATATTGCCCGTGGGCGTCAGTGATAGGCGTTTCTCTGATACCGCTGCTCTTGAAATATATCGGCATAGCCTCTCCAGCTTCTGCCGTTCCCAGGCTTTTGCCGCGACCCCGGCATGCAGGCTAAACCCAGCCACTTTCGCTACCTGGGCAAAGAAGTCATCGTCTTCCCAGGCCGGGATGCTCTGCTGCGTGAACACCTTGCGTCCCTGTTGTGGTCCGATGGCAATGCGGTAACTGAACGAACAACCCAATACCTGTTGCATCGGATCTTCGTCACCCTCCAGGTTCAGGTAACTGTTTTCTTCATCGCGTTCCAGGATTCCTTCTCGCTCCAGAAATCCGGCAACCCGGTGGCTGATCGTATACACCAGTTCTGTTAATTCCTGCTGATCTGGTGCGTTGGTACGATGAAATCGACTTTTGCCCAAGGGCGTGGTTGTGTAGACACCATCCAGAAAAAGCATGTGAAAATGCACATTCAGATTCAACGCACTGCCGAATCGCTGGATCAGCGTCACCGCACCGGTTTGCGCAGTCTTTCGGGTAAACCCTGCTTTTTTTATCAGGTGGGCCGAGAGGACCCTGTACACGATCCCCAGCACCCGACACATCAGTTCCGGGCTGCTGGCGAACAGGAATCTTAATTGAAACGGAAAGCTCAGCACCCATTGGCGTATCGGTTGCTCAGGCAGAACCTCATCGACCAGCAGTGCGGCACTTTCCGCCATGCGTCTTGCACCACAACTGGGGCAGACAAAATCGCCAGGAGCGATTTTGAACTGCCAATAGCAGGCCCGAAGTGCGGAGGGCAGGAAGCCCGGAGTAACCCGCGCCGCTTGCAACTTAATGCGACCAGGTGTTCATGATGCCATTCGGTGCATTGCACCCGCAGGAAGCCGTGCTCCAGATGGCCACATTTGTGGTAGCCGGCAAATTCCTGTTGTACGTGTAGAGGCAAGAGCCTGCCCTGCGTGGCCATCACATCCCTGAACGCGGGGTAGTGTCTGTCCACAATCTGGTATAGGCGTGTTTGTTCCGGCCTGTGGCGCCGATACGGCGGTCCGGGTGGTCCGACTTCCCTGATCGCGACGTGAGACATATCTCTCTCCTTTCCATGGAGACACCTATGTTCTCATAATGTTCTCTTCCTGTATAGATGAATGCTTCATGCCTGCCGTTGCCAGACAATA